>Ga0247764_1000356_pt1 | contig 16214 bp, 3 predicted proteins | sample UWRJL051202B4_FD_179932 | JGI IMG/M metagenome (GOLD analysis project Ga0247764, IMG submission 179932) | Plant litter microbial communities from Arlington Agricultural Research Station in Wisconsin, United States - UWRJ-L051-202B-4 | ecosystem: Environmental > Terrestrial > Plant litter >...
ATCGTTCACACTGTTGATCGTGATGGTAAACGTCTGCGCGGGCGATGTATCTACACCACCATTAGCCGTGCCTCCATTATCTTTCAGCGTTACCGTTACCGTAGTTGTACCATTGGCATTCGCAGCAGGCGTGTATGTAAGGTTACCCGTTGTCGGATCGATGGCAGGCTGCACCGAGAACAACGCTGGCGTGCCTGCCGTCGCCGTGAATGTAAGCGTCTGACCGCTTTCGTTAGCGGCGCCCGCACTAATGTTGGTTGCCCAGCCCGTTACGCTTTGCGCGCCGGCATCTTCTGCTACAGTCTGGTCAGCGCCTTTCGTAAAGCTCGGAGCATCGTTTACGCTGTTGATCGTGATGGTAAACGTCTGCGCGGGCGAGGTATCAACACCACCATTAGCCGTACCGCCATTATCTTTCAGCGTTACCGTTACCGTAGTCGTACCATTGGCATTCGCAGCCGGTGTGTACGTCAGGGTACCGGTCGTAGGATTGATGACAGGTTGTACGGAGAACAGCGCGGGGGTAGCAGCTGTTGCGGTGAATGTAAGCGTCTGACCGCTTTCGTTAGCAGGACCTGCACTGATATTCGTAGCCCAACCTGTTACGCTTTGCGCGCCGGCATCTTCATTGATCGTTTGATCAGCACCTTTCGTAAAGCTCGGAGCATCGTTCACACTGTTGATCGTGATGGTAAACGTCTGCGCGGGCGATGTATCTACACCACCATTAGCCGTGCCTCCATTATCTTTCAGCGTTACCGTTACGGTAGTTGTTCCATTGGCATTCGCAGCCGGTGTGTATGTCAGGTTGCCCGTCGTCGGATCGATAGCAGGCTGTACAGAGAACAGCGCGGGAGTAGCAGCTGTTGCGGTGAATGTAAGCGTCTGTCCACTCTCGTTAGCAGGACCTGCACTGATATTCGTAGCCCAACCCGTTACGCTTTGCGCACCCGCATCTTCATTGATCGTTTGATCAGCACCTTTCGTAAAGCTCGGAGCATCGTTCACACTGTTGATCGTGATGGTGAACGTCTGCACAGGCGATGTATCCACACCACCATTAGCTGTGCCGCCGTTATCTTTCAAGGTTACCGTTACTGTAGTTGTTCCGTTAGCGTTCGCAGCTGGCGTATACGTAAGGTTACCCGTTGTCGGATCGATAGCGGGCTGCACCGAGAACAATGCAGGCGTGCCTGCCGTTGCCGTGAATGTAAGCGTCTGACCGCTTTCGTTAGCAGCACCAGAGCTGATATTGGTAGCCCAGCCCGTTACGCTTTGTGCACCGGCATCTTCATTGATAGTCTGATCAGCGCCTTTTGTAAAGCTCGGAGCGTCGTTTACACTGTTTATCGTGATGGTGAAGGTCTGTGCAGGTGAAGTATCCACGCCGCCATTAGCCGTGCCACCATTATCTTTAAGCGTTACGGTTACCGTAGTTGTACCGTTGGCATTCGCTGCTGGGGTATATGTCAGGTTACCCGTAGTAGGATCAATGGCTGGTTGTACCGAGAATAATGCTGGCGTACCGGCCGTTGCCGTGAATGTAAGCGTCTGACCGCTTTCGTTAGCAGGGCCTGCACTGATGTTGGTAGCCCAACCGGTTACGCTTTGCACACCAGCATCTTCATTGATCGTTTGGTCTGCGCCTTTCGTAAAGCTCGGGGCATCGTTTACACTGTTGATCGTAATGGTGAACGTTTGTGCAGGCGATGTATCCACGCCACCGTTGGCTGTGCCGCCGTTATCTTTCAACGTTACCGTTACTGTAGTTGTGCCGTTAACATTGGCGGCCGGTGTATAGGTTAGGTTGCCCGTGACAGGATCGATAGCAGGTTGTACGGAGAAGAGCGCGTTATTATTGTTGGTTACGGTGAAAGCTACGGTTTGCGCGCTTTCATCCGCCGGACCAGGACTGATAGCCGTGGCCCAGTTCGTTACACTTTGCGCCGCAGCATCTTCGTTAACCGTCTGGTCAGCACCTTTCGTAAAGCTTGGCGCATCGTTTACGCTATTGATGGTTATCGTGAAAGTTTGTGCAGGCGATGTATCCACACCACCGTTCGCCGTGCCGCCATTATCTTTAAGTATTACCGTTATGGTCGTTGTACCGTTGACGTTGGCAGCCGGTGTAAACGTTAAGTTGCCCGTTGTCGGATCGATAGCCGGTTGTACGGAGAACAACGCTGGGGTACCAGCCGTTGCTGTGAACGTTAATATCTGCCCGCTTTCGTTAGCAGCACCCGTGCTGATATTGGTAGCCCAGCCCGTTACGCTCTGTGCGCCGGCATCTTCATTGATAGTTTGATCAGCGCCTTTTGTAAAGCTCGGAGCATCATTCACACTGTTGAGCGTGATCGTGAAAGTCTGTGCGGGCGATGTATCTACACCGCCGTTCGTGGTACCGCCATTATCTTTCAACGTTACTGATACCGTAGTCGAGCCGCTGGCATTCGCAGCAGGTGTGTATGTTAAATTACCCGTTGTAGGATCGATGGCCGGTTGTACAGAGAATAACGCCGGGTTAGCAACTGTTGCCGTGAATGTAAGCGTCTGACCGCTTTCGTTTGCAGGACCGGGACTAATGGCCGTAGCCCAGCCGGTTACAGTTTGTGCTGCCGCATCTTCATTGACGGTCTGATCGGCACCTTTGGTAAAGCTTGGAGCGTCGTTTACACTGTTTACCGTAATGGCAAATGTCTGCGCAGGCGATGTATCTACACCACCGTTCGTTGTGCCGCCATTATCTTTTAATGTTACGGATACTGTGGCCGAGCCATTAGCGTTAGCGGCAAGCGTATAGGTCAACGTACCGGTGGCGCTGATAGCGGGCTGCACAGAGAACAGAGCGTTGTTAGTGTTCGTTACCGTGAATGTTAATGTCTGGCTGCTCTCGTCCGAAGGGCCAGCGCTGATGGCGGTTGCCCAGCCCGTTACACTTTGAGCCGCGGCATCCTCATTGACAGTTTGATCGGCGCCTTTTGTAAAGCTCGGAGCATCGTTCACCGCAGTGACGTTTATCGCAAATGTCTGCGCGGGCGAAGTATCTACACCGCCATTAGCGGTACCTCCATTGTCTTTCAATACAACTGACACAGTAGCTGACCCGTTAGCATTGGCCGCGAGCGTATAGGTAAGTGTACCGGTAGGGCTTATCGCGGGCTGTACGGAGAAGAGCGCATTGTTATTATTCGTTACCGTAAAGGCCACCGTTTGCCCGCTTTCGTCTGCAGGACCGGGGCTTATAGCGGTCGCCCAACCGGTTACAGATTGAGCCGCGGCGTCTTCCAGAATCGTTTGATCAGCACCTTTCGTAAAGCTCGGAGCATCGTTTACACTGTTAACAGTGATCGTGAAGGTCTGCGTAGGCGCTGTGTCCACACCACCGTTAGCGGTACCGCCGTTGTCTTTCAATACCACCGATACTGTAGCTGTACCTGAAACATTGGCGGCAAGTGTATAGGTAAGCGTACCCGTAGCACTGATAGCAGGCTGTACAGCGAAGAGCGCGTTGTTGGTATTGGTTACGGTAAACGCAACAGTCTGGCCGCTCTCATTTGGCCCCGGACTGATGGCAGTAGCCCAGCCAGAGACACTTTGAGCAGCAGCATCTTCGCTCACCGTCTGGTCAGCACCCTTGGTGAAGCTCGGCGCGTCATTGACAGGTGTTACATTTATCACAAAGGCTTGCGCAGGCGATGTATCCACACCGCCGTTAGCCGTGCCGCCGTTATCTTTCAATACCACCGATACATTGGCCGTTCCGTCAGCATTGGCCGCCAGCGTATAGGTAAGCGTTCCCGTGGCACTTACGGCAGGCTGCACAGAGAACAATGTATTATTATCGTTCGTTACCGTAAAAGTTAACGTCTGGCTGCTTTCGTCAGGCGGGCCGGCGCTTATAGCGGTTGCCCAGCCCGTTACGCTTTGCGCGGCAGCATCTTCCAACACCGTCTGGTCCGCGCCCTTGGTAAAGCCCGGCGCGTCATTGACAGCGGTGGCTGTTATGGTAAAGGTCTGCGCAGGCGATGTATCTACACCACCGTTAGCTGTGCCGCCATTGTCTTTGAGCACTACCGATACCGTGGCAGAACCCGTGGCATTCGCAGCAAGCGTATACGTAAGTGTACCGGTTGGGCTTATGGCCGGCTGTACAGAGAAAAGCGTGGTATTGTTATTCGTTACTGTGAAGGCTACGGTCTGGCCACTCTCGTTGGCTGGACCAGGGCTTATAGCGGTCGCCCAGTTGGTTACCGATTGTGCAGCGGCATCCTCTCCTACGGTCTGATCAGCTCCTTTGGTAAACGTAGGTGCATCGTTTACAGAGTTTACCGTTATCGTAAAGGTCTGCGTAGGCGCAGTATCGTTACCGCCGTTCGCGGTGCCACCGTTGTCTTTCAGTACTACCGTTACTGTCGCCGTACCGAATGCATTGGCAGCCGGTGTGTACGTCAATGTGCCTGTAGTACCATCGATGGCAGGTTGCGTGGAGAAGAGGGTATTGTTATTGTTCGTTACGGTAAACGTCAGCGTTTGAGCGCTCTCATCAGGAGCGCCTTTATTAAGACTGGTTGCCCAGTTGGTCGCGGTTTGCGCGCCGGCATCTTCATTAACCGTTTGGTCGGCGCCTTTCGTGAAGCTCGGCGGATCGTTTACCGGGTTAACCGTGATCGTGAAAGTTTGTGTAGGCGCGGTATCTACACCGCCGTTAGCAGTGCCACCATTATCTTTGAGCACTATCGATACGGTAGCAGTACCCGATATATTAGCCACTGGCGTATAGGTAAGCGTACCCGTGCTGGCGTTAATAGACGGTTGTATCGTGAAGAGCGAAGTATTATTGTTGGTAAGCGTGAATGTAAGCGTCTGCGAACTTTCATCGGATGGTCCCGGGCTGATGGAAGTAGCCCAGCCGGTCACTGATTGCGCGCCGGCATCCTCGTTTATTGTTTGATCAGCGCCTTTTACAAAGCTCGGAGCGTCGTTTACAGCGTTAACGGTTATTGTGAAGGTTTGTGTCGGCGCCGTATCGCTGCCACCGTTGGCAGTGCCGCCGTCATCCTTCAATACTATTGTTACCGTCGTAGTACCATTGGCGTTTGCCGCGGGCGTATAGGTAAGATTGCCCGTGGTGGGATCTATAGCCGGCTGCACGGAGAAGAGCGCATTGTTATCGTTAGTTACTGTGAATGTTAACGTCTGGCCGCTTTCGTTGGCCGCGCCTTTATTGATAGCAGTCGCCCACACATTCACGGTCGTTGCGCCAGCGTCTTCATTAACCGTTTGATTTGCTCCTTTGGTAAAACTTGGCGCATCGTTTACGGCCGTTACGGTCACCGTAAGGGTCGCGGCATTGGAGGTAGCGCCAAGGTTATCCATAATAGTATACGTCGCTGTAGCGATACCATTGAAGTTGGCGACTGGCGTAAACGTAACATTACCACCCGACCCTAATACCCATGAACCCGCGGCATTGTTAAATGTTGTTTGAATACCAAGCGTAGCGGGGTCCAGATCTATCGAGCTTAAATTCAGCGAGCCATCCGTATCCGTATCGTTCGCAGCGATGGCCGTTATCACTACGGCATTATCCTCCAGCGTGGTGGCCGAGTTCGCCACTGCTACAGGTGGGCAGTTTGCCGTTTTATTTACCGTAGCAGACGCGTCAGTAAAACAGCCCGTGGTCGGATTGTACAAACGCACGGCATATGGCCCCGAAGCCAGACTACCGATGGTGTTTGTGCCGTTTACACTGGTAAACGCTGTTGGTGCAGGGGTGCCGTTATACGTACTGCCCTGAGTATAATCGTATTTGAGAGTCGTAACCGTTGTGGGGAATGTAACCGTACCATTGTTACACGTCGCCCCTGTGGTCGATAACGTAAGCGTAGGCTTGGCGTTCGAAGCAATATTTATACTCTGATCCGCAAAACACGATGTCGATGCATCGTACAGCCGCACAGTATAATTTCCGCCGGTGGATATGCCGGTAATGTAGTTCGTACCTACGATCGTAGTGCGCGCCGTTGGCGGATTTGTACCACTGTAGGTTGCGCCAGTACTATAGTCAAATTTCAGATTACCTGTAGAGGTGTTGAAATATATACTACCTGGATCTGTACCGCAGACATCGGTCTTACTGAGCGTGAACGTGGGATTGCTGCTGGAGTTGATCGTAACCGTCTGATCACTAAAACAGGTATTGCCAGGGTTGTACAGACGCACCGTATAGGTATTTGCGCCCGGCGTAGTAATAGAGTTAGTGCCGTTTATTGTTGCCGTGGTAGGGGTTACACCACTGTAGGTTGAACCCGATGTATAGTTAAACCGTAGCGTGTTCGTAGTTGTCGGAAACGTGATACGCCCTGTACCGGAACCACCACAAATGTCGGTTTTCGTGAGTGTGAGTACCGGATTATTTGTCCCGACGGTGAACGTCCGGTCGGTAAAACACGCTGTCGTATTATCTTTAAGCCGCACCGTGTAGGTATCGGCCGGAAGGCCGGTAATAACGTCAGTGCCGGCCACTGCAGTATAAGTGGTTGGCGAAGCTGGCCCCGTATAGCTCGCACCTGTGGTATAATCATATTTGAAGTTCGTGGCGCCATTAAAGTTGATCGCTCCAGACGTCGGAGAACCGCAGGTATTGGTCACCGAAGTCGTACCAAAGCCAGGGTTTGTACCTGCCGAAGCCGCCACATTTATAGTCTGATCGGCAAAGCAGCCCGTCGCAGGGTTTACCAGGCGTACGGTATAATTACCCGCAGACAAACCATTGATAGCATTGGTACCGTTTACCGTTGCGTATGCCGTCGGCGGATTGGTGCCCGTGTACGTAGTTCCGGATGAGTAATCGTAGCGATACGTATTTGTCGTAGTATTGAAATTGACGGTCGTTGTACCACCCGTACAAAATGCCACATAGCTTAACGAGAAAGAAGTGAGGGCATTACCGGCGATGGTCACCGTCTGATCGGTAAAGCAAGTGCCGTTATGAATCCGCACCGTGTAGGTTCCCGCACCCAACCCCGAAATAGTATTGGTGCCAACCACAGTCGAAGTAGTCGGCGGGTTAGTGCCTGTGTAGGTATTGCCAGTCGAGTAACCATATTTCAGCGTCGTGGAGTTTGCTGTGAATGAGATCGTACCATTCGTAGCCGAGCCGCACACATCCGTCTTCGAAAGCGTGATCGATGGCCCAACGTTAATGGATACCTGGCCTCCTGTACCCGCGGTAGAGCTGCAAAGGCCCGTTGCGTCGCACACCTGGTACACGATAACGTCGCTACCCATGAAACCGGTATTGGGTGTGTACGTAATTGTACCACCTGCGTTTACAATGGCCGTTCCACTGGTAGGTTGCGTTACAATGCTGACGCTATTGGGAGCTATGTTGTTCTCAGAGTCCGTATCGTTCGCCAGCGGATTGAATGTTACAGCCGCGTTAAGACAGCCATTTACATTATCAGGATTTGCTATCGGAGGACAGTTGGATGTAATCGTGTAGGTAAACGTCTGATTGATGGTGAAGGTATACCACCAGGTATTGAGCAGACGCACGTCTCCAAAGTTACCACTCCAGGTGTGAGCAGGACTGTTAGCACCGGTAAGATTACTGGTACCACCGGAAATCTGTGAATCATCCCAGAAAACAAGCGGCGGGCTCGCGCTCGGCCGTACAATGGCCACGTTTACACCGCTCGTGTTGTTTTCAGCATCCCATACCGGAAAGTTTGTCAAGCCCGCAATAGCCCGTACATAACCTGTAATAACGGTACCCGGCAATACAGTAATCCCAAGACCGTTCTTCCCATCCCAGGGTATACAGTTGCTTCCGGCTGATAGCGCTTTATTGAGCTTCACGTCCACCGTACCCGCATCGTATTTTCCATTTCCGTTAAGGTCGATAAACACCTCGGCATCGGCTATCTTATCGATATCGACTTCCACACAATATCCCGATGCCGCACAACCGGATATATTCGGCGGGCTGGTAAGCGTCGGAAATACAGCCGAAGGATAATCGGTCGGATCTGGATCGTTAAGAAATATTTTGTACTCGGGCAGCGGTGCTGCAATAGACCCACGCGATTGACGATCCGTTGTCACGTTACCGGTATTGAAGATACCGGTACGGTTGCAGTATACGCCATATACATAGGGTTGCATACCGTTCAGGTTCAAAGTAGTAACAACATTATCTGAAGTATAGGCATAGAATGTTGCATTGGACGGATTTGCCGAACCTGTCGTGGTAAGAGCCCACAGATAGGCATACAAACGCCCTGTAATCGCCTTAAGCGTCGATTTATTTCCTACCGTAATATCATAATAAGGAATATCGATATTGTTGTTGTTCCCCGCGGTAGCGCTTCCATCGTTGAACTCTATTGTGTAATCGCCATTCACAGCGGGGTCATACGAAAGCGCGCTATAGCCGCCGGCGGCCAAAACACCCGGGCCATTGTAACCTTCCGTATAATTATTGATATATCCCGGACCAGCAGCAGAGGGAAGCAGAACAGGTCCGTAAACAATTGCCCCTGAAGGATCTTTGATACGCATGTAGGTATTCGCAGGCGCCTGGAACCCGAAGTAGATCCGCTCCGTTGTAAAGTCTTTAATATGTATATAGAGCTTCTCCAGCGTGCTCGACAGGTACCCGAAATTGTTTCCCGTATTCGTAGAGGCTCCGCCGTTTATCAGAAGATGCGATGGAGACCCTGACGCCGGCTGAAGCTCTTTCGTGCCTTCCGCAGACGCTATTCTCGTCGAGGCTATAATTATGGACGCAATAAATACAGCTAAAACCCGTAAAGTTTTAATCATAAGCAACTATTCAAGATGGGGTACGCACTATCGTGATACCATTATATTATGATCACTAAAAAATGGCGAAAGCAAAAGCCAGTTACATTATCAACATCTCACGTTTCTTTTTCACAAAAGAAACTCCATCACAGGGAAACATTCCCTGTTTGAACTTTACGGCTCAATCAAATTGGGTTTGGAAATTTATAGACAGGGGAAGCTACTAAAACAAAGAGATGTAAATGCTTCTGAGGAATACCATACCCATACCGTTATTTTTTGACTCTATATAATAGAGCAAGACGGCAGGTCAACTCTCAGAAGGCGTGCACAGCGGAATGAACACCACTTACAACTTCTCCCCTATTCAACAGTATAATAAATTTAGCACTCCGGAAAGACAACAACAACCGGAATCAATACTGATTTTGAGACAAAGCCCTATTTCAGTATACATACATAGACCACACGTTGCAACACCGTTATCACACGCACGTAATTCTACGTAGGTACTTTACACAACGTTAAACACTGCAATTCATCTTCACCCGAGTAAACCCACCGTTCCGTTTTATACAATTCCACCACAACAGTCATCACGATCTTTGACCCGAAACAAATATCTGATCAATATGAAATCCTCAATCATTCTCGCAACCCTAACCCTCGCAACAATCTCTGTACTACTCTACAAATGCTCTCCCGCACAATCTGAATCCGCAAATCTCGAAGAAGCCAAAAAAGCAATCGCCGAAAGCAACGCCATCTATTTCAAATCCTTCGCAACCGGCGACTCATCCATCTTCATCAACCGTTACGCCGAAGACTGCTGCATCATGGCCCCAGGCTCGCCCGCAATGTGCGGCCCCGATGCACCTTTAAAATTCTTTAACGCTGCATACCACACAATAGGTCTTCGCAACGGCAAGTTCATTACCACACAGGTATACGGCGTGGGTAACGATTTTGTCGTAGAAGAAGGTCTGTGGCAATCGTTCAATGCGGATAACGTAATGTTTGATGATGGAAAATTCCTCGTGCTTTGGAAGAAGACAGGCAAGGGCTGGAAGATGTACAGGGACTCCTTCAGCAGTAATCACTAAAAACAAAAAGCCGGAGAGTAAAACTCTCCGGCCTCTATTCGCATTATAAATTTTATCCTACTGCTACTTCGCCTGAATCTGCAATACTACACTGGTTCGCCACGTACTCACCTGCGGGTTAAAACCTACCGTCATCAGATAATCACCCGAGTAACTTCTGTTCGCGTCAATCGTGCTTTTAGCTCCCGGGTAAACATTCAGCTCGGTTATCGTATACTGCTTCGCGGGATCAAGCCCTTTAAGCTTTATCGGAAACCGGCTACCCTCACCATAGCGATTATTCACCAGGTAGTTGAATATCACGCCAGACGTCTTTGCTTCATTCACATACATAAGCGATGCCACACTTCCCTTCTTCGGATCGGACAGGCGATACTGATCACCCTGCCATATAGTGCCCTTGACACGGTTATAGTTTTCGATAGCCTGTTTGCAGAACGCAAGATCAGTATCTTTCAGATCATGCACCACAATATCGAATCCAAGCTTACCCATCATAGCCACATCCACCCGATATTTGAGCGGCTGCTTACCCCATTCGGTAACGTGATTCGACACGCTTATCGATGGATAGAAATAAGAATATTCCCACTGCATAAAGATCCGCTCCAGCGGGTCCGTGTTATCACTGGGCCAGAACTCCGTAAAGTAAGCCAGCGCCGCATAATCCACACGGCCGCCGCCACCCGAGCATAACATCATCGGCACCTTGGGATATTTGGCACGTATCCGTTGCAGAACGCTATACAGACCACGCACATAATCGATAAAGAAATGCGACTGATCCTTAAGATACATGGAGTGGGCATTGTAGATCACGGCGTTGCAATCCCACTTGATGTAAGCCAGAGTCGGGTTTTCCTTAAAAAGGCCATCTACCACACCAAACACAAAGTCCTGCACCTTAGGATTTGTAAGATCGAGCACAAGCTGATTACGGAAGTAATGTTCAGGCCTTGCCGGCTGTTTCACCACCCAGTCAGGATGTTTCTCATAGAGCTCACTTTTTGGATTCACCATTTCCGGCTCGATCCATATACCGAACTTCACGCTGTTCTTCTCCGCTTCCTTTACCAGCGAAGCTATGCCGTTAGGCAGTTTTGTTCGGTTAACTTCCCAGTCGCCAAGCCCCGAAGTATCGCCATTACGCGGATACTTGTTGGCAAACCAACCATCATCCAGCAAGAAGAGGTCCACGCCGAGTTCTTTTGTGTCCTTAAGCAAACGGGCGAGCTTCTCTTCATTGAAATCAAAATACGTGGCCTCCCAGTTATTGAGCAGCGTAAGGCGTTGCCCATGACCATCCAGTATTTTATAGTTGCGCGCCCAGCGGTGCATCTTACGGCTGGCGTCGCCTTTACCATGTGTAGATATCAGAAATACGAATGCAGGAGTCGTAAACTCTTCTTTCGGCTTCAGCGTGTAGTCCGAAGCATAGTTGTTCATGCCCGCCAGGATACGGAGGTTGTCCTGGTAATCAAGCTCCAGGTCAATACGAAAGTTACCGCTCCATTCCATCGCACCATACAGCACCGTGCCTTCATCTTCAGTAGCAGGCCCATCCAGAGACACCATGAATACCGAAGGCTGGAAGAGATTAGCGCGTGTACCCAGCTTCGTATCGAGTGTTTTGATTCCATGGGTAATGCGTGATTCTTCCGGCTGCATCTCCTTTGCCCAATCACCGTGATATTGCGTAAGCCAGTAAGAGCCCGCGCGAAGGTGAAGATTTGCCGACGCGAATTTGTGCAGGATCGCATTCCCTTTTTCCTGGTGGCTTATCGACGTCCACTGCTCGATAACGTCTTCATGCTTATAAACTTTGTAAAACAGCCTGACATCAAATGGATAAACCGGGTCGCGCAGGGTAATCGTGTAAAGATCCACATTTGAATCAACCGCCTTGCGATCGTGGCTTACATAGTGAAGATCGAGCGAATTATTGCCGTCTGCATGCGTTACAGCTATGGCTGGTTCCAGTAAGTTACGGGAGCCGGCCGACGTGTAGGCAGCATTGAGCACTTGCGTATAGTCGTCGGTCTGGCGGTAGGCGCCAGAAATAGCATCGTACTCGGCAGCATTATTGAGCTTTGCGCCAGTATAAAGGATACTGAGGTTTTTCTGAGCATCGATTTGTAATACAAGCGCCGTATGATCCGTCTCGATGGGAATGGTTTGAGAATAAGCCTGTACGGCCAGGCATAGAAAAATTACGAAGGCAAAGAGTCTTATGGACATGGTTGATTAAATTAAGTACACAGTTATTTACCCTTATCGGTTCGGAATGGACACGCAGGCAGCCCCTCTTTATTATAGAGATTGGCATCTTCAGGATTGTCGGCCCACGCATAGCGGACAGAGACCGGGTTGGATATGGATTCGTTGAAGACCACTACTTTGTTATTTTCGATCCAGGCTTTGGCCCAGTGGTATTGACCATCGGCACCCGCTATCGCAAAGCCTTTCAGGTAGCCGTAGGCATCGCCTTTAGCCATAAGCCCTGAGCCCGTATTACTGAAACTCAATACAGCCTTTCCGCCATTTATAGCAATCGATGAAAATACAGGCCCGGACCACGTACTGTCTTTAGCATACGTTACATGGAACGCCGCCAGCGCAAGACGACGGCCAACCTCTTGTTTGTTCTTCGGGTGAATATCTTTCGCTTCGCCTATATCAATGGCGAGAGCTTCGCCGGTCTGAGGCAGAGACAACGTGTTGTGCTGAGACTCACGCAGCATAGCCCAGTTGCTTTCGGTGGGTTGCTGCGGAGCCGCCATATAGTTGGCCAGTTGCACCCACAGGAAAGGAAATTCATAACCCCACTTGGAACGCCAGTCGCGGATCATCGTAGGGAACATAGTTCCGTACTTCGCCGGCTCGTGCGCATTCGATTCGCCCTGATACCATATCGCACCCTTTATGGCAAAGTGTATGATAGGCGCAATCATCGCGTTGTACAGCTGCGATGGAAATGAATTCGGCCCCATGTCTTGCAGGCTGAACTGAGTGGTGATAACACCTGGCCGATACAGCCACTCTCCCGCCAGGGGAATACTTTCACCGGCTGTGGTCAGAAATAATTCTTTCGGAGTACTGTAGAAACCACCGCCGCCACCCGTGTCATTCACACGAACAACGATCGTATTCTTACCGGCCTTCAATACACCAGCGGGCACAGCGTACAGACGCTTGGTATTATAGCTATTCGTTTTACCAACCAGTGTGCCGTTAATATAAGTCTCGTCATTATCATCAATCGCGCCCAGCGAAAGTGTTGCAGGCTGACCCGCGCCGGCCGTAGTTACCTCGATGTCCTTACGATACCATACAATGCCATCTGCATTGCCTATGGCCGACTGCTCATACATTTGCGGCAGTGGCGTCTTTTTCCAAGCCGACAGGTTTGTAGCAGGATCAAACCACTTCTCTTTAGCACCTGGTTCATTCGCCACAGCGGCATTGTAAGCCTGGTAGTTCTTTTCCCAGTTCTTTTGCTTGGCGGGCATGTCTTTCAGCGAAGTGCTTTTATAAGGCTCTTCCTTGCTCATCTCATCCCAACTGGTCCACGCCTGTATATTGGTGCCGCCCCATGAGGTATGTATAAGGCCTATGGGAATATTAAGATCGTGATTGAGCTTTCTGCCGAAATAGTAAGCCGTTGCAGAGAACGACGCAACCGTAGCTGGAGAACATATCTGCCAGGGTCCGCCCGTAACATCCTCCGCGGGTGTAAAGCTGGTAGTACGCTCCACCGTAAAAAGGCGCACGTTAGGATGATTAGCTTCGCGAATAGCCTTACCCGCATGTCGGGTCGAGTCTCCTCCCCAACCTTGTATAGGCATCTCCATATTGGACTGACCGCTGCACACCCATACATCGCCGATAAGAATATTCTCCAGCTTAATAGTGCTGCCTTTATCGCTTATCGTCATATCGTATGGGCCACCGAACACCATAGGCTTCAGCGCCGTGCTCCAGCGGCCTTTGCTATCTGTTTTCGCCTGCACCTGCTGACCATTGAAAGCGATCGTTACTGTGGCCCCTTTACCGGCCCAGCCCCACAGCTGCACAGGCTTATCGCGTTGCAGCACCATGTTGCTGCTGATTACTTTGGGTAGTCGCACCTGTGCCTGCAGTACCTGTGCGGCCAGCAGAAGAAGGATGCTAAGGGTAATTCCGTTTTTGCGGAAAGGTATCATAGTGTACTTGGTTTGAGGTTGTTATAAATAGCCAAACCCATTATATGTATTGGCGTGGGCACTCAAGTTAGTTATTCTATCATTAGCCTTTAGCCGATGTTATGGTTTTCATCCCGCCATTTACTTTGAGTTTTACAGACTGAGGCGTGGGTGAGGTTACCTTATAGTCTATCACCTTGCCGTTCTTCCAGGTAATATCTACAGTATAATTGCCTCTTGCCTTGAGTCCCTTAATTTCACCACCGGCCTTCCAGGCATCAGGCAGCGCAGGAAGAAGCTCGATAAAACCATCGTGGCTTTGTATCAGCATCTCGGCCATACCCGCCGTAGCGCCAAAGTTTCCATCGATCTGAAACGGAGGACCTGCGCTCAGCAGATTGGGATATACTCCGCCGCCAGCGCCATAGTTTATATCGGTTTTGAGGGTTGGTTTGAGCAGCTCGCGCAGCAGCTTATAGGCCCGGTTACCATCCTGTAAACGTGCCCAAAACAGCAGCTTGTAAGCAATAGTCCAGCTTGGCCCATCGTCACCACGGCGATTCAAAGTATTACGCGCTGCGTCAGCCAGTACGGGCGTCGCGGTCGGCGATATCAGCGAGGCTGGATACAAACCATAGAGATGCGATATGTGCCGGTGATGCGGATCTGTCTCCTTATAATCTTCCAACCACTCCATAAGCGTACCGTTACTGCCCACACGGCCAGGAGGCGGCAACCGGGTTATCTTCTCCTGTAATACTGTTCTGAATTCAGCATCGATACCAAGCGTCTGCGACGCTTCAACAACATGGCTGAATAGCTCCCGTGTGATCTGGTGATCTATCGTCGGCCCCATGCATATATTAGCCTGCTTGCCCGAAGGAAGATAGAAAGCATTCTCCGGCGATACAGAGGGCGCCGTTACAAGCCAGCCTGACCTGGGATCAGACATTAGCACGCTGCTATAAAACTGCGCGGAACCCTTGAGAACAGGATATATCCGTTGCAGGTATCCTTTGTCGCCAGTAAAAGCATAATGTTCCCACAGATTATTACACAACCATCCCGAACCTGCATTTGCCAGGCCCCACGATGCACTCTCACCGGGCTCGGTAAAACCCCACACGTTAGTGATAACGTGGGCCACCCAGCCTTCTGCCTTATAATAAGCTTTGGCCGTATGCTGCCCCGGCTCCACAAGTCCGGCTACAAGGTTCGCCAGCGGCAGGTTCAGCTCTGAAAGATTTACAACCTCCACCGGCCAGTGATTCATCTGCACATTCACATCCAGGTGATAATCGCCGTTCCATGGAGTCTGTACCTGGTTGGCCCAGAGCCCTTGCAGGTTCGGCGGCAGCAACCCCACGCGCGTACTGCTTATCGTTAAGTAACGCCCATATTGAAAGAAGAGCACAGGTAACGACAGATCCGCTTCCGAAGCCTTGTAATAATCATTGAGTCTGTCCACCGTAGTCCGCTGTTGAGCAGTCGGCTCGTTGAGCCTGAACTGCACGCGGTTGAACAAAGCCTGGTAGTTGGCGATATGATTCTTCTTTTGGTTCGCGTAAGACTTCCGTCGCGCGCTCAGTAATTGTTTATTCAAACGTCTCTCGAACATCGGAAAATGAAAGTCCGTACCCACGGAAATATATAGGGTAACCTCACTGGCGTCATGGATCGCGAGTTTGTTGTCAGAAATACTTAGAGAACCGCCCTTGAGCATAGCCATTACCCTGGCCTTATAACGCATGCCCTTACCATCGATACCGTTGTCTAACTGACCCGAAAGCTGGATCGATTCCTCATCAGCCGATAGCACACCACGCTCAGCGCGATGTAAAGCCGCGGTAAGATTTATCTGCCCGGCCCGGTCGGCAGAGATGTGAACGATAGCCACATCGTCGTCAAAGCTTGTGAAGTATTCCCGCGTATAGGTTACTCCATTAACGCGATAAGAGCACTGGGCCACAGCGGTACGCAGCGAAAGTTCCCGCTCATAATGATCGAAAGAAATGTTCTGCGGATTGGCAGCACCGTAAGAGAATTGCAGGTCCAGGTCTCCAAGCGTCTGAAAGCAGCCGAAAGGCACACTCGCCGAGCCCTTGCCCGTACAAACAAAATC
>Ga0247764_1000357_pt1 | contig 16208 bp, 14 predicted proteins | sample UWRJL051202B4_FD_179932 | JGI IMG/M metagenome (GOLD analysis project Ga0247764, IMG submission 179932) | Plant litter microbial communities from Arlington Agricultural Research Station in Wisconsin, United States - UWRJ-L051-202B-4 | ecosystem: Environmental > Terrestrial > Plant litter >...
GCCCGGTATTTCCGGGCATAGAAGGAGCGGAGTTGGGCTTCAGCTCCGACCATTGGTTCGAGCTCACGAGCTTGCCCGAGCGGCTGCTGGTGGTGGGCGGTGGCTACATCGGCGTCGAGCTGTCTGGCATGGCGCGCGCGTTGGGAGCGCGGGTGAGCTTGGCCTTTCGCGAAGCCACGCCGCTGCCGCGCGCCGATGACTTGATTCAGCAGACATTGATGCAAGAGCTGACGCGCAGCGGCGTGGAGCTGGTGGCCGAATTTTGCTCGCAGCGGCTGACCAAATCGGGTCAAGATTTGACGTTGCACGGCGAGGATGGGCGCGCCTTGGCCGGGTTCGATGCCGTGTTGTGGGCGGTCGGCAGGCGCGCCAGCTTGGGTGAGCTGGGCGTGGTGGAGCTGGGGCTGGAGCAGGATCCGCGGGGGTTCGTGCGGACTGATGCGTATCAGAACACGAATCTGCCGGGTGTGTACGCCGTGGGCGACGCGACGGGGCGTGCGGCGCTCACCCCAGTTGCGATCGCCGCGGGGCGGCGCCTCTCGGACCGTCTATTTGGCGGTGATGAGGAGGCGCACCTCGACTACGCCAACATCCCGACCGTGGTGTTCAGTCATCCGCCGATCGGTACGGTGGGTCTGACGGAGCGCGAGGCCCGCCAGCAGTTCGGCGACATGGTCAAGACCTACGTGACCCGATTCACCAACATGTACCACGCGGTGACGCGCAGAAAGCCGCAGACGGTCATGAAGCTCGTCGTGGTAGGTCCCGAGCAGCGCGTGGTGGGCGTGCACGTGCTGGGCGCAGGTGCGGACGAGATGCTGCAAGGCTTCGCCGTTGCCGTGAAAATGGGAGCTACCAAGCGCGACTTCGATCGCACCGTCGCGATTCATCCCACGGCCGCCGAAGAACTGGTGACTTTACGTTAGGCCCTGGCCTCAGGCTGCGTTCGTCGGCACGGGAGCCTCGCCTGTCAGCTTGAGGTACGCGTACGCGGTCGAGATGCCCCACAGCGGCACCGTCAGCAAGTACGCACCGACGCAACACAACGCGAGACCTAGCAGCGCGCTGGCGAGGTGCAGCAATCCGAGTACGAACAAATTGGCCCAGTGCCCTTGGACCAGACGGAAGCTTGCGCGCAGCGCATCCATCGGGCTGAGCCCGCGCTCCACGACCAGGAACGGATAGAACTGGGAGCCAATCCAGATCAGCACGCCGGGTACCACACAAAGTGTGAAGCCCAGCGTCATGCCGACACTCAGCAAGAATTGCCCGATGGCGAAGGTCTTGAAGTAGGGGCTTCCCTGAAAAATCAGACCGAACTCCGGCTTCTGTCCGCGCGCGATGGCGAGCAGGAAGCGCGTCATGCCGCCGAGCACGTAGGCCTGGGCGACGATGTCGACGGCGAAGCTTGCCATGGACACGAAGAGCTTTAGCGCGGCGCCGTTGGCGTCGCCCGCTAGCGCTTGGATGAGATTGCCGGCTGCGCTGAGTAGGAACGCCGGTACGGTGATCACCAAGAAGGCCACCGCGAGCGGAAGCGCGACCGCGCCGAAGTCCTGCACCATCCAGGACCAGGCGAAGCTCATTGCCTCCAGCGGCTCGAATTGCCCGGACCCTGGCCCGCGACCGAAGCCATCGCCGCCCGGTGGAGCGTACGGATTCGGCGGGTCACCAGGCGGCCCATACCCACCGCTTCCCGCGCCGTACCCCCCGCCAACGTAGCCCGGTGGGGGCGCCGGCGGCGGCCCATATCCACTGCTTAACGATGCGTCCTCCCTCATGTTTCTGGGTTTACCGGCAACCGCGCCACGAGTCTATCGAAGACCCCTTGCCAACCGAAAAACGGATGGACATCTTCCTGACCGAAGCCGGTCGGTCGCCGAAATCAGCCACCGACGGCGACTCCTCTACCGCCCACGAGAGGCTCGGTTGCTCCCGCGCGCACTGCCGTTGCAGCGCCGGGGCTACGGACTTTCGTGCGCACTCAACCCTCTACTCAAGGAGAAACTGTCATGCTCGCACGTTGGAACGATTGGTCCCCGCTCAGCCGTTTTTCTCAACCCGAATCTCGCGACCCCGTACAAGCTTTTCGTCGTGAGCTCGGCCGCTTGTTATTCGACTTCGACCCGTTCAGCGCGGACTTCGCAAACGCGCAGTACGCTGGTTATCCGCGTGTGACGCTGGAAGACAACGGCGCTGCGTACGTGCTGCGCGCGGAGGTGCCGGGCCTGACCGAAAAGGAGTTGGACCTCAACGTCGAGGGCGACACCGTTACTATCAAGGGCGAACGCACCACGAACGTACCGGAAGGCTACTCCGTACATCGCCGTGAGCGCGCCACCCAGCGCTTTGCTCGCAGCTTCAGCCTGCCGGCGCAAGTCGACTCCGAAAAGGCCGAGGCTTCACTGCAGCACGGTGTGCTGACCGTCACCATCCCGAAGGCGCAGCAAGCGCAACCGCGCAAGATCAGCGTCCGCGCCCACTGAGCCCCGAATCACGGCAAGCCCCCAAGAGTTTTTACGCAAGAAGGATCTGGAACCATGTCCGACACCAACATCTCCAAGCAGCCGCAGCAGTCCCCGGTAGAGTCCACGAGAGAGTCCGCAGGTCGTCGCGTCTCCCCGGCGGTAGACATCTTCGAAAACGCGGAGAACTTCCTGATCGTCGCGGATCTTCCCGGCGTAGAGCCGGGCGCCACGCGCGTCGAGTTCAACCCGCCAGAGTTACTGGTTGGCGGGAAGGCAGCCGGCGTCGAGTACGAGCGGCGCTTCGAGCTCGGAGCAGGCATCGATGCGGGCAGCATCAGCGCGCAACTCAAGCACGGTGTGCTGACCATCGAGCTCAAGAAGAGCGCGCAGCTGCGCCGCCGCAAGGTGGAAGTGCGTGCGGCGTGAGCGCGAGCCGCGTGAACACAAAACGGAAGCGACGGCGAAGTCCGAAGACGTCGCCGTCGCTTACCGAGCTGAACTGACTCGCGCAGGCGCGAGCGCAGTACGATCAGGCGATCGTGATTTCCTTGGCCAGGTACACGTCCTGGATCGTCTGCAGCAGCTTCGCGCCTTCTGCCAACGGACGCTGGAACGCCTTGCGGCCGCTGATGAGGCCCGTGCCACCGGCGCGCTTGTTGATGACCGCGGTCTGAACGGCTTCGGCGAAGTCGTTCGAGCCCGAGGCGCCACCGCTGTTGATCAGGCCGGCGCGGCCCATGTAGCAGTTGACGACCTGGTAACGGCAGAGATCGATCGGGTGATCGGTGGTGAGCTGCGAGTAGATGCGCTCATCCAACTTGCCGTAGGACGACTCGCCGGTGTTCAGCGCCTTGAAGCCGCCGTTGTTCTCCGGCAGCTTCTGCTTGATGATGTCGGCCGACATCGTCACGCCGAGGTGATTGGCCTGACCGGTGAGATCCGCGGACACGTGGTAGTCCGTGCTGCCGACCTTGAACGCCTTGTTGCGCGTGTAGCACCACAGCACTGTCGCCATGCCGAGCTCGTGCGCCTGCTGGAATAGGTTGGCGACCTCCACGATCTGACGGGAAGCGTCAGCAGAGCCGAAGTACACCGTCGCGCCGACGGAGACACAGCCCATGTCCCAGGCTTGCTTGATGGTGCCCCACACGATCTGCTCCGCCTTGTTGGGGTAGGTCAGCAGTTCGTTGTGGTTGAACTTCACCATGAACGGGATCTTGTGTGCGTACTTGCGCGCCACGGAGCCGAGCACGCCGAAGGTGCTGGCCACGGCGTTGCAGCCGCCTTCGATCGCGAGCTTCACGATGTTCTCGGGATCGAAGTAGATCGGGTTCTTGGCGAACGAGGCGCCAGCGGAGTGCTCGATGCCCTGATCGACCGGGAGAATCGAGAGGTAGCCCGTGCCGGCGAGGCGCCCGGTGTTGAACAGCTGCTGCAAGCTGCGCAGCGTCTGCGCGCTGCGGTCGGAGCCCGACCACACGTCGTTGACGAAGGTCGGCGAGGGCAGGTGCAGCTGCTCCTTGGAGACCGTCTTGCTCTGGTGCTCGAGGAGGTAGGAAGCCTTGTCGCCGAGGAGGGTTTGGATCGCTTTGAAGTCGCTCATAACGTGTTACTCCGAGGTCCCGCGCGAGTGCGGATCGTGCGCTTTGGTCGCCCGACCGGGCGAAGTGCGCCGGAGTGTAGTCGCTTCGGTTGGAAAGGCGAGGCCCATCCGCGCCCGCGCTTCTCGAAGCATTCCACCGCCTGCGTACAGCGCAGTTTCCCGTCGGTTTCCGTGAGCGCGGATCGAGCTGAATCAGCGCTTATCGCGCGCGCAGCGGATGCCCATGTAAAAGATGCGCTCATCCACGGCCATCGCGTCACGCATGGCCACCAGCAGATCGCTCGCGTCGTCGTCCGTCCAGGAGCCGCCGTGTACGCGGCGTGATCGGCGCGCTGTGTCATTCTCATAGAACTCCACACTCGCGCAATCTTGACAGAGCTCGGTGGGCCGTATCGCAGCGGTGTCGAACAGCCATTCGCTCATCGAGCCGGCCATGTCGTGATGCCCCCACAGCGCGTCCCCCGCGGGATGAGAACCGACGACTGTCTGCGCGCAATTGCCCGTCGCATCTGGCGTGCAGCCGTACGCCGCGCGCTCCGGCGTGGGTGGAGTGTCACCCCAGGGGTAGAGGCGCGACGCGCCCGTTCCGGAAGCCGCGTATTCCCATTCGACCTCTGTCGGTAGACGACCGCCGTCCCAGATGCAAAACGCCTGCGCTTCGAACCAGGTAATGCAGTTGATTGGGATGTCGTCTTGGTCGAACTTCAAGCTGGAGTCGGGTTTGGAGCCGCAATTGAGCACCTCTGTGCGCAGGGCAGCGGCGTCGTCGGGGAGCATGTCGTTCCACTCGGCGCGCCAGCCGGTGCCGGCGATCAGCGGATGTTTGCCTGCATCCACTGCTGGCGCGCCTGCCTTGCGCCAAGCGTTGTACGCCCGCAGGAAGTTGCGGAAGCGACCGGTCGTGACTTCGTACGTGTCCAAAGAGAACGCGCTGACGGTGGCGGCTACGTGGTCTTGAGTATCCAGACCGCCGAACCAGAAGACGCCCTGAGGCACGTGAGCAGAGCTGCAACAATCTTCGCTGCTGAGCCCGCAACCAATCAGGTTCGCGCAGGACGGCGGACCTTCGGCAGGGCTCCCGGCGGCGCCGCCTTGCCTCGGTCCGCCAGCGTCGCTGCCCGCGCTTCCGCCGCTGTTTGCGCTTCCGCCGCTGTTTGCGCTCCCGCCGCTGCCTGCAGCGCCCGCTCCTGCCCAGGACGGCGGGGCGCCCGCGTCACCAGCGCCTCCTACCAGAACGGGGCCGCCCCCGAGGGAGTCCGTTCCGCCTTGGGCAGCCCCGCCCGTCGGGGCCCCGGCGCTTCCCGCGTCCACGCTCGTCGTCCCGGAGTTCCCGCCGAGCGAGGACATGAGCTGACCACCATCAGAGCGAACCACGGAGCCGCCCGACCCGCCTTTACCACCCGTCGAGGTTGAGCCGCCCGACGTCTCCGCCGCGCTCCCGCCTTCAGCCGAGTCAGTGGCGGCGAAGTCCCCCAAATCAAAACGACCGCACGCTGCGACCAGCAGCCACACCGCGGCGAAACCTTTTACGTGCTTCATGGTTCGAGCTCGAGCAAACGCCGACGCGCCTCGTCCGCCTGCGCGCCGCCGAGTTGCTCGACTAGGCGGTACTCCTCGGCGGCCGCGCTCACGTTGCCGCCCTTGCGGAACAAGCGAGCGCGCAGCAACCGGAGCTCAGCCACGCGTTCCTTCCCCGTCGGCGCGGCCAGCAGCTGTTCTGTTTGAGTGAGCGCTTCTTGCGTGCGTCCGAGTTGCACCAAAAGTTCCAGGATGGAGACGTCCGCTTCGCGCCGCAGCGAGCCGTTGGGGAAGCGCTGACGATACTGTGTGAGCGCCGCGAGCGCGCCTTGCGGATCGCCGAGCACGTCGCGACGCAGACGCGCGCCCTCGTACGCGGCCATCTCTGCGGAGAGACCTGAGCCCTGCGCTCGTTGCTCGAAGCAGCGCTGCGCGCCCGCGGTGTCGCCTTGTCGCGCGAGACTCAAACAATCTATGGAATTGTCGGCGGGAGGAGGCGGAGACGCGCTGACGGCGGGGGCAGGCATGGGCGCCTTGCTCGCGGGGAAGCTGCTGCGAAGCGCCTTGGAGGGGCGCGCGGTAGCTGCGGGCGCCAACGGCTGGTGCGTGCCCTCTTCGCTGTGCTCGCCTTCGGACGCGCCGCGTTTGCTGTTCGTGTCAGCGCGGCCGGGTAGGGTGATGTTTCGCTGCGCCGGCGCGGCGCGCAACGCCTCGGCGACGGCCGCGGGTGCCGAGCCGTCCGCGCGCAATGCGCGGATGCCGAACAACGCCAGCGCGCCCACTGCCGTAACCAGCGCGAATTCGGGCCAGGCGAAGCGGAGCGCGGGCCGAGCCCTGCGCTCCTGCAATCGCTGAAATGCGCGGCTCTCGTTCACACCTGCGCGAAACTCCGAATTGGCTTCGCGCAGCACGCGACCCAGCTCGCCGTGCTCCGTCAAACGTCGCGGAGACTCCATCGGGTCCTGACTCACGTGCCCTCCACGTTGCTGTCTTCCATCAACGCGAGGAAGCGCTTGCGCGCGTAGTGCAACCTGCGCCAGAGCGTGGCCTCTTTACAGCCAAGCACCTCCGCGATCTGTTTTCCGGGCAGGCCTTCGAGCTCGTACAGCACGAGCACGCTGCGCTCGTTCTCCGTCAGCGAGTCGAGCGCGGCGCTGACACGTCGCCGCGCAGAGTGTTCGGAAAAGGGTGGCGAAGACAGCAGCGAGCTCGGAGGCGACAGCGTCAACAACCGTCGCAGGCCGTCGCCGATGCGGCGGCGCCGGCGCACGCGCCTGGCCTCCGTGATGCAGAGGCGATACAGCCACGTCTTGAGCTCCGACTCGCCGCGAAAACTCGCGAGGTAGCGGTGCATCTGCAAAAACACTTCTTGCGCGGCGTCGTCGATGTCGTCGTCACCGACGCCCAGCTTGCGCAGGAACGCGACCGTGACCGGGTAGTACTGCAGGTGAAGCGACCGCCAGGCGGCATCGTCGCCCCGAACGCACTGCAGCACGAGCGGCGCATCGAGCTCCGAACCCGTTTCAACTACACTGCCAGCCGCAGCCCGCGCCATGCGAGACTTGGAGGTCGGGTCCGCGTCAACCTTCACGCGCCGTCGAGTTTAGCGAAGGTCGCCCGCCCTACAACGAGTACCCGAGCCCCAGGCCGAACGAGAGGTCAACGGCCTTTGGTCGCAGAACCTCCCGATTTTGCACGTAAAATTGTCCGGAGAGACCCGGGATGGCCACGCTGCCCCGCGTCAATGCGCTCAGCCACCACCCGCCAGCAAACGGCATGAGCCAGCCCGCTTCCGCGATTCCGGACCAAACCCCCCGGGTTTGAGTGGCTTGGTTGCTGAGCCCGTCGCTTTGCCCCTGCTGGAGCTGGGCCAATAATCCGGCCCCGAGGTAGGCCGAGGAGCTACCCAGGGAGTGACGATATGCCAACAAGCCGCTGACCTCACCGCCCCAGGCGCTCACGGTCGCCTGCTGCGCGAGTGCCTGCTGTTCGGATTTTAGATCGAGCCCAAGCGAAAACGCAGCGAGCAGGTGCGGCCCAATGCGCAGCCGGCCACGAGCGTTCAATGTCGGCAGCGCGCGTCGCCAGCTCTCCGTGAGCTCCAGCGACAACAAGAAACGTGAGCTGCGCAGGCGCTCGGCTGTCGGCACAGAGGATTCGGTTGCGGGGCTCGGCGCAGCCTGGTCGGGCACTCGCGGAGGTTCGCTCTTCTCTGCGGGTGAGGGCGTCGTTTCCGCGGTCACGCTCGCGTGCTCGTCGCGACTGAGTCCGCGAAAATGGCGATCGAGCACCAGCGCGATGACTTCCGCCATCGTGCTGCAGGATTCGTTCGCCATAGGGAGATCCCGGACAAGCTCGACCGTATCTTCCGGACCGAACAGCTCCAGTCGGACGAAGTCACGCTGCGCCGAGGTCGGCGCATGACCGATGGTGTAGCGCGCGCGCCAACCACGGTGCCCGTCGACCTGGAGCGCACCGAGTCGTCGCGTCACCGCCGCGCGCGTCTGACTCAAGTCCGGACAGAAAGCGTCGGGTGAACCCGTTTCCAGCACGAATCCAGGCGAGTCCTGCGCGGACGCTGTCGAGTCGACGACCAGCACCAGCAAGATCAAGAGCAGCGCGTGCCACCTCACCACAACGTACGTCCAAGCTAGAGCAGTGCCCCGATGGCACCAGAAGATTCCTGTGTAGCTCAAGCAGCTCCGCTCCGGCGTCAAGTCGCGCGCTGCCAGACGGTCGGGTCAGCCAGCCGAAATTGTTTACGGAGATGTATTGAACCGGGCTTCAAACGGTCAGCAGGCGGCTCGTCTGCTCGCGAAGAGCCGCTAAGCTTAGGCTTCCCGAAATTCATCGAGTGGGTATCTCGTTGTGCCCAAGTCTTCGCCCGCCAAACCCTCTTCCCTGACTTCCTCCGGTATCGAGCTGGGTGCCTGGTCGAACGCGCGCGGTTCGTGCCGGCTGGTCCTGGAGTCGCCGCGGGCCATTCGCATTGTCTGCGCGGGCAAGTTGCAAACGCAGGTGATGCGGGAGCTGCTGGACCGGTTGGGTATGGAGCTCTCCGCTGCGCGCGGCATGCACACCTACTGGGATCTCGAAGGCATGGAGAACTATGAACCCGGCGTGCGCACGGAAAGCATGCGCGTGCTGTTGACGCATTGGGATCGGGTGATGTCCGTTCGGGCCTTCGCGCATTCGAGCCTGGTCAAGATGGGCATCGCAGTCGCGAACCTGGGCCTCAAGAATCGGGTCGAAGCCTTCGATACTCGAGCGGAATTCGAAGAATCCATGCGGGCCGCGATCGACGCGCGATAAGCCTGGCGGTGGCTGAGTCGGCCAGCAAACCGTGCTAAGTCCGCGGCGCATGCAGTACGCCGAGGTCGCCAAGACCATCGATCACGCCTTGCTCACCCCGACGTTGAGCGACCGGGGCTTCGACGCGGGCGTGGAGGTGGCGCGGCGTTACGAGGTCGCCAGCGTCTGCGTGCTGCCGTGCCTGGTGCGGCGAGCCGCGGAACGGCTGAGCGGCAGCAGCGTCAGAACCTCGACCGTGATCGGGTTTCCCCACGGAGTCGTGCCAACCAGCGTGAAGCGCTTCGAAGCCGAGCGCGCGCTCGAGGCCGGCGCCGTGGAGCTCGACATGGTGGTCAACTCCAGCTGGGTGCAAAGCGAGCAGCTCCGGGCCGTGCAGGACGATATTGGAAGCGTGCTCGCCGCCTGTCGTCAAGCGGACGCCAAGCTCAAGGTGATCTTCGAGAACTGCTACCTGAACGAAGCTCAAAAGCTCGCGCTGTGCCGCGTGTGCGCGGAGCTCGAGGTGGACTGGATCAAGACCTCGACAGGCTTCGGTAGCGGCGGGGCTACCCTTGGTGACGTGCAGCTGATGCGCGCGAACAGTCCCGCTCGCGTCGCCGTAAAAGCTTCAGGCGGCATCCGCGACCTAGATACGCTGCTCGGCTTCCTGCCGTACGTCACGCGTGTGGGCACCAGCAACACGCGCGGTATCTTGGATGAGCTGCGGCAGCGCCTGGGTCTCCCCGCGCTGCTCGGCGAGGACACTGTTGTCGGCAGCTACTGAACGCATGGAGCCGGACGACGCGCCCTCCGCAGCTGTGATCACGCAGCGCGTGGAGCAGCTGCTGCTGCAATCGGCCTCGCTTTCGTCCGCGGCCGTGGCGGTGCGCCAGGCCGTGGACGCGGAGCTGCGCGCGCTGCGCCGAGAATATAAACGCAACTCGAGCGTGTTCTCACCCGAGCTGGTGGGCATGCTCAAGTCTGTCGCCTCCTCGCTGCAAGGGCCGCTCGAACCGCGAGCGCTCACGCGCGTGCTCAAAGAAACGTTCGGCTACGAGAGCTTTCGGCCTGGTCAGCACGCCATCATCGACTCCGTCCTGCGTGGCAAGGATTGCGTGGGCATCATGCCCACCGGTGCCGGCAAATCGCTCACCTTCCAGCTCCCCACGCGTGTGCTGGGACGCCCAACCTTGGTGATTTCGCCGCTGATCGCGCTGATGAAGGATCAAGTAGACGGCGTGACGGAGCTCGGTTTCCGCGCCACGTACCTGAATTCATCGCTGTCTCAGGATGAACGGCGGGAGCGCTTGGCCAAGCTTCGCCGCGGCGAATACGAGCTGGTGTATGCCGCGCCCGAAGGTCTGGATTCGTACACCGGTCGCGCCATCTTGGAATTGGATTTGGGGTTGATTGCCGTCGACGAGGCGCACTGCATCAGTCAGTGGGGCCATGACTTTCGACCGGCATACCGCAACCTCCAGGGCTTGAAGCGCCGCTTCCCGAGCACGCCGGTCTTGGCGCTCACGGCAACGGCAACACCCGAGGTGTCCAAGGACATCGTGGAACAACTCGGCATGCGTCAGCCGGACGTGTTTCGCGGCTCGTTCATGCGCCCCAATTTGCACATCTCCGCGATCGCCAAGGGCGACTTGCCGCAATCTACGCGTCACGCCATCGCCGCGCTGGTCGCTTCACGCCGCGGCGAGAGCGGCATCGTCTACTGCTTCTCACGCAAGAGCACGGAGGCAATGGCGGAACACCTGCGCAAAGCCGGCCTCTCCGCTTCGCACTATCACGCCGGCATGGACTCCGCGGAACGCTCGCGGGTACAGGACAAGTTCCGCGATGGCAGCTTGGACGTAGTGGTCGCCACGACCGCCTTCGGCATGGGCATCGACAAACCCGACGTCCGCTTCGTCCTCCACCACGACTTGCCCCGCTCGATCGAAGGCTATTACCAGGAGATCGGTCGCGCTGGTCGCGACGGTTTACCGAGCGACTGCGTGTTGTTCTATTCGTTCGCCGACGTCAAAGCCTACGACCGCATCGCCGAACAAAGCGAAGACGCCGACGCCGGCGCGCGCTTGTCGGCTCAGGCACGCGAGACACTACGCTTGGTTGAAAACGACGGTTGCCGGCACCAAAACATCGTCGGCTACTTCAGCGAAAGTGTCGCTGCTTGTGGCAATGCTTGTGATCGCTGTGGCCAAACCGGCATTCGTAGCGTGGTCGAGAAGCGTCGCCCGCGCGGTAAAAAAGCGGTCGCCGAAGCCGCAGCGCAAGCCGCACCGCAGCGCTACGATGTGGACGACGATCTGCTGACGCAGCTCAAGCAAGTCCGTCGCGAGATCGCGAGCGAACTCAAAGTGCCAGCGTACGTGGTGTTCACGGACGCAACGTTGCTCGCCATGGCGGAGCGACGTCCGCAGACGGACGCTGAGCTGCTGAGCGTTAGTGGCGTTGGGTTGCGGAAACTGGAGCGGTATGGGGAGCGCTTTCTCGCGCTGTTGCGGCGATCGTAGGGGCTGGCCTTGCGCTGGCCTACGCGCCACCTATTGCATCTAGGAACGCGGCATCGCCCACGTCGCCTCCAGCGTCGGCGATGGCGCGAAGCGCGATCAACGCCCACTGATCTTCGACGTCATCGGCCAGCTCCTGCTTGCTGAGCGTTACTAGCGAAGCGACCGCCGCGCCGCAGTCCACGCCGCTCTTCGCTAACTCCGTGATGAGCCGACACGCCGCTGTCGTGGCGTACCGTGTTTTGTGCTCCAGCGCGGGGAGCGCCGATGGCAACAAGGGCGCCACGTCGGCTCCGCCAGCGAACGCCAAACGGAGGCCAACCAAGATCCCGGCCCGGTGGTTGTCGTCGCCGACCGCGTCCTCGGTCGAGATCTCCATCGCGGCTGCGAGAATCCGCCGGAGCGCGGCATCGCACGGCTCCTTGAGCGCGAGCAGCGTCATGGCCGCGTGGCGGCCGAGTTCCGGATCATCGAGGTAACGGCGCACGTGGGCAGCGACGTCCGGGTCGAAGGCGTATCCTTTGCGAGCGAGCGCTGCGATCCCGTAGAGCGCGTGCCTCCTGCGATGCTCGATGGCCGCAACCAGGGGAATTCCGAGCGCGGGTGGCGTGGGGAGACTGAGGATCTCGGTGACCATCTGCCCGCGTGTCGAGTCGTTGTCGGCGCATAACGCTGCGACGGCTCGGTCGACTTTTCCCATGCTCAACTCGAGCTGGGCGAGGAGATCTTCACAATCTTCGCCGTGCGCTTCGAGCCAGGGCACGATTGGCGACAGGTCGTGGCCGCGCCGAAACGCGTGCGCGGCGACGCCGATCGCGTCGTCGACATCCACCGTGGGATCGTTGGCGAGCGCGAGCCAGTCGCTCCAGCGATTCGAAAGCGAAGCATCCCACATCAACACAGCGAGCGCGCGATGTCCGAATTCGGCGTGGCTGCGCAGGCGCTCGAACAGCTCGCGCGAGCCTTCGGGGATACCGCGCGCGGTACGGTAGTTTTCTAGGTTGAAGACGAGTGTCTTGAGGACTCTTCCGAGCAGCGGGTCGAGGTCCGGGCGTTCCAGGCATCTGCACAAAGCGGGCAATAGTGGCGTCAAGTCCACGTTCGCGTTGAGGAAGCTCAAAATCAGTTCGAGCACGCCCTCCACGTAGCGCAGTGACACGCTCTCGAGCTCGGCGCCGATCGCGCGCACGGACGCAGCTTGCTCGTCCCCGCGTAGGGCACAGACGTGCTGGAAGACCGGCGTGAAGTGTTTGGGGATTGGGTTGTTTAGCGCTGCTGCGAACATCGGCTCGAGTTGGCTCATGATCGGAGCCCAAGTTAGCGAGGACTCCCGTTCCCCGTCTGGTACCGCCTTGCAACTCGCGGTGGCCGCGCTGCCTCGCTGGTTCTATTTTACCGCGTCGGCTGCGGAAATTAGCGCCATCGTTACGCGTAAACCACAGCTTGTATTAGTGAGCTACGCGCCGAGCGCAGTCCGTCCGGCGTTGCGCATCCGGTAGACGTCGCCGTTCCAGAGCCGGAACGGAAGCTCGCCGTCGACGATCAGCTCGAAGCCGTGCTGCTCGGCCAGCGTTCGCACGTCCTGTCGGTCCTGCGCGCGGTCGCCTCGGTAAGAGAAATGCAGGATCAAGAACTCGCCTCCGGGACGTAAGACTCGCGCCGCTTCTCGAAACATGACGACGGCAAGCTCCCACCCAGCCTGCACGACATACGGGAAGCTATCAACGGCCAGGACCAAATCGAAAGACGACGCCGCGAGCGGCTGAAGATCCAGCCCTGAACACAGCTCGATGCTCACGTTGGAAAGCTCTGCCGTGCGTCGTCGTGCGGTCTCGACCATCTCAGCGGACACGTCGATGCCGAGGACGTGCTGAACTTCGGAAGCGAGCGCCGCCGCCATGCGTCCGGTGCCGCACCCCAGATCGAGCACTGCGTGCTCTGGCCGCAGCAGGCCGTAACCCCGTAGCAGATCGACGATTTCGGTGGTTGCGGCCAACAACAGCTCTGGACTACCCAGCGAATACAAGGCAACGCTCGCTGCCTCCGACTGCCGGACGGACCAGTCGAACAGCGTTCGACAAAACGCGACGCCCTCGGCAATCGACGCGCCCTGCGGAGGGCAATCCACGCCCGACTTCAGCATCGCCGCGATGCGCCGGCAGCCGAGCTCATGCTGAATGAAGAGCTCGTTCAGGGCCTGCGTCGTACTCGAGCGATCACCCAGGTCATTCAGGAATGTGCAGACCGCATCGGCGTCCTGCGTCAACATCAGCAGCTCCATCAGCGCGACGGCGGGCGAGATCTCGCCGGCTTCACAACGCGTCAGGACCTCGCGCGCCGCCTTCATTCGTCACGTTCGAGCTGGTCAGAGGGCGCGCGTGCCATTCGCTACCGTAGCCCCGCGGGCGACTGACGCCACAGCCGATTGCCTTCGCGTTGGAGTCTTGCTGCGGTTGTGCGCGAGTTTCGGGGCATTGCGTCGCCGGACCACGAGCAACTACAGGGGGCCCAAGTTCTTCCCGTCATACCAGTAGACGCGCTGGTCCCCGCAGGAGTCCGGGGAGAGCGTCACGAGCTGCGTGCCCACGTTGGTTTCCTGCACCAGCGCACGCCACTCCCTCAGGCTAATGAACACTTCGTCGGGTGCGTTACCCCAAAGGCCCTGGATGGTGACCTCTTCGTAGTCGCCGTACATGTTGTCTACGCGCTCGCTGCAGGGTACGGATAATATGGGCTCGATCTCACCGTCGGACCACTTTCCCACCTCGGTCGACGTGGCGAAGTAGAGGACGCCTTCCGCGCCCCACAACCGACCGACCTCGGCGCAACGTCCAGTGCCGACGCGAGTGAGCGTCCACTCGTCGCCGTCGAAGTGCGCGATGTTGCCGTCAGCCGTACCTATCCAGAGATCTTCACGACCAAATCCCCAGAGCGAAGTGGGGACGGTCGCTTCAGGCAGCATGATTTGACGAGGCATTCGGCTGTCGCCTTCGTAAACGAGGAGAGCGTTGCTGCCTTCTTGCGCCACGGCGACTACTATCGTGTCTTGGTTCGCCCATATGGCGCTGCGGTTGTAGGAGGTGGCACCCGGCACGACCGCGTATTGCGTGAAGTAACTGCCATTGAAGTGCAGAATACGATCCTGACTGACCGCGAAGACGCGTTGCTCATCGACCGCAAACAGCGCGCTCACCAGCCCCACCGGTCCCACGCAGGACTGCGAGTCCTCAGCGAAGAACTCAATTCCGCAGTTGGAAGAACCGTGCAAAATAACGGTGCCGTTCGGGACGCCGGAGATGTGGTCGGCGTAGCCCGGCTTCATGGGCGTTGGTATCCAGCCGTGGCCGTCGTTGAAAAGAACCTGGCGCCCGACATCCGTACTAGCGAGCGCATAGACTCCGCGCGGATCGCTCCACAACCGTAACTCTCCGGCCAACTCCGTGCGCCCGCAAAGCGGCGCGTTGCTCTCGCGCCACGTCGGCCCACCCGAGTGCGGCAAGGTCCAGCGCGCGGATGCCCCCGCGACGCCCACGGTAGCCCCTGCGACTCCTGGGCTTCCTCCCGCGGCAAGTGCGCCACCGCCACTATTAGCCAAGAGCCCGCCTTGAGCGCTCCCGCCGGTCCCTCCCGACATGGCGCCGCCTTCACCTGACAGCCCGCGCCGCGCGTCTCGCGCGCCGCAGCCCAACAAGGCCAAAAGGGAGACGGCGGTCACGCCAACGCACTTTTTAGCCCAAGACCCCGGGACTGGGAGTTTCCTCATGGCGATTGCCCTAGAACCGATGGAACCGTTCGCCGTCGAACCAAACGATGGCCCGACCGCCACATGTCGGCTGTGGCAACGCCCTATCCCGCGCCGAGTCCGTGAGCACCAAGAATACTTCGTTCACCGCGCGCCCATACATTCCCAAGATTCGCTCCGTAGGAGCGAGCTTCACTTTGTCTGCGTCGATGATGCGCTCCACTTTGCCGTCGCGAACTCGACCAAATTGCGTCGCGCTGTGAAAATAGAGCGTATCTTCGGTGCCCCATAAGCCAACGATCGCGGACTCGTCCGAGGCTTCTAGCGCGTTCAATACGCGGAAGCTTTTGCCGTCGTAGTTCACCAATTGGCCAGCGGCACCGGCCAGCCAGAAACTTCCGTCCGACTGGGCAACTCCAGCCGAATACACGCCGCTTGGCGCGTCCGGCAGTGACTCGAGTTGTTGTTGAACTCCCGGGCTTACTCGAAAAATTTCATATGGGCTCGCCAGATAGGCCAGGCCCGCCGCCGCCGCGAGTAGCCGCGTGTCCGCTCCTAACGTTGCGACAGCGCGCCAGGCGTTGCTCCTGAACTGCAGCAGACTGGTTCCAGCGGTCGTAAACGCGCTACTGCCGTCTGCTATCAGGCGACCACGCTCGATGTCCGCCGAGCCGAGCGAGCACGACACACTCTCCAAGCTCGGCGAGTAGAAGTTCACGGCACACGCTTCGGTCTGGTAGGTGATGAACCCGCCCTGAAATCCGGATAGGCCAGCCACGCCTTCCTTCCCGAAGTCGAGCAAGACTCGCCAGCCGTCACCCGAATTGAACAGTAGGCTCGAGCCCAAGGTCTCCAAGCTCTCCGGCGAACAGGAGGGAGGGTCACGGCCGAACAGCACGCAACCGTCGCGCAGCAGCAGGAAGACACCGCGCTCGTCGGCCCAAACCTCGCCCGACTCTGGCGTGCCTCGATGAGGATCGCACAGGGGTTCGGTGCTGTTCAGCCAACCCGGAGCGCCAAACGGGAGGCCCGCGCTGGCTCCGCTGCGGCCACCCATCAAAAGCGTG
>Ga0247764_1000358_pt1 | contig 16207 bp, 12 predicted proteins | sample UWRJL051202B4_FD_179932 | JGI IMG/M metagenome (GOLD analysis project Ga0247764, IMG submission 179932) | Plant litter microbial communities from Arlington Agricultural Research Station in Wisconsin, United States - UWRJ-L051-202B-4 | ecosystem: Environmental > Terrestrial > Plant litter >...
CATAGATGGTTTCGAAGGCCGCTCTTTTTCCGTTATTCAGTTGTTCAACAAGTTCAGGATCGGTCTGCTGCAGGTACATCATCGGGCTCTTTTTAACTGTTATGACAACCAAAAGACATACGGCAATGCTGGAATTAAAACCGGCTACCGGGGGCGATGCCTGTTGTTAGCAGGCGACTTAATTTAAAGCTTCAGAAGATCAATGGGGCGACCGTAATTCTAAAGCGCTTAAATGTTATAACAACATCAATGGAAGAAAGTTATAAAGATTTGCCGGATAGAAAAAAATATAAAGCATAAAGAATAGAATATTTTTCCGTTTTCCGGATATTTCTTTCCTGGTGCCCAGTGGTAAATAGTTTTTAGTGCCGGTTTATTGTGGGTTTGAGTGGATTTTGGGTTGGCGTTTAGTACCAGGCTCAACCGGCTTTTCCAGGAATGAAAAACCTTATTGTGCGTATGCACAGAATGAAGGAACTTACTATTGAAGGGGAGATTGAATGAAGTGTTTTATGTAATGCCGTTACGACTATGAATCTATCAAAGATATTCGAACTGATTTATGAACTGATACTCAGGTATCGGGACGGTGGGCTTCGTGGTGAGGTAAAGAAGACAGCTGATACATGGTTTAGTGCTTACGATGCGGCGGATGCTGACGACGCTGACTTTCCGTGGTTAGAGAGTGACCTGGGCGATTTCAAGGCGCAGACACTGAACAAGGCGTATAATTCAGTCACAACACGACTATCGTCTGGAAGCTGGCTGGGTATAGCGGCTTCGGTTATTTTTGTTTCTCTTATCTCCTACGTTGGCTGGCGCGTTTTGAAGCAGCCCACGATTGAATCTATAGCAATCACAACTCCGTTCGATGTGATACTTCCGGATGGAACCTTCGTGCATCTGGAGGCCGGAAGTACGATACGGTATCCGAAGACCTTTTCCGATAAGGATCGCCGGGTCACATTAATCGGAGATGCATTCTTTGATGTTGCGAAAGATCCATCCCGTCCATTCACGATTACTTGCGGCGAACTGGAAACCCGAGTACTGGGTACCAGCTTCAGTATAGACTCCCAACCTTCGGGAGATGTTACCGTGGTGGTTGCACACGGGCGCGTGGCGTTATCGTCCGGTAAGGCACACGTTGTGCTGGTGCCTCATGAGCGGGGCATCTTCAGCCACGCGGAAAACACGATCAGTAAATCCAGAGTAGACTCTATGGTGTGGAATTCTCTCGTAGCAAGTCACTATAGTCTCAACTTTAACGACGTCAGGTTCAGTGACGTGCTTCATACATTGGAAGTGAGGTTCGAGGTGACGTTCACACTGGAAAACAAACTTCTTGGCGACTGCAGGCTTACTGCGAACCTCTCCGGACAGTCACTGGATACCGTGCTTGATCTGGCGTCAAAGTCACTTGGCTTTGAATATACTATCGACGGACATACAATAAATATCAAGGGTAACGGCTGTTCATGGAAGTAGAGGACTTACGACAGGAATATATCGCTGTCGTTATCTCATCACTATGCCCTTCTCCAGGTGATGTAGAACACGATGTCCCGTCCATAGGCCGGAATGGGCGGGGTACTGAGGACCAGCAGATCACCGTCGATCCTGCCGTACCGGATTTCTTTATTTCCCATCCAGTTCGGAAACAAACTTCCTTCTACAATGTGCACCACTTCGCCGGGTTTGTCTTCATAGTATCTGCCGAAATAGGCGAGATAGGAATTGAACGCGCGGTGAGCTTCTTCGGGTGTACTGCCGTTGATGGAGGGCGATACGAAGGGAGCGCGGTCGGCTTTCATAAGCTGTGCATTCATGTATCCGTTACTATCGTACATGAGAATGCCGGATGCATTTTGTCCCAGGTAGTGAACGGTTTCTCCGTGCTCATTTTCAAATACCCATGATACAAGCATCCATGTGCCAACGATCTGTTCTTTCAACGATTGATTCATATATGAATAGCAGTTTTAGTGTAAAGGGTGATGTTTGATATACAAACAAGCTGTGGATAATTGTAGGTATTTTCCGCAATAAATCATTTGCATGTTATGCATATTGTAACCAGCGTGTAAACAAGATATGTAAATATTTGCGAATTTTGAAGTGCGTATATAGATAATGGACGCGATCTATATTAAGGTTGGCGATTTTTACAGAATGAAGATATAATTTGATATTTTTATACAAGTCGTAAGGAACGACTTTTGCGCGATGTAAAAGGAATCGTATAATTGGGCAGGTGTGAATGCAATCGTTTATGTTTGTGAAAAGATATCTCAGCTATCACAGCCAAAAGGCGGATAAGTTCTGGCAGATCGAAACCAGGGGGAATGCAACATGCGTGATTACGCAAGGGGCCTGTGGAACACCGGGTAAATCTGTCGTAAGGGCCTTCGCATCTAAAGGAGAATGCCTTCGGTATATAGATCGTGCGCTTCATCTTCGCACGTTAAAAGGATATCTTGAAGGGCCCTGTCCTTTGGCCTATACTTCAAAGCTTCCAATCGCAATACAACGTGGCTTGTTGCGTAAGCAGACGATCAGCACCGCCTCCGGGAATTTTGTATTTTCTCCGTGGTACGACGTGCCGTCGATTAGTGTAATGCTACGGCCGTATCCAACCGCTACTGACAGGCGTGGCGATCCATTCCGGAAAACGGCCGGCGTATACAGCGCAATGGCCTACGCGCTTGCTTCAGATTCCGTCGATTGGCGATCGGCTCGCATCCTGCTGGTATGGATACCCTCGGTTAACTTTCTCGGCCTGTGGAATCGCACTGAACAACAGCTACGCGTTTTTCCAGGGCTTTCCTGGGCGACTCTTATGCGTAAATTCGCACGCTACGTAGATAATACCGAGGCTCCCGATATCTTCGACTGTCTGAAAGTATGGGAGCATTTTGATTTTATTCCCGATGATTTTTCAGACGATGTTACCGAAGTACTGCAGTTGCCGGAGTCGCAAAGGCGTAAACGCGTAATGGCCCTTACCGAGCGCTATGGCCCCATCTTTGAACGGGTGCCGTTGAGCGAGGAACTCTTTTCCGCCTTTCAGGCGATGGTGTCATTATATTATCAGATAGGGCAGTGGCTGGAAGAAGAGAACGACTATGGCACCGCGGCGCAATGGTTCGAACGAAGCCTTTCTATAGTCAACCAAGCGCATATATTTCGCAGTGATCTGTTTATCGATATATTCCTTCAACTGGGCTTTTGTTATGCTGAGACGGCACGCTTTGATATGGCCATGCAGCATATCGATATGTATCAACGATACAATCCAGTAGCCTGGGATTCTTGCAGCCAGATAAAAGCCTCTATTTACCGCGTACAGCAGCTTTACAAAGATACCGTCAATTCGTACCTGTTATCGGTCGACAAGACGTTGAACGGTCGTGCCGAAGCCGGAAAGATCATTGCCCGCGCGCTCCGCGTGAAGCCCAAAGACCCTGTGTTGCATTTTAACCTGTCGTGCTTTTACTCTGTTACCCGACAGGCAGCAAAGGCCTTGTATCACTTCGAGGAGGCTTTGCGCAACGGCTACCGTAGCCGCGACAAAATCCTCTGGGAAAAAGACCTGAACCTGATCCGGAATATGAAACGTTTTGAAGCTATACGGTTCCGGTATTTTTAATATACTGGTCTGCTGAAGCTAATTCTCGTTTCCATGCCCCGGAACGTTGTGAACAGGGAGGGGCGTTATACTAAAATTCGTGCATCCGGCTTGCGGTTTATCTTGCTCGGCGCGCAGCCGAAACGTTTCTTGAAAGCGGCTGAAAAATTGGAAAGATTCGTATACCCCACCTCATCGGCAATCTCCTGTATCGATAGATTCGACTCCAGTAGCAGCGTGCGCGAGTGATCCAGGTAGATGCCGCGCATGAACTCGATGGGCGACGACTTGAATAGCTTATTAAAACCTGTTTTAAGCTTGAACTCGTTCAATCCGGAGATCTTTACCAGGTCGAGAAGTGTATACTGCGTGCCTGGCCGTGTTGTAAACATCTCGCGAAGCTTGAGCAATTTTTGAATATCTTCTTCGGCCATCGCCAGCTCGGGTTTGCGGCCTTCCTCGATGATCTGCCGAAGCGAAAGGAATAGAAGCTCTGATACCTTCAGTTTAAGGTAGTTGGTCTTTGTAATACCGGTGAACGTGCAGTTCAGAATGTTTTGAATAACCACGCTCATCTCGCCGGAGGCCGACAGGTGACTGGCGCGAAATTGTGCCGGTGTTTTGTGCTCGACGTTTGTAAGGAACTGCGCTATCGGGTTGGCCAGCTCTGGAAACGACTCGCCGCATTCTTTCAGGTATTGTGGTGTAAAATGTATTCCAAAACATGCATATTCCGCGTTTTCGAAATTATACTCCCAGTCTACCTTCGGTACATAGACGAGGTTGTATTCATTTTTGCGTATACAGGCCTCGGGGAACCCGCTGATCTCATAGCGGATATCTTTCTTGAGCGTATAGTGAAACGCCAGCGACGGCGAGCTGATGGTCGTATGCAGGTGCAGCGTTTGCTGTGGCCTGAAATTGTTTTGCCGGATGCTGAACTCTTTCTGCTTCAACTCGTGAAACAGCAAAGATCCGAACACGCCCGCAGCTTCGAGCGACAACGTATCGTTGTCGTGACTGTCGAACAGGGGATAAGAGGAGGCAATGCCTTGCCTGACGGGGTTACAACTGATCGGGCCGTATTCCTTCGCACTCATCTCCAACGTACTGATCATGAATGGCACGGATGTCATGGCTTTGTTAGGGGTTTTTTAATTATCGGTGGCGCATACAAGCGCGGTCATCTGTACCTGACCACGATAGGGCCACCCTGGTTAATCCTTCTTTCTGATACTGACACAGTCGCCGAAATCCTTTACAGGAGTTGTGTTTTGTTAATGTTTTTTTAATGGTTGCTTGTGAACGGTTTAACGCACAATCGCTGATTAAAAATATATCTTTTCCTGAATCAACAAAAATCTTTTATGTCAGGATATTCAAACGTGTTCGTAATGTTCGACGAATTTCATTGTTTAAACTGTTTTATAAGGTGATCTATCTCATAATTGATGATTTATGAAGTGTTAGTTATGAATAAAGAAGTACTTCTTGCTTTTTTTGAAATTGTAGTAAACAAAACATACCATCGTAATCGATTTATTTCGCTTAAAAAATTACCTTTATTTAACGCGCGTACTATATGCGTAGTGTCCGCTTGAGAATACAATCAAGTCAGGGGAGCGATTTTTTCCTTCGTAGGATTGCTCTTGCACGTCGTTTCAGAAAGCCCAGAAAGTCTTGAGGAAGGTAAGACCTTAATGAATTCCCCCTAAGGTCAGTGTAGAGGATTGTTCCCGCCAAAAGCGGACTGGTATCTCTGGATCGTTGTTCATAAAGCTTTCTTTATAAAGGTGGTTGCCGCGCAAGTCGTTTATTAAAACCAGGGTATGAAGTTCAGTATTGTATGGCGATGGTTTGTTTTATCGGGATGCATGTCACTGGTGTCGTTCGATACGCTGGGGCAGGGGCTGCCGGAAGTGCAGCTGTCGGTTGCCTTCAGGGGAGAACCTCTTCGCAACGTGTTGAACTATCTTGAACGCGAAACAGGGGTCAAGTTCGTATATAGCGCGAGCCATCTTGACCTCGACGAGGAGGTAACGGTGAACATCAGTTACGCTTCTTTACAAACGATACTGGACGCGTTACTTTCACCACGCGGCATACGGTATATCCCCCAGGACGGAACACCGTTCGTTGTGCTGGTTTCCGCTCCGGTAGAAACGCCCACGTCTGCCCAGATCGTTGTAAAGGGGCAGGTGCTTTCGGCTGGGGACAATGTCCCGCTTTCCTCCGTGAGTGTTGTTATACGGGGAACAACACGCGGAGCGATTACCGATATCAATGGGAAGTACGTGCTGGAAGCTGGCGCTAACGATGTACTGGTGTTTACGTATATAGGTTTCGAGCGGTTTGAAATTCCGGTGGGAAGTCAGAGCACCATCAATGTGACGCTTAAAGAGGATATATCGAGCCTGAGCGAGGTTATGGTCAATGCCGGATACTGGCAGATCCCGCAACGGGAGCAGACGGGGAACATTGCGAAGGTGAACTCGGAACAGATTTCGGCCCAGCCGGTGGCGAATATTTTACAGACTCTACAAGGAAATGTTCCGGGGCTTTATGTGCAACAGGCAACCGGTGTACCCGGAGGATATTATTCAGTTGAGATCCGTGGGAGGAACAGCATTCGCGCGGATGGAAATTTGCCTTTGTATATTGTTGATGGTGTACCGTATACAGCAACCTCATATCAGTCTATTTATACGCCCGGAGCAAACATTCAGAATAATCCGCTGAACGCAATCAACCCGAACGATATCGAAAGTATAGAAGTATTGAAGGATGCCGATGCAACGGCAATCTATGGTACGCGTGGCGGGAATGGTGTTATACTGATCACAACCCGCCGCGGTAGAAAAGGGCCGACCCAGGTAACAATGAATGTATATTCGGGTATAGGACAGGTACCTCGCCAGTTGGAATTGCTTAACACGAAGCAGTGGCTTGAAATGCGCCACGAGGCTTTTCGAAATGATAAGATCACGCCCAATAAAAACAATGCACCTGATCTTCTGGTTTGGGATACCACCCGATATACGGACTGGCAGAAAGAGCTTATCGGCGGCACATCAGGTATAACCAATGGCCAGGTCTCGATCGATGGAGGGGATGAGCATACGCAATTTAATCTGAGCACGAGTTTTCGTCGCCAGAATACTGTGTTCCCCGGGGATTTTGAATACAAGCGTGCCTCCGCCCATTTTAACCTCGATCACAGCTCCGCGGATAAGAAATTCCGGATAAGTTTTAACACCGAGTTTGTGGGTGAGGAAAACGACATGCCACAAAGTGACCCGACAGCACTGGCGAATACCTTGTTGCCGATAGCCCCTCCGGCATTTGACAGTCTTGGACAGTTTAGCTGGGTGACCGGGTCAAACCCCTTTGCACTTCTTACCCGTACGTATGGCAGCAAGACGAGAACGCTGATCACCAATGTCACCCTTAACTATTCCCCGTTGCGCAATTTGCAATGTCGGCTGAATATGGGCTATACCATGTACCGCGGCCGGGATATTGGCCGCGAACCAATGGTGTCGTACAATCCCAATCAACTCCCAAGCGGAAGGTCAAGGCTCGCCGTTACCGGTGCGGATGGATGGGTTGTTGAACCGATAGCCGAATATACGCGTCACGTTGCCGGGGGGAAACTGAGCGTACTTGCCGGCTTTACAATGCTCGAAAATTTAACGCGGCTGGATGCTTTTATCGGCGAGGGCTATACGAGCGATGCATTACTCGCTAATCTGAACGCAGCACCCAGCGTCGAGGCCGATCAGACTGATGTTTTTTTCTATCGTTACATGGCTGCATTTGGCAGGGTGAACTACGCATGGCGTGATAAATATTTTGTTAACCTGACCGGGCGCACGGATGGTTCCAGCCGTTTCGGGCCCAATCGGGAATTTGCGAAGTTCGGTGCTATCGGCATATCCTGGTTATTCTCTTCCGAAGATTTTATGAGCAGTCTCCCGCTAAGCTTTGGTAAAATCCGAACAAGTTATGGCTTAACAGGTAGTGACCAGATAGGAGATTATTACTTCGCAAGTACATTCATACCGACCGTTGGATATGATGGGGGCGAAGCTATCGTTCCTACGAGACTCACCAATCCTGACTATGGTTGGGAGTCTAACAGGAAGTTTGAGGTTGCGGCTGAGCTTGGATTTAGTCAGAATCGGATTCATTTAATGGCTTGCTGGTATAACAATCGATCTGGAAGCCAATTGGTAGGATACCCGTTACCTACGCTTGCCGGGGAGCCATCCGTTCAGGCAAATTTCGATGCAACGGTAGAAAATAAAGGCTGGGAATTTTCTGTCCGGACTGTAAATATTCATAGTAATAAATTTTCGTGGACAACTTCCGGTAATCTGACCGTACCTCGTAATCGCCTGATTTCATATCCCAATCTGGCAGGCTCTACATACGCGCAATTATTGGAGGTAGGGAAGTCCTTATATCTTACGCGTAGGTATCATGGCCTCGGGGTAGATGCTAAGACCGGGATTTACAAAACAGAGGACGTAGACGGTGACGGTTTTTTTGGGTTGGCGGACATCCAGTCGCGCATAGAATTGACCAAACGTTATTATGGTGCAATAAGCAATACTTTTCAGTATAAGGGATGGAGTCTTGATTTTATGTTTCAATATGTACGTCAGCCAGGCCTTGGTATGCTTTCTGCTTTCAGCACAGCGCCTGGGGTAAGGACAAGCAATCAACCTGATGAAGTCATGGAACGTTGGCAAAAGCCCGGAGATAACAGCTCCATACAACGTTTTACCACTACTACTGCCAGTCCGGCAGGCTTACAGTTTTTTAATTATCGTGACAGCGATGCGAGATATACTGACGCATCGTTTATCCGGTTACGAAACGTTTCGCTTTCCTGGGAACTGCCCTCCGCGTGGATTAACCGGATGCGCCTGAAACGTGCTCAGTTGTATGCACAAGGCCAGAATGTATTGCTGTTTACGCGTAATAAAATGAGGGATCCGGATATGCAAAGCGTTCAGAATCTCCCGCCCTTACGCATATTCACTTTCGGTGTTATCGTTTCGCTTTAAAAAAAGTATATGAACAGATTTTTCAATCACGACCTGCATGTGTTTATACGTCGAGGGATGGGAATAATGTATCTTATTCCGATCACGCTGATGATCCGTTGCACTGATTTTGTTCGTATCGATATTCCGGAAGAGATTATCAGCGAAGCAACGGTTTTTAATGATGACTCCATTGCCACGGCATCTATACGGGGAATATATAGTATGATGCTTCAGGGCCCGTCGTTCGCTTGCGGTGATTTGACCAGTGTTACATTCCTTGGGGGGCTGTCATCAGACGAGTTGCGCTGGGATGCGTTTTACGACTTCACGTATCAGGGGTTTGGCGAGAATCAGCTATTGCCTAATAATGCCGATGTTTTAGGGGTCTGGAGTTCATGTTACAAAGTGATATATTACGCCAACACCAACCTGGAAGGTCTACGAAACAGCGCAGGGATCTCCGCCGCAACACGCGCACGGTTAGAGGGTGAGGCCAGATTTGTACGGGCCTTTGCTTATTTCTACCTCGTAAACTACTTCGGGAAGGTACCGGTTGTATTAACCACGGATTACAATGTCAATAGCCGCGTTTTCCGGGATCCTGTTGATACCGTGTATGCCCACATTGTTAAAGATCTGAAATCGGCGGCATCATTACTGACTACGTATCCTGGCGGCCGGCGGGTGCGTCCGAACGTGTGGGCAGCGCATGCGATGCTCGCGCGCGTATATCTGTATCGGCAGGAATGGGCACTGGCGGAAGAACAGGCTACAGCCATCATCAACAGCAATGTCTACATTCTGGAGCCGGATGTGAATAACGTGTTTCTGGCCAAAAGCGGTGAGGCCATCTGGCAACTCAGCCCAATCTATAAAATGTACGGTGTTGGAGCTTTAGAGGCCCAGAACTTTACAAGTTCGCCATGGTTGAGGCCTGAGGTACTGGATTGGTTTGAAGAGGATGATCTTCGCATTGTCTGGACTGATACTATGGTGACCGAGACTGGAGAGAATGGCTATTATCCTAATAAATACAGGATGCAATATGTGCCGCCCGAGGGATCTCCCGACGAGGAATATTCGATATTGCTAAGGTTTGCCGAACAGTATCTTATTCGAGCCGAGGCACGCGCTCATTTGCACAACACGAGCGGTGCTATTGAAGACATTGATACTATTCGCGCGCGCGCAGGATTATCCCTGTTGGCAGATACCAATCCTGCTGCAGATGAAGCTACAATTTTAGAGGCCATCGCGCGTGAGCGTCGTATCGAATTTCTTGCGGAATGGGGGCACCGTTGGCTGGATCTGAAACGCACCGGTCGGGCCGATGCTGTGTTGAACCTCATTAAGCCGGCATGGCAGTCAACAGACGTATTGTATCCCGTTCCGTTTACAGAAACGCTGAATGATCCTAACCTGTTACCACAAAATGAAGGTTACTAAGAGATATTCACGTTTTATAAATAAGGTAACAACCATCTTGCTGTTTCTGTTGGTATTTTGGGGAGGTGGTATCGCCCAGTCGTCTTTTGCTCCTGGTGTTCCCGCAGCTTCTCTGCACGGCGGTGTATGGCTTAAAGGAGAACCGATTCAAACCTTTGCAAAGGGAAATGTTTACGTGCTGGATTTTAGCAGTGTGCTTTGTAGTCCCTGCCGTGCATTTATACCGCATCTTACACAATTGACACATCGATACGCCGGTCGCGTTATTGTCGCTGGGGTATATGTATATGAAAATCCCGAAGACGATACGATAAGCACTCTCTATCAGGAAGGCGTGCGTCGTTTTATCTCCCGTATGGGCTCGCGCATCGGCTATAAAGTGGTGGTGGATGGTCCCACGCGACAGCTTGCCAAAGCCTGGATGCAAGCGGGTGGATACGAAGGATTGCCCACGACATTTGTAGTCGACCAGGCTGGTCGTATGGTGTGGGCAGGATATCCGCCTGGGCTCGAATCGGTGCTGGAGCGTGTATTATCCAGAACCTTTAGCTTGTCTGATGGACCGGATCTAGACCGGCGGCGCATATCGGCCGACACGAGAATATACATGGCCAGAAAGCGAAAAGACTATCGGGCCGCCCTGGCAATCACTGACAGCCTTATTCGCGAGGTGCCGGTCGACAAACATTTGTATTTTGAGAAATTCAAAACCCTTCTGGCTGCCAACGAATCGGAAGCATATTCATTTGCCCGCTGGGTTGCAGAGGGGCCTTGTTCGGATACAGAGCCTGTACTGTTTTATATAGCCAGGGAGATCGTAGAGCGAGATCATGCGCATAGTTTACATGAGCCCGATTATAAGCTTGTTATTCAATTGGTCGATCAGGCGCTCTGTCTTAGCCGGTCCGATCTCATTTCCGCGCTCCTATATGATGTAAAAGCACAGGCTTACTTGTTAATGGGCGACAAACAAAGAGCTATCAAAGCGGAAAGAAAGGCAATAAAAGCAGTGCCGCTGGACACGTATCCGACAATGTCGCATCTGGAGGATAATTTCAACGCCCGCGTGCAAATACTACAGCAACAGGGGCGGTTGCGCTAATGATATTCAGCGCATGGACCTCTCTTCCCCTTCAAAATATTTCGGATTCAAGGCATAGTTTACCAGATAATGGCTGTGAATTGCAAATATTTTACCATGCGCCACGCCGAAACTTTGCATCCGTTCGCCTGCGATATTGAAAAGGTAAATGCTGAAAAGATAGGCACCGTTATCTTCAAGGTTGTAAATATCTACAACCGAGGACTGATGGGAAGCCTCTTTGTTTTCGTTGTCGGCAGTAAGGTTTGAATTTACAAAAAGCCACTTCTTATAGACACAACTTAACCGGTTCACGGTGTTTGCTGGCGCCGCCATGGTTATGCTGTTATTCGATGCGATCGCACCGACCTTTATCCGGGCATGCGTTGTCGTATCTATCGTGTGAGCCCGATAAAGTACCTTCATAGAGGTGTCCATACAGATAAACTCATTGCGATAATGATACAGGTAAATAAGCCTCGCCATTTCCCGGTCATACAAAAACATTCCGTCTGTGCAGAAAATGCCATCTACCTGTTTTTGAAGAATTCCCTGTGCAGGTTCCAGGCGCGGCACATTATCGGTTATGATTTTACGCGCCAGTACATGCTGCCTGGTGAAGCCATCGAATGTACGTATGGCGAATGACGACTCGCTAAGCGCGATAGCCTGTGTAAAATAAATCTGGTCGTTGCCACCGGTTTGCCGAAGTACGGCCCCCGGCTCGGCTTTGCTTTGGTAGATCGAAGGCGTCGCGCCGTCGAAAAGATAAATGCGGTCATTATTAACTCCGATCCGCGGCGACTTTACAAAGAATTCACGGCTTTGCGCGGATAGTTTTATCAGTAGAGTATCCTTTAACGAGGCGTCCGTGCTGAATACATAACGCGGAGCATTTGCGTTACCCAGAAAGACACGGGTATCCGAGGCCCCCGCGAAATAAAAATTATTATACTTCAGGTCTATTAGCTTCGAGGGGCCAAGCGCATGAAATGGGAGTTTACGGACAAAATTATTTAGAAAACTTTTTTGCGTCGTGTAGTAGAACAGGAATGCCACGATACCGGTGCAGAAAAGCAAAGTTACGATTAACAATAGGAGGGTCTTTTTCATGCTGGAAAGATGTAACTATAGCATCACGGAGTCGTCTTGTAGTAAAAAGCGGTACAGCCCGCCAGGCGCGCATCGGCTGTTAAGCCGTTACTGAATGTTACTGTACATACGCCGTAAGAGGTTGCCGTGCTTGAGCATGTTGCTGGCGCTGTGCCAGAATTGCATGTGCCCGCTACTGCCGGGTTGTCGCCCCAGGCGGTAAGCATCGTGCCACGAACTGTTTTTTCGCCTGGCGTTGCCAGAGCAGCTGCGACAGCAAAAACAAATGCTGTCGCAGTAGTGCAGGTTTTTAAGGTAATCATGTTGTATTTTAATACTGGAGTGACTCTTCCTGCTGTCAAATACAGTCCTGGCTACGACTGTGATTATGGAAGCGGCGCGCGCAATACCAGCAGGCAGGTAGGCAGCAGACTCAGCGATAACCAGGCGGGGGTGTTATATTCATCCCATGTGCCTGGATCGGTGACTACTGTGCACTGGTCTCCGACGTTAAGGAGACCGCAGTTGCGCTCTATCGGAGGTGCGGTTACTACACAGGCTCCGAAAAAGTCGTAACCATTGTAACTCGTTAATTGACTCTCCTCGCTATTTGAAACCAGTGCCCCGGCTAATGCCAGAGTAAACGCGGATGTCGTTATGAAAACCTTTGTATTGATCATAATACTGATTGCGCTTTTCAGAAAAGCAGCGAAAATTTAGGTTTGCATTGTATTTAGGACATGCCGGTTAATTGCGCCGGCAATATTGTATAGAATATACTTCCGCTGCTTATGGCGGAAGGATTTTTAGTTTCGTTGAATGTATTTGATAGCAGAAACAAACACCCCATATGGATGTTCTAACGATGAGAATGTATGTTTTGGTCAATTATCGCGCACCATATCAATATAGTCACAATACCAGCCAACGTGTTTACGATTTTTGAAAATCGACTTTCGTTTAAGCGACTATTATTATAGATATAGGGAGATCTGTACCGATTACAGTGCCAGGGCCTTTTTGATGCCGTCTTCTGTGATGGGCTTCGTAAGGTAATGATCGATCCCCAGTGACTTGGCCCGCGCGATGTCTTTCGGGTCCTGGGAGGAGGTCACGATGATGATCGAGATCTTTTCCTTTCCCGGCATATTCATACGTTTGAAAGCTTCTATGAACGCGAAGCCATCCATAACGGGCATATTGAGATCAAGAAAGATGATGTCGGGAAGGGAAGTGGTCCCCGACAGGTACTGGTTCAACAGGTCGATCGCTTCCTGTCCATTCCGGGCGGAATGAATTTCATCTGAAAATCCCATCTTCTGAATGATCCGCTCGTTCAGATAATTGAAGATGTGATCGTCATCCACTAATAATACATTCTTCTTCATGGGGCGTTGAGAATTACGTATTATACGGGTCTTTGCGGATGCTCAGGGAGCGGCAAATCACCGGTGTAAGTTTTCAATGTCGGACAGCGGAACAAAAACATTCTCGATTACAAGATCGGTGTAGTTGCTATCGCGGTACAGGTCACAGCGAGCCAGGCCGTCGTCAAAGATCTCACGGATGCTGATGTAGGTGCCTTTAAGGTCACCCAGATCGTAGCGAAAGACCACATTGGTATCGACGTTTTTCCGAAGACCTGTAGGAATCTTGCGTTTTGCCATTACATGCAAGCTTGGTAGTGGTAGTACGATAGCGCTGGCAAGATCCTAAGCACGGGCACTACATATCGCCTACCTGCATCCAAAATCAGGGAAATCGGGAACGGTTTGTACGGGGGCATAGCATCTCTCCATAAAAAGGACCGTAAAATACGATGCCACATGCCAAAGCGGGTGGTGAGCGCCAGCGGCAGCTTACGGTGTTGTGCGTATGAGAGCGTTCGTTCATCTGTTTATTATTTGATCGACAATACTTTGAACTCTGTGCGGCGGTTCTGCTGATATTCCTCTTCTGTACAGTTGACGCCGTCTATACACTTATTTACGGGCACCGATTCGCCGTAGCCGGCAGCACGCATCCGCGACGGAACAATACCTTTTGTGGTCAGATAGTCGACCGCGGCCTGGGCGCGTTTTGAAGAAAGCTGCGAGTTCGATGCAGCGGAAGACCGGCTGTCGGTATGAGAGCGGAGTTCGATCCTCATATCGGGGTATTTCCACATCACTTCGGCAAGCTTGTCCAGCTCCTTCGCGGCATCCGGCCTGATCGTTGCTTTGTTCAGATCGTAGTAGATATTATCCACTTTGATGATGTCGCCTTCACAGAGCATATTCAGGTTGTTCTGCAATGTGGCAGAGGTCTTTTGATTCAGCGTGTTTATATTGGTTGTATTGGTGCCACAACCGGTTTTGGAGGCTACTACGCGATAAGGGCGGTTTGCCTCCAGTGGAAAGGTATACTTGCCGCCTTTGTCGGTAACATACTCACGACTGGTGTTGTCGTCGAGATTGACGATACGGATCTTTACACCCTCCATCAACGTCTTGTCTTCCTCGTGGCGGACAGTTCCCTCCACCGCATAATGGAAAGGTTTCAACGCGACTTCTATGAGCGATTCGCTCGTGTTCTTCTTATATGAATCGTACATCTGCATCGATACGGTAACGCTGCGACGCTGCGGTTTGATACAGAAGCTCGCTATACCTCGGTCGTCGGATTTCTCCTGCCATTCACCTACCACGATATCGGCACCCGCCAGCGGCTTACGGGTTATGGAATCTATCACGGCTATACGCACCGGTTCGCATATACGCTCGAAGGCGTAGATATCGTCGTCGGTCAGGCCGCGTTTCCGGTTTGAGCTTATAAAGCCTCTGCGTGTCTTCGGATCGTACAGCATGCCGAAGTCGTCGAGAGGGGAGTTTATCGGGGCACCCATATTCTTAACGCCGATGACCTTGCCGTTGATAATGTCGGCGCGGAAGAGGTCCAGTCCACCCATGCCCGGGTGGCCGTCGGAAGCGAAGTACAGATTGCCATCGGGCGACGCATACGGAAATACCTCGTTGCCAGACGTATTTACCGAGACGACATTTACGGGGTCTGACCAGACGCCGTTGTCATAATCCACCACATAAATGTCTGTTCCACCTGCACCCCCCGGGCGATCGGAGGAGAAGTAGAGCTTCTTATTATCGGCTGACAGGGAGGGATGTGCAGTAGAGAAGCCGTTGACATTGAAAGGTAGTCGCCTGAATTCCGACCAGCCCGCACCTTCGCGCGATGCCATATAGATACCCAGCTTATTGGCATTCTTTGATGTTCCTCGTTTGCTTACGTTACGCGTGATCAGCATCGTGTCCTGGCCATGAAAGAAAGTGGCCGGGCCTTCGTGTACGGGCTTTGACGTGAGCTTGTGAAGCGGTCGTACGATGGTGAGCTTGTTGAACGTATATTGAGTGCTGTCGAAACGGAAGGCGTTGCCGAAATCCGCAGGGATCTTCGAATCGTTGCTTGTATGCGGTGAGTGGTCGTGATTATGATGGCGCTTTGTGCTGGCCGTGTAGGTAACCGGGTGGCTCATATTCTTGAGTTCCGTCTGCAATGACGTGGTGTCTATTGCCATGTACAGGTTCAGAAACGGTGAGTGATCGTACCCATATGTGCTTTGGGTAATCGCCTCCTGGTGGCGTGCCGAGCAGAACACGATGCCGCTTTTGTAGAACACCGGCCCGAAGTCAGACTGCCACGTATTCAGCGAAGGCACGTATCGTATTTTATATTGCGGAGAGTCGACGAAGAACGTCTTCCAGTTCTCGTAGGCTTGTGCGAACTTCCTGCCCTTCGGATCATCCGGAACAAGGTTGTTGTAGGTCTTATACCATGTGGCAGCATCCTGGTATTTGCTGCGTTGGGCGAGAGCCTCGGCATAGCGCCACACGTTTTCCGGAGAGGGCCGTT
>Ga0247764_1000361_pt1 | contig 16182 bp, 10 predicted proteins | sample UWRJL051202B4_FD_179932 | JGI IMG/M metagenome (GOLD analysis project Ga0247764, IMG submission 179932) | Plant litter microbial communities from Arlington Agricultural Research Station in Wisconsin, United States - UWRJ-L051-202B-4 | ecosystem: Environmental > Terrestrial > Plant litter >...
CCTGTTGCCGTGCTGATTAACAGGTCCTGCTTTAGCACCTGTAATGATTTCGTCCTCTATATGTCTTTATTACCCAATGTCCGCCAGGTCGGTGATCAGACGGGCGGCGGCGGCGGGATCCCTCGCGACTATCTTCTCTCCAACGGATGGAAGCTTCAATACACTTCTACCGTTACGCTTTCACCATCGAAAGATATTGTGGAGAATGGTATACAGCCGGATATACACATTGATATTACACCCAATGACATCAGCATCGGGAAAGATCCTATTCTTGAAGCGGCATTTCGATCATTGCAATAACCAACGGTGATCTGCAGTGGTGATCAAAGATAATACGATGTTAATAGTCAGTTAACACAAAGATTCTCGTCATAACATAGCTTTAGGACATCTTAGCCAATCGACCCAAAACTTATGCCTGTGCTCAATTTTAGTCGCAGGGTGGGCTTTTTTTTGCCTGCCTGTACCTCCATCTTGTTGTTGGCATCCATTTCCGCCTTCGCTCAAACCCGTCCTGGTATTTTAAAAGGAAAGATCATCGACGGTGCTTCGCATGCAACGCTCTATAACGTTGCTGTCGCCGGGGACAGCACATCGGCAGGTGATACGAGCACGTCGGACGGTCAATATAGGTTGATGCTGAATGCCGGTACGCACACTTTGTCTTTTAGTCATGAAGGTTTTCAGACGAAGGTGATCCCGGGTGTAATGATCCGCGCCGATGAAACGTCCTGGCTTGACATCGTATTGTACCCGATAAATGTGAACCCCTCTTACAAACTTCTCTTCCCGACCGACAATGCATTCGACAGGCTGTCCCAAAAAGACATCCGCCCGGGCACGGATAAGGACGGTGCGCAGCTGCTCCGCCGGCTGCATGGTGTCGTCATAGATAATAAGGGCGGATCCGATGCGCTGTCTTCCCTGAATATTTCCGGGTTCGGAGACAGGTTCAATCAGGTACTGCTGAATGGAGCGCCGATGACCAGCTTCGATCCCACACACAGGGCCTACGCCCTTGACCTCATCCCCGTCGAAGCGATAGAGGAAGTCGCAGTTCACACATCAGGCGACCCTTCCAGGCCTGCCGACTATGTAGGCGGCACTGCGTCTGTTCAAACGAAAGATATGCCCGACCAGGATTTCTTTTATGTCCGGGCAGGCGCCGGATTCTCCGACGCCACGAATGGAAAAGATTTTTATTCGGATAAGCAGGGCAGCTTCGAATGGCTTGGTCTCCCCGGGGCCATACGGGATCTGCCGGGAAGCGTTCCGTCTACCTGGAACTCTATCCCTTTCAATAAGCTGAATCCTCAACAGAAAGCCTATGTGTCGAAAAATTTAAAAAATAACCTGGCGCCAATTAACCATGGCAGCGCCAGGCCGAATGATAAAATAGTGCTGGGCCTTGGCAGGCTGTTTAAATTGCGCAACGGCGGCCGTTTCGGTGTGCTGGCCTATATCGGGCAGCAACATTCCGAACGCATTGACCAGGCCGTCGTCCAGGTAGCTCCCGATGTCACCTCTAACCCTTACCCTTTCACCGACCCCGGCAAAGTGCTGATCAGGACTTCCGCCAATGACCTCCGCTATCACTACTCTTCTCACCTGAGCGCTGTATTGAATGCCGCCATCCTTTATGGAAGAAATAAGATCTCCTTTAAAAGCCTGGTAGGCCGTCAGTTCTCCAACACTTATACACGGCGGTCACAGCTCTACAACCAGGAAGAAGATTCACTGGCCCATACCGGTCTCAATTACCTGGCTGAAGAGGCCACCATCATACAACCGCAGTTTTCCGGCGAACATGCGCTGGGAGGAGATGGTAAATTCAAGTTGACATGGCTGGCGTCCTATGCCTACTACCACCGGCGGTCCCCCGATGAACGCAATTTTATGCTGCGGCAGGACTCCATCGATCGCAACTTATATGAAATAGCGCATCCGTTGATGGTCACAGGCCGGCTGCCGAACGACTTCACCGCCACCGCCAGGAGCCTCCAGGTCGACTTCACCAATTCGGGAAGACGCTGGACTGATGTGTCGGATCACAATTTCAATGGCGCCCTTAACATCTCCGTCCCCTTTCATCTTTGGAAGAGAACGCAGACGCTATCCGGCGGTGCGGGCATCCAGTCCCGGTACCGCATCCTCTCCACCGACTTCCTGCGTGTCATGGATGCCGCTCATGGATATTACACGCTGGACAAGCTGTTGTCTCCCGAACGATACCTTCCCGGCGGCCTCAGCGTGTATCATTACTTCAACAACGGCCTGACCAACTCCGGGATCAATAACCCTCCCAGCCAGCAATACCACTTCCAGGATGAAGGTTATTGGGGTGACTATGTTGCTTCATCCAACCTGGGGTCCGCCTACATCAAGCTCGAAGGCGCTGTCAGCGATTACCTGTCTTTCAACATAGGCGGCCGTCTCGAATCATACGGTCAGCTGGTATCCAATTCCATCAATTCCTACAACCCCGGATTCAAATATCCCGAGCAGCTGACGATCAATAAAAATTCGATCAATGGCAAGACTGTCTTCCTGCCTTCCCTGTATCTTTCCAGCCGCCCCATCGCTCCTCTTCGCCTGCATGCCGCCTTTTTCAGAACTGTCAACCGCGCCCAGCTGCAGGAGCTGTCTTTTTATAGGTATTATGACGCCAATTCCTTTATCATATCGGCAGGCAATCCTTTGCTGGACAACACCACCATCGATAACTATGAAGCGGGCATCGATGGCCTTTTCGGCGCATCGGGTCATCTTTCCGTAACAGGTTTCTTCAAACGGATGGACCAGCCCATCGAAAATATCCTGTTCCGTTACTCCGACGTAACGTTCAATCATCTGTTAAGCACGCCTTATAACACCCCGCCCACCGATGTAAAAGGATTGTCCGCCTCCTTCAGGACCGGATTGGACTTTATAGCAGACGCGGCCTGGCTCAAAAGCTTCTCTTTCTTTGCCGGCGGTACCTGGCAAAAAGCAGACGTTCCCAACGGCCCCATCCGTACCGGCGCTACCCCCTTCCTGGCGGCTCATAGCCTCAGCGGCAGCCCCGACTACACCGTCAACGCCGGTATGGTGCTGCAATATCCCCGTATTCCTTCGCTGACCGTGCTATATCAACGCACAGCAGATTATATATCTGCTGTAGGTTCCGCACCGACCATCCACCTGGAAGACAACCATTCCGTCTCGACCGTACCCGACTACAGGGTAAAAGGAAGGGATCAATTGGATATACAGGTATCGCAAAAATTTTTCCGGTCCCGCATCGAGCTGGTCGCCGGTGTCAATAACCTCACCAACAGCGCCTATATCGAATACCAGGACCTCAACGGAAATAAGAAGTTCGACAAGCCCCTGTCGCTGACCTATAAGAACAACAGCGGCGGGTACTTCGCCGGCGGCGTTGACAACACGGTCCTCAGCATCAAACCTCAACGGACCTATTATCTCACCGTTTCATACCTTTTTCATTAAATGAGAACGATTTTCCAACCGGCACTTTCCATCAGCCTGCTTTTGGTGATCGGATATGGTCTGCATAGCTGTAAAAAAAAATCCGAGATCACCATCTCGGCGCCCCTGCCGGAAAAGGTCATCGATGCCTTTTACAACCCGGCCAAGGTCATTCATCTCTATAAGGACACCGTCTACACCATGAGCTCTTCTATTACAAGGAGTGCGGGACAGCAGCTCATCATCGATGAAGGGACCTTGATAAAGGTCGACTCCACTGCTGGCATCGTCATTAATCCCGGCGGCAGGCTGCTGGCCAACGGTACTGCCGGGAATCCTATCGTCTTCACCCTGAATGCCGCACCGGGAACGCAAAATATCAGCTGGCAAGGCATCTCGATCCAGGGCCAATCCTTCGACAACGCATCCGGCTCCTCCGGCAATTCCGCAGACTCTTCCGGTTCGCTGCGCTACGTCAGGATCGAATTCTCGCATCTTGTCCTCTCCGGCGCAGGCAGCGGCACCACCCTGGAGAATATACAGGTCAGCTACTCCTACAACGCCCCAGCGTTTGAATTCGATGGCGGCTCTTTCAACGCCCGCAACCTGGTGTCCTACGCCTGCGCCGGCCCCGTAGATTTTTACATCACCCGCGGATACCAGGGGAAGCTGCAGAATATGCTTGCTTACAGGCTGCCCTGGTTCGGCGCCAGAAACTTTACACCACCCAATGCCCTTACCGGCGTCTTTATAGAGAACAACCCTTACGACACCTCGCTGAAACCATACACCTACCCGGTCATATCCAATCTCACCGTACTGGGTCCCAACGGTCAGCAGGGTACCAGCGCCTTCTACAACGACACCCTATCCCGGGCAGCAGCGCTGATCACCACCGGCAACGCCCGCTTCCGGATCCGCAATTCTCTTCTGCTGGGCTTTCCCAGGGGCGGCTGGTGCCTGGACGACTCGCTCACCGGCGTGGGCCTGACCACCGGCATATCCGAATTCAGCTGGTCCATCGCTCAAAGCAATGACACCTCCAGGACCTTCTATATAAGTACCGGCACCTTTATCGACCCCGTGGATTTTAAAGGCTTCGTGCTGTCACCCTCTCTCCACAACATGCTCTTCAAAAGCGCCGACGACTTTATGCTCAATGATCCCTTCCACTATGAGAATGCCGCTCCCGACCCTGCGCCAAAATCCGGCTCACCCGTCCTGTCGGGCGCCGATTTCAGCGGCGCTGATTTCAGTGATGTATTTTTTAATAAGGTCGCCTGGAAAGGTGCGCTGGGCAACGAGGACTGGATTCAAGGCTGGATCAATTTCCACCCGCTGCAATCCCAGTACAATTTCCCCCGGTAAAAAATTCAACAGCTTTAACTATCTCATCATGTTGCGACATTTTTATACGCTTTGTTTCCTCCTTTTCTCCGTAGCCGTATCGGCGCAAAAAGGCACGGGGAAACTCACCGGCAAAGTGACGGACGCCACGACCAATGAATCGCTGGCCGCTGTAAGCATCAGTGTCAAAAACACCAAATACGGCGGCACCACCATAGCGGATGGAACTTATATCATCTCTCTCCCTCCCGGCGCCTACACCGTGCGCTACTCCTATACGGGCCATAAGATAAAGGAAATAACAGGTCTCGTCATAAAGGCCGGCGAAAGCACCTTCATGGACATCCTCCTCGAAACCGCTTCCAAAGAGATGCAGGGCGTTGTGGTGACGGCCACGGTCAGAAAGGAATCTCAATCATCCATCTATTCCGCCCAGAAACGCAGCGCTGCCGTTTCAGACGGCATCTCCATAGAAGCCATCCGCAAAACACCGGATAACAACGCCGGCCAGATCCTTCGCAGGGTATCCGGCGTAAATGTGCAGGACAACCGCTTTGTCGTCGTGAGAGGACTGAGAGATCAATATAACCAGACCGTACTCAACGGCGCTGTGATGACCAGCACCGAAAGCAATCGCAGCGCTTTTGCGTTCGACCTGATCCCGGCTGCCGTCCTGGATAATGTCACGATCAACAAGACCGCCACCCCCGACATGCCCGGCAACTTCGGCGGCGGCATCGTCCAGATCAATACAAAAGATTTTCCGTCCAACGACTTTTTCTCCATCCTGGTCCAGGCCGGCTTCTCCGACGGCACCTACCGCAAAGACTTTTATGGGGACAGGCGCAACGAGCTCGAGTGGCTCGGATACGGCGGCGCCACCCGTGACCTGCCAAAAGGTTTCCCTTCCAGCAAAGACAGGAATCCTGTTTTTACGGAGAACGTCCAGGAGATGAATGCCAACCTCAGGAAGCTGAAAAATAACCTGGCCCCTATCAACTACGGCCCCTCCTCGCTCAACCCCGCCCTGCAATTGGGCTATGGAAAAACGTTTAAATTCAGCAATGCCACCCAGATGGGCATCGTCGCAGCGTTGAATTATCGTAAGACTGAATTCATCGAGCAGGACTCGGCCGTCAGAGATCCCGTGTTCGTCTATAGCTCACAGACCCATGGCCCTATCGATTCGCTGCAGGGAGCTAACACCGCTTATAATGCTACACGGTACCGCTACACCGTAGAGTTCGGCGGCATCCTGAACCTCGCCTACCAGTTCGGCAATAACAAGATCACCCTGAAAAACTTTTATACCAACGTATTCAACAATACTTATGCCTCCAGGCCTGACCTGGTTAGCTGGTCCTATCCCGTCAGCGTCAATGCCATACCCAATCAAAGGCTGGTGGGGTTGACCTATTTTGTCGAACAAAAAGGTATTATAAACAGTATCCTGGGCGGCGAGCACAGGACCGGCAGGAACCATGAGACACGGCTGGACTGGAATGTGAATGCCACCTACATCAGCACCTACACCCCCGACCTCAGGAACTACGTGCTGATATATGACAGCACAACAAATACATATTCCACCAACAGCAACAATGATCTGCAGCAGTCACTGGTATATAACAGCCGCGTATGGAGCCTCACCAAAGACCAGGTCTATGGCGGCGTATTCAATGTGACGACGCCTTTCGAGCTGCTAAGCAATAAACAGCTCTTCAAATCAGGTATGCTTTTCCAGCACAGGCAAAGAGAGAACACGGGCCAGGTCCTCCCCATCGCGAGTCTTTACTCCACTACCCTGGACGGCCTGCTGGACCTCTCTCACCTTACCCCCTCCCGCGAGGTCATCGGGGTAGCTACCGCATCGCTGGTGGCCGGCAGCGGCAACTACACTTCCGGCAGCAGCCTGCTGGCCGGTTATGCCAGCCTGGAGAATACCATAAAAAAGCAGGTACGCATTATCTGGGGTTTGCGTGTAGAAAGCTATCAGCAGGCGGTAAACCTCTACCAGCCTGTGTACAACCCCGGTTTCCAGGACCCCGATCTGCAGCCGCTGAAATTCGCCGCAAGAACCACTTTTAATTTTCTTCCCTCCGTAAACGTTGTGTACAGTCCCATTCCTGACATCAATATTCGCGGCGCCTATTCAAATACGGTGATCCGCCCTGAATTGAAGGACCTGGCTCCTTATGAGCGATTCGATCTGACGAATTTCTCCCTGACCAACGGGAATAACAGGCTGAAGAGTTCCTCTCTCCGGAATTATGACCTTAAATTCGAATGGTTCCCCTCTTCCGGTGAGATCATTTCCTTCTCGGCTTTTTATAAAAGGATCAACGACCCGATTGAATATGCATTTTATAATGCAGGCAACAACGATAAGATCATAGCCGGCAAAATAGCCGTCAACACAGGCCAGGCATACGTAAAAGGCCTGGAGATGGAGTTCCGTAAAAAGCTCGACTTTTTCCCGTTCGCGCCCTGGCTGTCCCATGTCTCGCTGTTCGGCAACGCATCGCTGCTCAGGTCCAAAGTGGAAAGCAGGAAGATCAACAGCAGCTTCCTCAGCAGCTTTGGCGAACACCGGCTGACAGGCCAGCCTGAATACATTCTCAATGGAGGCCTCAGCATTTCGGCTTTGAATAATACATTCGAATTCACAGCTTCTTATAACAAAACAGGCGATTATCTCAATGACCTGGGCAGCTCCGATCAGTGGGTCCACCTCACCAACGGTACATACCTTCCGCTTTATCCCAACTATTGGGTAAAGTCCAGGGACCTCGTCGATATGGTCATCAGCCAGGCATTGATGAAAAACAAGCTGCGCCTGAAGCTGAATGTCGCCAACGTACTAAAAAAACGCTATATCCTTTACCAGGACCTCAATGGCAACGGAAAGTTCGACGCCCCGCTGTCCATAAAAACCCGGCTCGAGCCACAATCGGTGAATTACAAAAGTGGTGTCGACAATAGCGCCAGCAACATCGCTCCGCAAAGAAGCTATTCGTTTTCGTTGTCTTATACATTTTAAGAATACAGTATGACTCTACACCTGCATCATCCGAAAAATATTCTTGGCATGCTGACTTTGATATGCCTCGGATCGCATCTGCTTTCCTGTAAAAAAAATGCCCCCTTCTCCTTTATAAAGCCGGAAATAACTGTATACGGAAATGATACCCGGTTCCAGGCCAACACCACCCATCTGTCCAGCGACACGGTGTACGTGCTTGGCTCTTCCCTGGTCAGGGACAGCGGACAGGACCTGGCCATCGACGCCGGCACGCTCATAAAAGTCAATGACGGCGTTGCTGTTATCATCCGGGCCGGGGCTGCCATTCACGCCAAAGGCACCGCCGCCCATCCTATCATTTTCACCAGCTCGGCTGCGGCAGGCAATGGAGGCATCCGCGCCGACGGCAATTCCAACAGCGACCTGCACACATGGAGAGGCCTTCAGATCTTCGGCAGCACCAACCCTTCGTCAGAAGGAGCAGGCATTTTAAATTATGTCCGCATTGAATTCGCCGGCGCCGCGGGATACGGCGGCAGTCCGCCTCCTTACTATGGCAGCCTGCTGCTGAGCAATATTTCCAGGAACACCACCGTCGATCATATCCAGGTGAGCTATTCGCTCATGAATCCTGCTTTTGAATTGGTTGGCGGAGACTGCGACGCCCACTATCTCGTATCCTATGCTTCCTCCTCCTCCGACTTCTACCTGCATGGAGGTTACAAGGGCAGGCTTCAAAATCTCCTGGCCTACCGTCACGCCTTTTTCCCCACCAGCAATACCTCTTTCGTGGGCGCGGTCTGCGGACTGTATATCGAGGACGATTCCACGCTGCCCTCTATATCCAATCTGACCGTCTTAGGCCCCGATCCGGCGCAGATAAGCAGTCAATATAATCTTACCAATAATCGCGCGGCCTTCGAATTCCAGGCTACGACCGGTTCCAAATTTCATATCCGCAACTCCGTCCTGCTTGGCTTTCCAAAAACAGGCTGGTACCTCGGTGACGGACGCACCGCACAGGGCGTCGCCGACAATTCCTCCGACTTCAGATACTCCATCATCCAGAGCAACGACAGCTCCCGCGCCTTTTATCTCGCCCCGGGATCCTACAATCCTTATAACTCCCATTCATTCAGGAACTATTTGCTTCAACCGCTCTTTCATAACCAGCTTTTTATCCGCATAGCCGACTTCCAGCTGACAGACCCGTTCAATTATGACGCAAATCCCAACCCCATGCCCATGCCGGGCTCGCCCGTATTGACAGGGGCCAACTTCGAAGAGACGCCCTTCAGCGACCCCTTCTTCAACAAAGTAAGCTATGTGGGAGCGCTCGGCACCGATAACTGGCTGAAAGACTGGACGAACTTTATGCCGTTGAGGACACGATATAACACACGGTGACCTATAACCGCCCGCTAACAATCCGCTAATAATTCACTGCACATTAGTTAACATTAACGTTTCCTTATGATAATACTGCGGTAATCATTCGGTCATCTTGCCTGCCTACTTTTAGTTCCTTATTCGAAATGTAATTCCCCGCATTCTTCGATCCACCCTGTAGACTGACCGTTTTTAATCAAAAAATTAATTAAAAATCAAAAAATGAAAAAGCTCATTTTCGCATTCATGGGTGTAGCGGTGATTTTCGCTAGCTCCTGTAAAAAAGACGGCTTTAATTCAAAGAAAGAACTGGTATCCGGCGGCGCTTCAGGAGTTGACACGCTGGTAGGAGTTGTCACCCATGACACTACGGTAACGAGAAAAACTTACCTGAAAGGTATCGTGTATGTTGCTCCCGGCGCTACTTTGCGGATAAACGCCGGTGTAACTATCGTCGGTAGCCTCGGTTCTGCGCAGCCTGACACCTTTAACCTTGCGAATAACAAAGGTACCCTGGTTGTTCAGAGAGGTGCTAAGCTGATCGCTAACGGTACTGCCACTGCTCCCATCGTATGGACTTCCAGCCTGCCCGTTGGCCAACGCCACTTCGGTGACTGGGGTGGAGTGATCCTGCTGGGTGCTGCTACTATCCACACTGCTTCCGGCGCTACTGTCAACACATTTGAAGCGCTTCCCTCTTCTGACCCCCGTAACAGCTACGGCGGTACGAACGACGCTGACAACTCTGGTTCCATGACATACAACCGTATCGAATTCCCCGGTGGCCTTATCGCTAAGCCCAACCAGGAAGTCAACGGTCTGACCTTCTGCGGCGTAGGTAACGGTACTACCATTAACCACATCGAAGTTACCAACTCCGGTGACGACGGTTTCGAGTGGTTCGGCGGCGCTGTTAACTGCGACCACCTGGTTGACTTTGCTCCCAAGGATGACGAGTATGATTTCGACGAAGGCTACCATGGCAACCTCCAGTTCATTATTGCGTACAGAACGAACATCAATGACAACTCCGGTTCTCACGGTATCGAGTCTGACAATGACGCCAGCGGTACTGCTGCTCTTCCTCACACGCTGCCCTTCATTGCCAACGCTACTTTCGTAGGACCAGCCGACACCACCAGCGGTGTTGGACCCGGCAACTACTATGACGGTGAGTTCCAGATCAGGAGGAATTCCCGCCTGCGCCTGGTTAACAGCCTGGTTATCGCTCAAAAACAAAAGTGGGCCGTCGTAACAACGACTCCGACTACCACCAAGCTGGTTGCCAGCTCTGCTCAGCTGTCCGACTCCGTTCTCCTGGCCTACAACATCTTCCAGACGAACTCTGAACACCCGGTTGTAACTTCTGCTATCGAAGGCAATCCTGTTCAACCTACGGATGACAACGCGACTTTGAACAAGCTTGTCGGTCTCGGCAACTCTGCCCTGGGCGCTTTCGCCGACTTCAAGCTGGATGGTGCTATGAAGCCCCTCCCCGGTTCTCCCGCCCTCAGCGGTGGTGTTGACCTTCACGCGCTTGGTCTGACCCAGTTCGTCGGTACCACTCAGCGCGGTGCAGTTATCTCCAGCGATCCCTGGACTACCACTGGCACCTGGCTCTCTACGGCTACTAACTAAGCCGTATCTTATCGGTCTATGGCCAACCTGGCCTGGCCGTCTTAAAAATGCTTGCTGATTACTTCGAATAAGTATCCGCTAAATCCTCTTGAGGCCGTCTCCGAAAAAGGGACGGCCTCACTTTTTCTGCTCCCCAAGAGTTAACAAATCCATAAACGCCTGTCCGCCCTGCTGCCATCATATAATCTTATTTTTAGTCTGCATGAATTCCAACGCATTAAAAAGGACCTGGAGGGAGATCATTACACCACAGAATAATATATTCTCCCTGAACCTGAAAGAGATATGGCATTACAGGGATCTTCTTTTCATCCTGGTGCGCAGAGATATCCTGGCCGTCTACAAACAGACGATCCTGGGTCCCCTCTGGTTCTTTCTCCAACCTCTCCTTACCACGATTACCTTCGTCATCGTCTTCGCCCGCGTAGGGAAAATGTACAGCTCCGACCTTCCTCCCATCCTCTTCTATCTCAGCGGCCTCGTCCTCTGGTCCTATTTCTCGGAATGCATCCTCCGCACTTCGACCTTCTTCAAAGACAATAACCCCATCCTCAGCAAAGTATACTTCCCCAGGCTGATCGTTCCTCTCTCTCTCATCCTGACCAACCTGGTAAAGCTTTCCATTCAGCTCGCCGTATTCATAATGGTTTATCTTTATTTTGTTATAACGTCCTCCTCGGTTGCGCCGAATGTCTACGCACTCCTCTTCCCCTTGCTGATCGCCCTTATCGCCGGCCTGGGCCTGGGCGCCGGCATGATCATCTCCTCCATGACCACGCGCTACAAAGACCTCAGCCACCTCACCACCTTTGGCGTCCAGCTGCTGATGTTCGTCTCCCCCGTCATCTTTCCCATGTCGAACTATATCAACAGCAAATACAAGCTTCTCATCATGGCCAACCCCATGACGGGTATCATCGAAGCCTTCCGCTATGGCTTTCTCGGCAAGTCCCATGGCTTCTTCAGCTGGGGTCTCCTGGGATATGACGCCCTTTGCGTGATAGCCTTCCTCTTCCTGGGTATCCTGAGCTTCAATGCAGTAGAGAAAACCTTTATCGATAGCATCTAACCTGTGAATATGAAAAGCGACATCATCTCCGTAGAAGGTATTTCGAAAATGTACAGGCTCGGCGAAATAAGCACGGGCACCCTCAGCCATGACCTCAATCGCTGGTGGAACCGGATCAGGGGTAAGCAAGACCCCTTCGAATCGCTGGCTGAAGCCAATCTCCGTCACACAAAAGGTCAGTCGGACTATGTCTGGTCCCTGAAAGACGTCTCCTTTTCCGTCGCCGAAGGCGAGGTCTTCGGCATCGTCGGGAAAAATGGGGCCGGCAAATCTACCCTGCTGAAGATCCTTTCCAAGATCACTAAACCGTCCAAAGGCTGCATAAAGCTGGACGGCCGTGTTGCCTCTCTCCTGGAAGTAGGCACCGGCTTCCATCCCGACCTCAGCGGCCGGGAGAACGTCTTTCTCAACGGCGCCATCCTGGGCATGCGCAAGCATGAGATAAAAAGCCGCTTCGACGAGATCGTGGATTTCTCCGGCATCGAACGCTACATCGACACCCCGGTAAAACGTTATAGCTCCGGTATGTACGTTCGTCTCGCCTTCGCTGTAGCAGCGCACCTGCAGCCCGAGATCCTTATCATCGACGAAGTGCTTGCTGTCGGCGATGCAGAATTTCAAAAGAAATGCCTGGGAAAGATGCAGGACGTATCCCGCCGCCAGGGAAGAACAGTCCTCTTCGTCAGCCATAACATCGTCGCTGTGAAAAACCTCTGCAACAGGGTGATGCTCCTCGAACACGGCCAGTCCAGGCTCATCGGTTCCGTAGATAAAGTGCTGGAAGAATACCAGGCCTCCGAAAAAGACCAGGAACAGGGCGTCCGTCACAATCCCCCCGTCGACACCGCCTGCTCCTTCCTCGAATGGTACCTGGAAGACCAATCCGCCGCCGACAGGCACAGCTGCTTCACCAGGGAAAACTTTACGATCGTATTCCTTCTTCGTTCGAGGGAAGTCCTCCCCAATTGCGAGCTCAACCTCCGCATCTCCCTGGAAGACTCCTCCACTGTCCTCTTCGCCAACAGCAAGGACTTCGGAGGTCAGACCTTTACCCTTCACCCGGGTGACTACCAGCTCCGCTTTCACCTGAACCTTCCCGTTAGCAAGGGCCGGTACAACATCGAAGCCGGTCTTTTCTGCCAGGAATGGGTCGACATCTGGCGCAGCAGCACCCGTCTCTCCGTGCTCGATACCTTCGAAGGTCCCGATCGGGAACGGGAAGGCATCCTGAACATACGCACCCAATTCAGCCTTCAAACCCTGTCCAGGCCGATTGAAATAGATCAGCTATGATTTCCATCGTCATCTGCTCTGTCAGACCTGCCCTCCTGGCCGCTCTTAGGCAAAATATCGAAGACTCCATCGGCACTCCGTATGAGATCATCGCTATCGACAATTCCGACAACAGGTATGGTATCTGCGCCGCCTACAACGAAGGCGGCGCTAAAGCCCGGTACCCCTTTATTTGCTTTATGCATGAAGACATCAGCTTCGCTACTCCCGACTGGGGTAAACGGGTGGTCGATCATCTTTCCGAAAAGAACACCGGCCTCCTGGGCATCGCCGGGGGTGACGCCAAAAGCCTCGTCCCCTCCTCCTGGTCCAGCTGCATGATATCCAATGAGATCAACATCTTCCAGCACTATCGCACCAACGATATGGCCCCGGAGCACAGGCTGGTCACCGGCCCTCCGGCCCCCGCCGTCAAAAAAAGGGTCGTCGCCCTCGACGGCGTCTGGCTTTGCACCCGGAAAGAAATATTCTCCCAATACAAGTTCGACGAAGTCAATTTTCCGGGCTTCCATGGCTATGACATCGACTTCTCCCTACAGCTCCTGCAGCAATACGAGCTTTATGTGATCTTCGACATCCTCGTCCACCATTATTCCGAAGGCAAACCTGACCGCACCTGGATGACCAGCGCCCGTCGCGTCAGCAGGAAATGGAGACACCAGCTTCCCATCTCCATTTACGGATCTTCTTTTGCCGACTACCGCCGTCACCACTGGCGCTCGATGCAGATCTTCCTGGAACACCTGCTTCGCCTCCGATACAATTACCCCTCCCTCCTCCTGTCCCTGGTGACCTGGTCTTTCACCCGGTTCTTCTCCTTCAGGAGATTTGGCTCCATGGGTAAATATATCCTTACCGCCCGCAGCCGGGCTGCTTCACAATTATTTAATCCATCCCGGGAAAATAAATAACTACTTTCATAATACTCCCTTGAGGTATGAATGTCATATTCACTCTTTGTTCCAATAACTATCTGGCGCAGGCTAAGGTCCTCGCTGACTCCGTCCGGCAATATCATCCGGACTGGACTTTCCTCCTTGGCCTCGTAGATAAAAAACATCCCTCCATCGCATATGATGAGTTGGGCTTCGAAGTATTGGAGCTGGCCTCTATAGAGCCAAAGATGGTTGCGCTGGCCCAAAAATATTCCATCATCGAGCTGAACACTTGTGTAAAACCTACCTTTTTCGAATACCTTTTCGAACAAAGAAAAGCATCGCAGGCGATCTATATGGACCCGGACACCTGCCTCTACGCACCGCTGGATGCCGTCAGCAGCCTGTTGCCTCCCGGTACCCAACAGCACTTCGTGCTGACGCCTCATATCCTGTCCCCCCTTCCGCTGGACGGCCTCTCTCCCGACGAGCCCCTGTTCCTGAACTACGGCCTTTACAACCTAGGCTTCCTGGCGCTCGCCAGATCGTCCGAAACACAACGCTTTCTCCGGTGGTGGCGCGAACGTACCTATCTGAAAGGTTTTGATAACCCGGCCCGCGGGCTTTTCACCGACCAGCTCTGGATCAATCTCGTCCCCCTCTATTTTGAAGGGGCTTCGATCCTGCGTCATCCTGGTTATAACATGGCGCCATGGAACCTGCATGAACGTTTCCTCAGGGAAGGTAACGGCAGCTTCTTCCTGGAGTCCGGAGAAGCGCTGGTCTTTTACCATTTCAGCGGCTTCAGGCCCGGTGTTCCCAGGATACACAAGGACTACACCCGGTACACATTCGACCAGCGCGCCGACCTGCGCCGCCTGTACCTGGAATATGAACAAAAAGTGTTACTATCCAAATACGCAGCATATACCGTCATCCCCTGCCATTACGTGGCCGTCCGCAACGAATACCTCGCTCTCCGGCAGGTCCAGTCCCCCGTACCGTTCTATCGGAAGACTATTCGCCATGTAAAAGGCATGCTGCCTGTAAAGTTGAAGCAACTTGCATTGGACCTGATAAAAATGTAATACCCATGAACTGGCCGAAAATTTCCATCATCACGCCCAGCTATAACCAGGGTCACTACCTCGATCAAACCATCAGGTCCGTGCTGGACCAGGAATACCCCAACCTGGAATACATCATCATCGACGGCGGCAGCACTGACAGCTCCGTGGATATTATAAAAAAGTACGCTTCCCGCATACACTATTGGATCAGCGAGCACGATAAAGGCCAAAGCGACGCGCTGGAAAAAGGTTTCAGCATGGCGACAGGTGAAATTGCCGCCTGGATCAATTCCGACGACTTCTATGAGCCCGGCGCCTTCCGCAAAGTGGCGGAACAATACCTGGCAAAACCTTTCTCCTTCCTCTGCGGCGCCTGTCAGATGATTGACTCCAATGACCGCCCGCTGCAAAAGCTGTATACGCCTTCCATCACTTATCAGTCATTGCTGCTGTACTGGAAACCTCACTTCTGCCCGCCCCAGCCCTCTATCTTCTTCAGGACTGCCATCCTTCGTGAGCTGGGTTACTTCGACATCTCGCTCCGGTACGCCATGGACTTCGATCTTTGGTTGAAAGCCAGTGAAAAGCACCGTTTCCATTGCATCCCCGACAACCTTTCCTGGTATCGTGTTCACTCCGACTCGAAGACGGGCTCCACCGGCGGCCTGAGAAAATTTATCCCGGAATGGCGGCGCGTCATCGCCCGCAGCCTTCATCACCGGTCTTTCCTCGTTCGGGGGATCTTCCATCTACGGGAATATAATCACCTGCTAAAGGAAAAATACCGCCGCTCCTTTCCGCTGCGCGGGTTCAAAAGGTCATTAAAAAAATGGCTGCCCCAATGACTGGTCTGAAACCGCTGATCTCCGTGATCATTCCCTGCTATAACTATGGCCGGCTGCTGGGTGAGGCGCTGCAAAGCCTCCTGGAACAGGATTGCCCCGATTGGGAATGCTGGGTCATCGACGACGGCTCTACCGATACCACCGCTGCTATCGCCCGCCAATA
>Ga0247764_1000362_pt1 | contig 16165 bp, 14 predicted proteins | sample UWRJL051202B4_FD_179932 | JGI IMG/M metagenome (GOLD analysis project Ga0247764, IMG submission 179932) | Plant litter microbial communities from Arlington Agricultural Research Station in Wisconsin, United States - UWRJ-L051-202B-4 | ecosystem: Environmental > Terrestrial > Plant litter >...
CGTTTCGCAAGCTCGACTGCTCAGGTCAGAGTCAACTGCGAGCCAAAGCGGTGCTGGAGCTCGCTCGCTCGCAGGAGCCCTCCGAGGACAGCGCACCTCGCAGCGGTCTCGCGCCAATCACTCTTCCACGGGGGGCGCGGCACACGCGGCTGCCAGGCGACCACGGCCAACTCGACCCAACCGTTCTGGGGTAGCGCCCCCGGGTAAACCACCTCACGCAGAGCGCCGCAGCAGCACCCACACCCGTGGATTTCCGCAGATTATTGAGCGTCGTGGCGGGAGCCGCTGTCTCGTGGCAACAAAAACGGCAGACTGGCCCGCCCGTTCCACATCCTCCTCGTCGACGACGATCCTTCGGCGCTCATGCAAATGCGTAGCTGGCTGGTGAGCGCCCGCTACCGCGTTACCTGCCACGTTGGGGGCCGCAGCGTTGCGAGCGTGATTGCAGAGACGGCGCCCGACCTGGTGGTCATGAACGTACTCATGTCCGGCCTCTCCAGCGAAGACGTCGTGGCTCTCTTGGCAACGTTCCCCGCAACCGGCGGCTCGCCGATCGTGCTGCGCGCGGCGATGAACAGAAAAGTCCTGCAGCGCATGATCCCGTCGGACAACGCGCTCGGGATCATTCACGCCGACACCGAGCGCACGCCGTTCCTGGGCTTCATGCAAGCCTTCGCGAATTCCACGCGCCTGCGCGCACTTTTGCGAACGCCGCGCGGCAGAAGCACGCAAATCTCGTTCGGTGCCCCCGCGAGCCCGCACGACGAGCTCACGCCCTAAGAGCCTCCGCGTACTCAGAACTTTCCCCGTAGCGAGCCCACCGCTCCGCCAGGAAGGTAGGCGACGTGCAGTGACGCATCGCCCGCGCTGGTTGAGCCGCTGGAGACGAACTGCCTAATGCCCGCGATCGACAAGGCAACGCCGACGCCTTGGGCGATTCCGAGCACAGCACACACGAACTTGCCGTCGTCTTCTGGCAGGCCGCCCATGGCCCGGCAATGGGGATCAACAGCTTGCTGCCCACCAAGTCGTGGTCCCCGAGGCTTCGACTTCGAACGAGCCCGACGCTTGCTGCGCTAGTACCGGCGTTGCGGGAGAAAGGCTGCCAACGAAAACGGAGAGACCAATAACCCACCCAGCTGACGACATGCGTGCTCCTAAGTATTCGGGAACGAGGCCCACCCACTGCTTCACAATTCACTATTCGATGTACCAGCACTCGAAAAAAAGATCGAGAGATACCAACGCTGTTATTCCGAACGAACCACCGAACCGCGACAGTAAGCCGAGGGCGACATTGACGAGTCCCTCGAACGGCAGGGAATTTGTCGAAGGCGTCTCGCTAGGTCATTCCGTCTGTCCACAGCACGATAGCAGCGGAACGAAAATGGCGTTACACTGAGTGGGCATAACGGGGTACAGATTAACCAGGGGGATCTGCAATGAAGCGAAAGAACAATGGCCTGGTGCTAGTGCCGCCGGTCACTCCGCCCGAGCAGTGTTTCACGCGACTTGAGCCAGAACTTGCCGCGCAAGAAGAACTTCTGCCTGTTCGCGTGAACGTTCCTGAGCTGGTCAGTCGGCTGCTGGCGGCCATGCCTGTCTTGCAAGAGCAGCGGCAAGATTTGGTCAGGACCTTCTTGAAGTTCGACGTTCAGCGGCTGGACACGCTGGCTGATTACGCCTGGTGTCTCCTTCACGCGGACTGTCTCTACCGCGCAGTAACCACCGTCCCGCGACGATCGAAGACCTTGCTCACGGAAGCGATGCAGCTCCGCTATTTTCTGAGAAAGAAGGCCCAAATCATCGATCGTGACCTGGAAACCGAGGGTCTTGCGCGGCTGCAGGGGATCGGCAGTCACGCAGCCGTTGCAGCCGATCTGGAGCTGCTCCACGCCTGGCTCGGCGAGCGTCGGTCGCTCGTTCGCGTGCCGGAGCGTAAGATGATCCGAGCGGCGAGCATCGTGCCCAGCCTGCGTCGCATCGTGGCTGCGCAAGATCCACAATCGCCCTTGGCGCTCGCGGCGTTCGATCGCAGAGCGCGCGCTTACACGCTGCTCTGGTGGGTCTATAATGAGATCCGTCACGCCATCGTTTACCTCCGCCACGACACGCGCGACGGCAACGAGATCGCGCCCAAACTATTCCCGGATCGCCCACGCAAGGTAGCGATCGCTCCCCTCATTCCCATCAACCGCCCCCGCCGTCGCAAAGAAAGCTCTGACTAACACCTTGCACGACCGGGCAATCCAGTACGGACCCTTCTCCGTCGACGTGACGGCGCTGGCGATTGCAATCGTGAGTATGGTGGTGACGCCGGTGTTCGTGGCCATGGGGACCAGTGTGTGGAATGTGCGCTGCGAACGAGCCAGCGCGGTCCTGTGCCGCGTGCAGCTCCGACGCGGCGCAGAGTTCGGACCGCCCTTTGCGCTTGACCGCGTCACCACGACCAAACGCTTCGTGCGTCCGAGCAAAGGCACGCCCCACTGGGAAGGGCGACTCATCTTGCATGCTTCGAATGGAGCACGGTACTCCTCCAGCGAGACCGCGCTGGAAGCAGTGGATTCCGCAGAAGCACGGCTCCAACATTTTCTGCCGGACAATCAGGCCAGAGTGCTCGAGATTGAGCTGGTGAACCGGTACTGGCCGTTCCTGCTGGCGTTGGTGTTCCTCGGAACGGCCGGCTTCATGGGGAAATCCGCGCTGCGCGGTGCTGGGCGCGTGAAGCTCAGCTTGAGGGATTCGGGCCGCTGCCTACTCGTCGAACGTTCGTTCGTTGGCGTGCCACTCTCTCGCCGCTCGCTCGAGTTGGCGGGGGTGAACGGAGTGGATATCGAGTGGAAGCAGGTAGCCTCAGCTACACAGCGCGGTAGCCACGCGCGAGAACAGCTGGGTAGGTTGCGTCTGCTCACCAACAATCTGGGCGGCGTCCCGGTGCTGACCAGCTTTGCGCGCGGTCACTCGGTGCACGTGCAGGCTGCAACGCAACTGCGAGCGTTGCTGGGGCTTCCGCCAGCAGAAAACACAGCCATCCCGGAGCGGCCAGTTGGCTACAATTGGAGCAGCGGCGCCGGACGATTTGCGGCGTGCTGGGTAGGGATGTGCACGGGCTCGGTGGTCGGGATAGCGATCGGCGCCGCGCTGGCCCTGACCGTCGGTGGCGCGAAATTGTCTGATTCCGCGGGCGGCCCATTCTATTTCGGAGGCATGGCGATGGGCGTTGCCGGCGGAATCGCGCTGGCGCTCTACCTCACCAGCGCCGAACGCCTCAATCGCTAGAGCTGCGGCAGACCGCTAGCTTGCCGCCGGAAGACCGAGGCCAATTCGGTAAGGACTTCCATCGGCTCCCAATGTTCGGCTAACTGCACGCATGGGTGGTTTCCATTTCAGAGCGCTCGTCGCGTGCGGGATTGTTTCGTTGGGTTGCTCTTCGGACCCGAGCAGCGATAGCGCGGGAGCCGGAGGCGCGGGACTGAGCGCAGGCGCGAGCGGCCACGCTGCGAGCGGCGACTCGTTTGGAGGTGCGGCCGCCGGCACGGCCGGCTCCGGCGGCACGGCGGGCAACGGCAACGGCAACGGCGGCAACTCGAGTTCGTCCGGCACGGGCGGCACCGTCGCCAACCCGAAGCAGGGTCAAATCGTGTTTTCTCAGCTGTTCAACAGCGGCGCGTCTGCTCGCCCGGGGCTAGCGGCATCGTTCTCGAACAGCTGGGCCGCGATTGCACCCGGCTGCGAGGTCTTCGACGCCGATGGCTGCAAAGTCACTGTCTGCGACGACGCGCCGGCCGTGGTGCCCGCCGCGAGTCCTTCCGTCGGCACGATCACGGTGACGAGCCCAGACGTGGCGGGCAGCGCGGTGCTGAAACCAGCCGCGGATGGCTCGTACAGCAGCCCGAAGATCGCCTTCGATGGAGGCTTTGGTGGCCAAGAGACTCTCATCTTCAGCGCGCCCGGTGCTGAAGTTCCGCCCGTCAACGAAGAGCTGCTCCTGCCGCTCGCGCTGCTGCGCTCCAAGCCGTTCGTCGACAACAGCAGCTATCACAGCACCGTGCTCGTACCCCGCTCCGCGGATCTGGAGCTCGAGTGGACTCGTGGAGCGCCCAACGTTTTGATGCTGGTGATCGGAAGCTCCCCACGCGCAGACGGAAATCCGGGCACCGCCGCGCTTTATTGCGAATTTGCGAGCGCGCCGGGCGCCGCCGTCGTGCGCCGCTCCTTGCTCGAGCGTCTCGAGGTAACTGCCTCGTTGCGCACCTTGAGCGTCGGTACCAAAACGATCACTGCGGGCGCTTACAACGTTCGGTTAGCCACCGTCTTCGAGGTCTACGACGCAACGAAGACCTTTCCCGTAACGGACACGATTCAACTGTACGATCCGTAATGCGCGCTTTGCCCCGGACGATCAGTCTCTGCGTGACATGCGCTCGATCTGCTCGAGCAAGGCGACTGGGGGCAGGTCCTTTGCAAGAGCCCGAAGGTCGTCCAGCACCGCGTTGGTCGGAATATGTAACTGCTCGCACAGCAAACGAAAACTTGCGGGCGGGTGCGCCGTGACGCGTGAGCGAGCGAGCCATTGAAAGGCCGTGACGATTCCCCGGGTGACGGGATTGGTCGTGAAGACGTGGGTCGTGGATCCGCGGCGGTCCAAAGCGAAGGCGGCGGCGAGAGCGCGGCGTTGTCCCGGATCGGGTCCGCCGCCATCGGTAACCGCGAAGACGTGGATCGTCTTCGTTCCCTTGGTGATCCGACGGGCCAGCGCGTCGACGTATTGGCTCCACGTGGCCGCGTCGGGCGCTTCGGCGCTATGCAGGAGCACGAAGTACTCGTGCGGCGCATCGACGCCCGAACCCATGCGATATGCGAACGTCCTCATCGAGTTTGCAGTCGGCGCGCATCGGTTCCCGCACCGTGCGCCTGCAGGACTGATCATGAACCGAATCGGTGGCCGCGTCATCGAGGACGGCGGTCGGCTCGCACCAACGAAAAAGCCGGCTTGGGACTTGCCCAACCGGCCACTTTCGTTCTCAGCTATTTGAGCGGGAGATGGGATTTGAACCCACGACGTCCACCTTGGCAAGGTGGCACTCTACCGCTGAGTTACTCCCGCGAACAGGGCGCCTTAACTACCCGCCTCCGACGGGTCTGTCAAGCGTCGGACCGCACTTTGTAACGGAAAGTTCAGAGGCTGGTTTCCAGCTCTAGGCGGTGCCGGACGGTCGGCCTTGCCGCCACAAACCGCGCCGTCTGAGCTAAACTCCCCGATCGGTGACGGAAGTTTCGCGACTGCAAAGGCAGATCGAGTTCATTACCGAGATCGACAAGCTGAAGCTCATTCAGCGTAAGAGCTTCGTCTCGGGCACGCGGCGCCTGGAGACCAGCGCGGAGCATACGTTCCACGTCGCGATGATGGCAGCGGTGCTGTTCGAGCATGCGGCGCCGGAGGGCGTAGCCATGGACCGCGTGATTCGGATGCTGCTGGTGCACGACATCGTCGAAATCGATGCCGGAGACCTGATCCTGTACGCGGAGGCGGAGGCGCACCAAAAGCAGCGCGAGCGCGAGCAGCGAGCGGCGGACCGCCTGTTCGGATTGCTGCCGGAGGATCAGGGCAGCGAGTTCCGTGCGCTGTGGGAAGAGTTCGAGGCACGCGAATCGCCGGACGCCAAGTTCGCGGCCGCCATCGACCGCCTTCAGCCATTGCTGCTCAACTACATGAACGAAGGTGCCGCCTGGCGTCGCCATGGCATCACCGCGGACGAAGTCATCGCCAAGAACAAGCACATCGCCGAAGGCTCGCCGGCGCTGTGGGAAGCCGCGGAGGAGCTCATTGAAGAGTGCATCCGCCGCGGCTACCTAAAGCACGAACTCTAGAGAGCGACCCATCGGCAAATCGATTGCCGTTCTAGATGCGCGAGACTTCCACGACGCCGGTCACCTTCTGCAGCGCCTTCATCACGCTCTTCAGCTGAGTCAGATCGCTGCAGTGGAAGGTGAACACGTTGCGGGCGCGCCCGTCGTCACCGGCGCGGCAGTTGGCCTCGCTGATGTTGATGCTCTGCGCGCTGAAGGTTTGGCTCACGACCGCCAGGATGCCGGGCTTGTTGGCGGTGGTGACGCAGATCTGAACCGGGCGGTTGATCTTGGCTTTGGTATCCCACTGCACGTCGACGCGACGCTCGGGATCGGTATCGAATGCCTTCTGGCACTCGCGGCGATGGATCGTGACGCCACGGCCGCGCGTGATGAAGCCGATGATGGCGTCGCCGGGCAGCGGGTTACAACACTTGGCGTACCGCACCAGCACGTCGTCGATGCCGTTGACGGTGATGCCGGAGGTGTCACGGCCCGTGACCTTGCGCACGAATTGCTCGATGCGACCGGGCCGGAACTGCTGCGAGTTCGGCTGCTCGCTGTCCGGCGCGTCACCGCTGTGAATCGCGTCCAGCACCCGGTCGCTCGGTAGCTTGCCGTAGCCGATATCGAGCAAGACCTCGTCGAAGCTCGAGTGACCGCAGCGTTCGACCACACGGCGCACCTCGGCTTCGTTCTTGATGAACTTGGAGAGGCTCATGCCTCCGTCGCGCATCTCCGACTCGAGCAGCTCCTTGCCCAAGTTGATGCTCTTCTGGCGTTCTTCCGTGCGCAGCCGCGCGCGGATACGAGCTCTGGCGCGTGTCGTGACACAGAACTCCAGCCAATCCTTGCTGGGCTCGTGATTCTGGGACGTCATGATCTCCATGACGTCGCCGTTCTTCAGCTTGTAGCGCAGCGGCACGATCTGCCCGTTGGCGCGCGCGCCGGAACAGTGCTCGCCGACCTGCGAGTGGATGGCGTAGGCAAAATCGATTGGTGTGGAGCCGCGGGGCAACACGCGCAGCTCACCCTTGGGGGTGAAGACGTACACCTCGTCCGGGAACAGATCGATTTTGACGCTTTCGAGGAATTCGATCGGGTCCTTCAGCGTGCGCTGGAACTCGGCGAGCTCGCGCAGCCAGCCGAACTTCTCCGCATCCTTCGGATCGACGCCACCGGAGACGCGCTCCTTGTACTTCCAATGCGCCGCGATGCCGTGTTCGGCCACGCGGTGCATGTCGTGCGTGCGGATCTGGATCTCGATGCGCTGCCGCCCGGGCCCAATCAGCGTGGTGTGCAGCGACTGGTACATGTTCGGCTTGGGCAGCGCGACATAGTCTTTGAAACGCCCAGGAATCGGGGTCCAGCGCGAATGCATCGCGCCGAGCGCGGCATAACAGTCGGCCACCGACTCCACGCAGATGCGGAAAGCCAGGATGTCGAACACCTGTTCGAAGTCGCACTGCTGCTCCTTCATCTTGCGATGAATGGAGTACATGTGTTTGGCCCGACCCGTGACCTCGGCGGCGAAACCTTGCTCCGCCAAGCGTGAGGTCATGGTGCGACACACGCTCTCGATGTAGCGGTCGCGCTCCTTGCGCGTCTTCGACAACTTGCCCGACAGCTCTCGAAAGGCGTCGGGGTCGAGATGACGGAAGCTCAGATCTTCGAGCTCGCTCTTCACCCGCTGCATGCCCAAGCGAGCCGCCAGCGGCGCGTAGATCTCGATCGTTTCCCGAGCGATGCGCTCCTGCGCCTCGGGCTTCATGTGATCGAGGGTGCGCATGTTGTCGAGGCGGTCGCACAGCTTGACCAACAGCACCCGCAGGTCCTGCGCCATCGCCACGACCATCTTGCGGAAGCTCTCCGCCTGGCGATCCTCGCGTGAAGTAAAATTGAACTTACCGAGCTTGGTGACGCCGTCGACGATGCTGGCGATCTCGTTGCCGAACTCGCTGGCAATTGTGTCGCGCGTGGCGGCGCTGTCTTCCAACACGTCGTGGAGCAGGCCGGCGCAGACGCTCGCCGTATCCAGCCGCAGATCCGCGATGATCCCGGCGACGCTGACCGGATGAATCAGGTAGGGGTCGCCGCTCTTACGCAGCTGTTCGCGATGCGCCCACTCGGCAAACTGGTAGGCACGACGGATCAACCCGCCATCCGCTGCGGGGTGGTAGGCCTGAACGATGTCGACGAGTGCGTCGGAGGACAGCACGATAGTTGTCCCGATAACGTAACACTCGGGTATGGCGATCGCTACGGGCTCGCCGCGCGGCTGTTTACGGATCCTTTCCGGAAGGCATCGCCTTCAGTGCGAATGCGCTTACGCCGAAGCGGTAGCGGATACCGACTGGGAGCCTTCTAGCCACGACGCCAGGTCGCCCAGCGCACGTTCAGCCATCGCCTCGTATTTACTCCGCTTTTTAAGGCGTGCGCCGTCCCACGGGGCGATGTGCGAGAAGGTTATGTTCGAGGGTTGGTAGTTCTCGGGGTTGCGCGCCAGGTGACAGAGCAAGCCCCCCAGTGCCGTCGTGGCTGGAGGAAGCTGAACAGCGCGGCCACAAAGCCGGTCGGCAATGATGCGCGACACCAGGAGCCCGCCGGCTGCGCTCTCCACGTAACCCTCGGTGCCGGCAATCTGGCCGGCGAAGTAGAGGCCGGGCTCCGAGCGCAGCTGCATCGTGCCGTCCAACAATGACGGCGCGTGGATGAAGGTATTCCTATGTACGGCGCCGAAGCGCTGAAACTCGGCGTGCTCCAGACCAGGGATCAGCGCAAAGACACGCTGCTGTTCCGGCCAGGCCATGCGCGTTTGAAAGCCGACCATATTGAACGCGGTGCCGGCTTCGTCTTCCTTGCGCAGCTGCACAACTGCAAACGGCCAACGCCCGGTGCGCGGATCGGTCAATCCCACGGGTTTCATGGGACCAAACGCCAGAGTCTGCTCCCCGCGCTCCGCCATCACTTCGATCGGCAGGCAGCCCTCGAAGTAGCGCACCTCCTCGAACACCTTCGGCTCGACTTTGCGCGCCGCCCGCACCTCCGCCACGAAGGCGCGATACTGCTCGGCGTTCAGCGGGCAATTCACGTAGGCGGTTTGATCCTCTGCGTCCTCACCCTTGCCCCAGCGCGAGGCCATGAAGACCTTGTCCCAGTCGATCGAGTCGGCGCTGATGATCGGCGCGATGGCGTCGTAATAGGACAACGCGTCGCTCCCCACCTTGCGCGCGATGTCCGCCGCGAGCTGTTCACCGGTGAGCGGCCCGGTCGCGATGATGGTCGGGCGCTCCTTCGGGATTTCGAGCACCTCACCGGGGACCAACTCGATCAGCGGCTCGGCTTGCAGGCGTGCGGTCATGGCCGCGGCGAACAGCTCGCGATCCACGGCCAGGGCGCCGCCGGCCGGAACCCGCGTGCGTTCTGCGACCTCCATCACCACGGAGCCCAGGCGCCGCATCTCCTCCTTCAACAGGCCGACGGCGTTGCTGAGCGCCGCGCCACGGAAAGAGTTCGAACACACGAGCTCGCACAGCGCGTCGTTCGATTGAGCCGGTGTGCGCCGTTCTGGCTTCTGCTCGAGCAGGCGCACCCGGATCCCACGGCGCGCGAGCTGCAGCGCCGCCTCGGAGCCGGCGAGTCCCGCGCCGACGATGGTGACGTAAGTCATGGCGTCACGGAGCGACAGATGCTGCACGGGAGCGGCCGCGCTTGGTACTGCCGCGTTCTTCGCTCTTGGCCTCGCCGTCGTCGTCGCCGCCCGCTTCTGGGGCGGCGGCGCCGCCGATGGCTTCGCCTTCTTCAATCGGGCGCGAGTAGCCGCACTCCTTGGGGCCCTTGCCGCACATGAGCTTCGGGTTCTTGGCGCCACCGCCAAACACCAAGAACGGATGTCCGCACTCGGGGCACGGCTCGTTCACCGGCTTCTGCCACAACTTGAAATCGCACTGCGGGTACTTGGTGCAGCCGTAGAAGGAGCGCGCGCCGCGCTTCTTCGAGCGCACTTCGACGATGTCGCCGCCGCACTTGGGGCAAGGCACGCCCAGCGGAATCGGCCGGGTGTTTTTGCACGTCGGGTAACCGCTGCACGACAGGAACTCACCGTAGCGACCAGTCTTGATCACCATCGGCTTTTCGCACTTGTCGCACTTGATGTCGGTGACCTTCACCTCGGCGGGCGTGTTGCCGTCCTTGCCCAGATCCTTGGTGAACTTGCACTTCGGGTAGGCGGAGCAACCCAAGAACCAACCGTTCTCGCTCCAACGCTTGTTCAGCTGCGAGCCGCACTCGTCGCATTTGAGTTCGGTGGCTTCCGGCTCCGGCGTCCAGCGCTTCGACTTCTTGGCAACGTCGAGCACTTCGCGGAAACGGCCGTAGAAACGCGACAGCAGCTCCGTGCGCTCCATGCGCCCACCTTCGACGGCGTCGAGCTCCTCCTCCATCTTGGCGGTGAAGCTTGGTTCCATGAAATCCAGATGGGTGCTGACGAGACCGTCCACCACCATCTTGCCGAGCTCCGACGCTTTCATCTGCCCGCCGGGCAGGCGCTCGACGTAGTCGCGCGCCTGCACCTTGCTGATGATTTCGGCGTACGTGCTGGGCCGACCGATGCCGCGCTTCTCTAGCTCGCGCACCAGCGAGCCTTCGTTGAAACGCGCCGGGGGCTGCGTGAACTTCTGCTCGGTCACCACGCCTGGCGGCTCGAATAGCTTCAGCTTCTCGTTCTGAGTGAGCTCCGGCAACAAGCCTTCGTCTTCCTCCGCGGCAGCACGTGCCTTCTCCGCGTCGCCCTTGGCTTGACCCTCGCCGCCGGTTTCTTCTTCACCGGCCAGCTCCTTCGGACCGTCGCTGCCGCCGAGCCCTTTACCGTATTGCTCGAGCCAGCCAGCGAACTTCAGCACCTTGCCGCTAGCGCGCAGCGTGATGGTCTTGTGGCGCGGGGCCTTGCGCTGCGGCGTCGCTTCGATGTCGACGCCCGTTTGGTCGTAAACCGCGTGCGCCATTTGGGATGCGACGAAGCGATCCCAAATCAGCTTGTACAGCTTGAACTGCTCGTCCGTCAGATGCTTCTCGACCAGGTCGGGACGCAACTCCAGTGAGGTTGGACGGATGGCTTCGTGCGCTTCCTGCGCGTCTTTGCGGGACTTGTAGACGTTGGCTTTGGCCGGCAAATATTTTTCACCGAACGTATCCCCGATGTACTTGCGCAGTTCGTCGACGGCGTCCGGGCTCACGCGCACGGAGTCCGTACGCATGTAAGTGATGAGACCGACGAGGCCGCCGTCCTTCTTCAGGTCGATGCCTTCGTACAAACGCTGCGCCACGCTCATCGTGCGCTTGGTGGTGAAGCGGAGGTAGCTGGTACCGTCCTGCTGCAGCTTGCTGGTGGTGTACGGCGCCGGCGCGTGGCGACGCTGTTCTTTCTGGGTGATGTTGGCGACCCTGAAATCGGCAGATTTCAGGTCTTCCTTCAGCTCACCAGCGTACTTACCGCCTTTGACCTCGACCTTCTCACCGTCGACACGCGCGAGGCGTGCCAGCACGGTTTGAGCGGTCTTGCCACGCAGGCCGACGGCTACGTTCCAATACTCCTCGGGAACGAAGGCCTCGATCTCGCGTTCGCGTTCGACAATCAAACGCAAGGCCACAGATTGCACGCGCCCGGCGCTGAGCCCGAACGCCAGCTTGGTCCACACCAGCGCGGACACGTCGTAACCCACGATGCGATCCAAAACGCGGCGGCAGCGCTGTGCGTCGTACAGGTGCTGGTCGAGATCCCGCGGATGCTCGATGCCTCTCTCCACGCCCTTCTTGGTGATTTCACCGAATTCGACGCGGCGCATCTCGAGCTCGGGACGCCCCAGCTCCTCCGCGATGTGAAAAGCGATGGCTTCACCTTCGCGATCAGGGTCGGTCGCGAGCAGAACGACGTCAGCGCGTTTGGCTTCGGCCTTCAGCTCATCGAGCACCTTGGCTTTGGCTTCGATGATTTCGTACGACTCCGTAAAGCCGTGCTCGACGTCGATGCCCATGCGCTTCGGCAGGTCTTTGACGTGACCCTTGCTCGCAAGCACCTCATACCCGGCGCCTAGATACTTCTTGATGGTCTTGGCTTTGGCGGGGGATTCGACGACGACGAGAGTCTTCGACATGGGCAGGACTTCTTCCTCTCGGGGATTCCTCAATGCGCCCGAAACCTGGGGCCCGCAAGGGGCTGTTGGCCAGTGGTTCGGGTCCGGGCCGTCTAAACTTCAATCAATCCAACGGTTTAGAAATGGCGAGCCGCCCGGTAGGGCCGGAAACTAAGACGCCTCGCAGGCGAAGAGTCAAGAGAAGTTGCTGCAAGAGGTTGACCGGTAGACCGGTCGACGCTGCTAACTGGTCGATGTCACAGTCGCCTTTTCGCACTCGCAGCAAAACCAGTTCCTCGGGGGCCAAACCCTCCTCCCCCTGCTCCTCCATACTAGAGGAGGAAACTGGCTGGGACGGCTCGGGGTCCGTGACGCTATCAGCAAACAGCTGCATTTGCGTACAGTGTTTTGTGTCCGGCGGCACCAAACACCCGACCTCGGTGAGCGCGCGCAACACGCTGCGAACACCATCGCAGACCCGCGCGCCGTTCTGCAGCTCCAGCAAGCAGCCGCGACCCATGGGCTGCCAGGGTGCATGCGGGACCACCAGCACCGGGCGCGACAGCCGACGTGCCCGAGCCACCGCGTTGCGCGCTCCACTCCGGAAGTCCGCCTCCACCATCACGACCACGTGGGCCAGGGCCACCAGCACGGCGTTGCGATGGAAGAACGACGGCGTCGTTGCGGGCTTCGAATCCGGCACGAGCGACAGGTAAGCGCCCCCTTCTTGCACTATCCGTCCGAACAACCCCGCGTTCCGCTCGGGAAAGGGGCGATCGAAGCCGGCGGGCGCAACGACCACGGTAGCGCCACTCGCCTCGAGCGCCCCTTCGTGTGCCGCGGTATCGATGCCCTCCGCGCCGCCCGAGTACACAGAAATTCCGAGCGCGCAGAGCTCCGCGGCCAAGGCACGCGTGAACTTGAGCGAAGGCTCCGTGGCTCGTCGCGTTCCGACGATGGCCACGCTCGCTCCGCGCGGCAACGCTCCGTGAAGGTAGAGCGAGTCCGGCGGCTTTGTGAGATCGTTCAAACGCGGGGGTAGCTCAGAACCGGAGAGGATGCGGGCAGCGGGATGCGTCACGCTGTCGAGATCGGTCCTGGGCGCGCGTGGTTGCGCCACGCGTAACGGAAAGCTCGAGCGTGGGCCGACGAGCCGGCGCTTTGTCGGCACTTGCGGGTGCCAGGTGTATGGTAAAGAGCCCCATGCGGTTCGTGGTAGCCACCCACGGCCACTGCTTCGATGGCCTAGCCAGTGCAGTGCTGTTCACCCAGTTCCAGAAGGAGCTCGGGGAGCGCTCGGCGTCCTTCGAGTATCAGGCCTGCGGTTACAGCCCCGGTCAGCCCCAAGCTGATCCGGCCTCGCTGTCCGGCGACCAGAACGCGATTTTGGACTACCGCTTTTCGCCCGCCTCCGGGCTGAGCTGGTACTTCGACCATCACCGCACCGCCTTCCAAACTGACGAAGATCGTAAGGTTTTCGAGGGGCGCGTCGCCGGCGGCCGCTACTTTCACGACGCCGCTTATTCCTCCTGCACCAAACTAGTCGCGGACGTGGCGCGCGAGCGCTTCGGCATCGACATGAGTTCGCTCGCAGAGCTGACAGCTTGGGCGGATCGTGTGGATGCGGCCCGCTTCGACACGGCAGAGCAGGCTGTCAGTCGCACCGACCCAGTCATGCAGCTGGTCAGCGTCGTGGAGCACTACGGAGATGGCGCCTTCTTCCAGAAGCTCGTGCCCCGCTTGCTGAAGGCGCCGCTGATGGAGCTTGCGACCTCGGATGAAACCCGCGACCGCTACCGTCCGCTCGGGAAGAAGCACGAACGTTTCGTGCAGCGCGTGCGCGACAAGGGCGAGCGGCGCGGGCGCGTGGTGTTCGTGGACTTGACTGAAACGGTGCTGGACACCGTGGGTAAATTCGTAACCTACGCGCTGTATCCAGACTCGGTCTACTCGGTGGTGGTCGGTCTGTTGAAGAGCGGGCCGAAGATTTCCGTGGGCTACAACCCGTGGTCTGGGCGCCCACGTGACACCGACATCAGCGCCATTTGCGCGCGCTACGGCGGCGGCGGGCACCCGGTCGTCGGCGGCATCGCCTTCACCCCGCAAGAGCTCGAGCGCGCGCGCTTGGTCGCCAATCAGATCGCGAACGAGCTTGCCGGTTGACTCGCGGAGGCCCAAGCCGCTTTCGGCGCCAGCCCGAAGCGCGCGCGCTGGTGTTGGGGCATCGCGGCGCACGCCACGCTGCGCCTGAGAATACTTTTGCGGCGTTCGAACTAGCGCGCACAGAAGGCGCGGACGGCATCGAACTCGACGTACGCTTGGACGCAGAGGGCAACGTGATCGTGCTGCACGATCCGGCACTGACGCGTGTGACGGGCGGTGCTTCGACGGAGCGCGCGCAAGACGTGCCGCTCGCGCGGCTACTGACGCTGGATGTCGGCGGCGGCGAGCGCGTGCCGTTGCTGCGCGACGTGTTGCACTGGGTTCGCGAGCAGGATGCGTGCGTCAATGTGGAGCTCAAGTCCGACTTGCGTGACCGTGCCGGGCTCGTCCGGCGCGTTGCGGAGCTCTTGGCGCGCGAACCGGAGCTCAGCGAACGCGTGTTGTTATCGAGCTTTCATCCGGGGATGGTGCTCGCGCTGGCGCGCGCTCTGCCAGGCTTCGACGTCAACTGGCTGGTGCACGCCAAACAACGTGTGTTTCGGGGAGCCCCCGCTTGGCACTGTTTGGGTGCGGCGGGCGTGAACCCCGAACACACGCTGCTGTCGCTCGGGCGCGTACGCGCTTGGAGGCGCCAGGGCGCCCTGCTTGGCACCTGGACGGTGAATGATCCGCAGCTGGCGGCCGCGTACGCAGCATTCGGCGTGGACGCCGTGATCAGTGATTGTCCGGGCAAGGTGCTGGCAGCTGTAGGAAAGGCTCGCGCCGAGTAACATTTTTTCGACAACTGCTGCCGCGCCGTCGCGGCTCGAGCGTACTGCGACTGCCGTTGGCGCGGTGACCGGCGGTTGGTAACTTGACGGGATGGCGAGCCTCGAGATCGGACTGGACACTTTTGGCGATCGAACGTTAGGCAAAGATGGCGAGCCTGAGTCGCACGCGCAGGTGATCCGCAACGTGGTCGAGCAGGCCGTGCTGGCTGACCAACTGGGGCTCGCATTTTTTGGCGTCGGGGAACACCATCGTGACGACTTCCTGGTGTCGGCTCCGGAGGTAGTGCTCGCTGCCATCGCCGCACGCACGCAGCGCATTCGCTTGGGCTCGGCGGTGACGGTGCTGAGCTCGGACGACCCAATCCGTGTTTTTCAGCGGTTTTCGACGCTGGATGCGATTTCCAACGGGCGCGCGGAGGTGATCCTAGGACGCGGCTCGTTCACCGAGTCGTTTCCGCTGTTCGGTTTCGCGCTGGATCAGTACCAAGTGCTGTTCAACGAGAAGCTCGAGCTGTTCGCGAAGCTGCGCGCGGGCACGCCGGTGACTTGGTCGGGCTCCACGCGCCCGCCGCTCGAGAATCAGAGTGTTTTCCCGGCGGTCGAGCGCGGATTGCTGCGGACGTGGATCGGCGTGGGCGGGACTCCGGAGTCGGTAGTGCGTGCGGCACACTACGGCTTCGATCTGATGCTCGCCATCATCGGCGGCGAACCGGCACGCTTCGCGCCTTACGTCGATTTGTACCGAGAGGCCTTAGCCCAATACGGCTTTGGCGCGCTCCCGATCGGGGTTCACTCGCCGGGCCACGTCGCGGACAGCGACGAGCAGGCCAGAGAGGAGCTGTGGCCCCACTACCTGCGTTTGCGGACCAAGATTGGAGCGGAGCGTGGCTGGGCGCCGCCCACGCGTGCGCAGTTCGATCAGGATGCGGGACCGCGCGGCGCGCTGTTCGTTGGCTCCGCGGAGACCGTGGCGCAGAAGATCGCGGCGACGGCGCGCGTGCTCTCGCTCTCGCGCTTCGACCTCAAGTACAGCAACGGTCCGATGCCGCACGAGCAGATGATGCGCAGTATCGAGCTGATCGGCTCGCGCGTTGCGCCCCGGGTTCAGGAGCTGCTGGCCGAGATGTGAGCTTGCGTTGGTCGTTCGGAGTTGTCGTCAGCAGGCGACAATGCAGGCTCCAGACAACACACTCCGCCCAAGCGAACAACCATGCAAACATTTGTATTTGTTTGATATTGTCGCAGCGACCA
>Ga0247764_1000363_pt1 | contig 16092 bp, 8 predicted proteins | sample UWRJL051202B4_FD_179932 | JGI IMG/M metagenome (GOLD analysis project Ga0247764, IMG submission 179932) | Plant litter microbial communities from Arlington Agricultural Research Station in Wisconsin, United States - UWRJ-L051-202B-4 | ecosystem: Environmental > Terrestrial > Plant litter >...
CCCCTGATAGACTGAAATGGACGTGCCGTCCTCGTCCGCTATCCGCAAGTTGTAGGCGCCCAACGGCCTTGGCAACACGAACGAGCCGTCCTCGCCAGTCTGTGTTTCCTCGCCGTCGACGCTGACGATCAGCCCGGGGAGGGGGAGCTGCGAGTTGTAGTCAACGACTGTGCCGTTGATCTGCCCTTCTACGAAGGGCGGCGCGCCTCCGGCGACACCGCTGCCACCGAAGCTGGGAGCGGAAGTGGCCCCGCCGAAGTGCGTACCGCTTCCCCCGAAGCCGCCAATGTCCGGCGCTCCGCCGCTCTCCGCACTGCTCTCGCCCGCCTCGAGCGCGGTCATGCCGCCGGAAGGGCCATGCCCTCCCGTCGCTGTCGCAGGGCCGTTTCCACGGCTGGAGCCGCAAGCCAACGAGATCAGGAGCGCAGACGTGAAAATGAGCGTGGGTCGCGTACGAACGAGCATGCGCGGCGAAGGTAGCATCTTGCGCCGCGCGCGCCTCGACACATCAGCGACTCACCCGACGGAACTCAATCCACCTTGCCTTTCCTTGACATGCATTGGCCCGGGATGTTCGCGCAACCGCCGGCCAAGGTGCAGGTCTGGAATGCGCTGCCCGGGTGATAACAGTACTCTGACGTCAAGCAGTCAATGTCTTCCGTCGCCGCCATGCACGACTTACCCCAGCACTGCGCGACGTCCTGCCCGGAGCCGCCCACCGTGGACAAGATTTTGCAGCTGAAGCCGGGGTACCAGGTTTCAATCCAAGAGTTGATCTTGGGTAGCTCGAACTTCACGCGCGACCACACCGACATATTGGGGAACGGCGTGGCGCAACCCGTGGCGTCCTGATCGCTTCTGCTCCAAACGCCGGAGATCAGCGGCACGTTCTTGGGCGAAGCCTGACCCGGCAAGTAGGTGTCGTAACGCTCGATCAGGGGACCGCCGGAGTCGCCGGCGCAGAGCACGGGAGCGTTGGTGCTGCTCGCGAGCGGGTTGTCCGCCACGAAGTTCGAGCCGCTGCGCCGGACAGCGACGTATTGCGAGAGCGAACCGTAGCGCAGCGCGCGCACGCCCGGAGTTGCGTTCCCAGTCAGGTCACTGAAGCCCCAGAACGTGGGCAAGCCATCCGTGAGATCCGCGCGCAGGTTGAGCAACATGACGCCGCCCGTGCCGTTCGCCGGATTGGCCTCGATAGGCGGCAGCTCGCTGTCTTGCGTATCCAAGAAGTAGAGTAGTGCGACGTCGTAGTTCAGTGCCGAACCATCGCTCGGCTTGTCGTAGACGCCATCGTCGTTCGGCAGATAGGTCCAGCCGTCCTTTTCTTCTCGCTCGTAACCCAGATAGCGGTCGTCGAAGAACTGACGAACGTACTTGAACTTCCTTTCCTTGGCCACCGTCCCGTCTGGCTTGGCCCAAGCAACGTCGTACGTACGCCACTCATTGATCAGGTCGTCCGGCTTCTCCACGTTGGGGTCCCACTCACCGCCGTTGGAGTGCTTCCCGATTTCCAGGCAATGCGCGGCGGTGAGCACCCAGTTGCGACCGATGAACGTGCCGGTGCATTCAAGCTCGCCGTTCTTGATCCAGACGACGGGAGAATTGCCCTGCAACGTGCCGTTCTTTAGCGGCTGAGTGAGCGCGCCCGCTGGCGCCTCATCTACTGGATGAGCTACAGGCGCTTCGAGCTCATGCGCTTCGGGTCGCTTCGGCTCCGGCAACGCCGGAACGTCGGACACCTCGTCTTGGTCGAAGCCAGGATAGAGGGCATTGTACGCCTTCGTCGAACGGTAAACCTTGCGAGCAGAAACGCAGTCGGTCACCGAGTCGACAGCCGCGAATTTGGCGAGGTCGGGATAGTGCCGGAGCTTGGCGTTCATACCTGGAACGAAGTACCAGGTGTTCACTCGGCCGGAGTTCGAGTCGCGATCGCAGATCAGGATGCCGTCTTTGCGAATCTGACCCAGGCGCGGACTTGCGGAGGTATCCGTGTCTGGTGCAGCGCCCGTCGCGTCGCTTGGCGCTCCGGAACATGCGGCCAGGCCGCCCAAGGCAGCGCTCAGAAGTATCAGGCTATTCGTTCGCATTTTCAGTCGTTCGCCTTATCCACCTTGGGAAGACATTGGCCGGGAATGCAATCGCAGCCTCCCGACATACCGCACGAGTTCCCGCAGCTCTTCAGCCTTGGTCCCGGGTTCGAACAAAACTCGGAGGTTTGGCAATCCGAATCCACTTTGCAGGACTTGCCCCAGCACTGCGCTATGTCGTGCCCGGTGCCGGTGACCGTGGAAAGACGCCGACAGTCGAAGCCGAGGTACCACTTTCCGACCCAATTATCGATAAGTCCCATGTCCGGGGCGACGCGCGCCCACACCGTGAGTCCGGAGGGATTACCGCACAGAGTCGTGGGATCGGGGACTATCTGACTGAGAACACCGGAAACGAGCTGGATGTTGGTCGGGGTGGTCTGGCCGGCCAAGTAGGTGTCGTAACGCTCTACCAGCGGCCCTCCTGAATCACCTTTGCAGACGAACGCGCTGTTGCTCGTGCTCGGATTGATAGCAGCGTAATTATCGCCGTCGCGAAGGATGCTGTAGTCGGAGAAGGACGCCGTGCGCAGGGTGGGATCTCCAGCCGTGGGGCCGCCGGAGCGACCGCTGAACCCCCAAACGGTGGCGAGGCTCGCTGTAACGTTAGGTCGCAAGTTGAGCGACATGACCTGGCCAGTGCCGGAGGCCGGGCTCGCTTCTATTCTGGGCAGGTCGCCGTCCTGAGTGTCCAAGAAATAGAGCAGCGCAAGGTCGTGGTTAGTGGCGCCGGTCGGTTTCTTGTAGACGGCTTCCGGGATGTATTGCCAACCATCTTCTTCCGGGCGCTCGAAGCCCATGAAGCGAGGATCGAAGTACTGACGGACGTAGCGGAAGAGTGTCTCACGGACCTTGGTTCCGTTCGGGGCTGCCCAGGCGACCAGATACGGATGCCAGCGATTCACGTAGTCATCCGGAGCCTTGACGTTCGGATCCCAGGGCACCTCTTCCTCGAGGAAGTTGACGCTGAGGCAGTGTGCTGCCGTAAGTACCCAGTTGCGCCCGATGAAGGTGCCTGTGCAGCCGCCTTCGATATTGCCGAGCCAGACTACTGGGGCGTTGCTTTGGGCGGAGCCGTTCTTGAGCGGCTGAGCGACCGCCCCGGCCGGCGCCTGAGCAGGAAATCGAGTGTCGGGAGGCTTCAGCTCATTGTCTGGAGGCCGCGCCGGCTCAGGTAAATCTCGAGCATCGATGGGCTGCCCGTCGTCATACCCTGGGTGGAGCGCCTGATATTCACGGTGCGCGCCGAACACGGTGCGGGCGGAGGAGCAGTCATTCACCGTATTCACGCCGGCAAATGCAGCGAAGTCCGGATAGTGCCGCAACTTCGAATTCATCCCTGGCACGTTGTACCAGGCGTTCGTGCGGCCGGACTCGGCGTCGCGATCACAGACGAGCACACCGTCCGAACGAACAACACCCGAACCTTCACTTCCAAGGTTTGGTTGCCGTGAACCAGGACCTGAATCGGTCGGCGCGCCGGAGCAGGCAATCAGACTGCAGAGTGAACACACGAGTGTCGCGGCACTTTGCACTCCCGTCTTAAATCGAACGCGAGATTTCCCCACTTCCGTCATTGCCTCTCCCGAACTGCGGCCCTAACCACTACTCGCCTGCCGGAGTCTCTATTAAACGTCGCGTTCGATTCTCACAAGTCAAATCACTCACTGTTATTGTCTTGCGTCACTCGGCACGGTTGAACTATCAAGGCACCGCAACGCATCGGGCCGACGGGATGGATGGTAGTGGGATGAGAGCGGGAAGACCGAGTGACGGGCGTATCATGAGCTTGAATCGAGTCGCATATCTGTTCGGATGTGTTTGGCTTCTGTTGACTCTCGGGGGTTGCGGAAGTGAAGAAGTCGCAGGCACTCCCGTGGAGAGCGCTGATAAAGCGGCTACTCAGCTGAACGGGACCGTTCAAATCACCCTTTCGACTCCTCGTGACGTTCCGGTGCTGCAGCCGGTCGTCACCACGACGAACGGCATGTTCCTGGGCTCAGGCGCGAACGTCGTGTCGGGCCCCATCGTCGCGCTCAGCGCGAATGGCGGCAAGCTCCACACCGAGCCAGACGCCGCCTTCAATGACGGCTGGAGTCGGGGTCTTGCGGAGCTCGGTGCTCGTACCGCTGTTCGCGGCATCCTTCATGCGGTCAACGTGACCGGCGCGATTCCTCTCCCTGCAAACCGCGACTCGGCACCAATCTTCGATCCGCTCAATACCCTGACCTGGTCCGTCAAGTACCCGACGAATACCAACGGTACCAACCACACGACGAACGCCAACGAGACGAAGTCTCTCGATCCCGGCCAGCACGGCGACGTCACGGTCAGCTCCCAGGCCGTCCTCAACCTCAAGAGCGGCACCTACTACCTGAGGAGCCTGACGATCGAGTCGTCGTCGCGCGTCAACCTCGACCAGTCCAAGGGCCCCGTCATCATCTACGTTGAGACAGGGCAGACCGCGTTACGTGGCGTGATCGCGTCGCTCTCGGGTGACGCTCCAGATCTCGCGATCATCTACCTGGGCACAGTCCCGTTTTCCGTAGAGAGTCTGTTCAACGGAGCGCTGATCGCGCCGTGGACCACGGTGACTTTGCGCGCGGTGTCTGGCACGCACACCGGTTACTTCTACGCCAAGGATTTTCAGATCCTGGACGCGCATGCGCGCGTTCAGTACCGCGCGCCGCTCGCTGTGGTTCCGGCTATTGCCCCACCGGGTAGTTCGTGCGTTGCCATCGTGACTGCGGTGTCACCACCTGCAACTTTGCAGACGGCGCTGACTCGCTATTGCGGTACTTGTCCATCCCAAGCGGATACGGATCGCGACGGCGTTCAGGACTGCCTGGACGGTTGTCCGTACGACAAGCTGAAGACGGCGCCGGGCACCTGCGGTTGCGGAACCGCCGAAGTCGATACTGACGGCGACAAGACGCCCAACTGCATCGACAAGTGTCCGCAGGATCCGAAAAACGTCGCTCCCGGGCAGTGTGGCTGCCTCAATGAGCCGAACTTGCAACCCGCTGGCACCCCGTGCAGCGACACGGCTTGTCCGCAGTCCGGCGCGACCTGCAACGGCTCCGGTGTATGCGGAAACTCCACGACTTGTCAGCCCGCGACGGGCTGCATCCTGGTTTCGTATCGTCAGTCGTCTTACTGGATCTGCAAGCCGCCCGGCGGCAACGGTAGCGGCGGCTCGGGCGGTAGCGGCGGCTCGGGCGGTAGCGGCGGCTCGGGCGGTAGCGGTGGCTCCGGCGGTAGCGGTGGCTCCGGCGGTGGCGCAACTCCCAAGAACCAAACGGACGCGCGCACGGCCTGCGCCGCCAAGGGGCTCTCGCTGGCCCGCATCGATTCGCTGGAAGAGAACCGCTTCCTCCGCAACTACATCAATGGACCGACGTGGATCGGTGCAAACTCCATCACCGCAGCGAACGTCTGGCGCTGGTCTACCGCAGCGAGCAACAACGGTGACCAGTTGTGGCAAGGCGGCGTCAATGGCACGCGCGTCGGGTCTCGATTCCACAATTGGACAACCGGTGCTCCTGGAGCCACGAATCGCTGTGTCGCCATGATGGTGGACGGGCGCTGGTCCGACGTGGCCTGCACCCAACCGCTGCCGTACATCTGCGATTACCGCGCGCCCATCGGACGTGGCCCTGGCGGTGTCATTCAACCTCCTGGTCTGCCCAAACAGCCTCCCACCACCGGGGCGTGCATCTCTGAGACTCAAGCGGGCTTGCCGGTACCCGCGTCGACCTCCGCAGCCGACATCGCTGCGGCTCAAGACGCCTTGAAGGCGCAAATCGCCGCCACTAACTCCGGATCTCCTCAGGGTGCGGGCGCAAACCCGCCCACCACGGGTTCGTGTTCGGACGACCCGCTGAGCGCGGGTTTGGGCTCCGGTACAGCGGGCGCAGGCTGCACCTTCACGGCTGCTTCGCCGGCCCGGTTCTGCACGCAGGATTCAGAGTGCTCGGTGCTCGGGACTGGCTATCTTTGCCGCAGCCAGAAGGACGACCGGCTTTGCGTGCCTGGACCCAACGGTGTCAGCACCTGCAAGGGTCACACTGTGTGCGGCCGGGTCACGTGCCCAGCGGCCGAGTCACCTTGCGATCAGCGGAAGGTCTGCAATCCCGACTCTCCGACTGTCACCGCGCAGTTGGACAACCCCACGGCGCTGGCGCCACAAGAACTGCAGAGCGCGTCGCTGTTCGGCACGCCGCCCAACTCTGCGCCGACGCCCACCTATTCCGACCCAGCGCACGGACCGAACAACGACCAGTTTGGCAAAAACAACGCCTGGTGTTCGAACACTCCACGCCAGGTGGCTCCGGCGCAGAAGTCGCTTCCGCCCACCAATGGCAAGAGTGGTTCCGGCTCCAAGGTGGAGTTCAACTTCTCCCCTGAACTGATCTTCGATGCCGACCCGGGTGTGCTGGCCGGCGGTGAGTCTGACCTGAACCTGCGCGCGGCGGCGAGCCTCGGTGCAGACGTGAAGTTGAACAACTTCCTAGGACAGACCTTCACTGGCAACATCTTCAAGGCATCCATCGGCATGTCCGTGAAGCGTTGCTCGATCAACAACACGGAGGACACGAAGGTCACCGTCTTCGGTTTGCCTTTGGCTTCGCCGGAGTCGCTCGGTCTGCCAGTAGTGAACTCCGACGACCCCGATCTGAACCCCGACCTGTACGAGTTCAGCCGAGACTGCAACGAGGCTGTCGGTAAGTTCCAGCTCTACGCGGACCGCGCCAAGAAGGCGTTCCGTGACGGTCAGCAGCTAGTCAAGCAATTCAAGGACGCCAAGCAACTAGGGCACGCACTCACCAACGGCTTGTGTGAAGCCGTGCTCGTGGTGGGCTCGGTGGACCCGTTCTTCCCGGGTGGCGCGGATTGCCCGAAGAACGAACCTGCAGCGCTCACGATCAAGCGCTTCCTCGACTATTACCAGGCGCCGGGCGGTGGCCAGATTGACCAACTGCGTGACGCGCAGATGGAACTGGCCGAGGCCACGAACAAGCTGAAGAACATCATCGCGCCGATTCACCTCGGCTTCGACGGAATCGCGCGCGAGGAATCTTCCACCGTGCTGAACGTGCAGTTCTTCATCGGACCAATTCCGATGGTGCTGCAGATCGACGTGTTCGCGAAGTACGGCGTCGGTGGAGGCTTCGACCTGAAGTTCAACGTGCCCGTGGGTCTGGTGTTTGGTGACGGCCAACCCCAGTCGGTGGCGAAGGTGACTGCCAGCGTGGTTCCCTACGCAGCGGCAGGTCTCTCTGCCTTCGTGGGTGCTGGCGTGGATCTCGGGGCTTTTGCTGCCACGGTCGGCATCGAGGGTGCATTGACCCTGGCCAGCATCTCGGCCCCGATCTATGCAGGCGTCGGCGTGGACGTACAGGCACTGAAAGACATTCGGCCCATCCCTCAGGATGTGCTGGACGCCGTGGCGGGGCCGGACGCCTTCCACTTCGGCATCCCAACCGCGTTCAAGTTCTACGTGAACTACGAGTACGGCGCGGGCGTCGATTTGAACAACGTGCTGGCCGGTGAAATCAACGGCAAGCTACGCATCAAGTTCCTGTTCTTCAGCCGCACCTGGCGCAAGAACATCGTCAAGTTCAACGGCTGGAGCGCTCACTACGACCTAGTGAAGGGCGGCGGAGATCTCGCCGTGTTCACTACGAGCGAGACGGTCCCGGCGCACTTGCCGACGGCCGACAACAGCGCGGATACGCTCGGCACCACCACGACGGTGGCGGGCGGCGCTTCACCGGCGGGTCTGTCGGAAGCTCAGATCCCGTTGATGGTGCTCGAACAACCCAGTCTGGACGAGTTCCCGACGACGGACGTCGATGATTTCAACGCATCGCAAGTCGAGCAGCTTTCGTACGACGCCTTGTGCTGCTCCAAAGAGGGCGAGACGTGCCAAGCGGGTTACGCCGGTCGGCCGCAGTGCTGCGCAGGTTTGAGCTGCGACGCGCCCGAGCCCATGGGTGGCGTCATCCCCACCGGTACTTGCGTCAAGGACTGCAAGAAGACCAATGAAGAGTGCGGCGCCAACACCGATTGCTGCGCACTCGAGAACTCACCCGGCTATCGCCCGTACTGCCACACCGGAACCCACTTGTGCGGCGTGTGCGCTGAACAAGGCACCCACTGCGAGGAGCAGGCGGACTGCTGCGGCTCGATGATCTGCCTTGATGGCTACAAGATCTGCGTGCCGCAAGGCCCCGCATGATGCGCAGATGCGTTGGTTAGGTTTAGTGCTCTTCCTCATCGGCTGTGAGCGCTCGGCGTCCTCTGACGCCAGCGCCACGGCCCTACCCAGCGCGAGTGTGCAGACACGGAGCGCGACGGCTTCGGCTTCGTCTTCTGGCGCAGCCGTAGCGCTCGATACGAGCAACCGCGGCTGGGTTATCGGTGAACGTTATCCGTATCGTCTGAAGCTCACCAGCGCGCTCAAGTTTGGGGAACAGCCAAACGCGTTCGATTTCGACGTGACAGGCTCCTTGGTGGTAGCGCCGGCGAATCTAACAGCCGGCGAAGCCAGCCTGTTCGTCGTGCTGGTGAGCCCTAAGATTCAGAGTCGCGTGGCCGATCCGTCCGGTCAGTTTGCTCGCGTCTCGAAGGAGCTCGAGTCCTTCGGCTGCTACTTCACCTTCAAGTCTGGCTTGGTCGCGGACATGCGTTTGGCTCCCGGCCTGTCACCGATGACCGTCAGCATCTATCGGCAGCTGGGAGCGGCGTTGCAATTCGCGCGCGCGCAAAACAACGCGAACAGTTACGAAGTGTTGGAGTACGACGGCACGGGCCAATACTCCGCACGTTATGAAAAGCAGCCGGGCGGGGAGTACACCAAGCGCAAGATCAAGTATCTGCGCATCTTGGCCAAGCGAGATACCGCGACGGAGCCAGCGCTGGCGCAGATTGTGCCCGAAGTGGTTGCTTCGCAAGGTCGCCTGCAGGTTTCCTCGGAAGGGCGACCGCTCACGATCCAGCTGCAGGACGAGGTTCGCGTCAACGGAGCCCAACTGCCCGTACACGCCAATACCAGCATCTCGCTGGACGCCGATCCTTCCACCCGTGGCGGCGAGGTGCGCGACTGGCGCGCGCTCACCAACAAGCTAGATCGTCTTGCTGCCGACGAGCCATTCGGTGGACCTGCCACCATCGAGTCGCTCGACGCCGCGCGCATCAAGGGCCTCACGTTCGAAGCCATCGTCGCGAAGCTGAGGGCGTTGCCTTCAGCTTCTGAAGCTCTCCCTGCATCCAGTGCGCAAGCGACGCTGAGCGCGGCGGAACAGATCAAACAGGACGCTCAGACCGCAGAGAGCTCCTCGCTTTTTGTCGCCTTGGCTGCGATTTTTCGACAAGATCCCAAGGCAATTCAGCAAGCCATCCAGCTCGCGCGCACTCAACCTCAGTTGTCGAACACGCTGGTGGATGCGCTCGGGTCGAGCGGTAGTCCGGTCGCGCACAAGGCGTTGGCGGAGCTACTTGAAGCAAAAGGCGTTACCCCCAAGCTACGTCAGCGGGCGTTGACTGGCCTCGCTCGCACTCCGCGTCCCAGCCCGGTCGCGATCGAAGCTCTTCGGACGGAGCTCCGTCGCAAGCCGTTCAACACCGATGCGATTTACGGACTGGGTTCCTATGCGCGCTACTTCCGCGATCAAGGCGACGCTGCGCAGCACAAGGAACTCGGCGACTTGTTGGTGGAGCGGCTTCAGCATGCCAATGACATCGTCCCACGACTCGCGATCGCGCTCGGAGGGATCACCAACGCCGGCTATTCAGAGGCGCTGAGCGCCGTGGTGCCCCACTTCGCCGACCGACGCGCCCCGGTGCGCGCTGCAGCTGTGCTCGCCTTACAATCCATGCGCGGCGAGCAGGTAGATGCGCTGATCGCCGGCACGTTGAGTTCCGACAAGGAATACAGCGTCGTGCTGTCTGCTATCGACTCTGCGCGTGGTCATGAACCCACTGACGCGATGGTGCAGGCGCTCAGCTCGGTTGCGCTCACCTTCGGTAACGCGAACGTGCGTTACCGCGCCGTGCAGCTCCTGCTGGACTGGAGCAAACGCCGACCAGAGGTCCGCGGCACGCTCCAGCAGGTCGCAGAAAAAGACACAGAGGAGCAAGTGCGAACACTCGCTCGCTCGGCGACTTGATTGAGCAGAGGAGCGACAGGCTCAGTCGCAGGGGGCGCGATAGTAAGCCTTGGCTTGGACCAGATCCACGTAGGCCCGGGCGTTACCGTTGGGCTGCGTGTACTGGACAGACAGCGCGACTCCTAGCGCACCCGCATTGAGCTCCTCCGCCGTCCAGGTCTCGCCCCAGAGGTCGTCCTTGCCACCATAACGAGCCAACTGGAAAGTACCAGCCGGCCACTGCTGCGGTTTGGCGCGATCGATCTTACCGGCGACGCCCTGCTTGGTGAGTCGCACCGATTGGTCGGCGGCCGAGCTCTCGTAATCAGCGGCTCGGCGTAAGGTGATCTCGATGCCGGATATCTCCGCTGATTCGGGCAGCTCGAACTGGAAATCGCCAGCCAAGAGCTGATCGCGATAGGGCAACGCGACCAACACGAGCTCGGCGCCGTCCACAGCCAAGTCCTCGCCGGACGTGCTCAGCGCTGACAAGTTCTGCCAGACGGTTGCGGGGAGGCAGTAGTCTTGCGTGCTTTGGACGCATTCCGTGGCGGCGCACATTTCCTTGGTGCCGCCGCGTGCCGTACACGGAGCTTGGCAGTCGTCCGGAGTCTCGCAGCTCACATCGTAGAGCTCCCGATATCGTTCCGTGGTGCCGCTGAAGCCAGAGCTCTTGGCGCTGCGGGCGAACGTGAGTTCCGTCGACTTCTCGCAGGACTTTGGGCCGCAGGGCGCGCACTGCAACGTACGCCCGCAGCCGTCATCCACCTGGCCGCCGCAGGCACTCAGTGATTCGCAGGTGCGAGGGACACAACCGTCATCTCCTCCCCCTCCACCCTGAGGCTCCACTGTTGGCGCGCCACCAGTAATCGGGTTCGGCTCCGTGCCCGAGCCGGAGCCACCGGCGGCTCCGCCCGTGGCGACGCTGCCGCCTGTGCTGGTATTCGCGCCACCGCTGCTCTGCCCGTTCGTCGTTCCACCGCTCGGCGAACCCGCTTCCACCATGCTCGATCCGCCTTTTCCGCTGCCGCCCGTCCCGCCGGTGCCAGCCACTTGCGGCCCCGGGTCAGAATCGTCGCCGCACGCGTTCACTCCCAGCAGCAGCGCACCGCCGGACAATACCATCGATACCAGAGCGCTCTTCATCACTTTCCCCCAACTCTCTTCATCAGCGACAAGACAGCCAGTGACAGTGTTCGTCCGGTAGCATGCAGCCACCCGACGGGACTTGAGCCAGCGTACATTCTTCGAAGTTTGCGACAGTGATGGTTGGACACGGGAAGTCCAACGCAGCAGCGATACAGGTCGCTTGATCTTTGACGACCTCGACCGAGCTCATGTCCGCGCAAAGATGAGTGGCGCCATAGCCACCCATCTTTTCCGCGTACCAGTCACACAATGTGCCTTTTTGCGAAGAATCTAGGGCTTTCAGCCGCGTCGTGCCCGGCAAACCGGAGCCGCTCGCCGACGAACCCGCGCTGGCGCCTCCAGAACTCTGCGTGCCGCCAGACGTCGTCGCGCCTCCGGAGCTTTGGGCGCCGCCCGAACTTTGTGCACCGCCCGTCGCCGCCGATGAGCCTCCGGAAGTTTGCGCACCCCCTGAGCTCGCCCCGGCGCCTCCTTGGCCATCCGGTTCAGAATCCGGCGAACTGCAACCGATGACGAGAACGCACAGCCCAAACACTGCGCACTCCGTTGCTGACCGCATCATGCGCGGAGCCTGGTCCAAAACCTGCAATCCGTCAACGTTACGGGCGCGCTCAGGCCTCGTGCGAGGTTGCTGTGCGGATTGACGCGGCAACCAGCCAATGTCTACTGTCCGCCCCGTGGGTTGTGACGAGATGCAGCGGCCGTTCAATTTGCGTTGGCGCTTACTTTGGCTCGCCTTACCGCTGCTTGCGGCCTGCTCGCGCAAGTCAGCCACCGACAGCGAAGCCGGCTCGAGCCTGGCGCCGGCCGCTGTCGTTTCCGCGGCTGCAGTCAGCGCGTCCAACAAGGTCCCTGCGGCCCCGGTTACCGTCGATCACGAACGTGCCGCCACCGATCTCAAAAAGACCTGCGAAACCATTTGCGGTCACTCCTTTGCACTCAAGTGTACGCAAGCCAAGGAGTGCGCGATCAACTGCTTGGGCATGGCGACTTTGACGCCCTGTAGCGCCGAGTTTGCAGGGCTCTATAGCTGTCTCGTAAATGAGCCGGTTGCGCATTGGGAGTGCGGCGCAGATGGCGTCGCGGCGATCCGTGAAGGCTATTGCGAGCGGCAGCAGGCCGTCACTGCCAGTTGCATGGAGAAGAAGCTGAAGATGTAGAGCAGGGTTCCCTGAGCGCGCTCAGGGTGACCGTGTAGGCGGCCAGAGACGCTGGCACCTTCGGTGGTGATGGAAAATAAAGTTCGAGGGTCGCTGCGGGTTTCTCTGAACACTCACCCAGCTTCGCGACAATACAAAGCGAAGTTAGATGGCAGCCGCCAAGCTCAGGCTAGTGCATTCATCAGCGCGGCGTTCGACGGCGCGTTCTCACCTTTTGCCACCATTCATTGCAGCGCTTCTCGCAGCGGGACGCGCCCTGCGGGCTCAACTTCGCGCCGTGCGCGTGAGTCAATTGCTGCGCGCTCGCGCGGTGGTTGCGATTGAGCGTTAGCTGCCGAGCTGCGTCGGAGGCCGGTTCGTGAGATAGTCCGGCAGTGACGCCGCGAACGCTGCTCTGGACGACGACTCTGGGCATGGCTCTGTCCGGCTGTGGCGAGACGTTGAATGCTGGATCGTCGCAACCGCACGGACCGTTGCCGATCGACGAGCGCAATCCGCTGATCCTGGTCAACGATAACGTCTGGGAGAATTGGCAGGGTGAATACGCCCTTCTGCTCAGCAACGCCGGCGGCCCGAAGTTGGCGGGAATAGTCGTAAATAGGAGCTATCCGTGGCCCGACATCGAGGCGAACGTCGATGGTTGGCGCGGACTCGTGATGGCTGCGAGAGCGAGCAGCCTGGAAGCGCCGGACCCGATCACGAGCGTGGGCGAGCAGCTCGTCAAACCTGACAGTGGGCGGATCGCGGACACGGTGCCAAATCGCTCCGAAGGTGCGCTCTTCATCGTGAATGAGTCGCTGCGCCTCGGCCTTCCGTACCGGCCCGTCGTGGTCGCGACGGGGACGCGCCTCACGGACGTCGCCGACGCTTACCTGATCGATCCGACAGTCGCCGATAGAATCGTGGTGGCCTCATCGCTCGGCAAGGTCTCGGACACCGGCGCGGCCATGGCGAATCCCAATGGCGAGATGGATGCTTGGGCAGATGTGATCGTGACCAGCCGCTTGCGTTACGTGCAGGTGAGCGCCTTCTACGACCAGCTCACGGACGTGCCCGCTTCCCGCGTAGCAGAGCTCCCGAGCCACACCTTCGGCGCTTGGATCGGCCATAAGTCTTCCGGCATTTGGGAGCTCTCCGAGGCGTCGGATCAGGTGGTCGTCGCAGCGATTGGGATTCCAGACTTCGCGGCGACAGTGCAAAAGGCGTCGCCCTCGAGCAATGCAACCGAGCACCAAGGCCCCGATTTGCTCGACGATCCCGACGGACCGGTCTGGCTGGTGAGAGAAGTCGATGGCGCGCTGGCTACGGCTGCTTTCTGGCGATTGCTGAAGCAGCAGTGAGCGAAATTTCTCTTTGAATTGAAAGTTGCGCGTGTCGCCGCTCTTCCAGAGCGAAAAGCGAGGCGGCTGGCGATTCTTTTACAACCTCGAACGCCTCGCGACAGATCCCAGCGAGCACGTTCAGCATGCGACACGAGTATCGCGCGCGCACCGCCTTGGCATCTCGCCTGGGCACAGGTCGTTTTCGGCTCGGTCAGGCCGCGTTGGGCGTGGTCCTTTCGTGTGCTTGCACAGCGCATGTGGACGACCCGGACGGCGGGATCACTTCCGGTGGCAGCTCCTCGGGAGGCGTCTTCGGTGCCGCGGGTGGGCAGATAGGCACGCCGCTCGGCGGCACGGCGCCGGCCAATCCTGGTGGCGAGGGCGGCACCGCTGCGGGTGCGGGCGCGGGCGCGGCACCCACCGGCGCTGGCGGGTCCGCTTCGCCGGGCGGAGCGAGCAGCGGCGGGGCTGCTGGACTCGACTGCAGCGCGCCCAGGCCTGGGCGCTCGCCTCTGCGTCGCCTGACTACGCGCGAATACAACAACACCGTGCGCGATCTGTTCGGCGACACCACCAATCCTGGTGATTTGCTGCCGCCCCAGACCGACAGCAAAGGCAACTGGTTCGGCAACGACGCGGACTATCAGTCCGTCACCGACACCTTGATCGAGAAGTATCAATCGATCGCCGAGGGCGTCGCGGCCAGGGCCACCGTGGACACCACCGCCCTCGGTCGTCTGCATGCCTGCGCTGGCAAGACCGTGGCTGCAGCCGATGAAGAGGGCTGCGCGCGCTCCATCGCTCAGGCCCTCGCGCCGCGCGCCTATCGTCGCGCCACCACCACGACCGACATCGACGAACTCGTCGCGCTGTATCGCTCCACGCGCCCGCAGGCGGCGTCGTTTGCCTCGGGCGTTGCGGGCATGTTGGAAGGGCTCCTGCAATCGCCCGACTTTCTGTACCGCGTGGAGCTCGGCGCCGCAGCCACGGGTGGCTCGCCGTTGCGGCGCGTCACGGGTCGGGAGATGGCGACGCGGCTCTCTTACTTTCTGTGGCAAACGATGCCGGACGCGTCGCTGTTCGAAGCGGCGGATGCGGGTGGTCTGGATACATCAGAAGGAGTGGCGAGCGCAGCACGCACGTTGCTCAACGACAAAAAGTCGCACGCCACGGTGGCCTTCTTCTTCGACAACTTCCTGCCGATCCCAGATCTGCCAGGGCTTGCGCGCCAGGCGAGCCAGTTCCCGACGTGGTCGTCCAGCGTCGGCTCGGCGATGCGAGCCGAGGTCCATCGCGTGATCGAGCACGAAGTCTTCGAGAACACCGTCGCCGCCGGCGCACAAGCCGCCGGTAGCTGGCCGGCGCTCTTGACCTCGCCGTACACGTTCGTCAACGAGACGCTCTTCAAGTTCTATGGCCCGTCGACGTTCGCGGCAGGGACCAACGTCACGGGTTCGGCGTTCCAGAAGGTCTCGCTGAACACTCAACAACGCCTCGGTGTGCTGACTCTGGGCGGAACCATGGCCGGATCCACGACCAGCAACCGCACGAACCCCGTGCTGCGGGGCATCTTCATCATCAACAAGGTGATGTGCTCGAATCTGGAGCTGCCGGCCGGATTCTCGCCCCCGGAGATCGATCCCTACAGCGGAAAGACCGCGCGTGAGCGCGTGGCCAAGCATTCGCAGGACAAGTTTTGCGCCGGCTGCCACCAAGTCATCGACCCCGTGGGGCTGCCGTTCGAGAGCTACGACCCGGTGGGGTTGTACCGCACGGCGGAGAAGTGGACCGATCCCAACACGAACATGACCTACGAGACGCCGATCGACGCGAGCGGTGCGGTTCCAGGGGTACCCGGCGCGACCAACACCGCCGTCGAGCTCGTTCAAAAGCTGGCAGCCTCTGAGTCGGTGGAGAGTTGCTTCGCGTCGAATTGGATGCAGTTCGCCTACGGGCGCTCGCTCGATTCCGCCGATGCTTGCAATTCGCAGTCCGTACTCAAGGTCTTCAAGGATTCGAACTACAACGTGAAGCAATTGCTGCTCGCGCTGACTCAGACCGACGCCTTCTTGTACCGCGCCAACGACTAGCGAAGACAGGACCCGAACCACCATGAAAGAGTTCAGGCTGAACCGCCGAACCGTCATCAAAGGCGCAGGGACCATCGCCATCGCGTTGCCCTGGCTCGAAGCCATGGGCAGCTCACGCACGGCGCACGCGCAGA
>Ga0247764_1000364_pt1 | contig 16068 bp, 12 predicted proteins | sample UWRJL051202B4_FD_179932 | JGI IMG/M metagenome (GOLD analysis project Ga0247764, IMG submission 179932) | Plant litter microbial communities from Arlington Agricultural Research Station in Wisconsin, United States - UWRJ-L051-202B-4 | ecosystem: Environmental > Terrestrial > Plant litter >...
CGACGCCTTCGCGACCCAATTAGCAGCCTCGAACCCCGAGGCGTTGCGCGAGCTTAAAGCCGTTTTCTGGCAGGGTACCGACCATTGGGAAACCCTGCTATCCGAGCGGGCTGCTATCAGCGGACGGCTTGTGTTGTCGGATTTTACCCAGAAAGCTATTGCGGCTTTTAAGAATAAAGCGAAGTAGAGATATCGATATATAGTTTCTTAATTCAAAGCAAAAAAGCTCCGGATGTATAGCCGGAGCTTTTTGTTTGGTATAAGTGCAAGATCCGTTGTGAGCCTGTCATCAGGTTACGATGGAGTGTTAATAAAAGAGGCTGTCATAACAACAGCCTCTTCATTCGATCTCTTGTTACACCGGTATTTATCCGTGAACATTGGTCAGAAGGTTGTGTCAAACAAACTCACCGGTTTTGCAAACCGGATCGGACATCTGGCGAGATCATTGTAATCCGTGTAGAAAAAAAATTATACCGTTGTTAAACCTGCGTGAAAGACGGTTGACGCGCTTGCCTTGTAGACGTTATTGATCAGGGCGGGTAGAATGCTGTACGTGTAAAAAGATACTCGTTGTTACCGGGGCAAAAAGGAAGAAGGGAAGCCTGCAAATGCTTCCCTTCCCAAGGTCAAAAAGTAAAGCCCGGGTTTTAACTCCCCTTTCGGCTCACAACGTTAGGATAAACTTTTCCGGTGCCCGAATTGAATGAACCGGTAATGGTTACAGGATTGTTTGTTGAATTGTAAGCTCCGGTATCGGAGCTGGTATATGTAAAGTCGAAGGTTAAGGAAGCTGTTGTCTTATTGTATACAATGTTGGTAATGGTAATAGTCACTGCGTTGTCGGAGTCGTCGCCGAAGTCGAAGCCGGCCGAGAATTGGAAGATCATATTGTTTTCCACTACCTTCCGCATATTGAAGTTAAATCCAATTACTTCAAGAGTTTCTTGCGGGGTGCCTTCGTTCACCACATTTAAACTCATATTCAGGTAGGGGCTACCTTCATCGTCGTCGGTGGAATCGCCACGAACAAGCCGAATCTGTCCGTCACGAACGCCTTCGTTCATATCGTAGGCGTATTCGTATTTGAAGGTTTCTGTAAATGGTGGTTCGTCGCCGTCACGTCGTGTGCCGGTAACGGTTCCCTGGAAATATCCGGATTTTGAATAGTAGCCTGTGCCTTTTGTACCGGTGTCTCCGGTATCTCCCGTATCTCCTTTATCACCCTTGTCACCTTTTGCGCCTTTATCGCCCTGTTCTCCTTTTGGTCCCTGCGGGCCGTCGTCGCCATCGCCGCATGAGGAGAATGAGGCTGCAAGGGCGATCAAAAACAGGTAGGTAAGGCTTTTGAGTATGTATCTAAATTGTATCGTCATGATGTTCTTTCAATTGATCGTTTAGAAACTGGACTATTTGCTTGCCTTACGGCTTACCGTTCCTGCATAGACCCGGCTACCCGAATTGAATGATCCTGTTATTGTCAACGGATTTCCGGTAGAATTGTCGCTTCCGTCCACGCCGGTGAATGTATAGTCGAAACTGATTATGCCGGTTGTTGCATCGCGCACATAGTTAGTGACTTCTATGGTAGAGCTGTTATTGTCATAGTAATGGTTAGCCCGCAGATCGAACAGCGTAGACGCGTCCAGCTCTTTGGTAAACTCGAAGTCGAAATAATAAATCGACAATGTTTCGTCAGGAGTGTCCATGTTCTCGATCGTGCCGTCGAAATAGATCTCGGGTGAATTGCCATAAGGCTGGTTATACCGGTACGTATAGTACTCATCGCCGTCGAGCGAGGATGCCTCACCGCCATATTCATACTTGAACGTTTCCGTAAACGCGGTCTGATCCTGTCGTGTTCCGGTGGCCGTACCCTGAATAAAACCGTTCGCTGTCATAGCATCTGCACCATCAGCGCCGGTGTTGCCTTTGTCACCTTTATCACCCTTGTCGCCCTTGTCTCCTTTTGCCCCGGTGTCTCCCTTGGAGCCTGCCGGTCCCGTCGGGCCATCGTCACCCGAGCACGATACTATTGCGATGAACAAGCTTAAACAGAATAAAGCAGTAAGGGTTCTTCTGATTGTCTCGTAACTTATAATCATAGTTGTAAAGGGGTTTTGATCCGTGACAAAGTAAGATCACAACCGAGACTGCTGTACTCTGTAGAAATACGTAATCCATACGTAATTTTATTCTACCGTTAATACGCCTCCATTCTCTGCCGATTGGCAAAGTTTTTAATCTATGGGTACGATGCTCTACAACTCTATGCTTAGGTACAAATACGTATAGCCATATCGGTATATATGTTTAGTGTAAAACACCAGGGATGGCGTTGTGGTGTTGAAAACGCATTTTTTGCGGACTATCATAATTCACAAAACGTTGTAACGCCGATCGGTACGCGTCTCCGGCGTTATTTACCATATGGTAACTCCGTTGTGATACAGGAGCCCCAACTTTGCTGGCATAAAACAAAATATTTATGGACAAATCAATGAATACACTGTCCGGTAAAAGGATCGTGGTATTGGGCGCCAGCTCGGGGCTGGGCCTGGCAACTGCGCAGGCAGCTGCTGCGGAAGGAGCTGCTGTAGTGATTGTTTCAGGTAATGCTCAACGGCTGGGTGAAGCGCGCAAAACGCTGCCGGCAAATGCCGAAAGCCATGTTGTAGACCTTTCCGCGGAAGCCAACATCGAACGCTTCTTTACAACCCTGGGAGCATTCGATCACCTCGTGTATTGCGCCGGCGAGAACATCAGCCTGGGCGACCTGGCGGCAACGGATATTGCTTCAGCACGTGAGTTCTTTACATTACGGTATTGGGGAGCAGTGGCGGCCGTGAAGTACGGCGCGCCGCAGATCCGCCAGGGTGGATCGATCGTTCTTACCAGCGGCATCGCCAGCAAGCGTCCCGGCAAAGGTTGGTTTCTAGGAGCCAGCATCTGCGGCGCTATGGACAGTTTTGTAAAAGCGATGGCCGTGGAGCTCGCACCCATTCGTGTGAATCTTGTATCACCCGGGGTCGTAAAGACAAATCTATGGAACAGTCTTTCGGAAGCAGATCGCAACGGCCTGTATAATGCCACCGCTGCCCACGTACCGGTAAAGTATGTGGCCGAACCGAACGACATAGCCCTCACTTACCTGTACCTGATGAAGCAGCCCTACGGCACAGGCCAGGGTGTTGTGGTAGACGGCGGAGCAACGCTTGTATAAGCGTGCCATAGCCTGACTGGCGTTCTGCATGGCCTGCAGCGGGTCATGTTTTCTTCGTACCTTTGGTTTTTTAAACCATGTACGAGCCCCTTTTCAACTACCTGCAGCTCTTTCGCGCCATGAGCGCGGAGGAAATGACGGAAATAACCCGCCATGCCAAGTATCGGACGATACAGGAGGGCGAAACCCTCTTGGAAGAAGGACGGACTGCGCGCGAGCTGTTCTTCATCTGCGAGGGTATCCTGAAAATCGTCAAGCAAAACACCAAGGGCAATAACGTAACCCAGTTCTTCCTGAAGGAAAATCATTTCTGCACCATCCTCAACAGCTTTCGTAACGAGGTGGCCGCGGAGGAAAGTATCATGGCGGCATGCGATGGCGCTGTGATCGTAATCCACAAGGACAATCTACTGAAGCTGTACGCGTCCATTCCATACCTTCAGCCCCTCATAGAAGGCATTCAGCAACAGACCCTCATCAGCAAAATACAGGTCCGCAACAGCTACCAGGGCGAAGAAGCGTCTGTACGCTATCAGAAATTTCTCACGCTTCAGCCCGATATAGCCCTGCGTGTGCCGCTGGCTGACATTGCCTCTTATCTGGGCGTAACACCCCAATCGCTCAGCCGTATACGCCGTACATTGCGATAACATATTGTATAGCGGAACGCGGGCATTATATTATCCGTTATTACATTATTTTTAGGCCGTGAACGATTCGCACAATACCACCATGGAGTTGTTATCTTTTCCTGTTACGCCGTTTCAGATAGAGCTTTGCTTTCATTCTGCAATAGAGCGCCTTGAACACCAGGCGGCCGCAAGCCCTGACAGCGAGAAAGGAATACACGCGCAGGCCCTGCTGCAGGAGATCGGGCCTTATCCCGAGCTGCGCAATGGCCTTACATCGGCCGAACAAGTTACTATGCATGAAGGACGGATCCGCAGGCTGCTGGCCGATTACTTCCCGCCGGAACTATCCGGCAATGAGATCAAGGGTGTAAACATACCGTATGCCAACGTTGTCTTTAATAAAACCAAACGTTTTCGGCGCATACTCGAGGCTGCCGGCCCCGGCTTCGACGTGGCGATCCGCGACTTTGACGCTCACCAGTTTTATGTGCTCAGCTGCTGCCTTATCCTCAATGAGCATTATGGTACAAAGCTCGATTTCAGCCGCCCACTGTTCTACGACATACCGACTGAAGACGGCATACTGAAGCATTACCGCATCCTGTACAATGCCGATTTCCTCGAGATCCTGCCTACGGAGCGGTCGCTACCGCTCTCGGGAGCGGAGATAGACCTGCTGATGGATAGCTACGATAACCTCGCGCTGTGGAAAGAAAAATTTCCTCCCGGCAGCTGGAAGCTTCGTGGCTTCGCCATCATGACGCTTGTGGATGTGACGATAGAGAATGCCGTATCTATCTTTAAAGAGAAACTGCTGGGCGTAAATACGCTCGGTATTCAGCAAAGCATAGAATCTATCTTCCGCTCTATATATCGTATTGCTGATTTACGGGTTGGCTTCTCTATATTCAACCCGGTTGACGGACGGTTCGGCATGGAGAACTTTGAGCCGGATGACATGCAAAGTTTTATTCTCGACAGCAACGGGCCTATTGCCGCCGCGGAACTATTCCGGGGCAGCTCGTATCAATGCCTCATGCACGAAGCGGGCTACTTTGCCGTAGCCAACATCGACGAATTTCTGAAAGTAAGTCCTGATAGCATTTTAGGACAGCGCTTTGCGCAGCAGGGCATCCGCAGCTTTATTATAGCCCCGGTTGTAAAAAACGATACGCTGCTCGGCGTGCTGGAAGTGGTATCGATACGGCATAAAGAGCTGAACAGCATCAATGCCAACAAGCTCGACGTAGTGATGCCATTCCTTACCGAAACGGTGGAGCGCCTTATGGCCGAGCTTCAAAATCACATACAGGCGGTTATCCAGGAGAAATACACCACGATCCATGAAAGCGTGTACTGGCGTTTTCGCGAAGAGGCCGAACGTTACGTGTCCAGCCTTCAGCGTGGCAAGACGTATACCCCGCACGAAATAGTATTCGCGGACGTTTACCCGCTTTACGGACAGGTAGATATCAAAGGCTCGTCTGAAGCCCGTAACCGCAGCGTACAGAAAGATCTTCAGCACCAGCTCGAAGCCCTGATGGCGCTGTGGGATAGTTTCCGTAATCATCCTGCCTTCGCCGGTTTGCAGACGGAAGAACAACGGCTGAACGAATACCTGTTGGAGCTTTCGCTGCCGCTGCGCGCCGGAACAGAGCAATACATTTATCATTACCTCGATGAAGTGCTTCACCCCGGTCTCAGGCAGATCCAGGCTCCGGCGCTGCAGCCCGCCATAGAGCAATATTTCCAGGAGACGATCAAGAGCACCGGTGAGTTTCACGCATACCGCCGTCAATATGAAAAAACAATAGCGCGCATCAACGATACCCTGGTAACGGTTGTAGACCGTCGCCAGATCGATGCGCAGGCGCTGTTCCCGCATTACTTCGAGCGTTTCAAAACCGACGGGGTAGATCACAGTCTTTATATCGGTTCGTCTATTTCGCCACGGCAAAGCTTCCAGATCGCGAAGCTTCATGCGCTGCGGCTCTGGCAGCTCGAAGTACTGTGTGAAATGGAAGCAACGCATCACTACCTTATACCTGCCCTGCCATATCCGCTGGAGGTTACTACATTGGTATTGGTATATCACGCGCCGATATCGATACGTTTCCGCATGGATGAAAAACGGTTCGATGTAGACGGAAGCTATAATGCGCGGTTCGAGATCATAAAGAAGCGGCTCGATAAAGCGCACATCAAAGATACCGGCGAGCGTATCGTAGAAGCCGGGAAGCTCACCATTGTATACTCCAGCGACGAGGAGGAGGCGGAGTATCGCGGCTACCTGCAGGCTCTGCATCTGCGCAACCTGGTGGCAGAGATAGTCGAGATTTTCGACGTAGAGGACTTGCAGGGTGTGGTAGGCCTTCGTGCGATGCGGGCCAGGTTTATATATCGCGATTGATTCAGAGGATATTATTGAAATCAAAAACGGGTCTCTGTTGCAATAGAGACCCGCTTCTGATTTATAGCGATCTATTCCGAGCGAAGCGTATCCACCGGGTTGGCTTTTGCCGCCTTCAGTGTTTGTGACAATACGGTTACAAGCCCCAGCGCAAATAAGATCGCGAGACTGATAACGATCTCCATGGCACCGATGTCGTTGTGATAGTATTGCATAGGCAGATAGAGCTTGTCGAAGAACAGCCACGTGAGCGGAACGGCTATCAACGACGCGATCACCATGAGCCGCACAAAATCCTTCGACAGCAGCATCGTGACCGCCAGGGTAGAGGCGCCCATAACTTTCCGGACGCCGACTTCCTTCATACGATTTTCGGTAGTGAACACCACCATTCCCAGTAAGCCAAGGCAGGCTATGGTAACGGCAAGCAGCCCGAGATACGCACAGATCTTCACCATCGAGAAGTAGAATGAATATGCTTCCTGGATCTCGTCGTCAAAGAACTGCGAGGTGAATTTCTTTTCGCCGGCCACGTTTTTCCAGATAGCCTCGAGACCGGTTATCGTCTGGTATACATCGGTAGTCGCGATCTTTATGTTGGCGTATAGCACACGCGTAGTGTCATATTGAAAGAAGAAACTACGGATAGGATCCCGTAACGATGTATAATGAAAGTTACGCAACACGCCGGCAACCGTAACCGCTTCGCCACCCGGCAGCTCAAACGTCTGCCCGACAGCGGTAGCGGCATCTGCAATGTGAAAGGCCTTTAAGAACTCCTCGTTCACGACAACCGCATTTTTATGTTGCCACGCTTCGTGGCTGAAATCGCTTCCGCCCAGTATCGTAAGCCCCAGGTTCTGGATGTAGTGTTCGTCTGTAAACATCCGGAATACCTCGCTGGAATCGGTCAGTGCTTCGCGCTTTACCCATACGCTCTCTACATCGCCGGTGCCGAGTATGCCGGATGACAGCGACACCTGCTGCACGGCCGGGTGCGTCTCGAGCTGCTGTTTTGCAAGCCGCGGATCCACCCCCTGTAAGTCTACATCCAGGATATTCTGCTGGTCGAACCCGAGATCATGGTGGACCGTGGTGCGGTATTGACTCAATACGATGACGACCGACAGTATAAATCCGAGCGACAGCGCAAACTGCAGCACCAGCATACCTTTGCGTATACCCGCCGCCGAAAGAACTCTGCCAGACGATGGCCGTGGCCGCAGCGCGTCCACAGGCTTGAGCCGCGCAAAATACATCGCCGGAATAACGCCCGCCATAAAACCCAGCACAAGCGTGAACACAAAGAAATAAACATATGTCTGCCACGTAGGCGTGAGATCCAAAGCGCTGGCATCGGCCAGCATGTTCATAAACTCAGGCTTTGCCACGGTAAACAGATAGTACGAAACCAGCAGCGCAAGCATGGCGATAAGAACGGTTTCGACGATGAACTGAACAAAGATCTGGTCGCGCTGCCCGCCCATAACTTTTCGCAATCCGATCTCCTTCATACGCTTCAGGGCCCGGGCTATAGACAGGTTGGCATAGTTAAAGCAAGCCGGAATGAGAATTAGCAATGTAAGCACTACAAATATGGAAAGCGACATATAGTCCCATTCCACGCTCTGTTGATTACTCAACGGCCGGCCCGGGGCGATGTCCAGCAACGGTTGAAGCTCGAACTGTGCCGTGAATTTTTTTTCAGTAGCATAAGCATCGTGCGCCACCTTGCCGAGATAATCTTCGATGCCCTGTGTAGAGTGTTGTTCCGGCAGAAGCGTATACACGTACGAATTACGGAAGTCCGTCCAGGAATCTACGGCCTTGTGGTTCGCGGTTTCCAGTGTATTATACGAAGCGATAGCTTCGAACTGAAGGTGCGAGTTCTTCGGATGGTCTTTTAAAATTCCGGTGATCTCGAAGTCTCCGTCATCACCCATCGTGATCACCTTACCCACGGCTTCCGCCCCGCCAAACAGCCTGGCAGCGGCCGATTCGGTGAGCAACAGGGTATGCGGTTTATTTAGCGCCGTGGCCGGATTGCCTTTCAGCAGGGGGAAGGTAAACATCGTTAGAAAATTGGCATCCGCATAAAAGCCTTCCAGCGTAAGCGCGTTATTGCCATAAACAACTTCCCGGGGCAGCGTAGCCCGTATCCTTACTACATCTTCTATTCCGGAATATTCGGATGCCAGTTTAGATGCCAGCACCGAAGGCGCCGATGCCAACGCCCGCGCCCGCTCCTTATCGTGCGTGAGCGAGATCACGCGATAGATACGATCCTTATTGGTATGAAACGTATCGTACCGCCACAAGAATGAAAGCATTGCTATAAGCAGCAGCGCAATAGACATTCCCACGGCAATGCCGAGAACGTTGATAATGGTAAAGAACTTGTGTTTGGCAAGACTGCGAGTAGCGATAACAAAGTAATTTTTCAGCATAGCAGGGTGATAAGCAGTGTACGAATAATAACCCGGAGAGGCCTTGCGCTTGCGTTTTTTTACAGCATACGAGAACAGCAACGAGATCACCCGCCGGTTATATTTCCACCGGGCGCGCCACAACGGCAACCGTCGTGCATCATCATAAAACAACTCCTCCAGGTCCCCTAACAAATCTTCCAGTGCCGTGGCATGACAATACCACGTCAGAAGGCGATTCGAAAAACCAGGTGGTTTTAGTTCGTTCATCAGCTGCTGTTAAGACTTCCGTACTACCTTATACTGAAACACGGCTCAATATGTTTCTATTTTTAAGAATAAATATGAGTAAAATTTCTGACCTGTCAAATTACGCTGCTAAATCATGCTATTTAAGCAAACCGAACGTACCGCTATCGAACAGAATATAGACCCCCAGGGCAATCAGCAGAAATGGAAAGATCACGGGCACAATGCGCTGCAGCGTGCCTGCAAGAATCGGGTGTTTGGTAAGATACCGTGCTGTAAAGATCCAGACGGCCGTAAGCGCTAGGAATATCGCTATCGTCAAAGCCATTCCCTGGAACGATTTCGCGCTTAAAAACGGTATGTATATTCCGATGTTATCGCCGCCATTGGCAATGGTTATCGCCGTTACGCTAATGATCTGTGCAAACATGCCTCCGGATGTTTTTGCCGTGGCCGTATCGTCGGCCTCATCAGCATTGTTTTTTTGAACATAGTGCTCCCACAGTTTCCGAAGCCCCATGTATATGGGAAACAATCCAAGCAGCCCAATATATGCGGCAGGTATGATCAGCCCCAGAAATACACCGGCAAGGCTCAACACGATCAGTGTAATGATGCCGAGGTATTGCCCTGAAATGATGTTGCCTGATCTGATGCCGCTATCGGTTTGTAAGAACAACGCCATAAGAATAAACAGGTCGTCTATATTGGTCGAGACAAACGCGATAACCGCGGCGAGAATATCCTGGAGCATTCGTATTAATTAACAACGGCCGCAATATACGGCTTTATATGGCGCTGCTGTAACATGGCATACCGCGCATCATCACGCAGGAAGGCCAGTACGGTGCTGTTAAAAATCTCCGGCTGCTCCAGGTTGATCATGTGCGCGGCCTTTCGTATGATCACCTTCCTGGCGTACGGGATCTTGTCGACAAGTGTATCGGCTATCATCAGGATATCTTTCATGTCAAGCTCGCCAACCATAACCAGGGTGGAGGTTTGTATAGAGCCCAGCTGCGTGATCGGAAGCGGCTTGAACGAAAAGCCGGGATTGTAACGCCACTTGTTCCGGAAAACATTTTCAGTAGCGAGTCTTAGTGTAAGTTCTCTTACCTCGGGATCTACCGACCCGGGCTTCCGCCTCGGTCCGTCTGTCCACGCCCGTACGAAGTTTTCGATATACGCCAGCGTATCATGATTGTTATACGCATCTTTCATGGCCGCCTGAAGTTTGCGGTATACCGAATCATGGTTGATCTCGAAGCCGATAAGCCCCGGTGAAGCCAGTATCAGTTTGTTGAGTCTTGCGGGATGATCTATCGCAAATGCCGTGGCTACCACGGCTCCCAGCGAGAGGCCTGCCACATGCGCGCGATTGATGCGCAGCGAGTCGAGAACGGTGACAAGCGCATCTGAAGCGAGATACGACGAGTCGCCGTTCTGCGTAAGGCCGTGCCCCCGGATGTCGATATTCAGAACGCGAAAATGTTTACGGAATACGTTTACCTGTTGCTCCCACATGCGGTGATCGAGTGTGCCGCCGTGCAGGAGGATAAGCGCTTCGCCGCGCCCGCTTTCCTCAACATAAACCTTCGAGTCGGCAACGGTAATCCAATGTTGTTTCACCGGCCGGGTGCAACCGGCAAGCAAAAGAAGAAGCACAAGCAGGGTAAAACGAGAATTCATCATCATAAGATAAGCAATCGTTCCCGAAGCTGTACGGCAAAATACCGGCTTTCAACCGTCTTTAAGGAACACCGGCGAGAGTCTGTCGCGGCAAGCGCCTGAAAAATATCCGTGGCACAAGCTTTTACCCATTACTGTGCATGGAAAAAATAAAGAATGGTGACACCGTAATATATAAAGACCGCAAAGGGGTCGTTTACGGGCATCCGAGGGAAAGCAAATTCAGAGGGATTGTTTATACCATCCGCATCGGTAACGATTACGTGAAAGCTTCGCCGACGGAAATTGCGCCGTGCGCTGATTCGACAAACTGATCACATCCTTTTAGTATTGAATTGAGTTCAGAAACTGAATATTACCCGGAAATAAATGATTACGTGGGAATTTTAGCGTGGGATAAAATAAAAAACGTGTCTTTTTTTCCACAACCTTTTTTCCCGTTATTTGTTTCGGAGTAGATACGGACTATAAATCGATAACTTAAACATCGTACCCTGAGATGAAAAGGATATTAGTGATAGACGACAATGTCGATCTACGTTTCTTATTGAAGAAGTTTCTCACGCGCCACGGTTACCAGGTGGTTGACGTTGCCTCTGGCAAGGCTGGGTTGGAGATTGTACAAACCGAGTCTATTGATCTCGTGCTTTGTGATTTCAAACTCGACGATATGGACGGTAGCTCCGTGCTCCAGGCATTGAAAGAGTTCAACCCGGCAATCCCGGTAATTATCATCACCGGCTACAGTAACGTGAAAACGGCTGTGGAAGTGATGCGCCTCGGCGCCATCGATTACATTACCAAGCCGCTCGTGCCCGAGGAGATGCTGATGACGATAGGGAACATGCTCAAGGCCTCCGAATCAGCTACCGAGCAAAAGTCAGCTGAGCCGTCGAAAGGAGGTACCAAAGCAGCTCCAGTAACGGCATCGCGCAGTCGTGAAAAGATACCGTCATACATCTTCAGTAATGGTCCGGAGATTCGCAATATTCTCGGCGAGGTCGACCTGGTATCGCCCACGGACTACTGCGTAATAATCTACGGCGAAAGCGGTAGTGGTAAAGAATGCATCGCCCAGGAAATACACCGTCGCAGCCGTCGCAAAGACAAGCCTTTCATAGCTATCGATTGCGGTACGCTGTCTAAAGAGCTTGCCGGCAGCGCCCTGTTCGGACACGAGAAAGGAGCCTTCACCGGCGCCCTCACACAAAAGATCGGCAGCTTCGAGCTGGCCAACGGCGGCACGGTCTTCCTCGATGAGATCGCAAACCTTACCTATGACGTACAGGTATCGTTGCTGCGCGTGGTGCAGGAACGTAAAATGCGTCGTGTGGGGGGTACCAAAGATATCGGTCTGGATATACGCATCATCGTAGCCAGTAATATGAAACTGTGGGATGCTTCCCGCCAGGGCGCCTTCCGCGAAGATCTTTACCATCGCTTTAATGAGTTCGCTATAAACGTACCGCCGCTACGCGAGCGCCGTAGCGACATCATGTTCTACGCGCGCCATTTCCTTGCCCTTGCCAATGCGGAGCTCAATAAGAACATTCTCGGCTTCGACGCTGAAGTAGAAAGTATCTTCATCAGCTACCCATGGTATGGCAACCTGCGCGAGCTGCGCAACGTGGTGAAACGTGCTACCTTGCTGAACGACGGCGAATGGATAGACGTTGGCTCAATACCTTTTGAGCTCACGAACTTCAACAAGCTGCAGTTCGAGCCGGCACAAGCTCCCGCGGCGTCCGCCCGCCCCGCGATGCCACCGGTGAAGGAAACTACAGCAAGACCCGTTACGATGAAGAGCGCTACACTGCGTGTAGAATATGAAGCCATTATCAATGCGTTGCGAAAAGCACGCTTTAATAAAAGCGAAGCGGCAAAACTGTTGAATATCGACCGCAAAACGCTCTACAATAAAATGAAGGAACACAAAGAATTGCTGGATTTATCCGCGGCAGAATAATTTTAGACTAAACCGTGGGTTCAGGTTTAGGTTAGTAAAAGCCCCTTGTTGTTTACACAACAGGGGCTTTTCATTTTAGGGTAGATGGTGTCGGCTATTCTACAACCAAACGTTCCTGCAGTTTGGTCTTGCCGATTGTAACCTGGACGAAATAGATTCCTCTCTTCAAATTGCTTACATCGATAAGCGCCTCGTGTGTGCCCGTGTCGTACGTGCCGTTCACAATCTGCACGCTGCCTTCTGAGTTCACCAGGGATATGGTAACGGGAGCGCCTTTTGAGGGAGCGTTGAATGAAAACTTTACCGTAGCGGTGCGGTTCGCTGCGTTAGGGTAAACTTCCATCTCCGCCTTATAATTATCCGCGTCGGTCTTATAGGTGTCCCCATCAGTTTTACGAAGGTCGCCCTCTACCTTATAGCTGTCTCCCTCAGTCTTATACTTATAGGCGTCTTTCTCAGTCGTGTGGATGTCGCCCTCTATCTTATAGGTATCCTCTACAACCTTATAGCTGTTTCCATCAGTCTTGTAGGTATCTTGTGCGAGCTCGAGTTTCAGTGGCTTGAATGGCTTGAACTCTATGCCAGGCTTCAGCTGAATGTTTATCACGCCATTGGCGCCATCTGGGCCATACGTATCCACGGCCTGTTTATCTTTGTACACATTTATACTCTGAATAGTGTTCGGATCTATTTGTTGGAGTACGTACGAACCGGTTTGTACACCATTTACTACATAGACCGGTTGCACCGTAAGCCTGCCTGCTATTTTATAGTCAAGGGTTCTTTTTTCTGTAAGTTTCTGATCCTTGGTTTCAACAGCTGGCTTGTCTGCCACTACTTTGGAGAGTTTAGGTTTAGCATTTGCCTTATCTGTCCGTATTTCGATAACACCTTCTTTAGCGTCAGCGCCGTATCGGGCAACGGCCGCCTCGCCCTTCACGACATTGACGGTTGAAATGTATACGGGATCGATGCGGTTTGCTTCTGCTTTGGTTACATATTTATCATCCACAATGTAAACCTTTGCCGGTATTTCGCCTTTTGCCGCCTGCTTCATGGTAACGATTTCCACAACATCCCCGTGCGCATCTTTACCAGATTTAGCGTTCTCCGTTTTACCTTTCCTTACATTCACGGTGGCGATATTTGCAGGATCTATCTTATCGACCTCTGCCTTCGTGGCTGATTTTTCATCGATAACATAAGTGTCTTTGGAAGGATTGTCAGTAAGCACAAGCTTGATCGTATCCGCACGCATTGTTACAGTGTCCCGGCGAACCGTGTCGGCTGTAACATGGGTGATCTTTTTGTCCGGATATGCCCGGTCGGCTTTTATGGCCTTCGTTGTTGATATGGCTACACCGTTTTTGGCTTCTTTTCCGTTAGTGTTTACAGAATTGGGCTTTGCAATGGTTATTTCACCTGTTGTTCTGATAGCGTCGGTACTGGTAAAAGCGTGCGTTGTGTTTTCGAACGATATCGGTAAGGCGTTAGCGCTCATGAGAAGCAGGCCCATGCAGCAGAGCAACAGCCCGATAGCGAAGAGCCCCTTGGAACGCGCCCGTGCCGGGTTTGGATAAATATGGAACAGACGTTTGATGCGGGTCGCGAACGATCCTGTTGGTCCTGTAACTGACATGGCTAATGTTGGTTTGGTTAATGAATTGGTTTCATGTATTTGGGTAAGCGCACGCGCATACGGCACCGGGTCTCCGCACAGCGCCAGCGTCAGGTCGTCGCAGCAGTTCTCTCGCTCTTCGCGAACGATGCTGCTGATGTGCCACAACGCCGGGTGATAAAACATCAGCACTTCTACCAGTGCCTGGAGAATATTCACCAGGTAATCGCGGCGCTTGATATGATATAGCTCGTGAACAAGGATGGCTTCAAGTTGCGAGGTCGAAAGCCCCGCGATAAGGCCCGCGGGCAGCAGCACGATAGGAGAGAGGTTGCCCATGGTAAGCGGCGAGGTAATGCGCTCCGACGCAGCCAGGATCACTTTATGGTTCAATCCCACAGCTTTCGTGAGCTCTTCAAACCGATGCTGCCACGGTTCATCTATGCCGATAAGCGAGGCAGGTCGTCGTAGTAATTTCAGGTAATAGAAGCTTCCTGCGAAACGCATGGCCATAAACGCCAGGCCTGCAAACCACAGCCATGCAAGCCATGGAGCAGCAGAGTCTACTGTGTGAAGAAACCCTGCCCACGTAGTCTTTTGCGTTAGTCCTGCCGTTATTTTTGGCAGCGCTGTAAAACCCGTGGTAAGCTGTCCGGTGCGTTGCACCGGCTTCAGTGTTTCCCATTCATATAAAGCTGTAGCACCGGCAAACACAAGGCACAATACAAGCGTGCCCAACGCCAGCGCATACCGCATCGGCGACGATGCCTGTGGCCAGATGCGCAAAGCAGCCACCAATAATATCCACAGCAATGTTACCTCCCACAACGAATGCAGGATTGTCAGCCCGATAACTTCCGGCAGATGTGTATATACTATAGCGTTCATGATTTCTTGCCCTCCATGTCATCCAGCCATTTCTTTACGGCCTCAATCTCGTCCGGCGATGCCTGGCTCCGGCCGAGCACGTTCATGACCAGGTCCATCGCTGAACCTTTGAACGTAACCTCGATCAACCGGTCGAATAATGAATTGCGCGTAGACTCTTCTCCGAGAAGCGATTCATACAGGTGCGTTTTGTCATCGTCGCCTGTACGGCGTATCATATTCTTTTCAACCATACGCTGCATCTGCTTCAGTGTGGTGGTATAACCCACCTGCTTCTTCTTGCTCAGCTCTTCGTGCACAAACCGTACACTGGCCGGTTGATGCTGCCAAAGAATGCTCAATATTTCTAACTCCGCGTCCGATGGCCTCGGCGGTATATTCTGATTCTCCATAAACAAAGGATTGTCGTTTATTCTTAAATCAAATCTACGACGACAAGTGTCGTAATGCAATACTTACTACGACTTTTGTCGTAATTATTTAAGAAATACCACCTTGCGGGGGAGGATGAGACGGTGCGAGTGGTGATACCGGCTTCATACCGGCTATGTAGGGGTTATCTAGCGGTTATCCATAGGAAAGCCATAGGAACTGAGGCAGTGCGCGAGTGCGGAGTGCGAGGGGTAAAGCGATCTAGCCTCCAAAAAGGGGTAGCTGTGAGGTATCTCCCATGTTCCTGGGCAACGGCTCGTAGAAGTTCGATAACGATATGCCGAGCAGGCGTATTTTCTGGTCGTCTTCAAATGTGCTGGCCAGGAGTTGGCGGGCGGTGTCCTGGATCGTCTGGAGGTCGTCTATAGCGGATGTGAACGATTGGTTGCGGGTAATCAGGCGGAAGTCACTGTAGCGTATTTTAACGGTTACGGTGCGGCCTTTCAGGTTGTGGCGCTGCAGGCGGTTGTGTACGGTATGAGCGATCTTTTCCAGCTCCACATACATTTCCTCAAGGGTTTCCAGGTCGTAGGGA
>Ga0247764_1000366_pt1 | contig 16051 bp, 4 predicted proteins | sample UWRJL051202B4_FD_179932 | JGI IMG/M metagenome (GOLD analysis project Ga0247764, IMG submission 179932) | Plant litter microbial communities from Arlington Agricultural Research Station in Wisconsin, United States - UWRJ-L051-202B-4 | ecosystem: Environmental > Terrestrial > Plant litter >...
ACTGGCGTTGAGGGGCAGTCGTGAGACTGCAAACATTTTTAGGCACCACCGATATTCTCGGGGCATGGCAAGTCAGAGACTTGCGCCAGCTAAACACCTTGTGGCTAAACCCACATATATAGACTTGCGTCAGCTAAACGCATTGCGGCTGAATCTATATAATTAAGGCTTGACTTTTATGACACTACCTTGCGCCAGCTATTGCCCAGTTCACGGCAGTCACAGAAATCAACATGATGGGCATCCCGAGTGCTCGGGACAAACTTGCGCCAAATCCCGGCCTGGCTTTTTATGACAGTATTTCGGGCCAGTTGGATAGTCTTCTTTGTGTTATCAGTATGTTAATTAATTGTTTTTAAGGAAACAATTTGGACTTTTGTGGCTAATGGGGTTTGTTTTGTATATATATTTTAAAGAAGTATACATTTGAAATGTGTACTTCGGCGGGCCTTTTTTTTTCGGTCGGTCATCATTTGTGTGTGATTTTCAGTTTGTTGTATGTTTGTCAGGCAGTGTTATAAGATCGTTTCCTGTAGATTTTGTACATGGGTAAGAAACGTCTGCGCGGTAAGGGATTTTTATGTATCGCAGATAATAATATTTGTTGGTTATATATAACGAATTACCCTGTCTGCTCAGTGTGTAATGTTATGCGGATTTTGTTTGTACGATATTAAAATTTGTCATTGTGAAAAGAATCAGATTGTTTGCTGTTGCGGTGTTTTTCAGCGTGTTAGCGTTATCTTCTTCCAGCTACGCCCAGCTACAGAGCTGGACCACTGTTTTATATTTTAAAGTTTACTCCACAAACGGAAAGCAGTTTTCGTCAAATAACTGGAATGCTTTTCCAGGTTCGACGACGTCTTTTTTACAAGCTGTGTCATCGAAAGATGCGACGAACTACATGATGGAGGTTTTGTTTTTTATTAACGCGGATAATCTTGTTCCCGAGAGCTCCGGCAACCGCTACATGTTTTTTGAAGTTAACTACCAGGACGGGACGAACGAGATCGTTCAGGTTTATCTCCCGACATATGCTACCGATGTTGACGTTTCAGGAAATAACTTTTACGGGGTAATGGTGTATAGCCCTCCGCTGACTTTATCTACTTCAAATCAGAACTGTAACATAATTTCTTTGAACGTTTCAAATGTTGCTTCGAACTACGTGGTGGAGGCAACACTCACCCCAGACGACAGGAATTCGTGGGTAAACATTATGACGGTACCGGGTTCCCATTATAGTACAACGATTACTTTGTCGGCGGCAGATCTTAAAAATAATGGTTTTGCAGATCCCTATTCGCCCATATCCATTCGTTACCGCGATGACCGCACAGTAATTCCGTCATACGCCAGTTATGCCGATGCGCGTGTCAGCCCTGTTGTCGTGTTAGATCTCAATGGGGAGCCTCCCGCCGTACAGGACGCGTCCGCGAATGTAGTTTGTTATGGTGACGAGACGGGGTCCGTAGATTTAACGATCTCCAGTTCTGTCACAAGTCAATTCACTATCCTGGTGGATGATCCATCACTGCCAGGGGATAACAACAATCAGCTTTCTGTTGGACTTGGTAAAACTACCATAAACGACCTGGCTGCCGGAACATGGACTTTTAAAGTCGTGAATAGTGGAGGGAGTAATATCGGTGTATGCAGTACCCCTAAGACAGTCACAATAGGTCAGCCTGCGGCGCCTATCTCGATCGCCATCGACAGCTCGAAGCACAACGGTTATGCTATATCGTGTTTGGGTGGCGCGGACGGAACTGCTACTGCTATCCCATCGGGAGGCAATACCGGCGGTTATAACAGCTTTAGCTGGAGTACCGGAGCAACGACGGCTTCCGTGAGCGGTTTGAGCAAAGGCACCTACGTGGTAAGCCTTAAGGACGCAAAGGGATGTCCTGCAAGTCAGATATTTAAATTATCAACTCCACCTGCGGTAACGGCTTCACCTTCCGTGTCGAAACCTTATAGCGGCTACGCGGTAAGTTGTTTCGATAAAACGGATGGCAGCGCTTCTGTTACTGGGGGCGGCGGCGTTGGAGGATACAGTTATTTATGGTCTACAGGCTCGACCAATGCGACAGCGACGGGGCTTGGAAAGAGCACGTATACGGTTAAAGTAACCGATGCAAATGGTTGTGTTTCTCAGGCTGCGCAAGTTGATATGACTGCTCCGGCGCCGATTGATTTTACGATCGACGTGGTTACGGGACTTGCCTGTGCCGGTGATGCCAACGGGATACTGGAGGCGAAACCCGTGGCGGCTACCATCATAGGTAATCCTCATTATCTATGGACAAGTGGTGAGACGGATGCGACGATCCGCGACAAGGCCGCCGGTACCTATACGGTTACTGTCTCCGACGATCAGGGTTGCAGTGCGACTCAAAGTAAAACGCTCAGTACCGCACCGGGCTATACAGTAGATGTATTACCGGGATCGGATTATCACGGTGTTCCTATTAAATGTTATGGCGATGCTAATGGTAAGCTACTTACGGTGGTGAAAGATGCGGCCGGTGTTATTGCGTCGCCCCAGGATTACACCTGGTATCGCAACGGTGTGGTTGTGGGGTCGGGGACTACACTTAGCTCGCAGGACGGGCTTGACGAGGCCACGTACAAGGTAGAGATCACGTACGGTACGGGTTGTAAGGTGTCTGACCAGATCGATCTCGATGCTCCGGGTGAGCTGACGGTCGCGGTGGCTGCGACTACCCTGACTACTTTTCACAACCAGCCGATAAGCTGTTACGATGCAAAGGACGCAAATCTGAAAGCTACGATCAATAATGCTGGTACCGGGCCGTATACCTATCTATGGAATACCGGGAACACCACGACGTTACTGAGCGGAGTAGGTGCCGGTGAATATACGATTACCGTAAAAGATATTAATGAATGTGCTGCGACGGATAAGATCACGCTGGATAATCCGGCTCCTGTTGTAGCCTCGATTTCTGATCTGTCGGATTACCTGACTTACGGTGTATCGTGCACGGGGTTGATGGATGGTTCGATGACCGCGTCTGGCTCCGGTGGTACGGGGGTATATACGTATTTGTGGAGTAATAATAATCGCACAACGGCGGTAAATGGATTACTTGGTAAAGGTGTCTATACCGTTACCGTATCGGATAACAATGGATGTCATGACGATGCCAGCGAGACGATAACGGAGCCGCCTGTACTGGAGGTGAGTATCGGTTCGTATAAAGATGTGGCGTGTAATGGCGAAAGTACAGGCGAGATTCATCTGGCCGCTCAGGGTGGTGCTGGTGATTATGAGTATTCGCGTAACGGCACCACCTGGATAGAAGCCGCTGACTTTACCGGGCTTCCAATCGGTACCTATACGCTTACGGTTCGCGACGGTAACAAATGCACGGCATCGGCAGGACAGAAGCTTGATGAGCCTGCCGCGTTGGGCCTGACATTTAAAGATATAGAGCCGGCGTTCTGCGCTGATCCACGCGGCGCCGTTACCGCTGATGTGAGTGGAGGTTCTATCGGGTACACGTATAGCTGGACGGACTTACAAGGTAATGTGTTCGGTACGGAGATGCGCTTGATAAATGCGCGTGGTGGGAGATATACCGTTACGGTTCATGATGCTCATGATTGTCCGATAGCCGGTGATGTAGGTATCACCAGTACAGATGGCGCCCAGGTTAGCTATACCGCCACTACTGCGTTGTGTCACGATTCGTCAGACGGCAGCGCGAAGCTTACCGTCGTGGGAGATGGGCCTTTGGTGATTGGGTGGCCTGACGGTCAGAGCACGCTGGAGGGGGTAAACCTGAAGGGCGGCAATTATATTGTTTCGATTACCGATGGTCATGACTGTACGGTTGTTGAAGAAGTTAAGGTCCCTGCACCCGAAGCATTAGGGTTGGAGGTAGCGTCTTTCACGGCGCCTACCTGTAACGGTGATTGTGATGGTGCGCTTACGCTTGTAGCCCGTGGCGGAACAGGGGCGTATGTGTATACCTGGAACAATCAGCATGGTGTGACCCAGACGGGTTTATGTAAGGGCACGTATACTGTAGTACTGACCGATGTTAATAATTGCAGACTCGAGCAGCCTGTCGTGCTGAATGAGCCCGAAGTGCTTACACTCAAAACGGAGAGCTCGACCCTGGCAACGTGTGCCGACGGTTGCGATGGTAAGCTTACGGTAGTCGGTGCCGGGGGTAATGGCGACTATGCATATTCGTGGGATGGCGGTATAACCGGTTCAGGCCGGAGTGGTCTTTGTCCTGGTGATTACAGTGTGATGGTTACGGACATGAAAGGCTGTGTCGGCAGCAGTGTGGTTACCCTGGCCAATACTCCGCCGGTGAGGGTTGATCTCGGTGGCGGCGTTACGTTATGTGTTGGTCAGACGTATACTCTTGATGCGGGCACGGGTTGGAAGACGATACAATGGAGTGGAAACGGGTTGAATAGCAACGCGCAGGCAGTCAATATAAAAGATCCGGGATCGTACTGGCTCGATGTAATGGATAGTAAAGGTTGTGTAGGGCGTGATACGTTTCTGCTGGAGACCTCGTACGATCTGCTGAAGGCATCGTTTATGATCCCCGCGGAAGCTGCGGCAGGCGATACGGTGGCGATGGTGGATATTTCGTGGCCGTTGCCGGAGTCTGTTCAGTGGGATCTACCACTGGAGATGAAGCAGGTGTCTGCCACGGACGATATTGTGCTGGGGCAGTTTAATGCCACGGGCACTTATTCAGTAGGTCTTACGGCACACCTGGGTGAGTGTGTTGATTATGTGGAAAAGAGCATTGTTATCCAGCAAGGTGAAGCAGACGATGTGGATGGCCGTTTGGGATATGAGGAGTATGTAAAGGCATTTGGGTTATACGCCAATCCGAATGATGGTTCGTTTGATGTTGTTGTGGACCTGGCAGGCGTGGATGATATTATGTTGAGTGTATGGAACAGTCAGACGGGTGCTTTGGTGGGGAAGGTTTCAGAGAAGGGGAATGCATCATATAGTGTGCATGTGGATCTGAGGCCTTTGAGCTCGGGGGCTTATGTGTTGCGATTGGATCACGCGAAGGGGAGTAGTTATTTGCGGTTTATTGTGCGGTAGTTGGTTGTTTGGTGGGTTTGTGTTTTCAACTTCATTGAGGTGCAGTCAAAGAAATCGGCATGGTGGGCACCGAGTTACTTGGGGCACGGCAAGTCATCACTTACGCTTAAGTACCTTGCGCCAGCTAAACGACTTGCGCCAGCAAATTTCTTACGGCAGTCACAGACTGCGGCATGATGGGCACAAGTCACAGACTTGCGCCAATTCCCGGCCAGTCATATCGTTACTATGTAACTAAGGTTTGACTTTGATGACAGTACTTGCGCCACTTCCCGGCCAGTTTTAGGCTTAGTATTAAGTAATTAGGGTAACAAGATTTGGCTTTTGTGACAAGACATTGCCTTGGCTAAACTGACGTGTGTAACGTGTCGTTGTGCGCGATAGTGTGTGAAATAGCGTCATGAGCTGACGTGTGTAAGAAAATGGGGGCTGTGCCATTTTCTTTATTCCTTCTATGTCCTTTTTTCGCTTAGATGAAATTCCTGTGTAATGCTGGTTGTTTGGTAGGTCGTGGAACTTCAATCGATATATTCTACGCTGTTTAAAAGCGTATGTTGGGGTGAGCATTGATTGTGGGTGAATATATAAGTGTTTTGTTATTCGTTTAATAAACTAAGGTTAAGGTTTTATTACGCTTTACTATGCCCATTGTGATGTATTGTTTTTACGATTACAGTAAGTTTCAACACTAATACGCAACAATGTTATATACGTTTGGCTCGCATAAGGCAGAATGCGGTTTTTTATTGATTTAGTATAGAGTATTGGCAATGTTGATATTTTAAGGGGGTTATAATGCGATATTTCAGCGGATTTCTGTTTTTGATTTTTGTTTGTTGTGGATACAGTTCACTCTCTCAGCAGTATTATATAACACTGGATGGGCGTGTTACGCAATGTGGTGTCGGTCCTTGTAGCGGGCTTGCTACTTTTATGGGTGTACAGCTTAACTATGCTGGTGGTTCGAGTGTAATACAACGCTCGCTTGTTGCTCCGGCGTCGGCGCACCCTGCCGCGTATTCATTTTCGATGACTTCACAATGTGGCCCCCCGATATGCAACCGTAACGCGGGTGCTTCCGGAACGATGCCGAATGCATATAAAGGATCAGTGACGATGTCCGTTATCAATGGTTCCGGGTCGTTCACATATTGTTGGGAGCCGGCTTTGCCAGCCGTCCAGGTAGCGGGCACAGGCACAACGCCGAGCGTCACCGTGTCTATACCCGTTTGGGGGAATAAATATGAGTGGGAGGTTGCAAAGGGAGCCGGCGCGCCGGTGCCTCTACAGACGATTGGTGATGGTGTAACGGCTATGGAATCTTCCCAGGTTGTCGTTACCACAGCAATGCTTCAGTCGTTATTCGGAGCTACTCCCTACGGTGAGAATTTTTCTTTTCGGGTAAAAGTTACGGGATGCAATACCAGGACGACGAATCTGACAACGCCAATTACATTCACGGAGCCTGCGCCGACGGTTTCTCTTGTGGGAAAGACCAGGGCAACGTGTTATCAGAGTGCGACAGGCACGGTTACGATTTCTATCGCTAATCCTGTGGTAAACAATTTTTATATCAATTGCTACAACAGAACCACCGGTGTATCATTTCCGGTACCGGACGCCTCTCAGAACGCCACTGCGGTACATACCGGTAGCTATACGATAAAGGGCCTTCGTGCCGGGCTGTGGGATTTTCAGATTGTCAATGATGCGGCGATGGCTGCCAATACGTGGCTTGAGGATGTGCAGGTAGATGAACCCACACAGGTGACGGTAAGTTTTTCCGCGCCGCCCTATAATGGTTATGCCATACGATGCTCTGGCGGGACGGGTGACGTAACGGCAATCGGTAACGGAGGTGAAGGCGGATATAAAGACTTTGTTTGGAACACGGGTTCTGCATCGGCTACATTAAGCGGTGTTTTTGCAGGGACATATACCGTTACGTTAAAAGATAAGAACGATTGTGCATCGGTAGCGACGCCTGTTTCGCTATCAGCTCCCCCGGTGTTGTCCGTTTCAGCAACATCTCCCCGGACTTATGGCGCGTATGAAGTGAAGTGCCACGACCAGGCTAACGGTACGGCAACAGCAGCAGGAGCCGGCGGCGCAGGTGGATATTCATACTCGTGGTCTACCGGCGCGGGCGGTGCCAGTATATCCGGCCTGGCGGCAAATACCTATACTGTTACAGTAACGGACGGTAACGGATGCACAGCGCCCGGCAGTGTGCAGTTGCATGCCCCGGACCCGATCGCCTTTACAATAGACCAGGTGCAGGGTCTGACCTGTAAAGGAGATAAAACAGCCATTTTTGAAGTGAAGCCTGTGGTGTCCACCGTTATAGGCACGGCGAAATACTCGTGGTCAGGCGGTGAGACAGAAGCGACGATTTATGACAAGGGAGCAGGTACATATACGGTTACCGTATCGGATGACCAGGGATGCAGTACGGCCGGGGCAAAAGTGCTGGCTGACGCTCCGGGATATATTGTGTCGTTGGCTTCGGGAGTGGATTATAATGGCACTCCTATCAGGTGCAGTGGAGACTTTAACGGGAAGCTGGTTTCGACGGTACGAGATGCCGGCAACGCAGTGACTACAGCGCAGGGCTATGAATGGTGGAAGGATGGCACTGTTTTCAGTCAGGCGCAAGCTACCCAGGATGGTCTGGGAAGAGGCGCGTACAAGGTGATCATTACTTACAATACAGTATGTAAAGCGGAAGCGGAATATGTTCTGAATGATCCGGACCCGGTAGCTGTGTCAACAACGGCGACCACATCGTATCATGGACAGGCGATCAGTTGTTTCAACGCAGCGGACGGCAATGTGAAAGCATTGGTGACAGGAGGAACAGGTGCCTATAGCTATTTGTGGAATACGGGAATTGCCACGCCGCTATTGACGGATCTTGGGGCCGGGATCTATTCAATAGTTGTTAAGGATGTGAATGGTTGCCAGGGGAATAGTCAAATTACATTGGCCAATCCTATAGAGGTGAAGGCTTCGATTTTGGATGTTTCGGATTACACGGGCTATGGAGTGTCGTGTGCGTTATCCACGGATGGCACGATGACGGCGTATGGTTCCGGCGGTACGGGTGTCTATTCATACAGCTGGAGCAATAGCGGCAGAACCACGGCAGTGAATGGCTCGCTGGGTAAAGGGATCTATACGGTTATGGTGTCGGATAACAACGGATGTCATGATGAGGCTAGCGAAACGATAACGGAGCCGCCTGTTCTGGAAGCCACTATCGGCTCGTATACAGATGTGGCGTGTAATGGCGGCAGTGATGGCGTGATCAGCCTGGCTGTCACAGGAGGTGCAGGTGGCTATGAATATTCGCGTAATGGTACCTCCTGGATAGAAGAGGCTGACTTTACCGGTCTCCCGATCGGTACGTATACGCTTACGGTTCGCGATGATAACAACTGCAGTGCCTCGGCTATGCAGAAGCTTATTCAGCCACCGGCGTTGACTTTGAGTTTTAAAGATATAGAGCCGGCATTCTGCGCTGATCCGCGTGGGGGCGCTACGGCAGATGTCAGCGGTGGCGTTACGGAGTACACCTATAGCTGGACAGATATACAGGGCAATGTGGTAGGTACGGCGATGCGGTTGTCGAATGAGCAGGGTGGTATCTATACCGTGTTGATTCATGATGCGCATAATTGTCCGATAACCGATAAAGTGGGTATAACCAGTACGGACGGCGCCCAGGTTGATTATACCGCTACCGCGGCGCTGTGTCACGATTCGTCAGACGGAAGCGCGATGCTTTCTGTGGCAGGCGACGGCCCTTTTATAATAGAATGGCCCGATGGTCAGCGTGCGCCTGAAGGCGTGAATCTGAAGGGTGGCGATTATATTGTTTCCGTCACCGATGGTCATGACTGTACGGTTATCGAGGAAGTAACTGTTCCTGCGCCGGAAGCGTTGGGGCTGGCTGTTGCGTCTTTTACAGCGCCTACGTGTAACGGCGATTGTGATGGTGCGCTTACGCTCGTTGCCCGTGGTGGAACGGGAACGTATGAATATACATGGAATAATCAGCATGGTGTTAGCCAAACGGGTTTGTGTAAAGGTACGTATGCTGTGGTGCTGACCGATGTTAATAACTGTCGCCTTGAGCAGCCTGTAGTGCTGAATGAGCCTGATGTGCTTACACTAAAGACGGAAAGATCAACCCTGGCAACATGTACCGACGGTTGCGATGGCAAGCTTATGGTATCTGCTATTGGTGGTAACGGTGGCTATGCGTATTCGTGGGATGGCGGTATAACCGGTTCAGACCGGAGTAGTCTTTGTCCTGGTGATTATAGTGTCATGGTTACCGATGTCAGGGGATGTGTAGGCAGTGTTGTGATTACATTGGCCAACACTCCGCCGGTGAGGGTTGATCTCGGGGGCGGAGTGACATTATGTGTAGGCCAGACGTATACTCTCAATGCCGGCGCGGGTTGGAAGACTATACAGTGGAGTGGTAACGGGTTGAATAGTAACGTGCAGGCAGTGACAATAAAAGATCCCGGGTCGTACTGGCTTGAGGTTTTGGATAATAACGGTTGTGTAGGACGTGATACATTTTTACTGGAGACTTCGTACGATCTGCTGCAGGCGTCGTTTATGATCCCTGCAGAAGCTGCTGCAGGCGATACGGTGGCGATGGTGGATATCTCGTGGCCATTGCCGGAGTCTGTTCAGTGGGATCTGCCATTGGAGATGAAGCAGGTTTCTGCTAAAGACGATATAGTGTTAGGTCAGTTCAATGCCACGGGTACGTATGCGGTTGGTATTACGGCACATCTGGGTGAATGTGTCGATTATGTTGAAAAGAATATTGTTGTGCTGGAAGGTGATGCCGGATCTACTGACGGCCGTTTGGGATATGAAGAATATGTAAAGGCGTTCGGCCTGTACGCGAATCCGAATGATGGCTCGTTTGATGTTGTTGTGGACCTGGCGGACGTGGATGATATTATGTTGAGTGTATGGAGCAGTCAGACGGGTGCGTTGATGGGGAAGGTATCAGAGAAGGGCAATGCATCGTATAGTGTGCATGTGGATCTGCGGCCTTTGAGTGCGGGGGCTTATGTGCTGCGATTGGATCATGGGAAGGGGAGTAGTTATTTGCGGTTTGTTGTGAGGTAGTTGGTTGTTTGGTGTGTGTGGGGTTTGTGAATTGGGGGGCAACTTCGTTGAGGTGCAGTCGTGAGACTGCATGATGGGCACCACCGATATTCTCGGGGCACGGCAAGTCAGAGACTTGCGTGAGCTGGGTATTCACGATTAATTGTTCTGAGGAAGCCGGGCGCTGGGTGGTGTTCTGATGACGGTTGGTGCGGGCGATACACGGCAGTCTAAGACTGCCAACATGATGGGCACAAGTCACGCTCCTCTTAAGACTTGCGCCAGCCATAGCCCAGTTCACGGCAGTCATAGAAATCAACATGATGGGCACTACCGATATTCTCGGGGCACGGCGAGTCACAGACTTGCGCCAGTTTGAGGCTTGCGTCAGTTCTGTTTGTGTTGGAAGATGAGGTGTTGTGTTGGGGGAGTTTTTTGAATGCTCTGAAACCTAATTGTACGTTATATTATGCGTTATTTTATTCGTTTTTGTGGTGTGTTGTTTTTTATGTTGTTTGTAAACTTTGCTGCTGAGGCTCAGTGGTATATATTCGATATAAGAACATCCTATAATGTATGTTCTGCGTATTGCAGAACTGAGGCGTGGATTAATGATTTCCAATTTATGAATACAGATTGGGATGGCAGACTACTGGACGCTACGATAATTTATGATACAGATAAGCCGCTAGCCGAATATAAAATAAGAGTTCTTCCTCATTGTCAGGCTTGTGAGACAATTGAAAAAGGGGAACTACCTAATCCATATAAGGGCGAGGTGGCGTTGTTGAATGGTACGCTTAAGTACTGTTATGAGCCGGCGATGCCTGCCATTAGTGTTGATGATAATACTTACAACGATGCTATGTTATTGAAGATGCCTGTCTGGGGTACCAAATATATCTGGGAGGTGACCGACGGGTCCGGTTCGTGGCAAACATTCCGGACGGTCGGTGACGGTTTCGCTATACTCGAGTCATGCGAGCTGTGGGTTCAACCGGTAGAGATGGCACGCCTGTTTGGCGGAAATGCTTATGGTCGGAATTATTATTTCCGCGTACGGGTTATCGGGTGCAATGAGCGCGAAAGCGAGACGACGGCAGCTGCCACTTTTAAAGAACCAGCTCCGTGGGTTTCGCTCCTGGGAACAACAAAGGCAACGTGTTATCAAGGGGCAACGGGTTCGGCTACCCTGTCAATAAGTAACCCGATTGTAAATGACTTCTATATCAACTGTACCAATACAACAACGGGGCAGAAATTTGCCGTACCTGACGGAAGCCCCGGTTCTTTGAATACCGATTTGGTACATAACGGTGACTATACGATACGAGGCCTTCGTGCCGGGACCTGGGAATTTCAGGTTGTCAATATGGCGACGTTTGCAGCCAATACCACACTGACGGACATAGCCGTAGAGGAGCCGACGCAGATTACGGTTGGTTTTTCGGCGCCACCCTATAACGGGTACGCAATACGATGTTCCGGTAGCACGGGCGATGTAACGGCCATCGGAAACGGCGGAGAAGGAGGATATAAGGATTTCGTGTGGAGCAACAGTACAGGTGCCTCTACGTTGAGCGGCGTTACCGCGGGTACCTATACGGTTAAGGTGAGAGATAAGAATGATTGTCAATCGGCAGCAACGCCGGTTACGTTATCGGCACCTCCGCCGTTGTCGGTTTCGGCGACATCGCCAAAGACTTACGGCGGATATGAGGTTAGATGTTACGATCAGGCGAATGGTTCGGCAACGGCTTCGGTAACAGGCGGGCCCAATGGTGGATATTCGTATTCGTGGTCCAGCGGCGCGAGTGACGCCGGTATTACGGGCCTGGCTCCGGGAAAGTATGATGTTACTGTAACCGATGCGAATGGATGTACTGCACCGGGAAGCGTAACACTGAACGCTCCGCCGCCTATTGAGTTTACAATAGACCAGGTGCAAGGTTTGGCTTGTAAAGGAGATCAGGTAGCCATGCTTGAAGCGAAGCCGTTGCCGACCACGATTATCGGCGTGGCGCATTATCAATGGACGAGCGGAGAAGCCGTTTCAACGATCCGTGACAAAGGGGCGGGCACTTATGCCGTTACGGTATCAGACGATCAGGGATGCAGCACAACGGAATCGCTGACGTTGAATGATCCGCCAGGGTATACCGTGTCACTGGCTCCGGGATTGGATTATAACGGTCGTCAGATCAAATGCAACGGTGATTTTAACGGCAGGCTTGTTTCGACGGTAAAGGATGCCGGCGGTGCAGTTGCTGCTGCGCAAAGTTACCAGTGGCTGAAAGATGGTGTTGTTTTCAGCGACGGGTCTTCGGCCACACAGGAGGGTCTTGGTAAGGGCACCTATAAGGTGGTGATCACGTATGGCGCACAATGTAATACTGAAACGCAGTATGTTCTGCGTGAGCCTGATCCTGTGTCGGTTACCGCACGGGCTACAACGTCATATCATGGTCAGCCTATAAGTTGCTATAACGCAGTGGATGCGAATGTGGAAGCAGCCGTTACCGGCGGAACAGGTACATACAGCTACCTTTGGAATACCGGCGGTGTCGTGTCTGCGTTAACGGGGATCGGCGCGGGTACCTATTCGGTTGTTGTTAAAGACATAAACAATTGCGAGGGTGATGGAGGGATCACGTTGCTTAACCCCGGGAAGGTATCCGCAAGGATCACGGATGTTTCCAACTATTCGGATTTTGGCGTATCCTGTGCATCGTCTTCCGACGGTTCGATGACGGCCGTGGGGACCGGCGGCACTCAAGTATTTACCTACACGTGGAGCAACGGTCGAACCACAGACGTCAATGACGGACTTGGTGGAGGCCGTTACACAGTAACGATATCTGATAATAATAATTGCCAGGCGGAGACAAGTGAAACGATCACCGTTCCGCCGCTGCTTCATGTTGATGTTGCTTCCTATAAAGATGTGGCGTGTTACGGCGGTGGTGATGGCGAGATTTTTTTGAAAGCTTATGGCGGCGCGGGTAGTTATCAATACTCGCGTGATAACGGCGCGAGCTGGACAACAGATGCCGTCTTTAAGGAGTTGCCGACCGGTGCCTATACGCTTTTTGTTCGCGATGGAAATGAGTGCGGGGCTTCGGCCAAGCAAACACTTTCTCAGCCCACGACGCCATTGAGTCTTACGTTTAAAGATGCAGAGTCTGCGTTTTGCTCCGATCCAAGGGGAGGTGTTACTGCCGATGTTGCCGGTGGTACTAAAGAATATACCTATAGCTGGACGGATGGACAGGGTAATGTGGTCGGTACTGCCATGCGTTTGTCGAATGCACGTGGTGGGATATATACTGTAACAATTCACGATGCTCATAATTGCCCCATAACGGATAAGGTCGGCATAAACAGCACTGACGGGGCTACGGTAGGATATACTGCTACCGCAGCGAAGTGCTTCGACTCTTCAGACGGAAGCGCTTTGCTTGATATTGCCGATGGTGATGGTCCTTTCGTGATAGAATGGCCGGATAGTCAGAGCACGCTGGAGGGGAAGAATCTGAAACGCGGTATTTATATCGTACAGATCACGGATGGTAACGACTGCACGGTGATAAAGGAAGTTACTGTTCCGGCGCCGCCGGCCCTGGCGTTAGGGATACAATCGTCAACTCAACCTACGTGTAACGGCGACTGTGATGGATCGCTTACACTGCGGGCCGATGGGGGCGTGGGAGCGTATCAGTATGCCTGGAATGGTCAGATCGCTGTAACCCAAAGCGGTCTGTGTCAGGGGGTGTACGACGTGATATTGACCGATGGCAATGGCTGCCATCTTGAACAGCCGGTTACATTGATTGAACCCGGAATACTTGGTGTATCGATGCAAGCCTCGACGCCGGCTACCTGCACGGATGGTTGCGATGGGAGGCTTATCGTATCCGGTATGGGTGGTAATGGCGGTTATGCATATTCATGGGATGGCGGCGTAACCGGTTCGGTTCGCGAAAATCTTTGCCCCGGTGAATATGGCGTTATGGTTACGGACGCGAAGGGCTGTGTTGGTAGCTCGATCGTTGCGCTGGCCAATACTCCGCTGGTTTCGGTTGATCTTGGCGGAGGCGCCACGCTGTGCGTGGGACAGACGTATACGCTTGACGTCGGTTCGGGCTGGAGGGCTGTAACGTGGGGTGGCACAGGATTGACCGGCAGCGCATCTGTAGTTACACTGAAAGACCCGGGATTATATTGGGTAGAGGTATTGGATAGTAAGGGCTGTGTGGGCCGGGACACGTTCCTTTTAGAGACGTCGTACGATTTATTGAAGGCGTCGTTTATGATTCCCGGAGAGGCAACTGTCGGCGATACCGTGGCAATGGTGGACATATCCTGGCCAATGCCGGAGCGGGTGGACTGGAATTTCCCGTTGGAGATGACGCAGGTATCGGCAACCGATAATATGGTATTGGCGCAATTCAATGCAGCCGGTACATATGGTGTAGGGCTCACGGCCAACCTGGGACAATGCCTCGATTATGTAGAGAAGAATATTGTGATCGTTAGCGGCGATTCGGAAGGCAACGAAGGTCGTTTAGGATATGAGGCGTATGTGAAGGCCTTCGGGTTATATGCAAACCCGAATGACGGCTCCTTTGATGTGGTGGTGGATCTTGCGGATACTGATGATATCATATTAAGTATATGGAACGCTCAGACCGGTTCCCTGGTGGGTAAGGTATCTGAAAAGGGCATGGCATCGTATAGTGTGCACGTGGATCTGCGGCCTTTGAGCTCCGGCGCCTATGTGTTACGGCTGGATCATGCCATGGGGAGCAGCTACCTGAGGTTTATTGTGCGATAAAGAGGATATTTCTTTTCGAAACAGGATGACGGGATGTTATATCAATGGTGGTTAATGTCGAAAAAATGAAACTGTTTGCCCGAGTATGTAATTTTTCGTGCAAGCCCTACGGACGATTATATACTCCTAAAGGAGTAGTCACCGGAGGGTATATAGTAAAAAAGACCTTATGAAATGCGAATGCAGGGTTTCTATAATGGTTTTTATGTCGGTATGGAATTCTGCTGATTTTCGCGAAGGTCATTTTCTGTACGAAAATACGCATGTAAGGATTTGAGGATTTATTCAATGATTTCAGGCCTTCAAATGCGGAGCTTTGATTCGAATGTTTTAGTGTAATCTTTATCCAGACCCTATGCAAAGATTTTACGTTGTTGTTATCTTATTTTTATTAATCTGTGTAAACTCTTCTCTCAACGGGCAAAATCTTGAGTCCATCGGGAAGGAGAAGCCGGTCAGCATTACGGGCGGGTTGTCATTAAACCAGATTTTTTATACTTCCAACGGGATTGGTGCACGCCGTGACCCCTATACGTACTATGCTTCGGGAAACGTGAATTTCTCGCTTTACGGTTGGAGTGTGCCTGTAAGTTTTTCGGTCTCTAACCAGAATACTTCTTTTCAGCAGCCTTTTAACCAATACAGTTTACATCCCACGTATAAGTGGGTTACCGGGCATTTCGGCTATGTGAGTATGTCTTTTTCGCCGTATACGGTGAATGGCCACATGTTTCTTGGCGGCGCGGTAGACCTGGCCCCGGAAGGGAAATGGAAGATGAGCGCGCTGTATGGCCGCTTTTTAAAGGCTGTTGAACCCGATACCGCTACCAGCAACAACGTGCCTGCCTATACGCGGATGGGGTATGGTGTCAAGGCCAGCTACGGCAGCGGCGGCGACAACGTGGATATTGTCATGTTCCATGCGCAGGACGACGAGCACTCGATCCGGTATGTTCCGGATAGCCTCGGTA
>Ga0247764_1000367_pt1 | contig 16040 bp, 14 predicted proteins | sample UWRJL051202B4_FD_179932 | JGI IMG/M metagenome (GOLD analysis project Ga0247764, IMG submission 179932) | Plant litter microbial communities from Arlington Agricultural Research Station in Wisconsin, United States - UWRJ-L051-202B-4 | ecosystem: Environmental > Terrestrial > Plant litter >...
AATTTCCTCCATGGTGGTTCCTCCTATTGTAAAGGTAGAAGAAAACAGGGTGAGTGTGCGGGCAGATGCGAAAAAAAGTGTTTGAACTCAACCTTACACTTGCTAGGTAAAACCAGTGTGAGTGCGAAAAAGGCTAAGCGGCCTTGTGATACACTTCTACCGTATGCCCGACTCTATCGCGCGCCTCTATATACATCGTTACCTCTGACAGCTTCGGCGGCGTGCCCGGATATCGAAAGCTCCATATCCCGTTTCCATCACGTCTGCCTTTGGCTTCCGTCAGTATTTCGCCATTCCGAGTTGCAACACGCAGTGTGACGTCAGCAAAATCCAGATCACGTTTCATCGCTCTCACCACAACTTGACCTTTGCGTTCAAATTTGGATGTATCGATCTTTTCTATTCTTCCTTTACGCATAAAATCGGTAATTGCTGCCGTATACGCATTCGGCACGCCCAGCTTTTTCGCTTTGCGCTTATAATACTCGTATGTGTCTATATCCCGTAAAGCCTCCTTTGCATACCGTGAAGCTTCTGCAAACCGGGCACGATAGATCCGCTGAAGCTCGGTTTCCTTACGCTTCATTTTCTTACGGCTTGGCGGGTTATAGGCCGAAACAATGGTTTTCTCGCCGACTGTTCTGAATATAATTCCGCCGATGAGGCCATTGGCGCCATGCAGCGGGGATGTTGGGGATAGGATTGCCATATATTAATAACGTCTTTTTAAGTGTGTATATTATATAACTACAGGTATATATATCAGGTATATATACCCATGCTAACGGAGGCGATCGAATAGGGGGTTACATAAATCAGTAACTTTTTTTTCACTCAAAATGCAATTATTGATTAGACTGGTTCTACACAATCTTTATTCGGTTTATGTTTTTTTATTGTTTGAGGATTACTTTAGTGTCGATATACGTTATTTATATGTTGTTTTGTGAGTGGTTTGTGTGTTATGTGTGATGAATTTCTTTTTGGGGTGTATCGGGTCTGAGGACACCTGATTTCTGGAGTGAGAATGGACTTAGTGTGGAGGGAGTGTGGAGAAACTGTGTAGAATACAGCAATTTGATACGGGGTAAAGGTATGTTAGAGATGGGATAGAACGGGAGTTGAAGGGGACGACAGGCGTGAGGTTTGGGAAGTGGGCTTCAACTGCGTCGAGGTGCAGTCATAGAAATCGGGATGACACAGAAATGGCCAGTACCGGAAACCTTGCGCAACTTAAGATTCGTTGGCTTGCTGGCGGGGGATTCGGCTGTCCACATGTTCAGTTCACGGCAGTCATCCCGAGTACCCGGGCAAACTTGCACTAAAATCCCTGTTTGACTTTGATGACAGTAGCTTACGCCAACTCAAACTGAATAAATAGCCGGCGCGGTATTGAAAATCCGAGCGGCCTTTATATCTTCGATACGACCATCAAGCGCCTTTATCTCTGATAATGGCTTGATGGTTTTTTAGTTTACGTACCTTGACGCTGATCATTGTAACAGAAAAAGAAGTTGTCACTGCAATCGGAGGAATGGAGCAGCATGCGGATCAGATCCGGATAGCGGTTCTTTTCGGGCTCATTCCGGTTGTGGTTGCATTTTCGTTTATCATTTTTCTGCTGTACCGATCGAAAAGAGAGTTGTTATTCAAGCAAAAGGAATCGGAATTCAGGTTAAATATCGCGGAACTGGAAATGAAGGCGCTGCGCGCTCAGATTAATCCACATTTCATTTTCAATTGTCTGAATTCCATTCATCACTACATGCAGCAAAACAACGTGCAGCAGGCAGGTGTCTACCTGCTTAAGTTTTCGAGGCTGATCCGATATGTGCTGGAGACTTCATCGTTGCGTACGGTACCCATTTCCGATGATCTGGACATTTTAAAGATTTACATGGAACTGGAGCAACTGCGGTTACAAAACAGCTTTACGTTTGAGATCCTGACGGAATCGATAGGCGATACAGATGCGATACAAATACCGCCCATGATACTCCAGCCGTTTGTAGAGAATTCTATCTGGCACGGTTTAAGCCAACGGGGAAGCGGCGGTATGATCCATATTTCCTTTATAAAAGATGATGAGATCATACAATGTGTTATTGAGGACAACGGCATACGGAAAGAGAAGTCGATCACTTTAGGTAGTTTGATGAAAAAGACGTCTTTGGGTATGTCGCTGATCCGGGACCGGTTGACGGTAATCAGTGCTACGTTTAAAGTTGCCGCCTTCTTTGTGGTTGAGGACCGGCGAGACGATCCATCGCCGTCTGACGGTACACGTATTGTTATCCGGTTACCATATATTGATTAAAGGGTCATGACGTACAGCGGAATTATTATCGAAGACGAGCAGCATCAGCTGGAAACGCTGCGCACCTTGCTGGGCGTTCACTTTCCGGATCTAACGATTGTGGGTACGGCCTGTTCGGTACCGGAGGGGCTTTCGCTGATACGGGGCACTCAACCAGATATTGCTTTTATGGATGTTATGCTGCCTCCGCATACATCGTTTGAGTTATTACAATCGCTGGAGCGTATTCCGTTCGAGATTATCTTCACTACATCGTTTGAAGAATTTGCGATCAAGGCTTTCCGGTTATCCGCTGTGGATTACCTGGTAAAGCCGATTATTGTGGATGAGCTGAAACTGGCCATCGAGAAGTTCAGGAAACGCCGGTCTGTTACCGAGGCTTCGCTTCATATTCAAACCCTGATGGAAAACCTGCAGGTAGCCCGGGCAGAACACCGGAAGATTGCGTTACCCACGCTAACCGGTTTCTTATTTGTGGGGGTGAAAGATATTATACGTTGTGAGTCTGACAATACGTATACGACCTTTTTTATGGCCGATAAGCGGAAGATCGTTGTTTCCCGAACATTGAAAGAGTGCGAGCTGCTGTTGTCGGGGTGCCGATTCTATCGTGTTCATAATTCACATCTCATCAACCTGGAGTATATCGGCGAATACATCAAGGGTGAAGGTGGCATTGTAAAAATGACGGATGGCGCCGAGATCGATGTAAGCCGGCGGAGAAAGGACGATTTCGTGAGTATGCTTAAGAGAGGCTAACCGAATTCAGCGGCGCGGCTGCCGGTTACTGTGCCGGCCGTTCCTTTTGCTGCTTTTGTATCGCATTTCATGGTACGATGCGCTTAGTTAGTGGTGTAATCAGTAAGCGCCATGACAAAATTAATAGCATCGACATTTGCGGGAAACGTATCGCTGTGGTTGTACCTGGACCATAACCTGGTGATGCAGAACAGCGATAGTTTGACTATGGATCTTGGAGATGATGAATATTATATAGTGCACTGGTTTGTGAGCGGTGATCCTGGCAGCTCTTACTCGATTACGATATCGTCGCCTCGTGGAGCTCAGTTTCAGTTAACCAAAGCCATTGACAGGACGGGGAAGGATTCGGGCGGCTTTCAATTTCGTCAATAAATCCAAACTCAAACTTTAAATAAATGAAAACCCTTAGAAAAAAAACCAGACCGATTGCCAAGGACAAAACGGTTGTAAGTCGGAAAAATTTCGACTGGAAGGACGAGCTGTATGTCGGTGATCCCAAAGAAGATCCAACCAATAAGAGTGAGCCCGTCTCTGTACAAGAAACCTCGAATAGAATTGCCGAGCTTCTTGGTAAATGGCCGCTGGAGAAATTAGCTAAAGAGATGGCCGTCGGCGGATACTTTGACTCGGATGTATTCCATATGAAAGGTGACAAAGAAGCAGCTATAATTTTGTGGTATTGTTATAATCCCGATAATTCGAACCTTCCACAACTATTTGTTGCTGCTGAACAGGTAGCGAAATTCACCGAAAATGATACTCCTCTTACAGAGCCGGTGAATGAACGCCTTTTCAGACCGATTGACACATTTGTATACGACAAACAGTCCAATGGTTCAAATGATGCCCTGGCGTTAATGCGCACGTCAAGAACTCCGGGCATTTCTACTCCGCAAAACATGTCTAAAGCACGTGTAAAAGAGTATGTAGCCAACTTCAAGATTATGATGTCGACCATGCAAGTTCTTTCAGGTGCCAAGTTCAGTCAGTTTCCCTATGCAGCATTCGCTAACAATGAATTCTATACAGCCTTTGAAAGCCGGCCTCACAAATACGTAACTTATTTCTTTACATTGTACTTCGATACCGGTCATCAACCGAATTACTTCCGGCCTATACTTGGATTGACCGGAGATGACGGAAAGCTGGTAGAGACCAAAGGCACCATCGGCATAAAGTCAATCGAACCGATGTTACAAAAATCGTGGCCGCCGCCACCAAACGAGCAGTGAGCGCTATATTACTCAACATCATTTCTACGGTGGCGATCATTATCCCGATCGTTGCCAATGGGTTGATCCTGAATACAGCCGGACTTCGTCTCCGGCTGTTTTTCGTGTTTCTGCTGATCGGTCTTTCGGTTGACCTGCTGGGGTGGTATTACTCGTCGCATCCTGAGATCGAGTCTTTTCTATTGTACTGTAGCGTATGGTATTCTATCGTGGAGGCCGTGTTCTTTGTGTGGCTCATTACGAGCTACCGGCAACGGCCTGCTGTGCGGAGGTTACGGAATTTTGTGATGTTTGTTACGATGGTCTGGAGCGTGTACCTGTTGTATAAAGGCGTGCGGATAACGGGTGTTGTTTCGCATGCGTCGGTGTTCGATGTGTTTTACCAGGTGGCGGTCTCTTTCTTTGCCGGCTTTACGCTTTTGTATATGGCTGAAACCGAAGAGCGTCTTACTTCGCTTCCGTTCTTCTGGATCTTTACAGGGATTTTCTTTTACTGTTTCAGCACCTTTTTTGTTTTCGTTATGAAACGAACCGTGGACCATGCTATTGCCAAAGAGCTCTGGCGGGTGCACAACGTTTGCAATATTATCACTTACCTATTCTACACGGTGGGCTTTATCAGGTTTTACAAGTCTGGCCCACGTGATGTTCGTTAAGAACGACAACCATATTCTTTGTCATTCACTCCGATTTCTGGATGAGACCCGCTGCCTGCTATTTGTTCGTGGCATGGCGGTCGGTATGATACTAAGTTAGCATCATGCCGCCCTGACGCACCATTCTTTGATGCCTCATCGCGGCATCGGTGGACGCTGAAAATCCGACAAAGAGTAGGCGGTTTTAATCTCAATTTTTATGGCAGTACAATATATCGATCCCGATGCCCGGTGTACATCGGGCGACCATACTAGTGATATGAAGGTCATTGTTCACCTTATCAAAGGCCGGCGTTTTGCAGGCAAATGCATTTTCGCTTTATTCTTATGGTTTACGCTTGTATGGAATGTAGGGGCGCAGTCTACGAAGGACATCCTGGAGATCCCTACGGATGGTTTTAACGACCAGGAATTTGTTGAGCAAAAGGATGACACCGGCGACACATTTCATATCAAGTATGTGATGCGCGAGCAGGCGGTGGGCAAGCCCTTGATTTTGACTATTAAAGGAAACAGTGTTAGAAATGAGATAACTGTTGTCCGATCGCCAAATTCTTCATTGGACATTTTCACTCTGGTCAAACAAGACACAACCTTCACTAACGATACAACGATAGAGTTTGTCCTAAAAGAAAAAGAATCTGCTGAGTTCGAGGTAACGGTAAAGCGCGCCACAGATAATAAGGTATTCAGGTATAGTATACGCATTACAACGGAGAAAGCTATTGTTCGCAACTCCAACTATATTTTCTTATCGGCGATCCGCTCCGTGGCTGGGAAGGCGCAACCGAAGGAGTTTTTCGATCTGAATCTCAAGTTCAATTACCGGGGCAATATGTTCACCTTGTTCGGGCTCGATCTGAGTCTCTCTGAGGCAGACTCGAGTCAACTGCGGATTTCAGAGGGGTTACTGACCGTGAATCGTTTTTTGCATACTCCTGAAAAACTAGCGAACAGTGATTTCAACCGGGCGGCATTTGTAGGCGTTGGGTTAAAAATTTTCAACCGACAGCCTTATGTGGGCGGGCATTTAGGGAGCATCGAGATCTGCGGGCCGCTATTTTCTTCGTATGCCTTGATCGGTTATTATCGTAATGCCTACGGACGCAAGCCTGTTATTCCTGGGAACCCGGAAGATGCCGTTAATTTTGAAAACAACGTTTACATGGAGTTCACGCTTGCTTTTGACAATAAGAAGGATGTTGCCAGTATACTTTCTGACATCCGGATCAAGCTGGGTGGCTTATTCCCATTTACGTATCGTGAAGACACTCTTGTTAAGCCACAGTGGAAGGATAACCAGTATCGGATTGTGCTGGAAGTTCCGATCGGTGGGATCTTCAAATTCTGAGTCATGGCCTGGCAAATCGAATCGATCAAGAAGGCGCTTCGGAGCTTATTCGAAGCGTTTTTTCCCGCCATTGTCAAAGCATACAAGAGTATTGTTCGCGATAAGAAAGGTATTCCCCAGCGTTACCTGTGGGGCGATCTGCTTTCGGTGCTTCGAAGTATCGGGATATTTATGGTATTCAATATTATCGCAATCTGTGTATTCACGATCCTGCCCGCTGGAAAGGATGCTTTATTGATCGTTATTGAAGATGTGGGCGTTCATTACTCTTGTGGCTCTCTGCTTTCGTTGATGTTAGGGGTGACGTGCTGGGCTCTTGTTTCTGAATTCGGTGTGCGTTATTCCATTTATGTCACCGACAATTCAGCGAAAACATTATCAGAAGAACGTGTGAAGTGGCGAAAAACGTTACAACAGATTGTAGCGGGAATGTTCATCGTTCTTCCGTTTACGATTGTGGCCGTGGGGTTGCTGATCAACTATTTTCAGCAAACGGGTTTTACGCCTGCTCAACGGGATATCGGCTTCGGTGTTACCGCGCTGTTATTGTACGGTGTGCTTCGTGGTCTGATCGCTATCTACTTCAAGCCATTCAGTCATGTTCTAAGACCGAGGCACAAGAACTATTTCTCGTATTTCTGGACTCTTCCTCTTCATGAAAAACGGTGGGGAGGTAAGCTGTATGGGATCTATAATGATTATGCTTTTACGCTACCGAAGCCGATCAATTTTCACAAACAGACAAAGAAGAAATATAAATTTTTCGGCAATGTTTTTTTGAAAGTGCCGTGGATCATGTGGGCATTTCCACAAAGCCGACGCCACATGCACAGCCGGCACATTGTTCCCCAGCAGTTCAAGCTTCGGAAATTCAGCGGCGAAGGAAATCCTCATGATAATTTCTATCGGTGGATATATCATGTTCCTCTCGGCTTTTATCGCGGTCTGCACCGGAGGCTTCGTATGGTGGGTATTTTTTCTTTTGTTTCGTTATTTACGATTGCTTTTATGCCCAGTACCGGGTTCTATCAATGGATGGGTGCCCCCGGGCTGGTATGTTTCGCGTTTGCGTGCTGGTCGGGTGTATATCTTGGCATTCTGTATGTCGATTATGCTTTGCTAAGAAACAAGCCGGTTACTGTCCGTTTTATTTTATTGGTGCTATTAATCGTATGTTCTGTTTTTAACAACGATCATCCTGTACGCAAAGTGGAATATCCGAGCTTATTGAAGCGGGAGACTTTAAGCCAGCATTTCGTGAAATGGCTCAACGACTACAAAAGAGGCAACGATCATTATTATACATTGAAAGAAAGTTTGCCCGATTCTAATACCGACATAAATTCCTGGCTAACTGATTGCATACAAACCTGTGACACATCGATTTTTCAACCGGTGGTCTTTGTATGTGCGGAAGGGGGAGCTTTACGTACGGGTGGTTATGCCGGATTACTTCTGGCTCATTTGCAAGATTCGCTGGCCGACCTGGGCATCGATTTTAAAAAATCTGTTTATGCTATGTCCGGTGTATCGGGTGGTGGTTTGGGGATAAGTTTTTTCAATGCGATGAACTACCTCAACAAGCCGGGTGACCTGCAGGATAAAGACGAGCGATCTTTAACAAAGCGATTTTTTTATGAGGATTTTCTTTCGCCTGTACTGGGCAAAATGTTTTACGGCGATCTTATCAATTTGTTTATTCCCTGGTACGTTCCCTCGTTCGACCGCGCGATCGCCCTTGAGAAAGCCTGGGAACACGGCTATAACAATATTCTTGCAAAAAATGGCGCCAATGTATTTTCTTCTGACTTCAAAACACTTTATACCGACACGGTCTCCCGTCCGGCGTTATTCATAAATACAACAGAAATAGAAACCGGTTTACAATGCTGGGTTACGAACGTTGATCCCGGAGGGCTTCTTTTTTCTGACGAACGTGATTTATTTCGCCGGAAAATAACAGGTTCTGTGTCGTATAGTACGGCCATTAATTTCAGTTCGCGATTTCCTCTCTTTTCGCCCGCTGGTATGCTTTCGCCTGATTATAACAGGAAGTTTCATTATGTGGATGGCGGCTATGTTGAGAATACAGGGGCGGGTACGATGCTGGAGGTTCTGAAGGAGATAAACAGAGACAACCTTTTCAGAAAGGAACTGATCAAGCCGATCGTTATCGTTATCCGGTTTCGCGACGAGTCGAAAGATGCCTTTACGAATGTGAATTTCGGTAATGAGCTCCGTGAAATCATTTCCGGCATTTACAACACCCGCAGCGGGCGTACGCGTACTGCTGAAGCGCACCTGGAGGAATATATCAGGTCTTTGAACGGAGAATACATTCCCGTATCGCTTTCGAAGAACGGCCGGGAGGTTCCAATGAACTGGACGCTATCTCAACAGAGTCTCAACAACATCGAGGCCGATATACGTGATAAATGCTCGAGCATGAAAGATTGTTTACTAACCAAGCTACTGTTCGCCGATACGGTAATCTATGAAAACGTGAAACACAAATGGCCCAAACCGAATCCTATAAAGAGATGTTGTAAGGTCCTTTCAAATTCCCTGTGCCCCCCAATAAACTAAACATCCAAAGCATTTACTTAACTCACTTCCTCCCCCAACTTCTTTGCTTGATCGAACACAGTCGGAGAACGATGTCCTCTTCGGAATATCGGAATATCAGGGTTGCCCTACATCATAACGCACCGGGCACTAATTGTCCCTCCGGGTGATGACGTGTGTGGTTGAAATGCAGTGTGAGCGTGTTTGCAACGCAGCCTCAGTCAGAGACTGAGACATGATGGGCACCACCGATATTCTCGGGGCACGGCAAGTCTCCCCCGAGTGTTCGGGGTCAGACTTGCGCCAGTTTCCGACATGTCCCAGTCTTATGTTAAGTAATCAGGACAAGGTTTGACTTTTATGACGGTACCTTGCACCAACGCCCCCAACTTTTCAGATTGATCCATTGTGTTTCGGTCAAAAAAAGTGCCCCACCGTTAATACAGTTGGGGCACCCGGGGCGCAAAAAAATATCGTCTGCTGGTTCTGTTGCCTGGATTGTGGCAATGAGAACCTGGCAGTTCTAAACTGAGCAAGTAACCTTCCTTATACGCGAAAGCCTTCCGGCAGCGCGTTATTGGTTGATCTACGAAGTTGCCGGGTGGTCCGGATCTCTACGGATGTAAATTAATTTGGGCGGCTTCGTATCTGGCCAATTATATGTATGTATCCTAAACTATGTGGTCACGCAGAGTCTTGAAGCAAAAAAAATATGCGGCTAAGCATACTTTTTTTGTTTTCATCGCATTGTGTCTTTAGTCGTTGCCGCTTTTGGCTCCGGGGAGGCGGCTTTTGAGCCATTTGATCTGGCCGTTGTGGTTGGATTCGTGTTCGCAGACGTGGAACCACTTGCAGTAGTTGTTGGTCGGTCCCCAGGGCCAGTCTTTGTCGACGGAGAGGAGCCAGTTGTCGTCGCGCTTTTTGAGGCCGGCGAGGGTGTTGCTGCGGACTTCGGTGAGGGTGTCGAGGTAGAAGTCGAGGGAGTTTCCTTTGATGCCTTTGCGGCCTGCGTCGCCGAGCTCGCTGGCGGTGGAGAATCGTTTCTTATCGGCTTCGGGCCAGTCGCCCCATTTGCGGCCGTCGAGTGTGTGGAGCTGGTAGAAGCGTTCTGTGGCGGCGAGGTGGAAGAGCATGGCGCCGATGGTGTTGGCTTTGTCGTCGATGAGGAAATCCAGTTGTTCTACGGTCATGCCTTTTACGGGCATCAGGATCACTTCGCGCATCCAGCTAAGCATGGAGACCATTGTTCCTACCTGGGGTGAATAGCCAGGTTTGGGGCCGATGATGTTGTCGAAGTCTGGCAGTGGTTCATCCCCGGGTGAAGCAAAGGCAGCGGCGGCGTTGGCCATCATGCCGGCGGGTAAGAGCGTTAGTCCAAGGGTTCCGGATGTTAGTTGGGTGGCGGAGCGCAGGAATGCGCGGCGGTTGGTTTGTGGTGTCATACAATGGTGGGTTTGGTGTATGTATTTGTGTATATACGGGGAAGGGATTTAAATCGTTATGGGTAGGTAGTAAGTTTGGGTGGCTTGCGCTAAAGGCTTCTTGGGGCGGTTTGGAAACTGCTGCCATATTCTGTTACCACCGATATTCTCGGGGCGCGGCAAGTCTGGCTTGCGCCAGCGAAGTAAACGAAATCCTCCTGTAATAAAACGTTAATCTGGCGTAGGTCAGCTGAAGCGGATGGATAGCGGCGTGATGTAGGAACTTTGTATTTGCTCAACGTTCGGCAGTCTAAGACTGCCAACATGATGGGCACCGCCGAGTACTCGGGGCACAGCAAGTCACCCCGATAGCTATCGGGGCTTAAGACTTGCGCCAGCTAAACGCTTTGCGGCAAAAAACACATAATAGGGCTTGACTTTGATGACAGTACCTTGCGCCAGCTAAACGCATGGCGGCTCAATCTATATAATTAAAATTTGATTTTGATGACAGTATGGCGTTTAAAATGCATTAATCATATGTATCGGGCTGGTCAAAGGAATCATCGGAGAATGCTATTCTTATTTCAAATTTATTTTCGGCTACTCCGCTGAGGATTGCATTGGCAACTTCGGAATGGGACATTTTGTTAACCGGGATATGTTTTATAAACCCAGTATCCGTTAATGGCGGCAATATTTCAAGTACTTCGAACACTTCAAATACTTTAACGGTTGATTTGTTTAGAGACGACCTTAACAACCTGGTATACGATTGGAGTGCTGTGATATTAATGATTGCTGATTCTACATTTTTTTCAAGGAATGGTAAAATCTTCTCTATCAATTTTACAGGGGCCAGGTACTTGATCTCTATCTCTTTCAGGACTTCATCATATGAAGCAGAATTTTTGCTTAGAAAATTCTGGCGTGCGCTGCCTAAATTATTAATGAGAATATTTAGTTCCGGGTAGAATGTTTCAATCTGCTGTACGAGCTCATCAAGCTCACTTTCAGTAATAAGATTACATTGAATCACGCTGACGTTATTCAACATGTCGGCAACGGCGTTTAGCTTTTCAATACTTTTGCCTGCGATAATCACCTTGTTACCCAGTGCAGAAAATTTGCGGGCAACTTCCAGACAAATACGACAACTACCGCCGGCAATGAGGATTGTGTTGTTTTGAGTTTTCATATTTGGGAGTGGTGTTTCAACTTCGTTGAGGTGCAGTTCGACTTGCGCCCAGCTAAATGCCTTGCGACAAAAACCACATTATAAGGCTTGACTTTCATGATAGTATCTTGCGCCAGCTTTAGCCCAGTTCACGGCAGTCACCCCGATAGCTATCGGGGCGGCATGATGGGCACCACCGAGATTCTCGGGGCACGGCAAGCTGCAAACTTGCGCCAAATCCCAGAAGCCGGGCGGTTGGTCGTGTTCTGATGACGGTTAGTACTGGCGTGGGCGGCAGTCTGAAGACTGTCCACATGGTCAGGCACAAGTCATCGCTTACGCTAAAGACTTGCGCCAGCTAAATACCGACTTCCGTTAGGGTTCAGTCACAGACTGAAACATGGTGGGCACAAGTTGCAAACTTGCGCCACATCCTAGACAAGCCTTGCGCCTGACTTCAATGACGGTACCTTGCGCCAGCTAAACACCTACCTAAAGTTATGGTGGGCAAAGCAAGTGTTCCTTCGGAGGCAGAAGGAACACTTGCGGCAGCTAAACATCTCAGGCAAGTGCCTTACTTATTTAGAATAGGTTATCCCCAATGTGATGGGTACGCTTAGGGCTTTTGAGATGATACAGTGTGCTTTTGCACCTTCGGCCATTTCTGTAAAAGCTTTTTCATCAAGTCCGTCGATAACGGCGGCCAGCAATTCCAAATGGATGCTGGTGATGCTTAGTGTCTGTACGTCGACACTTACTACGGCTGTGGTAAAGATATCGCCGGCGGTTATGCCGTGATGTTCCAATGTTGCGCTAAGCGCCATAGAAAAACATCCTGCATGGGCGGCTGCTATCAGTTCTTCAGGGTTTGTTCCTACACCATCGGCAAAACGTGTTTTGAACGAATATTGTGTTTCGTTGAGCACGGTGCTCGGTGTGCTGATCTCGCCCAGGCCTTCCTTTAACGTGCCCTTCCAATGTGCTTTTGCTGTACGTTTCATATTTTTAGTTAAATGAAAGTGTATTAATAATTTCTGTATTATTTAGCAATGTTCTTTAGCAGAATAGCTACCGAATCAGATTTCACAAGGAAAGGACTGTGGCTTGTGTTCAACTTGTATGTTGCTTCAAATGCTGGTGTTGCTTCGAGCATGTGTTTTTGCAGGCCCGGGGTTACTGTCTGGTCTTTTAGTGTTTTTATATACACTTTAGCAACAGAGCCATAATTGGCAGATGTCAATGTTACGGGATTGGTCAGCGGTATCACCGGTTCTGCTCTATAACCTGAAAGGGTCAGACTCTTTTCGGCATCCGTTCCATCCTGTATAAAGGCATCGATAATGGAGCCCTGGTGAATGTCTATTATCGGGCCGGTTACCGTAAAGTTATTTGGATTAACGACTGTAGTGGAATTGGATTCATCGTTCGCCAGGTCTAACATGTTCTGGCCTGACAAAGGGACGAACGCCGCTACGTATACAAGCTTTTCGATTTTTGAAGGGACCTTTTCAGCTACCTCAGAAATTACAACACCAGCCATGCTATGACCTACGAGGATAACTTTGCCATCTACTGTATTCATGGCATCAATAACAGCATCGCGATAGGTATCCATAGTCAGAGTCTGAGGTGCTGTCTGGTCTGATCCGTGGCCGGGCAACTGCACTACGACTACCGTGTTACCAGATTTTTCGAGGTTTGATTTTACGTCAGCCCAGGCAAATGGTGCAGACCAAGCTCCTGGAACGATAACGTAATTCTTTTTCACTGCATCAGTTGAATCGTCATCGCTGCACGAGAGTAGAGTGAAGAGAGAGGATAAAAGGATTAATGGTAATAGGATTTTTTGCATGGTTATATCGTCTATTTGTTTGTATGTTTTTTAGACGATGCAAACCTAATGTCAACAAAACCGGATTTCTTTAACCATGGTTAAGATCAAATATATTTTTTTATATCAACTTGCCGGGACGTATGGATCAGGTGCTAATTATCTTTAGCGGTAAGACGTTTCCTGATCCGGCTAAGCGACGGCGGCTCTATACCAAGATAAGATGCTATGTGGTACAACGGTACAGAATTAAGAACATCTGGTTGTGTGGAGCTCAGCTCCAGATAGCGTTCTTCCGGGGTTTTAAGCATTACTGCCTCCGAATTGGTTACAGTAGTATGTAACGCCGACTCAGCAAACATTCGTCCGAAGCAGCTCCAATGTGGGGAAGTTCTATACAAATGCTGCAAGGCGTCGTAGTGAATGCATAGAATTCTGGATGGTGTGAGTGATTGAGTAAAATATTCACAGTCATCCGGACCGAAAAAGCCTTTAAATGAGCACATGAATTGGTCCTTTGTAAAAAAGAACATGTTTTTTTCCGCACCAGACTGCTCATGAAACCGATAAACCCTGAATATTCCCTCCAAAATAAATCCCATGTATTTACATGGATTGATTTCGTTCAGGTACTCTCCTTTTGTAAAACTTTTTAATTGCCAGTGAGGGATTGAAAGATCGAAGTCTTCGTCTGTCATTCCGCAAAAGGTTTTCATCACCGTTCTCAATCTATTCAGACATTCCCTGCTTTCTGCACTCTTCATATCCATTTCGTCATATCATGTATACAATATGCCTTTAATGCCACTACGTGGGCACAAACCATAATTTCGCCTGGACGTCAGGAAATACATCTCCCTACAGGAAACGCTCCTTATCATTGATTGAATTTTTCAACAAATTTAACGTCCCGTCAAGATGGTTCCGGTATACCTGAAAAAGGAAAGGATAATACTAAACATGGAATTTGTTGCGGAATTGCAAGGGGGTCATGCCCGTTATTTTCTTGAATAGCTTATTAAAATAAATCGTGCTCTGGAATCCTGTTTCGTAACAAATCTCCTTAACTGTAAGATCCGTGAAATGCAATAGCCGTTTTGCCTCAAGTATAGAGTGACTGTGAATATGGGCGGTTACGGATTTTCCGGTTAACGTTTTTACGACATCATTGAGGTGATTGGTTGATATTGATAGCGCCTCGGCGTAGCGTGAGGGTTCTTTCCAGGTTTTATAACGACTTTCTAATAACACTATAAACGCGTTGCCAATAACGCTGGCCCGCTTCTTCCTTACGGATGTATGTGGCGGACCGGCTATGCTTTGCGATGCGACCAGATTCAGTAAGGAGTGCAAGATCCCTTGCGATGCCCGCTTTACAAACAGACTGGAGGATAGTTGCTGTAGTTCATGGAGTGAATCGGTCAACGCGAATAAGACCTCCGTGAGATCGTTGAACTCCACTACTATGGGAATATTCGAGATCCTTTTCAAATCGTGTTCCATTTCACTGTAAACAGAACCTTCGTCGAAACTGATGCTGTAGCCCTTCAGATTCTTTATTTTCAGTATATGATGGACATGTCCCGGGGCGATAAACAGAAATGCCGGTTTTTCTATCACGAATTTCTGAAAATCCAGTTTCACGTTATAACTACCTGTTTTGTTAAAGAGCATAAAATAACGCTCACCTCTATGCGGCTCGAAAAAGTCCTTCTGGAATAGCTTTTTCCGAATGTCCTCAACAATTATCCCTTCTTTAGCGGCAGGCGATGGATCAAATGATTTGCCGGGCTGTTTATGCTTTTTCAATGTGTCGGGGGTAAGATGAATACATGTCGAAATGCAGGAAAAACGCCGGCGAGATCCGCTACTGGGAGTTAACCCCGGTCGGCTTGCGCTGCATTACACCCATATACAAACGATTGCGATGCCTGTTCGGTTTGCGCCATTGCGTCGTAATTCACGCCATGTATATGCGTCGTTCCTGCCACAAAGGAAAAACACTAATGATAGAACGATCTTAACCGAGGTGAAAATTATCCTTGTCCCATCCTGGTATGTTTGTGGAAACAAAGGCCCAAAGGCCCAAAAAAAACAAAATATGAAACTCGCATTACTGACAACTTTACTGGCCGTGTTTGGATTCGCGGCTGTCGCGCAAACGGCTACAAAAAAGAATGAAACAATTGTACTGGTGCACGGCGCCTGGGCTGATGCTTCTGCATGGCATGGCGTTACTCCCCTACTTCAGGCTAAAGGATATGATGTTATCGAAGTGAATCTTCCTGGTCACGGAAAAGACGAAACATCATTTGCTACAATCACATTCCAGTCTTATGTTGACGCGGTGAAGAAGGCGATCGGTGCTAAAAAGAATATAATCCTGGTTGGACACAGCATGGCCGGCCTGGTGATCAGCCAAACTGCTGAGGCAATACCGGGTCAAATAAAAGAGCTTGTTTATCTATCTGCTTTTTTACCTCGTAACGGTGAAAGCCTGCTTTCGCTTGCTAAACAAGACCCTGATAGCCATATCGGGAAATATTTAGTGATCGATGAAAAGAATGGAACAGCTGTTATCGCAAAAGAAGGAATTGCAGATGTTTTTGCGCTTGATGCTCCCGCAGGAGTGCAGCAATATCTTGTTGATAATACAAAGGCTGAGCCGTTGGCTCCGTTGGCAACGCCTGTTTCTCTAACCGAAGCCAACTTTGGTAAAGTGAAAAAG
>Ga0247764_1000368_pt1 | contig 16034 bp, 13 predicted proteins | sample UWRJL051202B4_FD_179932 | JGI IMG/M metagenome (GOLD analysis project Ga0247764, IMG submission 179932) | Plant litter microbial communities from Arlington Agricultural Research Station in Wisconsin, United States - UWRJ-L051-202B-4 | ecosystem: Environmental > Terrestrial > Plant litter >...
AGTCCACGCGCGGCAGCAGGCTCTTGATCACGTCGATCTTGCTGGAGACCTTGGAGCCGCCGATGATCGCGACGAACGGGCGCACGGGCTCCGTCAACGCGCCGCCGAGGTAATCGAGCTCCTTCTTCATCAGGTAGCCGCTGGCCGCCTGCGACGTGAACTTGGTGATGCCCTCCGTGGAGGCGTGCGCGCGGTGCGCGGAGCCGAACGCGTCGTTGACGTACACGTCCGCGAGCTCCGCCAGTTGCTTGGCAAACTCGTCCGAGTTCTCTTCCTCTGCCGCGTGGAAGCGCAGGTTCTCGAGCAAGAGCACCTCGCCGGGTTGCAGGCTGGCCACGGCCTTCTTGGCGGGCTCACCCACGCAGTCCTCGGCGAACTTCACATCCGTACCGAGCAACGCGCCGAGCGCCTTCGCCACCGGAGCCAGGCTCTGGTCGGGCACGCGCTTGCCGTCCGGACGACCCAAGTGCGACATCAGAATGACCTTCGCGCCCTTGTCGCGCAGGTACTTGATGGTCGGCAGCGACTCCTTCAAGCGCTTGTCGCTCTCCACCACGCCGTCCTTGAGAGGCACGTTGAAGTCGACGCGCACAATGACGCGCTTACCGCTAGGATTGATATCTTCGACGAATAGCTTGGACTGAGTGCTCACGCCGTCCCGTTACCAGTTTCCGCGGGCGGCGGCTACCTCGGGTCGCGGCCGCAGCAATCCCGAGAGATTTCCGCGCACAACGATTCAGGGGCAGGCGTCAGCCGCCGACTGAAGTGCGCGGCGGGCTCTGAGTGGGGGGCGCTTGCACGGCGCCGTGCTCACCGCTGCGTTTCTGCGCGAAGTCGGCGGGCTGCGCCAGCGCGGCGCGAGCGCGCCCTTGGTGCTTGGCGCGATAGAGCGCGATATCAGCGGCGCGCACCAGCTGCTCGGCGTTAGCGCCCGGCATTTGATCCGTGGACGCGACACCCAGACTGATGGTTTGAGCGATTGAACCCGCCGGGGTGACGACGGCTTGGTGCGCCAAGTTCTGCCCCACGCGCTCAGCCACCGAATAGGCGACGATGCTGCTGCACTCCGGCAACACGGCGATGAACTCTTCGCCACCTAGTCGACCGACGCAGTCGTACGCGCGAACGCAGGCCTTGAACCGACGCGCCGTCTCTTTCAGCACGGCGTCGCCCGCGGGGTGACCGTAAGTGTCGTTGACGCGCTTGAAGTGATCCAAGTCGCCCATCAACACACCAACCGGCAAACCACGGCGCGCCGAGCGCACCAGCTCGCGTTCCAGCTGCTCCAGCACGGCGCGGCGATTCAGCAAGCCGGTCAGGCCGTCGTGCATCGCTTCATAACGCAGGGATTCGCGGGCGCTCACCAGCTGCTCTTGCAGCTCCACCACTCGCTTGCCGGCGCGCAACCGCACCTTCAACTCGAGCGGGTTACACGGCTTGGACAGGTAGTCGTCGGCGCCAGCATCCAAACCTTCGATGATGTCCGCCTTGTTGTCGCGCGCCGTGAGCAGAAGCACATAGATGTACGGCTCGTTCGGTCCCGCGCGCAGCGCACGGCACACGCTCAAACCGTCCAGCTTCGGCATCACCCAATCCACCACCGCCAAGCGAATCTCTGGGTCGGCCTTCAGCGCCTCCAGCGCTGCCTCGCCATCCTTCGCCACGACGACCTGGTAGCCCCAGCCCGCAAGCCAATGCTCCAGCATCGTGCGCGCAATGGGTTCGTCGTCGGCGAGCAGGATCTTCATCGATGGACCGCGGGGATTCGAGGATCGGACCCCGAGGACACTCCGTGCTCGAAAGCAACGGCGCCCTCGCGCTGATACTTAAGCTACGCCGCATTCCGTCAGGCTACACGAACAGCCGACAGCCCCGGCCAGGCGACCAACCACAACCCGCCTAAAAACGCAGGATTACGGGCGCACCTGCAGCGCGTCAGCCAGCGAAGCGCAGAAGGTGCGAGCGTCGACCGCCGCGCGCCGCGACGAAAACGGCCGGGAGCTGCCGCAGATGCGTGCGTCGGTACTAGGCTGCCTGCGTGCTTCGCTCGCTTCGCGCGTTGCTGCTGTTCTGGACGGTGTTCGCCTCGTACGGTTTCGAATGGTTGCTCGCGCGCGCCTTGCCCACCGCCGTGGCAACGCGGCGCATGCAGAACGCGCACCGCAAGAACGCGCGGCGCTTGGTGCACGGCTTCACGGCGCTGCGCGGCGTGTTCATCAAGATGGGGCAAGTGCTGAGCGTGATGGGTACGTTCTTGCCCAGCGCGTACGCCGAGGAGCTCGAGGCGCTGCAGGACCGCGTCAAGCCACGCCCGTTCGATGAAATCGCGGGACGTTTGCGCGAAGCGTTCGGGGCGGACGCCCTAGCCCGCTTCGCAGACTTCGAGCGTGAGCCGATGGCGGCCGCGTCGCTCGCGCAAGTGCACCGCGCGCGCGGCCTGGACGGCCGAGAGCTGGCCGTCAAAGTACTGTACCCCGGCATCGAGCGGCTGATTCGCAGCGACTTGCGCGTACTGCGCTCGCTGCTGCCGATCGTGCGGCGCGTGTTCCCGGTGTCGCGCGTGGAACGCAACTTGGACCAGCTGGAAGCCATGCTGGCGCGCGAGACGGACTACGCGCACGAGCGCAGCAACATCGCGCGCATGCGCACCTTCTTCCAGGAGCGCAGCGACATCGTGGTACCCCAGGTGATCGACGAGTTGACAGCCGGCGGCGTCCTGAGCATGAGCTTCGAGGCGGGACTCAAGGTCAACGATTTGGACGCGCTGCGCGCGGACGCGATCGATCCGGAGGCCGTCGCGCGCCTGATCGTCGAAGCCTACTTTTGCATGTTGTTCGATCACGGCGTCTTCCACGCGGATCCGCACCCCGGCAACTTCCTGGTGCGCCCCGGCCCCACGCTGGTCATTCTCGACTACGGCGCGGTGGAGAACGTCACGCGCGCCCTCGGCGACGGCATGAAGATGGTCGCGCTCGGGGCGTTGATGAAGAACGACGACCAGATCCTGCAAGGGCTCGAGCGCATGGGCTTCGTCGCCGAGGGCGGCGATCGCCAGCTGCTCGCCGATGTCGGTCGAGAATATTTGCGCGTGCTGGGCGGCGTGCGCATCGACGACTTCTCCAAGATCGACCGCGAAATGGTGGCCAAACTCTCCGGCTACAATCAGCTGCGCGGCAAGCTGCGCGACGTGATGAAGAGCGTCGAGTACCCGGAGGGCTACTTCTACGTCGAGCGCACCTTGGCGTTGCTGTTCGGTCTGGTCGGGCAACTCTCTCCGAAGACGGGGCTGCCCGGCCTGGTCTTGCCGCAAGCTTCCAAAGCCTTCTCTCGCGGGTTTGCGCCCGCGCGCCCGAAGTCTTCCTCGAGCGCGTCCACTTGAGGCAGCAGCTCGCCTCGATCGGGCTGCTGCTCACGGCGTGCGGAGCCGGCGGCCCCGGCGTCGCCAACGGCACGCAGCTCGTGAAGTCTTGCCGCTACGACGTCCATGTCGTAAGCCAGAGTCCGCTGCGTCTCCAGATCGATGCAGAGTGCCGCGGAGTCGCAGTGCGCGGACTCGAAGCCGACGATGCGCGCGTAGCCGACCACATCGCAGAGGTGCAGGACGGGGCGCGCCAGCTCGAGCGTCGCGGCAACGCGTTCATGCTGCCGCAACCCGCGCCGCGCGCACACTTCCGCTACGACGTGAACCTCGAGCAACTGGCGCAGCAGAACGACCTCGATCTGGCGCTTCGCAGCGGCGATGCCGTGTTGGCGCCGAGTTCGAGCTTCCTGCTCTATCCGTTACCGCTCGATCTGGGCATTGAAGTCAGCGTCCACTTCCACACCAGCGCCGAGGTAACGATCAGCAGCGGCTTGATGCCAAAACAGGACCACTTCGAAGTGCAAGCGCACGAACTCGGCGTTGCCACGTACACCGCGTTCGGTCGCCAGTCGCGGCGCGAACTGCGCGTCGACGCAGCCAAGCTCGAGCTCGCGATTCTGGATGGCGCCCTCGCGCTCTCTACCGACGACATCGCCGCCTGGGCGCAGCGCAGCGCGGATGCGGTGTCCAAGTTTTACGGCGTGCCACCGGCGCCGCACACCTCCGTCTTCGTGCTGCCGGTCTCGGGCAAAGACAGCGTCGTCTTCGGCAAACTGCTGCCGGAGAGCTCGCCCGGCATCGCGTTGTTGTTAGGCTCGAACGCCGCCAAAGCCGCGCTGGATCAAGACTGGGTGTTGGTGCACGAACTCTTTCACGTCGGGGTGCCGTCCTTCTACGGTGAAGGCAAGTGGTTCGACGAGGGACTCGCCACGTACTTCGAGCCCATCATCCGCGCGCGCTCGGGCCTGCTCGACGAAGTGGAGTTATGGCGGGAGTTCTCGCTGGCGATGCCGCGCGCAGAAGCGGTGTTCAAACAACGCGGCCTCGAGCAGGCCAAAGACTACTTGGAGATCTATTGGGGAGGCGCCACCTTTTGCTTACTGGCGGACGTCGCGATTCGGCAAGCGTCGCAGGGTCGCGTTGGACTGGAGGATGGCCTCCGACACGTGCTGCGCGCCGGCGGCCAAGCCTCGGAGGTGTGGTCGCTGGAAAAAACACTACGCCTCGCCGACGAAGCTTTCCCTGAGCCCGTCTTGCTACCTCTCAGCGCACGCCACGCACGTCGCGCCACCCCGATTGACCTGGCAGGGCTGTTCCACGACCTCGGCGTTCAACGAGTGAAAAACGTAGTCACGCTGACCGACGCTGCCCCTCTCGCCCAAGTCCGGCGCGCGCTGCTCGCTGCGCATTGACCCGTCGAGTTGCGCAATTCGCGCGCTCAGTTGCGCAATTTTTGATTTTGAGGGTCCGGCAATCACCGAGTTGTCCGGGCCCCACCAACCCGTGCGGCCGCGCGCTTTAGCCTTCGGCCTACCGTAGCCAAGCGCAAGTCCAGAGCTTGACCGTCAACTTCAAGCCCTGCTCACCAGGATCGTTGCGGCACGCTCCCGTGTGCTCGTGAGTGGCGGCATGCGGCGTGCAGAACAGGAACGTGGGAGGTTCGCCATGAAACAGCAACGCTGGATCCAAAGGGTCCAGACCGTCTTGATATGCGCTCCATGCACGTTGTTCGCCTGTGCTCTGGAGACTGAAGCTACGACTACCGCGCTGAACGCCGAGGCGGAGGCGGAAGTCGCGGAGGCCGAGCTCGTCTTCGTCGCGCTGGACGCGAAGCGCACGCCGAATCCGGTGATCTTCGAGAAGTCACGCATTCCGGCGCGACGCCCCCGCGCCGTGCGCCCAATGCCCTAACCTCGTCCGCGCCACAACTTAGCGAGCGGCAGGAACGGGAATAGCAGGGGCAGCGCGCGGAACAACGACACCAGCGCTTGCTGCCCCTGGTACACGGCGCCGTCACGATCGCGAATACGCAGCCCGGCAGGCGCATCGAGCTTCGGAACCGCGACGAACTCGATGCGCGCTAACCAATCGAGCCAGCGTGCGAGCCTGGCGAGCCGCGCTGCGCGCGGCTCGTCAGGATCGTACTCGAAGCGACGCTCGCGCAGCTCCGGCACGACGAACGCCAGGTACGCCGTGCACATCAAGTAACTAAAAGACTCCACCCGCGCGAACAGCTCGATACCCAAGTGCAAACCGCCACCAAGCCACAGCGCGGCGACGCGGGTGCGCGGCAACCACAACGCGACCGCCAACGCGAGCTCCGTAAAAATGGCCGCTTTCGACGTCCCCTCCGCGAACCAAAACGCAGACAGCAGCTCCTGAACCAGGCTCGGCAGCGAATGCCCTCTCGCCGACAGGTACTCGATGCCCTGTTCGTAACGCACGTGCAGCACCTGCCCGCCGCGCCAATCCGCGTCCAGCAGTTTGCTGCCTGCGGACGCGAGATAGACCAGCGACACCTGCAACTTCAGCAGCTGCTGTGCAAACAGTGGACCTTTGCGCTGCTCGACCGGCAGACGTTGCCCGAGCACGAAGCTGCGATCGCACGGCGCCAACGCCAGAATGAACTCCAGCAGGCACAACAAGTAACGGTTGTTATGGTAACCGAGCCGGTCCCACACGAACGGCAAGAACCCGAGCACAGCTCCCAACATCAACGCCGGCCGCGCGAACCTGCCCACGATCACCAAGAGCGCCAACGCCAGTTGCGCCCACAACGTTGCGCGATACACCGCCGCGCTCGGCACCCACGCTTCCGGCACGAGCGGGACGTGAAAGTATTCGCCGAAGTAGCCGCTGGCATCCAAGATCCGCAGCGCCTTCAACGCCGACGACAACGACAACACGCCGAGCCCAACCCGCAGCAAACCGAGTAGGTAGGTTTCGCGAGGTTCGTCGAGCGCGCGCGCCAGCCACTGCTTCACGGCTGCGCATCCACCCGCGTCTGGCCCTCAGGACGCGTGGCTACGAACTCGAAGTTTGGCCCCGTTCGGCCATTCTTCTGCGTCTGCACCCGAGCGACCAAAGCGCGCGTTTCCGGATCCCCCTCCAAGTGCTCGCTCACGTCCTTCAGCGCCGCCTGCAGACGAAACAGCTGGGCGTCCAAGCCGTAAGTCGCGTGCACGAACACGCCGGGTCGACTCAACGCTCGGTAGCGCACGCGATCGGTCCAGTTGAAGCTCCGCTGGCCGGCGGCAGTCGAAACCTGCCAGCCCCCGTCCTTCACCGGTACCAGCAGCGTTCGCTGGCCGCGAGATATGCGCCGAAACAAATCGAAGCGCAGCGACGACGACTCGTTGAACATCCGAAACCCGAACACTCGATCGGGTCGAGCGTCGGCCGTCGCAATCAGAAACACTTGCACGGAAGCGAAACCTAAGATGCACACTCGCCGCGCGACCGGAGCCAAAACCGACACGGCGCCATGTTACACCGGAAAACTACGGGCGGAGCGCTCGACAACCGATACGCGGCAGAAACCGCGGAGCCACGTCACTCGGCTCAGCATGCCTCGTTCCGACGGAGGCAACCATGGTTTGGCGTCAGCGTGTGGTGATTGTCGGCGGCGGCTTCGGCGGGCTGGCGGTCGCGCGTCAACTCAAGGATGAGTTCGTCGACGTGTTGCTGCTGGACCGGACGAACCATCACGTCTTCCAGCCGCTGCTCTACCAGGTAGCCACCTGCGCGCTCTCCCCGGCAGAGATCGCGGTGCCCATCCGCTCCATCTTTCGCTCGCACAAGAATACCGAAATCTTGTTCACCGAGGTGAAAGCCGTAAACCTCACCGCGCGCCGCCTGGAGACCTCCACGGGCCCGGTCGATTATCACTTCTTGGTGTTGGCCGCTGGCGCACGCAACAACTACTTCGGGCATGAAGACTGGGAGAGCGCCGCCTCCGGCCTCAAAACTTTGGACGACGCCCTGGAGGTGCGGCGCCGCGTGCTGCTGGCGCTCGAGGTCGCCGAACAAGAAACCTTGCCGGAGCGCCGCCGCGAATTGCTCACCTTTTGCGTGATCGGTGGCGGCCCTACCGGCGTCGAGCTCGCCGGGGCGCTCAGCGAGCTCTCCCGCAGCATGATTCGGCAAGATTTTCGACATATCCACCACGACGAAATCAGCATCATCCTGGTCGAAGGCGGCAAAAACATCTTGTCCGCGTTCCCCGAGGCCCTGAGCCAAAGCGCGCTCGATCAGCTCACCCAATTGGGCGTCAACGTGCGCCGCAACTCGCGCGTGACCAACATCGACAAGCGCGGCGTCACCATCTCCATGGAAGAGGACAAGCACGAGTACATCCCGGCCAGCACCGTGCTCTGGGCCGCCGGCGTGCGTGGCTCCGCGCTGGCGGAATCACTCGGCGTCCCGCTGGACCGCGCGGGCCGCGTCGTAGTCGACGCCCACTTGAACGTCCCTGGCTACGACGAAGTCTTCTGTCTCGGCGACATGGCATCCTGCAAAGACGCGAACGGCGTCGCGGTCCCCGGCGTCGCGCCCGCCGCCATGCAACAAGGCCGCTTCGTCGCTCGCACCATCATCGACCGCGTCCGCAACCGTCCCCAAACCGAAGCCTTCCGTTACGTCAACAAAGGCAACCTAGCCACCATCGGCAAAAGCGCCGCCATCGCCCAATTCGGCCGCCTCCACCTCTCCGGCTTCGTCGCCTGGGCTCTCTGGCTCTGCGTCCACATCTGCTTCCTGGTCGGCTTCAGAAACCGCTACCTGGTAGTGTGGCAATGGGCCTGGCACTACCTGACCAACCGCGGCGCCGCGCGCCTGATCACCGGCTCCGACGGCAGCATCGCCTGGCCGATGCAACCCCGAAGTCTCGCCAAGCGCGGCCGCCAAGAGCGACCACAGCTTCAACACCAAGCTCAGTAGCTGCTGCGTCTGCAGCAGCTACTGAGCTTGGTGCGGCAGCGGCAGCGGCAGCGGCAGCGGCAGCGGCAGCGGCAGCGGCAGCAGCGGCAGCGGCAGCAGCAGCAGCAGCGGCAGCAGCAGCAGCGGCGGCAGCGGCAGCAGCAGCAGCAGCAGCGGTAGCAGCAGCAGCAGCAGCGGCAGCGGCAGCAGCAGCAGCAGCGGCAGCAGCGGCACGTCGCGGATCGTGGCGGTTGGCTCGCGGATCGTGGCCGTTGGCGTGCACTCGGCGTCCTGCGGCAACCGACGCAATCGCTTCGCCCGCAACACCGACCTGGGGGCATCTCCCGGCTAGCGGCGTAACTCTGTTGCGCCCGCCGCTGTTGCTGCAGTCGCCGCTGCCGCTGCAGTCGCCGCTGCCGCTGCGGTCGCCGCTGCTGCTGCAGTCGCCGCTGCTGCTGCAGTCGCCGCTGCCGCTGCTGTCGCCGCTGCTGCTGCAGTCGCCGCTGCTGCTGCAGTCGCCGCTGCCGCTGCGGTCGCCGCTGCCGCTGCGGTCGCCGCTGCCGCTGCCGTCGCCGCTGCCGCTGCGGTCGCCGCTGCTGCTGCTGTCGCCGCTGCCGCTGCTGTCGCCGCCGTCCGAGCCGGCAGCCGGCGCGGACGGCCTACTTCTGTCGCGTGCCCGACGGCGTGCCGCTGCTGAAGGGGGGCATGCTGCGCGTGAGGAAGCGACTGCGCACTTCTTGGGCGGCGGCCGCAAGTTCCGCCATGGGTGGGGCGTCGCCGGCGCGCGTCGCAAGTTCCGTCGATAGCCAGTGCGCGGCGGAGACGACGTTGTCGAAGACCTTCATGGGGTACGGTGGGCGGACCGCGAGCTGCAACATGGAGAGCACGCTGCGCATCGCTGCGCCGCGGAAGCCCGTGCCTTCGACTACCTGCGCCGCCGCCAACATCGAGGAACGCGCGAGCTCCGCACGCATGTAGGCGCGCGCCTCTTCGCTGGGTGGCGCGGCGTCCGCTTTGATCACGAGCAGCGAGCCCGTGCCGCGTCCGACGCTGTGAGACAGCGCCGCAAGCTCAGAGATGATGCGGCGCATAAACTCTGGGCCCGGCGGTTGCAGCGAGAGAATGAACTGCACGTTGCCAAACCACGCGAGGCACTGCTCGCCGTCGACGTAGCGGACAATGATCTCGTTGCGCTTCACCTCAGAAGGCCGAGCCATGTTCATTCATCACTCTTGGGGGTTACCGAAGATTCGAGCACGCAATGGGGCAAAAAGATACCATGGAGCCCGCTCACCCCGTGAAGAGATCGTGTGTGGAACCAACGTCGGTGAAGGTGCGCTCGCGGCGGCGTCCTCGGGCTGCCCGCCTCGACGCGCCTTCACACTCCCCGGAGCGAGGCGCGGTTTCCCGTAAGTTTCAGGAGGCTCGGCGCGCTAACCCAGGCGAGACGCCGGAGTCGGATTCGACCTCTCCTTCCGGCAACAGCGCGTTCGCGCGCAAGCGAATTTCTGATTGCCGAAGCGGCGGCAGGGATGAGGCGTTTCGGGAGAAAACGCCCGAAAGGGCGGTGCGCAGCGACAGCGTGAAGTTTTCCTCCATGTTGTCGAACACCGTGTCGATCATGGCGTGAGCAATGCGCGCGTCTTCGTTGGTCAGTGGCAACGACAAGAAGGAGACTTCTTCGACGTTGTGTTCAGCGCTGGGGTGGGCCAAGTCGTGGCGATTGGCGAAGTAGTTCAAGGTCACGCCCAGCTCGGCCTCGATCGTTTCGGCGATTGGCTGCGTGCAGGCGAAGAAGGGCTCTCCGCTAGCTTCCAGCGACTTCATCAACCAAAAGCGAAGCTCGGGCCGTTTGTGGGCAAAGGCATGCCGTTTGACCTTCGCCATGTTGCAGCGGTGCACCTCGGTCTCGTCACCGAGGAAGTAGAAGGCGATCGTCTCGCCCATGTTCCAGTGCAGCACCCGGTCCATGCGCAGCGCCTTCCAATCCTGCAAGAACAGCACGTTGTGGCTGGCAAGCTCCGCGGTCCAGCGATTGATGGCCATCTCTGACGCCGACTTGGGCTCGGCATAGCGCAGGACCAGCTCGTTGAAGTCCTTGTAGCCCACGATATCGATGCCCCACAACGCAACGAAACGTTGCAACCGCTGGACCGCAGGCATCGCGTCTTCCGTGCGCAGCCAATCGAGCAGGGCGTGCTCGGACAGGCGCTGCTTCCGCTCCGTCAGATGAGCGACGAGCTCGCGTTGAGTCTCGTGCACCGGACCGTGTTCGGAGCGAGCTGGCTGACGCGCCGTGCGGCGCGGCCGTGACAGCGCTAGCTGATACTCGTCCTCCAGCTCTCGCTGCAGCTTGCGTTGATCCGCGACCGCACGCTCGGAGTACGACAACAGCTGCGTCAGCAAACTATAGAAGCAGTCGAAGATCCGATTCGCGGCGCTTTCCGCGGCCGTGCGCTGGTCGTCCGACAGCGTCGCGCGGTTGAAGGCAGCCTCGTTCGTGTGCAGGTGCCCTGTCTCGCGATCTCGGTGGTATTGGCCATAGTAGTCATGCTCGACGCCGTGCTTGCGTGACAGAATCGTGGCGATGGGGGCCGTATTGGCGAAGAACACGTCACCGCAGATCTCGATGGCTTCCATCATCACGAAGCGAACGCGCGGATCCGGGTAGATGACCGCCAAGTCCAGCACTTCCATGCCGAAGCGGCGCACGATGGCGGAGTCGCTGGACTCGAAGAGCCACCACAGCACCTTGCCCGGCGGCCAACTGAAGGTCTCCTCCAGGTCGAGCGTGTACCAGTTCTCGTGAAAGAGTCGGGAGTGGGTGCGGTCCTCTTCCGTATGTTGGTTGATGCCGTGCTCGAGCTCGCCCTGCGGATTGGGATAGCTCAAGAACCACTTGTTCATGTCCGCGAAGCCCATGATGAAGTCGATCATCACTGGCGTGAACGAGAAGCGCTGTTCCAAAGGAACCGTGCTGGCGTTCAACCACGCAAAAAAAGGGTGGCTAGCGATCTCGGCGCGGCGGGCTTTCAGCTGCTTCCACACACGTTTCATAAGACAGGACTCCTCGGTTGCGCGAGGGCGTGGCCGTCGAGCACGAACGACACACGCTCGCGTCGCGCGCTCGCGCTCCAGGCAAGCTTCGCGCCTCCGTGCTTGCGCACGACCCTCCGGGCTTGAACCAAACAGACGACCTTCCCGCGGCGCCTGTCGCAAGCCCTGAGTTCTCCTCGCTGAACTACTTACATTGGCGCGTACGGCGCGGGACTTTCGAACTTAAGTGGTAGGGGTGATAAATTCTCACTCCGAGGGTTTGGTGCCCACCTTCACTGCTGGGGATTACTCGCACGAATTAGCGAGTCGACCCCCGCGCCTGGCCCCGTCCGGAGCCATTCCCCGCGGGTGACTGGGACGCCGGCCGCAGGCGTTTTCAGGAACAGTGCGACAGGAAGGGTGCAGATTTGAAACGCCGAAGACTTGTTTCCGGCACGTGCGTTGCTTGGTTCGCACAGGTGTTCCCTTATTCGTCTCCTTTCCACTACTTAGCCATGTAACCCGTGTGACAAATCGCCCCGTCGACGCACATTTGCGTTGCCATTCCGCTTCACCCCCTGAGCTGGTTCGCCATGAAGACCGTAGATCCTCCCCGCGCCGAGTTTCTGTCAGAGCGCTCTGATAGCCAGACCGAAGCCACGCGTCCCGAACCAGCCGAATCAGCCGCGGATCGATCCGGGCCTATCGGCATTGGCATTCTGCGCGGCGCACGCGTGCTGATCGTGGACGACGAACCCGACGCCAGAGAGTTGTTGGTGGAGCTGCTGACGCCGTGCCAGGCGAGCGTCGTGGTGGCGTCGAACGCCTCCGAAGCTCTGCAGGCCGTCTTGGAAACGCGCCCCGACGCCGTAATCTCGGATATTGGGATGCCGGACGAGGACGGCTACGCGCTGCTGCGGAGTATTCGATCGTTACCGCCGGAGCGCGGCGGCAACGTGCCGGCCATGGCGCTCACCGCATTTGGGCGCAGCGAGGATAAGGAGCGCGCTTATCGAGCCGGGTTCGACTTGCATCTGACCAAGCCGATCAGTCCGAAAGAGCTGTGTGCAGCGCTCGCGAACCTGCTGTTCGAAGCGCCAACCGAGCGCATGGCGGGCTAACGCTACGGGATTCGGTCCGCGAGAGCGCCCAGAGCCCGGGCTCGGTAGATCCTCAAACCCCGAAGCGCTCGCGATTTTGCGCCACGAATTCGACGTAGGCTTCGGATTCTAGCCTCGGAGCGATTTCCCCGGCGTCCACCGCAGCTTCCAGAGCGCGTTTCAGTTCGCCGATGAGGCGCGACGGCGGCAGCTTGAAATGCTCCATCAGTGCGTTGCCGACACCGGTCGGGAGCGCCGGCTGCACGGCGTCCAGCGCGGCCAGCTCCGTGATGCGAGTGGAAAGCTCGTCGATCAGCGAGATGCCACGCCGCTTCTTCTCCGGACGCTTCGTCGTGATGTCGGCGCGCGACAAGCACAGCAGATCGTCCAAGTGCGGACCGATCTCGCGCGCGAAGCGCCGGATCGCACTCTCCGTCCATTTGCCGTCGTACTGGCTGGCGCGCAGATGGTGCAACACCAAGAAGCGCACGGAGCCACGCAGCGCGTCGTCCCTATTGAAGAGCCGCTCGCGCCGCTCCAGCTTGTCGAACATGCGCGCGCCGACCTCGGCGTGGCCGAAGAAGTGCACTTCGCCGTCGGGGCTAATGCTGCGCGTCTTGACCTTACCAATGTCGTGGAACAGCGCGCCGTAGCGAACCTCGATGCGCGGAACCGCCTGCGTCACGACCTGCTTGGTGTGCTTCCACACGTCCTTGTGGCGCCACTCTCCGTCCCCAAAGCCCACCATGGCCTTCACCTCGGGCAGGAGCACCTCCAGCACGCCCGTCGTGAGCAGTGAGTCGAGCCCTTCGTCGGCGTGCTCGCCCATCATCACGCGGTCGAGCCGCGAGCGAACGTCGGCCCGATCGAGCAGGGCCAGGTCTTCGGGCGAAATCAGGAGCATGGGCCGATCGGCCACGCCGCGTTCGGCGCACACCACGGCGCGATCGAGCGCGGATGCTGCGCGATCCTTGTCTCCACAGGGCAGGCTGGACTTCAGATTCATGACAGGTGAAGGGCCAACGCGGCTGACTACCGGGGGGCGCGACTTCTACGTGCGCTCACACAATCCGCAAGTAAAAATCGGCAGCCTCTACGCCAGGTGTTGGAGAACCTGAACGATTTTGCCGCCGGACAACCGGCTTGACCATAGAAATCCGTACCGGCTCCCGCGTGCCCCCCTCGTCAAACAGTATACGCTTCCGGTCGATGGCCCGGGCGAACGCCCCGCTTCCTCCTACGGACCCCGCTCGCATCGTGGCTCGGCTTCTGTGCGTGCTGTTTGGGATCATCGGCGCGTTGCCGCTGGCCATTGAAGTGCTGCTGGGCGTCGGCAGCGTGCAGCGCTGGGCAGCGGAGCAGACGGCCGCGTTGTTGCGTGGACAGCTCGGCCTCGTCGCGACGTACGACGTCCGCGTCCATCTGCTCCCACCGCGGCTTACCGTCGAGCACCTGGTGGTTCCCGCCTCGGACGGTGGCGGTCCGGCGCTCAGCGTGGAGCGCATCCGCATCCGACCGCGCGTATTCAGTTTGCTCGCAGGGCGCATCGACGCGGGCGAAGTCGAAATCGACAGTCCCCGCGCGCGCCTCGTCGTCAATGACGGCAAGCTCAGCAACGTCCACTATCAGCTGCCGAAGTCGAGCGGCCCTTCGCGCAAGAGTAAGGAGAGCCCGTTCGGTTCGTTGTCCGTCAACGACGCGCGCGTGCAGCTCAACATCGACGGCATCGAGATAGATAGCGGGCAGTTGGACCTGGATGTCTTCACCGAGGCGGGACCCGCGTTCGAGGTGATGCTCAGCACGAGCGCCGCCTCGATCAAGCGCACGCGGCGGCCGCCCGGCGGCGTCTCTGGGCCTGGCGTCGAAGATCACGACGCCATCTGTCGGTTGGAGCTACGCGCGCGCCTCGAGGGCACGGAGGTGTTCGTGCGCCGCATGGCGCTCGGCGGCGTCGCCGATATGGATCCCAATTCGGGCCCGATGCCGGCATGCACCGGCGACCCGAACGCGCCCGCGCGCGCCTACGTGCGGCTATCGCAGCTGCGGGTTTCGCTACGCGAAAACCAGCAGCAGCCGTACGTGGCCGGGCACGTCGCGCTGCGCGCGCCCATCGCATTGGCAAGTCGCTTCGCGAAGACGCCGTTGCTCGGCGGTTGGCTATCGTTCGCCGGTGATCTGCGCTTCGATCAAACGACGCGCCTGCCGGAGCTGCGCGGCAAAGTCAGCGGCGGCAACCTGTCGGTGGCCAAGAAGCTCATCACGCGCCAGGTCGATCTGGATCTGCAGATCTCGCGCGAAGTCGTGAAGGTGCCGCGGCTGGAGATGGCGTTCGCGGATGGGCAAGCCGTCCTCACGGGCGCTCGGGTCGAGCCGCTAGTGAAAGGCTTGCCCATCAGCATCGAGCGCGTCGAATGCAAGCGGCTGTTGTTCGAGTCGCTGATGCGCGACCTCGACGTTACGCCGAACACCATCGTCAGCTGGTATTTGACGAACACCACCGTCACGAACCTCAGGGGCACCTTGGCGCCGCTGAAGTTCGACGCCGATCTGTTCGCGGAGAACCGCGACTTCGAGGTGACCGATCGCGCTTTTCACAACCCAGCGCGCAAGCTGATGATTGGCGTGAAGAACGCCACCCTGCGCGGCAAGATCGGCGCGCGACCCGACGCGCTGGTGTTCTACGACACGCGCGTAGAAGCCGGCAAAGCGTCGTCGCTATTCGTGAAATGGGTGGCGATTGGCTTCGACAACCACCTGGCGCTGACCGTGGGCCAGGGCTCGAAGGTGCACCTGGGTGACGTCAACCCGCTGGTCGGCATCCCCGTGGCTGGAGAAGCCGAGGTGGATTGCACCATGGAAGGCGAGGCCGGCAACCCGCTGTTGCTAGGCAACCTGAAGATCGCAAACTTCGAGTTCGGCGGCTTCCGCTTGGGCGACATCAAGAGCTCCAAGGTGCGCTTCCGCCCGCTATGGGTCGAGTTCACGGAGGTGCTGGCGCGCAAAGGTACCAGCGACTTCGTCTCTTCGCGCGCCAAGCTCGACTTCGACAGCAACGCCACCGTGCGGATCGACGCACGCGTCGCCACCGAAAACCTGAACCTGCGCGATTTCATCGCGATGTGGAACTTCGATCAGGATCCGCGCTTCGACCAGATCAAGGGCTTCGCCGCCGCGGACGCCACGGTGAAGTACGCCCTCGGTGGACCCGAAGATCACTGCGGCGGGGGCGTCCTGCGCGCTGCCGGCAAGCTCCGCGGTCGCGACTTGGATTTTTACGGTGAGCGCTACGAGAGCGGCGACGGCGTATTCGACTTCCTGTGGCACGACCGCGACGCGACCTACAAAGGCATCGTGCTGAACGTGCCCGAGGCCACGCTGCGCAAGGGCCCGGGCGTGATGCGCGGCAAGTTCCAGATGCAGACCGGCGCGCGCATCGAGGGCGAATTTTCAGCCGAAAATGTGCCGCTCACGAAGATCGACTCCTTCCCGCAGATGCTTCGCTCGGCGGAAGGCACCGCCAGCGGCACCGGCCGTGTCTCCGGCACGGTGGACGCCACCAGCGCGCTCTTCAACGCCACGATTTCTCGCGTGAAGATCGGCCGCGCCTACCTGCCGGAGTC
>Ga0247764_1000369_pt1 | contig 16031 bp, 12 predicted proteins | sample UWRJL051202B4_FD_179932 | JGI IMG/M metagenome (GOLD analysis project Ga0247764, IMG submission 179932) | Plant litter microbial communities from Arlington Agricultural Research Station in Wisconsin, United States - UWRJ-L051-202B-4 | ecosystem: Environmental > Terrestrial > Plant litter >...
GAATCCCCTATTAAACTACCCCCATTAGTACATGATACCCGAACCTGTTTGAATTCACCAATCAATGGTTTCATTTCCATAACCCCATCGCCGCCGCCCCTGCTACCTTTGTTGCACCGAAAACAAACAAGGAAATGAGCAACAAACAACACGAACACCCGTACATCGGCATGTGGGTTACACGCGACGGATACATACGCCAGGAACTGTTGCCAGAGGGCCGCTATGACGAAGCCCGTGGTAACAGACACAGCGCATATACCGGTAGTTATGTCGTAAAAGGCAGCCATATTGAGTACGTAGACGACACCGGCTTTACAGCTTCCGGCGACTTCGAAGGGGACATACTCTATCACGGCGGCTATATTTTTTATCGGGAAAAATGAGTCACTGGATTGTATTTCCATCACTCTCGCACTTCGAACTCACACTGATTCTACAGCATCCCGGATATGGACAATACAATCCCCGGTTTGTACAACGGATAATGTTAGACAAAAATCAACCTTTGATCAGGCAAAGACCACTCAATAAAAAAGTTTACACACCTCAATAATGCCAATGGAAAGCTATCACACCATACTCGTGCGCAAATACGTGGCCGGCATGACCTCTCCGGAAGAACAACATGAAATATTCGAATGGCTTGATGACGATTCGCTGAACTGGTCCTCGTTTCTGGCCATCGCCATCGTTGCCGCGTTAAAAGAGCAGGTCAGTTTAAACGATGTTGAAAAGATGATGGAGTTACCCGGTCATTCTTCAGCCCAACGCGTTCAGCATGTCAAAACACGATTAAGTAATCTGCTGAAGATCATTCAACAACGATAAAACATCTCATGCTTACGGCTTTATCCCCTTAAGCAGAATGAATCTACAGAGAAGTATAAAATTGTCTCAATAAAAGAACCGTTGCCTGGATTACCCCATGATATATCTCACAAGCCAAAGAATATTTCTACATCACAGTGTTGCACGATTGATTTTTTGTTTAACAACATAGAGAGCAATCGTTGATAAACAGAAATGTGTATAAAATTATTAGTTGATAATTAGAAACTTGGACTTTTACAAGCCATTCTAAAAATGTTATTCGGAATTTTCCTGCTATCATTGAGTTAAAGATCAACGCACCCGTATGGAATCTCCCAATCCTGTTCAGGAATCAGCAAAACTATCGATAGAGAAAATCATTGATAGCGTTCACCAGAAACAGGGAGAAGTTATTCGCGAATACCTCAACGATGCCGTACTGCGCTCGTATTTTAAACAGCGTTACAACAGGGAAATAAGCTCGGTAAAGCTTGAGTTCTTGAAAAGAGATCTTCGTGAGCTCACGAAGGCACATCTCGATCTGGTGCACTATGCGGCTCTTATCAAACAAATGAAGGAGCTTAATTCAGAGACCATCCCGAACGGCAGCGACGCATTTTTTCTTGAAGAACTCGAACTCATCTTCAAAAAGTACATCTTTTAATACCAGCCTTCCATTCTTAAAGACAGTCTTCGTTTCTAAGCCAGCGGACTCATGAAACTGCACATCTTCGGCGCCTCCGGTGCAGGTGTAACCACAACAGGGCTCGCATGCGCCGAAGAATTGAGAATACCTTACTTCGATAGCGATTTCTATTTCTGGGAGGAAACACAGGAGCCCTTTACGATTCGCCGAGACCCCTCATTGAGAAATCAACAGCTTGAAACAGACATCAGGCGTCATACCTCGTGGGTTCTGGGAGGCTCGGTGTTCGATTGGCAAACCAACCTGATAAATCAGATTACCCACGCTGTCTTTCTTTGGATCCCACTGGAAGTTCGCATCGAACGGCTAAAGTTACGCGAGCTTCAACGCTACGGGACTGTGATCTATACCGACGCTCAGCGTAATAAACAGTTCAATGATTTTATAAGATGGGCATCAGGCTACGATAACGGTACGGCACGGGGCAGAACACTACGGGCACACGAACAATGGATGAATACGCTGCCCTGTAAAGTACTTGAACTCCGCGGCGACATAACGCTGGAAACACGCCTCCAAAGTATTTCAAACTATCTCGATCGTAGCCTAACATCGTAGGCCGATACAACAGTTAACCTGAAATACACGTCACATTCTAAGGGGTAACGCATGGGAATGTTTCCCTCTTTTAGAATATCCCTGATTTTGAGGGAAGAGCTTTCAGGCGCCCAAAAAGTTTATTATATTCATTATAGTAGTCCGGCCATTTCAGTTCGTAGTGGTAGTAAGCATCTGTTCTTGCTTCTCGGGAATGATCGCTTATCCTTGGCGTTGTATCTGAAAAAATGCAGGCTGGTAGTGTTACGCTAATTCTCGATGCGCATGAAAACCCATTATCTCTACGTGGCCTGTATCCTCGCCAATCTTTTTCATAACGCTGCATACGCAGCAAATCGTTATTGGGTGGGAACATCCGGGTACTATAACAACTTCAATCTTACAACAGACCTCAATCAATGGTCGCTTGTCGACGATAACGGAACAGGCTCCTGGTCTGTTACTACCCGGGGAACGGCCATACTCGGGATGGATAATATCGTCGGTGGTTTTGCGAACCGGTTGTTCAATGTAAACGGGGGTGTGGCAAACCTGCTTGCACTTGATAAGGTCAACGGAGTAGTGAGCTTCCAGGTGGTCGCCCTTAACGGGGGAAGCCAGCGGTTTTATCTTCAGGTAGAAGAATACAACGCGGCGAACACACTGCTTAATCAGCAAACCATATTAGCACCCACTGATGCCGTCGGTTCGTATTCCGTAAATATGAGCAGTATATCTTGGAATGCGGCAACAACAAAAATACGTTTTATCCTCGCCGCTGATAATCAGTCTTCACAACAGGGAACAGTAGAGTTCAATTACTTCAATTATACAAGCTCAGCCAATAGCTGGGGTAATACAGCCAATTGGTCAACCAGCACGGGCGGCACAAGCGGAGCAACGGTCCCTGGGGCATCCGACGTGGCGTACTTTGATGGCGCGGCAGGCTTTAACACACCTTGCATACTCACAGGGAACGTAACGATAGGTGGTATATCGATGACGGGCTATACAGGAACAATAGATCTTCGCGGTTTCAACCTCACCTCTACAGGCGTCAATACGTTTAATACAGGGAATGTTGCCGGCTCGGCAGGTGCGCTCCTCTTCAATACCACAGGCTCGACAACTTTCGCGGGCACATCGTTTCACGCCGTCGTGTCCGGCTCATCGGCCGGCCTGGTCTTCAACGGCTCGTATTTCAATAGCGCAGTCAGTCTCACAAAAACAGGCGCTTCCGCGAATACGGGAATAGGAGGCAACGTGTTTCAGGCTCCGGTAACGTTAACCAACAACGGAACAGCAGTACTGCGTATGGCCAATCTGTCGGCCGATATATTCAATAGCTCGCTTAGCCTCGTCGTAGGAGTCAATACCACCGCTGAGATAAACATGTCCTACACAGCAATAGGTAATCAGTTCAACGGTAATATTACAGCTACCTATAACGCCGCGGGTACCATCACTTTTGGTGGAGTGTTGGGAGGTACGTCTATATTGGCACCAGGCAAAACCATAACCATAGCGGGATGCACAGGTAATTGTGGCGCTTTGTCGCTGGCAGGAGTGGAGACAGGAACAACCGCGCAGACGCTCAACTTTCCAACAGCAGGATCCTTCCGCACAGCGGTTGCGGCAGTCTGGAATGGCAACCTTACCGTAACCGCCGCATCGGTATTATTGGATGGAGCAACGTTCAACGGCACGACCGATATCACCAAAAACGGATCATCAGTTGATGATAGCAATGGCGGCAATGCATTCAACGGTACCACTACCATTACCAATAACGGAACCGGTACATTGCGCATGGCAACAAACGCCGGCGACGCATTCAATGGTAACGTGATATTCGAGCGCTTCGGAGGTGTTATAGAACCTGCCTACAACGGCGCTAACACTTTTGAAGCAAACGTCACAACGAACAGCTCTTCGTCCGTTACGTTCGGCGCAGGGACAGGGACCGTAACGTTTACGAATGCGAACCCGCAGACATTGACACGCTCGTTAAGTACTGCGGGGCCGGTTATCCGCAGATTGATCATGAATAAGAGTGCCAATAAGCTGACATTGTCCACGCCCCTAACGATAGGTGTATCGGCAGTCTTTACAGCCGGCATAATCGACGTGACAGGCGCTAACTATGTAAGCTTCGATAACACAGCAACGGCGAGTACCGCAAAAAACACAAGCCACATAGACGGAATTGTGAAGAAAGCAGGAACCACTGACTTTATATTTCCGGTAGGCGATGGCGGCGTATACCGGCCGATAACGATCACCGCGCCTGGGCTCTCATCGGTGTTTACAGCGCAGTTTTTCAGAACACCACAGCTCTTCGGAAATGCTAAAGTGGGAACTCTGACCGCTATCAGTAATTGCGAATATTGGACGCTCGATCGTGAATCGGGCTTAGGTGTACCCTACGTTACATTGTCATGGACGTCAGTTCAATGTAATGCCGGCTCTTATGTATCTGACCCGGTTGATCTTCGTGTAGCGCATTGGAATGGTTTATTTTGGGATGACTACGGCAGCAGCGGCTACATGGGAGGAGCGGCCTCTGGCTCGGTAACAACGTTACTGCCTGTACTTTCCTTCAGCCCCTTTGCCCTCGCCTCCACCACACCAGACAACCCTCTGCCCGTAACGCTCGACAACTTCAAAGGTATTGTCTCCGATAAAGCGATAACCCTGTTCTGGGAAACCGCTACCGAGCTGAACAACGACTACTTCACGGTGCTCCGCTCCGCAAACGGCCTGGACTTTGAAGAGATAGGCATGCTGCAGGGCGCAGGCACAATAACTCAACGCCAGTACTACACGTTTCGCGACAAACAACCACTGTCCGGTCCGAACTACTATAAGCTCCGACAAACCGATTTCGATCAGAAGATCCGTTATTCTGAGATAATACGGGTGGATTCGGATGTCATATCGGCAGAGAACGGATTTTATCTATACCCTAATCCGGCCGGCAGGGAGTGGATAACATTTAGCCAGCCGGCAGAATTCCGTATCATGAATGCCGTTGGACAGCAGGTGATTCACGGCGCAGAGGCACCAGGTTTCGATGCATCGCCGCTACCGGCAGGTTTGTACTGGCTCGTGAGAAACTCGGGAGAGGCAGTGAAACTAATAATTCGTTGATATCCTGAATGTTGATAGCCACAGCGTTATTCGCGCTTAAAGCCCAGCGCACTGCCGCCGCAAAAAGTTGTGGACTTGTCAAGCACAAACTGTATAAAATATACGCCGGTAGCATTACACGAATAGGTCAATGAGCTTGCCATGTCCTTGCCTGCAAGGTTGGAAGCGATGGCATTGCGCTTCGAATCATACAAAATAACAATGATGCCATCCGTACCGCCTGCTACACCCTCAACGCCCGAACAGATATTCAGCCGGTAGAGCGTTCCCTTGGTAAACACGTATGAATATTCCATCTTACGCTTGTTACCGCCATCACCATCAAGCTCATAGCTCTTAACAAAACTGAAATCTGAAGGAAGCTGGGTGACACATTGTGCACAAAACTTTTCTGCTTCGCAAGCCGGTAAGGTAACCGAACGTACTTCCGGGGCCGCACCTGCCAGGAAACATACGGCCAAAAACGAAAATAGGATTCTCAGGTAATTCATTTTTACTGTCCGGCTAAAGGTCTGTAACATTAGGGATAATCGGAAGCCCGCTTCTGTGAATTGTATTTTTGGAATTATAAAAATCTGAATAAATAACGTTTCGTTCATTTTAGTGAGTTCCCGGGTTGCCTACAATAGATTAACAAAAGGTTTCAAAAGGTTAACAAGCCGCTCTTCTGTGGTAAACCATCACCATTTTTGTGCGTCTGCTGCTCTACTATAAAAAAGGCCTCGCCCGCCATAGCCTTAGCGAAGGCGGGACCCTGTTACACCCTTTCACAAAACCTGGAACCTTATGATAACTGAACGTTATATGCCCGTAGATGCACCTGTGCAGAAGAAAGAGGCGGCGACCGCGGGGCCAACCGTTAGCCCCGGCATCCGCTTTATGTTTCGATTTGCCGATCACGTACTCGAAGAACTGTCCGAAGGCGAACCGTGCACGATAGGGTCAGCCCAGATGTTCGAAATCAAAAACACGTTCGAGGTGGTCCTCCGAAGTGTCCTGCTGGACCTTAACATCTCTACCGTAAAAGTCTGGATCGTAGATGAGCACTATCAGAACCTCAGCCTTTTGGCGTCCATGCGCTATGGCCAGGAAGATTCAAACACCGACCCAGGCCTGGAAACCGCTCATAAACGGCTAACCATGCTCCGTAGTGAGGCTCCTACCAACAGCCGGCATGCTGTGCCCATCGCATATTATGTGCATCGGGTAGGGGGCGAGACGCTCATCGAAGGCATCTCTGACCTTGATTTTACCGGAAAACGTATCCTTCTCAGCTTTGATGCACCCTCGGCAACCGAAGAAACGGACAATCGCGATGTCGTTATCGGCTATGTACGATACTGCAAGCGCATACTGGATGATTGGTGGAGTTATTCGTCGTTCTCGCGTACAAATCGTGAGTTTTCCATCGAATCCTTTAAAAAAGACATCAAGAAGCGGTCTTTTGTTAAATCCTGGAACCCCGCGCAAGCCATTGCCGAGGCAAAGGTTCGATTTATATAGGACATATATATCCCGTCCGGTTATGGGATATATATATAACAACGCCCTATAACGAAAGAGCCTCCACGGGGTTCCCTGTGGAGGCTGCTTTGTCTATAGTAGTTGGCTTAATCAAAAGTAATCCTACCGCCCGTAAGAATGCTTCTAATCGTAGGGCAATTATCTCTCAATAGATTGTAAAACCCAAATTTATCTCGTAACAAAAAGTAAAATAGTTACGGTTTATGTTAAAAATGATGGTTTAGGCTGGATGTTGTATGGAGGTATATAGATTTTACGATCTATATACATGTTATACCATGTTAGATCTGTGTAATAAATGAACTCAGGTTGTCCGAGTGCTCCAGCTGCAGTTTCTTCCGGAGTCGTGAGCGGGCCACTTTAACACTCTCAGGTGATATATCCATGATCGTCGCAATCTCCTTCGTATCCAGGTTTAGCTTTAGCAGCGCGCAAAGCTTCAGGTCGTTTGAGTTCAGATCAGGATATTTTGCTTTTAGATTATCGAAGAAATTGTTGTGTACCTGCTCAAAATGAAGCTTGAAGTTCTCCCAGTCCTTGTCAATATTCAGGGCGAAGTTTACCGTATGCATCAGGTTGTTGATCTTCGCGGGCAGATCCGTGACAGATGCCTTCTTGATCTCCTCTGCCTTGGTCTTTATCTTTTCCAGTATCTCGTTCTTCTGAATGAGGTTGAGCGTGTTGGCCGTAAGTGTTTTGGCGTTGAACTCGAGCTGTTGTTTTAGCTGCTCCTCCTCGAGCTTTTTGTTTTCGAGCTCCTTCTCGAGCACTACCTTATCATTAGCCAGCATGGCTTTGTACTTCGCTGTACGCAAACGCTCGTGGTTCAGGTAGAGTAATGTAACGGATATCAGGGTTATCAATACAATAACGAGAACGCTCCAGTATAGGTCGTTTATGTGCTCATCCTTTCTTTCTAACGTGAGCTCTTTGGCCTGCACTGTCGCTGCGTTAGACTGTTGTTCCAGGATGAGGTCGCGGCGTTGGTCAGCAAAGATGCTGTCTACACTTTCCTGTTGCAGTGTGCGGTATTCGTAAGCCTGAGCAAACTGGTGCTGGCTCTCATACAGGGTGGCTAGCTCGCCACTGGCTTTTACAAGATACTTCCGCACATCGAGCGCACGGAAACGCTGGCAGGCTTCGGTATAATAACGTTCTGCAGCCTGTACCTGGCCGGCTGAGCGGTAAGCACTGCCGAGCTTCAGCTTGGCATATGCTTCGGCAAACAGGTCCTGTCGTTGGATAGCCTGGTGTCGTGATTTCCCAAAGAACGTAAGAGCTCCCGCTATATCACCCCCATGGAGGTATATATCCCCCATGTTAGCATACAATTGAGCCAGCGATCCCGCAAAAGAGGGATTGTTTTCAGCAATATGAAGGATACTCTTCATTTGTTTACCGGCATCCTCGAATTGCTTATGATCTACCAGCGACGTGGTGTACAGCTGTATGGTTTCCGCCAGCAGATCGTCGTCCTTCTGTGCAATGGCCTGTTGAATGATATTCTTGTAATTTTCCAGAGTTTTCGGGTATGTAGCCGTGTCCCATTCTGAATATATTCCGGATATATATATCTGGCACCACGACCGGCTTATGCCGTCCCGTTGTTTTTCGTAGAGAGCCTGGCTTTTGAACAGGTATCGCAACGCCGTGGCATATAATCCCTGAACGTAGTACAATCTGCCCGTCTGGTATAACGCCTGTGCATAGAGCGAAACACTATCGTTTTTGACCGCAAGCACCATGGCCTTTTCATAATAGCCGATACCGCGTTTGAAGTCCTGCCGCTGGCACCCGTAAATACGGCCCATAAGAAACCACGTGGCCGCTATGCCTGGTGAATAATTGTTCTTTTTGGCGAGCTTTAAGGCTGTAACAGCGTAGCTGAGCGATAGCGCCGTGTCGCCATGTATGTTTTGAACCGCTAATTGATGAAGAAGCTGGATTTGTTTCAGGTCACCATCCCGTGACACCATCGGGGCACTTTGAGATGCATGCGACTGCGCGCCGGTAAAATGGCAGACAAACACTGACAGAATAAATATCAAAACGCACAAGCGAGTCCTCATGGATAATCGATGAAAATGAGTAAAACATCGGCGGCATAAATTTATGCTACTTTAACAACACTCAATAGCTTCAGGACGGGAATGTTCGTGCAATGAACGCCAGAAACTTACAACGACCCGGTTCCGAAAGATACTTTCGTTTTTCCATTCGGTATAGTTACCTGAAAGGTAGACCCGTTTGCGGAGGATTTTACCTGTATTACACCCTGGAGCTTCTCTACAATATTTTTTACAAGGAAAAGACCTATACCGAATCCCTTCTTCGACATCTCGCTTCCCTTAAAGAATATTTTGAAGATATCCTGGTCACGTGTCTGCTCATCGATGCCGATACCGTTGTCCTCCACCGTTAAAACAACATCCTGAACCGAAGTTTCAATGCGTACGGAGATCCATGGATTCGGTTCACCAGGCTTCTGAAACTTCATCGCGTTCGATATCAGGTTTTGCAATAACAGCCGCAGCCGTACTGAATCGCCATGAAACTCGTCCGCGGCCGATATGCTGTAGCTGACACGTACGTCAGGATAGCGCGGCCCAAGCTCGATCATCAGATTTTCAATAAGCGAATGAAAATCGATCAGGTCATGCTGTACCACAACCTGGCTGTTGGAATACACGTGCATCAGCTCCTTGAAGATGTTATCCAGGCGTTTCACCTGGTCTTCTATTATACCACTATAAAAGTGAATTGCCTGCTCTGAATGGTTATCACGCTTTAGTAGATATGTCGCCCCAAGAATGGTAGTAAGCGGCGATTTGATCTGATGAGAGGCGTGGTAAATAAAAAGATCCATTTCCTCCTGGATAGACTTTAATGTCTGCTCCTGGCGCTTCTTCTCCGTGATATCGAGTACAATGCCTTTTAGAATATCCTGTTCGGGATAGCTCTGATAGCTCAGCGAAAGCCATCGCACATCACCCTCCACAGTATAAGCGATCTCCTGATTCTCGGTTTTGCGATACCTGTCGGGGGTTCGCAGGATCGGCATGCCGCCGGCGTATTGTTCAAGCACGTCATAAAGCGAAACCCGTGTATAACGTTCCACAGGTATGCAGAAAAGTTCAAGCGCCTTTTGGTTTATAGCCAGGATATCGCCGCTCTGCAGGCGACAGCGGAAGATTCCAACAAAAGGGTTGTTGAGAAGATCATCGTAGCCATACATTCCCGAAACCATGTCCGCAGGTCTATGCGGCTGGTCATCATCAGTGCTATACGAATTTGTTTTCCCTGTATCGGTAAGACCGTCGATCATGCTTGCAACTAGGTTTTCCTTCTCCCATTCATCCGCAATTCCGGAAAATGAAAAAAGATGGTCTCGAAAGTTAAGTCCTTGTTTATGCTTTACAGTACAACATCAGTAACAATAGGTGAACATCTAGCTTTTAAAACGGTCTTCTGTTTTCTGAAAAGGTTAATGATAAGTTCAAAGACATTTGAAAATCAATGACTTCTTTGTGTAAACACCTTCTTTCGAGCGAAGTAACCACCCTGCTGATATAAAAAAACGCGCAATGGAGGTATCAAAAGGTTAATCATGTCCCAAACGTACCCTATAACCCGCCACATTTACAGAAACCCTGTCACCACCGAATTCGCCTAAAAGTGAAGGAGGCAGATTATCATATGCTGTGTTAATCTCGTCCCGATAGCCTAAGCGAAGGAGGTATAACCCTTTAAAACCTATGAGAAAATTTAAAAAAACCGATTACGGAAGGTACGCACAGACCAACGACTTCGAGGGGCCGGCCAATGTTATCATCAGGCTCATTGGTATATTCTTGTTCCTCGGTCTCATTGCTTATTCAATTATATACGTGAAAACACTATAGTGAGTATGTAGTCTCGTTTATGGAATAAATGTGTGTAATTCTCGTTATGGAATATTGTTCAAATCGGGGAATGTAAGGGTTCCCCAAGGTATTTTACGTCTTTATAATATGCGTAGCCGATCCGTTGCGCAAAACTCTACTACTGCCCGCGATAATCTCTAAGTGTAATATTGAAGTAAGAAAAATTTCCGTTTGCGAGATTTTGAAAGATAATATCTTGATAAATTATACTGAGATTAGATAACGTAAATAAACAGGATCTCCATATCCAATTCCGGAAAAGATGTGGAGTATGTCCTGCCTCGAACGCGTTCTCAATACCTTGTAAGGGATAGCGAAAGAGAGATTGTGTCTCGCATAAATCTGACAATGCCTGAATATACGCGTTCATGCATAACAGTTATGCGCAATGTGAAGAAGTTAACGGTTACAGACAGCTACAGGCAAAGCTATTCAATGGCTGCTCCAAAGAATCGATACATGGAACAGTAAACGGAAGTACATAAGGTAAACAATAAGGAGACAGAAATTCAATGTCTCTATCAGCCCGTGTTATTCGCGGTCGCCACTGTACGACCTTTACCACATATTGGGCGTATATAACGCCGGTTGGGAGCACAACATTGTTCAGCTTTTAAAACAAATTCAAAGTTTTGTGCACGATTCAGACCAAAGACCTATGACAGAAGTTTTACATGTTAGAACGAAGTAGCGACACACATAACAAACTTACCGCGTGGGAAGTATTTTGTGTCTTAGCGGTAACTATTCAATGCGTTTGCCCTGGGTACTTATATGCTCAGGATAGTGCGATTAATTTCCAGTATATCACCGTACAGAATGGCTTGCCAAGCAATACAATAAATGGTGTTATGCGCGATTGTCGCGGATTTATGTGGATGGCATCCGAAAATGGTGTATGCCGTTACGATGGTTATGGATTTACAACATTCCGCGCCCGTGAAGGCGATACCCTCAGTATAAGCAGTAACATAACCTATGTCGTTTTCGAAGACCGCAAGCAACGCCTTTGGGTTGGCTGCGAGAAGGGACTCGACTTGTTTGATCGCGAGCTCGACCGTTTTGATAAACACTATTTTAAAGACATGCCCGTGCGGACAATCTATCAGGATGAGCACGACAACGTCTGGATAGGGTGCGATGCCGGCTTGTTCCTGTATGACGAGACCACCGATAGCTTCACAAAGCCATTTCCCCAGCTGTTCAACTCCGACAACATCCGCTACAATACTGTAACATCGCTGGTAGAAGATACCCTCGGTAACCTATGGATCGGAACCGCAGTCGACGGAATCTATGTATATGAGAAGGCCACGGGAGGATTCATTCACTATAACAACAATAAGAACGATCGCAGCTCGCTGAACTGCAACGTAGTACGCAAGCTTATTCGCGATCGGCGGGGATGGATCTGGGCTGCAACCTACGGCGGTGGAATAAGCAGGTTCAATGCAGACAGCAAGACCTTTACGGCATTCACCACCACATCGTCCAAAGAGCAGCGCATCGACAGTGACCTCATACCGGTACTGGCTGAAGACGAACACGGCCATCTGTGGATCGGTACCGATGGCGCCGGCCTCGATATCCTCGACCCCGAAACGCACACGGTACAACATCTGCTTCATGAACCCTATAACTCACGAAGCCTCAATAACAATGTGATCAGGGCAATTAACAGCGACGGCAATGGCGGTGTATGGCTGGGTACGTATGCGGGTGGAATAAATTTCTTCAATCGCAACGCCGGCGCGTTTCTGCATTATAAAACACCAACCTTTAACGGCAACAGCTCGGTTACTGCCTTTGCCGAGGAGCCCGATGGAAACCTGTGGATCGGCACCGACGGCGGTGGCCTCTGTTACTTCAACCGGGCCAAAGGAGCATTTACGAACTATGTATTCAATGCCGGCGATTCCCGCAGTCTGAGTGATAACCGTGTACTGTCTTTGTTACTCGACTACACGGGCACACTATGGATCGGCACTTATCGTGGCGGCCTCTGTCGCTACGACCGCAAAACGGGTAAGTTCATCCGCTACAGGGCCGGCGACCGCTCGAATCTCAGCGATGATGTTGTGTGGACCCTGATGGAAGACAGCCGCCATCGTTTTTGGATAGGAACAAATAACGGCCTTGGAATATACGACCGAAACAACGACAGCTTTGCCAAGATCGATAACTCGAACTCCAACATAAGCAACAACGTGGTCCGTGCATTGTATGAAGATCGTCGCAAGCGCATTTGGGTAGGAACACAGGACGGATTAAACGTATTGCATGGAGCAGGACGAACCTTTACCGTTATAAAAAATATACCGCAAGACAAACGCAGCCTGAGCAATAACTGGATCCGCACCGTTCATGAAGATCATGTCGGCAACCTCTGGGTCGGTACACTCGAAGGCGGCCTCAACGTACTCAGCTCGGGCAACACTGGGCGTCTTGAGTTTACATTCTACAAAGAGGCGGACGGCCTGCCCGACAACACGATATCCGGTGTGCTTAACGACACCCGTAATACATTGTGGATAAGTACCGGCAGGGGCCTGGCGTGGCTCGATCTGAAGACCCGTAAGATCAGGAGCTACTATGCTAAAGATGGTTTGCAGGATAACCAGTTCAATATTAACGCCTGCTTCCGCACACGCCGCGGTGAATTTCTTTTCGGAGGGTTCAACGGCTTTACATCGTTTATGCCAGGTAAGGTAGGGCAGGAGACCGGAAATCCATATCCTCCGCCGGTGGTTATGACCGGCTTTAGAATATTCAACCGTGAAGTGATACCCGGTACAGAAAATGCGCCCCTAAACAAGCACATAAACGAGACCAGGCATATATCGCTGGCACATGATCAACTGGCCTTCACCTTCGAGTTTGCGGCCCTTAACTTCATCCGTCCTGAAAACAACCAGTATGCTTACCGCCTGCAGGGCTTTGAAAGCGAATGGAACTACGTAGGCAATCAGCGCTCAGCAACCTATACAAACCTCGAGCCCGGTACATACACCTTCCAGGTAAAAGCATCGAACAATACCGGGGTGTGGAACGATAAAGGGATTTCCGTAGTACTGGAGATCCGACCGCCGTTCTGGAAAACATGGTGGTTCCGCAGCGCAATCGGGATTGTGATCGGGCTGCTTATACTGCTGGCCTTCAACATCGTCCGTAGCCGGGTCCGTGAAAAGATCCGCATAAACCGCCTTATCGCCGAGCTGGAAATAAAGGCGCTCATCACACAGATGAACCCGCACTTTGTGTTCAACTGCCTCACATCGATACAGGAGCTTATCACGATGAACAAGACAGACGATGCGATGCACTACCTCACACAGTTTGCGAGATTGCTTCGTACAGTTTTGAAAAGCTCCGAAAAGAACTTTGTCTCCCTCGATCAGGAACGGATCATCCTCGAATCCTATCTCGAGCTCGAAGCAATGCGTTTTGACAAGCTGTTCCGCTATCGGATCGTAATAGACGAGAGTATAGATCCCGAGGAAACTATAATACCGTCGTTCCTGATTCAGCCATTTGTGGAAAACGCCCTTTGGCATGGACTGATGGGTAAAAGAGGCGATCGGGACCTGACCATTATGTTCTCAGCCGAAGCAGACGATATAATACTCTGTCAGATAAGCGACAATGGTGTGGGCCGCGCGAAGGCAGCGGAAGCGAGACGGAAAAGACCCAATACACATGCGTCCATGGGTATGCGTATTATTCGCGAGCGTATAAAGCTGATGAAAGCACAGAACCATGCTGTCAATCTGCAGATTGTGGATAATGTAGATGTAGAAGGACGGTCGTCAGGAACGACCGTTATCATACGTCTGCCGATAATTTTCCGCCCTGCGGCCATGGAAGAAAGCCTGGTGTGATAACCGGAAGAAATCTTTTTTCTTGTTGCGGTTGGTTACCCGTCAGTTAAAGACTGTATTCAACCGGATAGCTTTTTTAATGGTAACCTGGCGGCTTCCTCTATATAATAGGGGATAGGAGTGTTATTTTAGCACTAAGTTTATCCTAAACGATGGCCTCCACCATGATTCGAACGTTGATCATTGACGATGAAAGCAGAGCTATAAATCTGTTGAAAACCACGATCGAACGGGATTTCAAAGACCAGTTCCTTATTGAAACAGCGCATTACCCCGAGGAAGGGCTCGAGAAGATATTACTCTTCAAACCCGAGCTTATCTACCTCGATATCGAAATGCCGATTATGACCGGCTTTGAGCTGCTGACACAGTTGCCGGAGATCGATTTTAAAGTAATATTCACCACAGCATACGATCACTACGCCATCCGAGCCATCCGGTATAATGCGCTGGACTATCTGCTCAAGCCCGTAAACCCCATGGAGCTGACCGAAGCTATATCGAGATTTCTTATCCAACGTCAGAAATTCGAAGATCGGGAGGCTTATAGCCGTCAACTCGAAAACTTGTTTGCGAATAATGAAAAAAATCTAGCCATAACCACTTATGATGGCGTGGTGTTTCTTGAGCTGGACAAGATCATCCGGTGTGAAGCCGATCTGAACTATACCAAGTTTATCCTTACCGACAATAAAAGCTTCGTATCATCAAAGACATTGAAAGAATACGAAGACCTTCTTGGCAGCCACGAGAATTTCATTCGTGTGCATCGGTCACACCTGGTAAACGTAGACTATCTCGTCAAGTTCAAGAACGAAGGCAGCCTTGTTCTCAAAGACAATTCCTGCGTGCCCATATCCCGTCGTCGTAAAGACGATGTGATGAAACGCCTGCACGTAGCTGCCCGCTGATATTTCCCTTCCATTGTATAACGTCGCTTAGGCCACGCGTTGCATACGTGTGTTAGCACTTCTATGCCTGTGATCAGCGGGCCTGATAATGTGCGTTTTGACACATTTGCCATTTAATAATTTTAGTCGGCCGCTCAATAACTATTTTTTTCTCTCCTCTTTTTCGTGTTCAAATTGACACCGTTTTCAGGCAAATGGCGGTTAGCCCACCACCGGCAGTGTTGTAAGAAAAGTGAAGTAGCCTGTAGCGGAGAATCAAATTACGATTATGTCAATACTATACCCAACTTCCACCAGTAAACCGAAGCCATGGGCCTTCGGCTTTGCGCTGCTTGTCTGCCTGTTCTTTACCACAGCGCTCTTCGCGCAGGTAAACACAGGCGGTACGGCAACAACCGCCAACCACAACAAACAGATCGTGGGCTACATCACCAACTGGGATGCCTGGAAAAGCACCGCCGCCGGCGTGCCCGCAGCCGGTGCGCTTACGCACATGAACATCGACTATTCGAAGTACACCATCCTGAACTTCTCGTTCTTCGGTGTGGCAAAAGACGGCTCCCTGCACGGAGGCGATTTTCGCAATAAA
>Ga0247764_1000370_pt1 | contig 16011 bp, 12 predicted proteins | sample UWRJL051202B4_FD_179932 | JGI IMG/M metagenome (GOLD analysis project Ga0247764, IMG submission 179932) | Plant litter microbial communities from Arlington Agricultural Research Station in Wisconsin, United States - UWRJ-L051-202B-4 | ecosystem: Environmental > Terrestrial > Plant litter >...
GACACCCGGTTCGCCTATGCCTCGGCTTCCATCAAATCTTCCTTATTTGGCCTCGTGGGCAATTACCTGGGCTTTGGCGGCTACTATAATCCTTTTACCGGGGAGGCGCAGGTCAATACGGATGTGCCTGCTTTTTCCCAGCCCTATACGACCTGCCATGAGATGGCCCATCAGCTCGGCTATGCCAAAGAAAATGAAGCCAATTTTGTCGGATACCTGGCGGCAAAGTCATCTGCCGATAAGGCCGTCCAATATTCCGTTTATTTCGATCTGTATCTGTATGCAGCCCGGGAATTGTATGTACTGGATTCCAACAGGGTCGTACCCCTTCGGGAGGGCCTGCGGCCAGGTATTCGCCGGGATTACCGGGAATTGCAGGCTTTCAACCGTAAGTTCGAAAATCCTTTTGAACCGATTGTCCGGCGGATTTACGGGAATTACCTCAGGGCCAATCATCAGCCGCAGGGTATAAAAACCTATAACGAAGTCATCGCCTGGCTGATCGCCTACGCCAAAAAGAACGGCTGGGAGGAGATCTAGGGGTACCCTTCGGGCCGAGCGGGGCCCCTCCGTCCGGCCCCTAAAATTGATTCTTCCACATCATGCTCTCCACCGGCTTATTGATCTGGCCGCTGTATTTGGCATCTTTTTTCTGGCTGTAGCTGACCAGGATCTCACCGTCCACCGGAAAGTAGATCAACTGCCCTACGGGCATCCCCTTATAGACCTTTACCGGCTGCTTCACCGAAATCTCCAGCGTCCAGTTGCCGCAAAAACCTACATCACCCTTGCCGGCCGTAGCATGGATATCGATACCCAGCCTCCCGGTAGAAGACTTGCCTTCCAAAAAGGGCACATGTGCATGGGTCTCGGTATATTCATCGGTCACCCCCAGGTAAAAGATATGAGGATACAATACAAAACCATCTTCCGGAATCTCGAAATATTCGATTTCATTATGCTTTTTGGCATCCAGGATATGTTCCCGGTAGGTCGCCAGCCATTTTCCCAGGTGAATGTCATAGGAATTACTGCCCAGGCAGCTGCGATCGTAGGGCTCGATCTTGATCGTTCCTTTTTCTATCTCTTCCAGAATACGCGAGTCGGACAGGATCATGATGAAATTAGTTAAGTTTGCAATTTAGCGGAAATGCAAATGTGCTCTTATAATTTTTAAAATGCCCCTGTTTTATCAACATAATATCAACGAGGGAACGAAATTGGGGATTTGGCTCATCGAGGAGCCGGAATCCTTTTCCTGGAAAAAGTACCTTTGAAAAGAGATGTATCGCATCCCTTTAAGCGCTTGCAGCACCTGGCTGGCCGCTACCTGCTTTCTTTTCTCTTCCCCGACTTCCCCCTGGAGGAGATTCAGATCGCCGATACCCGCCAGCCATTCCTGGAAAGCAAAAAATACCATTTCTCCATTTCCCATTGCGGCCACTATGCGGCCGCCCTTGTCAGCAGGAACAACAGGGTAGGAGTGGACATCGAGCTGATCACGCCCCGTATCGAGCTGATAGCTCCAAAATTCCTCAGCACAGAAGAATCCCAGTTTTTTAACGATGATTATATCCTTTTCCTGGAACAATGGGGATTGCGCGGACAGTTTCACCAGGAGTTTCTCACCCTGATCTGGAGCGCCAAAGAAGCCATCTTCAAATGGTATGGCCGGGGTGAGCTGGATTTTAAGAAACACATGCAGCTGGAAGGCACTATCAATATGGACGGGGAGGTGATCAAACTGCCCTTTGTCTTTAACAAAAGCTGGGAGATCCACCTGGAGCTCGAAGCCCGCACTTTTGAGGAGCAGTCCCTCGCCCTGGCCTGGGTACTTACCTGAAAATTTATTTAAGCCATATCCCGATTAATTTCGGTCTCCAAAAATAGGCCAGATGAATGTTTTAATTCATTCCTAAATTTATAAGTGAGGGGCCGAAAGGTAAAATTCATAAATTAGTCCAATTCGGAGAAACAAACTTAAAAGGCCTGTACAATTTAGCTTTTGGCGATAAGGATACAACTTCAGGAGAAATTAATGATTCCATTGTTTCTAACAATAATGACAGTGACAAAGTGTTAGCCACCGTAGTTGCTACTGTATATGCATTCACGGACAAACGGCCGCATGCCTGGGTTTATGCCACCGGAAGTACAAAATCCAGAAGATCAGGTACTTTTCAGGGATAAGCTGGAAAAAGCAAATGAAATGCTGAAAACCATTGGATTACCTAAATCCAGGAAGCATAGCTGAGTACCCGTATTTTCCTCAGTCCAATACCAGATCATCATCCTCCTCCTCCAGTAAATTCACGTCGATCGCATCCTTTCCGGCGATCCCCTCGATAGACCCACGCACATGTGCGGCATTAAGCAAAACCTTCTCCAGTTGCTTTTCCCGCGACTTCCACAACTTCTCCATCGTATCCCTTTCCTTCTGAATGGACTGCTTCATCGCCAAAAAACCTTCCCGGATAGCCTTCCATTGCTCGCTGAACTCCGTACTGGTAAGATAGTCATACAACAGATGCATCTTATCCCCCCTGTTTTCCTGGGACCGGGACGCCGTAAAGACCCGCACAATACCATCCCTCAACACATAGGACAGCGCTTTTACCTCGGTAAACGAGCATATCCATACGCCATTTTTTTCCCCAAACCGGTCCATATCCTTCGGCATAGCCTGCGTCACAATCACGGCCACCATGGCCCCCTGACTGCGCATATCGGCCTTTAGTTTCTCGATCCAATCCTGGGAGAAGTCCCGGGTACGCTTGCTCTCGTAAATAATCTTCCCGCATTCCTGCCCGAAATTATTACGAACCGTCTGAATACAATCCGCCCCCCGGACCCCTTTGCCGACCTCGCTGATCTCATCAAAAGGGAAACTCACGCGCAGCAGCTCTTCGAGGGCCAGCTCCTGCACCTCTCCCTGCAATTGCATAGAACCCTGCTCGGCCTTTCTACGCATCTCCTCTGCCAGCTTCTTCTGATCATCCAGTTGTTTCTCCAGCTCCTTCAACCGCAATTGATATTCCGTCTCCCGGGTGGCCACCTTTTGCTCCTCCAGCTCCCGGATCTCCTGGGACAGCTTGCCCCGCTCTTCCTGCAGCTGACGCTGAACGGAGAGCTCCATCTCCGATTCCCGGGTCTTCAGCTCCTGCTCTTTTTTCAGGAATTCCAGCTCCTTTTGCCGGGAAGCTTTTAATTTTTCCTCGTTGTCCTTGTTGGCATCTTCCAACATCTTTACCTTGTTCTCAAAATCAGTGGCGATGGATTTACGCAACGTTTGTTCTGTCGCCTGTTGCCAGCGTTGTTTTTCCTCCCCCATACGCTGAGCGAAAGCCGCTTCCTGCTTTTGCGCCGATTGCTGCCATTCGGCCTCTTTGCGGGAGAACTCTTCCTGTTTCTTCAGCAATTCCTTCTCCTTGTCTTTCTTGAAGGCTACCATCTGCTCCCGCAGCTCTTTTTTATATTCTTCCGAGACGGCCTCTTCCATTGGGAAAAGATGACCGCAGTTCGGGCATTTTATGTCTGTTGCCATCCGGCTTGTTTTTTGGGCAAGTTAGTGATAAACGATAATTCCCGTACTACTTTTCGGGTATTGACAAGATGGAATAGTTTTTGGAGTTTTAACGGATAGAAGGCACCCTCCTCCCTATTGACCTGTCGATCTCCAATGGAACTGGACTATTTTTAATTAAAAGCCATTAAAAAAGTTAAACATGAAAAAAGCTAAAGTTGCCGCCGGCACTTACACCACATTGGCCGGTAGTACGAAGGCGAGTCCCGCAGCCGCCGCGATCAATACCCTTAATCCTAACGACACGGCATCCGTCACCATCCGGATAAGGAGGAAAAAAAGCATCGATACGGTGCTGGAAAAAGGCAAACTGATCAGCCGGGAAGAGTACGCTGAACAATATGGCGCTTCGGAAGATGATATCACCCAGGTGGAAGCATTTGCGGCTGAGCATCACCTCTCCATCGTGCAAAGCGACAAGGGCCGCAGAAGTGTGGTGGTCAAAGGACGTATCAGCGATCTGGAAACCGCATTCAAAGTACATCTGACACACTATAAAGACGACAAAGGAGTTATATTCAGGGGCCGGACCGGCGATATCTGCATTCCGGCAGAACTGGAAGGAGTGATAGAAGGAGTCTTCGGCCTGGATAACCGGCCGCATGTACAACCCCATTTCCAGGTCGCCAAAGAAGAGAACGGCATGTTCCTCGCCCATGCTACCAGTCCCGGCTTCACCCCCAATCAGCTCAATACTATTTATAAATTCCCCGCCAATGTCACGGGCAAAAATCAATGTATCGGCATCATCGAATTAGGCGGCGGATACCGCAACACGGACCTGGCCACTTATTTTTCAGGACTCGGGATTCCCCAGCCTTCTGTAAAGGCCGTTTCCATCGATGGCGGTACCAACAGCCCCACCACTGCCAGCAGCGCGGACGGGGAAGTGATGCTGGACATCGAAGTAGCAGGTGCGGTAGCGCCCGGCGCCAGTATCGTGGTTTATTTCACCCCTAATACAGACCAGGGATTCCTGGATGCCATTACCACCGCGGTACATGACACCACGAACAAACCCTCTGTCATCAGCATCAGCTGGGGCGCTGCAGAAGTGGCCTGGACAACCCAGTCGCTGAATAACTTCAATGAAGCCTTTAAAGCCGCCAGCCTGTTGGGGGTGACGATTTGCGTAGCCGCCGGCGACTCCGGCAGCGATGATAGCGTCGGCGATGGCAAAGTACATGTAGACTTCCCCGCCAGCAGTCCCTATGTACTGGCTTGCGGCGGAACCAAGCTGGTGGCCAAAGGGAATAAGGTCAGCAGTGAAGTGGTATGGCATGAAGCGGCCGATTCCGCAACCGGTGGCGGCGTCAGCAACTTCTTCCCCTTACCTTCCTACCAGTCCAAAGCCAAAGTGCCTTTGGCGATCGATACCAAATTCAAAGGACGGGGAGTACCGGATGTAGCCGGGAATGCCGACCCGAATACCGGTTATAAAGTGCGGGTAGACGGTCAGAATATGGTGATCGGCGGGACCAGCGCCGTAGCGCCCCTGATGGCAGGTCTCATTGCCCTGCTGAACGAGAAGAACGGTACGCCCGCTGGTTTCATTAACCCTAAAATATATGCTGCCACCGGCGATTGCCGCGATATTATCAAAGGAGATAACATCACTACCAGCACCCACAAAGGCTACAAGGCAGGCAAAGGCTGGGACGCCTGTACCGGGCTGGGCGTATTGTACAAACTCTAACTCAGCGGAGCTGGTGTTCCTTCAGATAATGCTGGGGACTCTTGCCCGTGATGGATTTGAAATGCTTGTGGAAACAGGTGAAATTATTAAAACCGCTCTCATAACAGAGTTGTTTGATGCTGAACCGGTTGTCTATAAGCAATTTACAGGCGTGACCTACACGTATTTCCGTAAGGAACTGCGTGTAGGTCTTTCCCGTTCTGGACTTAAAATACCGGCAAAAAGAGTTGGGTACCATCCCCGCGACCGCCGCTACCTGTTCGAGATAGATCTTTTGCGTGAAATGCCGGAATGTATAATCGTAAATGGCATTGATACGATCATTCTCCAATTCGCTGAAGTCATAGCTGAAGCCGATGGATGAAAGAAGATGCTGCTCATTGGAACCCGCAAAGGCAGACAGGCATTCGATCAGCGAGATAATCCTGCCTACTCCTTCCGAAGTGCGGATCTTTTCTATGCCCTCCTGTATACCCGCTTCCTTCTTCGCACTGACCAGGATACCCCGGCGGGCTTTGTCCAGCAGACTTTTGATAGGCTTGGTTTCCGGTAACTGGAGAAAAATGTCTCCCCAGAAATTCTCCGAAAAATGGATGACGGTAGAATGCACCGGCAAATCCTTATCCCCTTTGAAATAAGCGTCATCATACCTCCAGTAATGAGGCAGATTGGATCCCACCAGAATGATGTCTCCGGAGTGGAAGCGTTTGATGTGGTCGCCTACGAACTGGGTCCCGCTACCCTGATGAAAATAGATCAGCTCTACTTCCGCATGATAATGCCAGCGGTTGTTGATGAACGGATCCCTGTCCTCCCGGACGCTAAAGGAATGCGTGGCCGTCTTTGGGACTTTCAGTAATTTGGGCTTCATGTCCTGTAAATTTACGGATCAATCAGAAAGTCGGTTAAAAATTCTAATTTTGGGGTGCTAAAATGAAAATCACCTTGAACAAGTTTCTTCTTATCATCCTGATAGGCCTTATTGCCGTGTGCTCTTGCAAACGCAACCCAATCACCGGCAGAAAGCAACTGACGCTCGTCTCCGAGAAGGAAGTACAGTCGATGGCCCTCACCGAATACAATCACTTCCTCACTGCCAATCAGGTAGTACCCATCAATAACAACGACGCCGAAATGGTGAAGCGGGTGGGCACCCGGATCGCAGCCGCCATCAAACAATATTATCAGGACCAGGGTCTGGCTAGTGCGCTGGAAGGCTATAACTGGGAATTTAATCTGGTACAGAGCAAAGAAGTCAATGCCTGGTGTATGCCGGGAGGCAAAGTGGTGGTCTATACCGGCCTGCTGCCGTTGACACAGAATGAGACCGCGCTGGCAATCGTACTGGGACATGAGATCACCCACGCTGTCGCCGGTCATGGCCGGGAAAGGATGAGCCAGCAGCTGCTGGCCCAGGGTATCCAGGTGGCTGGAGATGTGGCATTGGGCAGCAATCCCGGAACCGTAAGTATTTTCAACGCCGCTTACGCGCCGACTGCACAGGTAGCCGTACTCCTGCCTTATTCCCGCAAACATGAATACGAAGCAGACCACTACGGACTCATATTTGCCGCTATGGCAGGCTATGATCCCCGCGAAGCGATCCCCTTCTGGCAACGCATGGCTGCCATGGGCGGCAACAAACCTCCGATCCTGCTGAGCGATCACCCCGCCGATGCCGATCGCATCGCCAAACTGCAGGAACTCATGCCAGAAGCCTTGAAGTATTATAAACCAATGAACTGAACGGCTCGTCATTCAGACACATTTTCCCGCCTCCCCCCCGGCTTAACATTGATTTAATGTTGGTGCAACTTTTTTTTATCCAAATTGCACTCGCTCTGATTAACATATCAATAACAGGTCCCGCAAATTTTTAAGCCCGCATGAATGAGGTGGCCGCCATAAAAAATAGTAGCGAAACGGCATTCGTAAACGTATACCATCAATTCCACGCCAAAGTTTTCCGCTTTTTTCTCAAACGGATAAAAGAGCACGACACAGCTACGGAATTGACCCAGCAGACGTATATTAAACTCTGGCAATCCCGCCATACCCTCTCCGAATTATATTCCCTCGAAACACAATTGACCACTATCGCAGGCTCCATCCTCGTAGATCATATCCGCCGCCAGGCCCGGGAATACAAATTACGCACTACCCTGACGAACAGACTCTCGCTGCAATCCCACCTGACAGAAGGTTTCCCCGGCAGAGATTTTGAAAATTCGGAACACCTGCATGCTGCCATCGAACAACTCCCGCCAGTCCGGAAAAAAATAATGCGGCTTCGAATAATCAACGGCCTCTCCAATAAAGAGATTGCCGGCCTGCTGAAGATCTCCGATAAGACCGTCGAAGATCATATAACCAAGGCGGTGAAACAAGTCCGGTCTATCGTCGCCGCGCTCACCCTGCTTGCATTGTTAAGTTAATGTTACCGGCAGGGGAAGCGACTCTCCCCACTCGTATTAATTTAGAAGCCTTACACAGTCCCGATACATGGTAATAACATCAGAACAGATCGAACGATTTTTTGATCAGCATTGTACAAAAGAGGAAGCGGAACAGATCGCCCGATATCTGGAGGAGAACCCACAGGTGCTGAGAAAGTATATCATGCAGGACTGGACGGAGACAGACGGACAAACGCCCTTGCCGGCAGCTACCAGTAATCTGATGCTGTCGGCCATCCGGCAAACCACTCATCCCGTCAGGAAGCTGGCCTCAACGAGATCATTGACAAAAAGATATTTGCCCTGGGCAGCCGCCGCCGTATTCATTCTGATAGTCGGCCTGGTATGGCTGACACCCCGGAATGCCCAAAAGCCGGTTATCGCATCGGCCGCAGCCAAAGATACGGTCCCCCGACCCGCTATTGTTTACCGGGTAAGGGCGAACAATACGTCAAAGACACAGGTCATTCCCTTGCCGGATGGATCGGTTGCCGCCTTAGCCGCTAACAGTACCCTCCGTTATGAGGAGCCGTTTGCCGGCAATAAAAGAGAGCTGCTGCTGAAAGGACAGGCTTCTTTTAAAGTCACGAAAGACGAAGCCCGGCCTTTTACCGTCAGTGCCGGCCCCATCCTTACGACCGTTCTGGGTACGGAATTCAGGGTGTCTGAAAACGACAAAGGAGTTACGGTCAGGCTATACAGCGGAAAAGTTCGGCTGCAGTCAAAAGACAACGTTCTCAGGAAATGGCATGACAATATCGTCCTGCTGCCCGGCGAACAAATGAAATATAGGACAAACGGTGACCTGGTAGAAGTATCGGGTTTCGAAAAAATCGAACGACCTGTCCGGCCTTTGAGAGCGGCTCAACCCGATCAACAGCCTGCTGAACCAAAGGACAAGGACGATGCACTCGTATTCAATCACCGCCGGTTGCCGGAAGTGATGGATCAACTGGCTGCCCGCTATCATACGCCCATCACCTATGATAGAAAATTAATCGGGGGCCTGTATTTCTCGGGAACCGTATTGACATCCGATTCGCTGCTGACTATACTGGAAGTGATTACCAATATGAATGAACTGACCATCGTACAGGGAACCAACGGTTTTATCATTCAGAAGAATATCCCATAAACCATCAATGTAGTTTTTCTTCCGCCTGACAGGGTCATCTCTGCAGGAGGCACTTCTTGCAAAAGAGGTGAAGGGCAGGGGCATGTCTATCCCACACTAAAAAAAGTAATAATTATATGAAAGCATCATTTCTCAAACTAACCGCTTTGCTATGCTCCTGCGCGCTGTTCTGGAGCGGAGATAGACTTTATGCACAGGAACCCTCCGTCTCGGAGGTCACAGGGTCCGTGCTGACAGAGAAGGGCGAAACCCTGCCCGGCGTCACCGTACAGGCCGGCAACATAGACACGCACGAAAGCTATTCAGCCGTCACCGATGACAAGGGCTTCTTTGTGATCCGGAGACTAATCGTCGGACATAAATATGATTTCAGTTTCTCTTCTGTCGGATATCAGCAGGGGAGCTACAAAGGGTTTGTCGTCAGACAGGCCGGACAAAACAATACCGTATCAATCCACCTGAAAGAACGCAATAGTGAATTAAACGAAGTGGTGGTCACGGCCCTCGGTATTAAGAGGGCAGAGAAATCCCTGGGTTACGCCGCTCAGACCATCGGCTCCGGCGCGGTGGAAGACGCCAAAACGAATAACTGGGCAACCTCCCTGTCCGGTAAGGTAGCCGGCCTCAATATACAAGGCACCGGAGCCGGGCCCATGAGTTCTTCCCGTATTACGTTAAGAGGGGAGAATTCATTGAACCTGGATAATAACCAGGCGCTCATTGTCATGGATGGGGTCCCGATCAGCAACAAGATCTCCGGGACGGGTTTCAATGGCAATCTCTCTGCCGACGCACCCGTAGATTTCGGATCGGACATATCGGATATCAACCCCGACGATATCGAAAGCGTTACGGTATTGAAAGGACCGGGCGCAACGGCGCTGTATGGCAGCCGGGCCGCCGGAGGCGCTCTGATCATTACTACGAAATCCGGTGCAAGAAAGGACAAGGGACTGGGTGTCACCTTTAATAATAATACCAGCGTCGATCAGATCAATCGTTGGCCGGATTACCAGTATCAATACGGAGAAGGCCGCACCAACGCCTATTACTCCTATGGCAATAGCGCCGATGGCATCAATACCAGCACCGCCGTTGCCGCCGGCAGGGCCTGGGGGCCTAAATTTGCGGGGCAGTCTTATTTTCAATATGACCCCACTACCGCTAATAATTTACCCACGGCCCGTACTCCCTGGAAGCCTTACAAAAACTACATTACCGGCTTCTTCCGCACCGGGTTAACGGAAACCAATAGCCTGTCTATCGATGGCGGCAATGACCGGGGCTCTGCCCGCCTGTCCGTTTCACAGCTGAAGAATACCTGGATCATCCCCAACACCGGTTATCAGCGATTGTCCGCGGCCCTGTCGGTCAGCCAGAAGGTTTCGGACCGGCTGAAGATCAGCGGTAAAGTGACTTACACCAATAAGAAGAGCGATAACCTGCCTTCTGCCGGTTACAATAACCAGACGTATATGTATTTCATGGCCCTCGGAACGGCGCCCAGCATCGATCACAACTGGTTCCGGCCTTACTGGCAACCCGGTCTTGTCGGCGTTCAGCAGAAGCTGCCTTTCAACCCCGGTCCGGACAATCCCTACATAGATATTTATGAGGACCTGAATAAGCTGAATAAGAACGGCGTGGTCGGTACCGTCTCGGCCAACTACGAGATCACGAAAAAGCTCGAACTGGTATTGCGCACCGGCGTGGATATGGCCTATGAATTTCATTCACAGCAACGCCCTTATAGTCTTACCAAATATCCGAAAGGTATGTACCGGGAAGAGAATATCTTCAATTACGAATCCAACTCGGATTTCCTGCTGACCTACAAAGATCAGTTGAACAGCAATATCAAATTTACCCTCTCGGGCGGCGGTAATGCGATGAAGCAGACCTATGATTTTACTGGCATCTATGCGGATCAATTGGCGCAGCCAGGCGTTTATCAGCTCTCCAATAGCCTGAACCAGGCTGTGTCGGATCCTGAAAAGACCCGTAAGGCTATCAACAGCTTTTATGCGTTTACCCAATGGTCCTGGAAGGAAAAAATATTCCTGGATGTGACGGGCCGCAACGACTGGAGCAGCGCCCTGCCATATGACAATTCTTCTTTTTTCTACCCCTCGGTGAGCACGAGTTTTCTGCTGCATGAGCTGTTTACGCTGCCCTCGACCATAAATTTTGCCAAGCTGAGATTGTCCTGGGCTCAGGTGGGTAACGATACCCGGCCTTATCAGACGTCGAAATATTACAGCAGTATCTACGGCAATAACTTTACCAATCCCTCGACGCTCTATAATCCTAACCTCAAGCCGGAGATCATTACCAGTTATGAAGCAGGACTGGATCTGCGGACTTTCCAGAACCGGCTGTCACTGGACCTGACTGCCTACCGGAACAGAAGCCGCAATCAGATCCTCTCCATTCCGCTGGATCAGACTTCAGGCTATTCCGGCGCCCTGCTGAATGCCGGCCTGATCGAAAGCAAAGGGGTGGAGGTACAACTAAAGGCAATTCCCATTCAGACCCGCAACTTTAAATGGACCAGTACGCTCAACTGGAGCCGGAACCGCAGTTACGTCAAGGAGCTCACCGCCGGTATTACCAACCAGGTCGTCTATGCAGATGGTACCGACGTACAGATCCAGGCAAGGGTAGGGGGGAGAATGGGGGACATGTATGGACAGGGCTTCCAGCGTTCACCCGACGGGAAGGTCGTTTATACGGCGGCAGGATTGCCGGCGGCACTGGACCCGACGGTAAAGAAATGGGGGAATGCTTTTGCAGACTGGAAAGCTGGCTGGATGAATGAATGGGTGATCTATAATTTCCGGGTCTCCGTGTTGTTCGATTATTCCAAAGGCGGCAGCATGTATTCGCAGACCAATTACAAGAACAACTCCCTTGGCAAGACCAAAGTGACGTTGCCCGGCCGTGATGGAGGGCTCGTGGGAGATGGAGTGGTCCTCGACCCTGCTTCGGGAAAATATACGCCTAATACGGTCAAGGTAGCCGCCAGCGCTTACTACGAATCCTACTACTCGAACTCCAATGCCGGGACGAATATTTTTGACGCGACCTACCTCAAGCTGCGGGAAGCAAGAATTGAATTCAACCTGCCTTCGGATTTGTTGCGCAGAATATCTGTCCGGCAGGTCAGTGTGGGCATCTATGGCAGAGACCTGTTTAACATTACCAAATTCCCGGGCTTTGATCCGGAGGGGGGCAACCTTAACAGCGGCACGCTGACACCGGGCGTTGAAATTATGCAATTCCCTTCCAGCCCACGATGGGGCTCAATCTCACTTTCAAATTCTAAACGATTTCAATTACAACGATATGACAACGTTTACCAAAATCGGGTTATCCCTCCTCCTGCTAAGCAGCCTGCTGGGTTCCTGCAAAAAGAATTTTGTTTCGCTGAATACCGATCCGGATAATCCTTCCACCGTGACACCGGGTGTTATCTTATCCCAGCTGCAATACCGGATGGTAGTTACCGGCGTGACGACCGCCCGCTCATTCACGCATGAGCTGATGCAGATGAGCGCCCCCCGTATCAGTTCCGATGGACTGGGCGTCCACCGGTATTATGTTACGGCAGCCAACGGCAGCAGCTTCTGGAACAGCATGTACAGCTATATGAACGATATCTATGATATCTACAACATCTCCGATAAGTTAAAGGAGAACAACTACAAAGCGATTGCCCTGCTTTACAAATGCTGGGCTTATTCCATGCTGACGGATGCCTTCGGCGATGTGCCCTATTCGGATGCTGTCAAGGCTTCCCAGGGAGTGCTTACTCCTAAATTCGATGCCCAGAAAGATATCTATACGCAGATCCTGCAGGATCTCTCCACGGCCAACGATCTGCTGGACCCTACCAAAGCGCTGACTTACGGCGGGGATCAGTTGTACGGCGCCAATGCCTTGTCAGGAACCTCCAATCCCGGTATCGTCAAATGGAAGAAGTTTTGTAATTCCATGCGCCTGCGGCTCCTGCTTCGGTTGTTGCGAAGGGATGCGGAACTCAATGTGTCCGCTCAGATAACAGCCATCCTGGCCGATCCGGTTAAATACCCCGTTTTTACCAGCACTGCCGATGACGCCATTTTTAAATTCACCGGCATCAACCCTTATTTCAATCCCTATTACAATGCCCGAACCCTCGACTGGCGCCAGTCGGATTACTATACTTCGTTTTTCCTCGATACCCTCAACATCAATAACGATCCCCGCCGCTCCGTCTGGTCTACGACGGTGACGGTGAACGGTGCGCCCGTCTACCAGGGTATCGGCAGCGGCTATGACGCTACCGTCTCCTATAACGTGGATGCGAACTCCAGCTACAGCGACGGGATGAAGACCCTTCCGCAGCTGGGGATTATGATGACCTATGCCGAAGAAGAGTTTATCAAGGCAGAGCTGGCGCTCAAGGGCTTCAGTACCGGCCATACTCCCCGGAATCATTATGAGAATGGCATCGCCGCTTCCATGACGCAATGGGGAGTGACCCTGCCGGCCAATTACCTTACGCAGCCAAACGTACTTTATGACGAGACGGCCAGCGAGGATACACAACTGCAGCAGATCATGCTACAGAAATATTACGCTCTTTTCTTCGTAGATTACCAATCCTGGTTTGAGAAGAGAAGGACGGGCTATCCCATTCTGCCAAGGGGAGCAGGTATACCGGCAACCAATCCATTCCCTTCGAGAATCCCTTACCCGATTTATTTGCAAACCCTCAATGCCGCCAATCTGGCCGCTGCCGTTCAGGCCATCGGGGGGAGTGATAATAGTTCGGTGAAGGTTTGGTGGGACCACTAAAACGACGGAGTCGTTTTGCCGGTACGGCCATCATGAGACGCGGAGAAAAAACCCGCAGGGTTTTATTCTCCGTTCAGCCGGCCTGCCCCCGGACCGCAGGTCCGCTCTGATGGACCGCAGGTCCGCCCCGAACGACTAACCCCTGAAACCATCCCGAACTCAATGAACCATCTTACATTATCACATAACATATCCACAACCATGTCAAAAAAACTCATCAACCTCTCCATCCAATCCCTAGCCTTACTCCTCTTGGTAGCCGGCACCGCCCACGCGCAAACAACCGCCGATACCGCCGGTATCCGGACCCTGATCGTATTTTTCGACGGGCTGCGGCCCGATTATATCACCCCCGAGACAATGCCGAATGTATATGCCTTTAGCAAACGGGGGAGTTATGGCAAACAGCATCATAGCGTGTTTCCCACCGTGACCAGGGTCAATGCCTCCTCTTATTCTACCGGCAGCTATCCCGCTACCCACGGTCTGATGGGCAATACCATCTATTTCCCGGAGGTAGATAAAAAGAAAGGATTGAATACAGGAGAAGCTTCGGAGTTGAACAGGGTGAATGCAGCAACCCACGGCCAGTTATTGACCGCTATCTCCCTGGGGGAAATCCTGCAAAAAGCCGGCTCTCATATGATGGTCTTTAGCTCAGGCTCTTCCGGACAGGCGCTGTTGCAGAACCATACCGTCAGCGGAGGCGCCGTGATCAATACCAGTATGATCCTGCCCGATAGCCTGCGCCCCATCCTTGAAAAAGAATTAGGACCCATCCCTCCGGCCGGCGACCCCAATACGGCCCGCCACAAATGGGTCACGGATGCCCTGATCCATTACGGACTTACTCTGAATGGTCCGCTGGTAAGTGCTATCTGGTTTTCCGATCCCGATGGCACGGCGCATCGGGATGGCATCGGAGCAGCCAGCTCGATGGAGGCCATTCATGCCGTGGACGAACAGTTCGGGAGGATTATTGCAGACCTGAAAAACAAAAATTTGACGGCCAACTTCAATATTATCATCTCTGCCGACCATGGTTTTGTCACGCATGTAGGTACCGAAGACCTTACCGGTTTTCTGATAAAAGAAGGATTCAAGGAAAGTAAGGAAAGCGAAGACGTCGTCGTCTCCGACGGCGCCGTATATGTCAAAGACCATAATGAGGCGACGATAAGAAAGATCATAACCCGGTTGCAGGCGCAGGACTGGATCGGTGCAATCTTTACGAAAGCCGCTAAACCAGGTGATGGCAAGGGCTATATAGAGGGCACTGCCTCCTTCGATGCCATTCATTGGAATCACCCGACCCGTAGTTCCGACATTTTAGTGGACTATAACTGGGATGCCCGGAAGAATGCTGCGGGCTATGCCGGCGCCAGCTTCAGCAAAGGCGTAGCGGGGCATGGATCGTTTAGCCCTTATGAAGTGCATATCGCTTTACTGGCTGCCGGTCCAAGTTTTAAAAAATCTTTTGAAAGCGAGCTTCCTACGTCCAATGTAGACATCGTACCCACGATCCTGCATATTCACCATATTGCTGTTCCGGCTTCGATGGATGGCAGGGTGATGACGGAATTGCTGGTGGAAAAAAACCAACAGCCGCTTCCCACCATAAAAAAAGACCGGATCATCAGCTCCGCCAAATATGACGGAGGCGTCTATACGCTTAGCGTTGAGCGAACCTTCTTGGGGAAGTATAAATACGTAGACTATACCAAGGTGACCAGGGTTACGGGTACTGTTGCCAAATAGGCCGGTCTATCCCAATCATTCGCACGATCGAAAATAACCAGCCATCTTATATAGCCTTACCAGCAGGGTTTGTCGATAAAGGACAGACCCTGCCGCTAAGGCGCCGCATGATTGGCGAGCGCTAACCCGCTGGTAGTCGTATAATACTTTGCCAATATTCCCGAAACTTCCCAAAGAGGCATGTGCTCGCCGCCGTATCGAAAGCCTGTCGCAGCAGGCCGAAGTCTTCCTGGTTGATGACCATCGGCTTGTCGGCTAATACATTCAGACCTGCTTGCAGCGATCGGGAGATATAACGGGCCTTTTCCCGGTTATTACCCGCCGGCACCACGGTATTGCCTGCTTTATCGCCCATCATCTTTTCAAAAAAGTCAGGACCGGTATATATCTTTTCCTGCCACCGGGTAGGCTCTTTTTCCCGACTGTTATAAGCATTGATCTTCTCCAGGTGAGCCAGTACGTCGGGACCGGTGAATGACAGGATAGCAGCACCAAAAGAAAAAAAACAAATGTATTCTCATAGTTATCCTTTAACGATATACTT
>Ga0247764_1000371_pt1 | contig 16002 bp, 14 predicted proteins | sample UWRJL051202B4_FD_179932 | JGI IMG/M metagenome (GOLD analysis project Ga0247764, IMG submission 179932) | Plant litter microbial communities from Arlington Agricultural Research Station in Wisconsin, United States - UWRJ-L051-202B-4 | ecosystem: Environmental > Terrestrial > Plant litter >...
GGGAAGGTAGGCCGAAGTGCGCACGAAGGCGTAGTTGTCGAGCACGTCGAGGATGCCGGCGACCGGGATGAGCACGTCATCGTCGGTCAGTTCGGGCTCGAAGTCGTCGTTCTGGCCCTGGCCACGACGCTTGCGGTCACGGAACCGGCCGCGACCGCCACGCTCGTCGTCATCCTGCAGCTGCTGTTGCTGCTGACGCGGGCCGTTGCCGCCACCGTTCTGGTTGCGCTCGTTCTGGTTATTCTGGTTGCGCTCGTTGCGCTGATTGCGCTGGTTGCGCTGCTGGTCGCCGTTCTGGCGATCGCCCTGCTCGCCGTTCTGGCGGTCGGTGTTCTGGCGGTCGGTGTTCTGGCGCTCGGTGTTCTGGCGCTCGCCCTGCTGCGCCTGGTCACCGCTGTTCTGGTTGCCGTTGTTCTGGCCACCGTTGTTCTGGTTGCCGTTGTTCTGGCGATCAGCGTTGCGGTCGCGGTTGCGGTTGCGGCCGCGCGAGTTACGGGACGGCTGGCCGCCCTCCTCGCTGCTGCGGTCGCCGCCGCGCTCGTCGGCCAGCGCCGCGCGCTCGGCCTCCTGGCCGGGGATCAGGTCGCCGGGCATTCCCCCGTCGGCCTGCGAGACACGCTCGGCCTCCTGGCCGGGAACGCGGTCGATGGGGGTGTCGTTCTCGGGGGTCGGCACGGTGCCGCCCGGAAGATCGGTGCTGGCGCCGGTGTCGGGCGTGCTGCCAGCGGGGACGTCACCGCTGCGCGCACGACGGTTGCGGCTCGGGCGCTTGGTCGCCACGGCGTCGGCGAGAGCGACACGCTCCGCCTCCTGGCCGGGGATCAGGTCGCCGGGCATTCCGCCGTCGGCCTGCGAGACACGCTCGGCCTCCTGGCCGGGAATCAGGTCGATGCCGCTCTGCCCGTTGTTGGCGTGCGCGACGGCCGACTTCGGCGCAGCCGCGGGGGCGTCGGTCGATGCGGTGCTGGCGGATGCCGTGCTCGCGTCGACGACGGCGGTGGTCGCGCGGCGCGGTGCGCGCTTCTTGGCGCCCGGCGCGACGATGCGCGCCTGGGTCGCTGCGGCGGCGGCCTCGATGTCCGCGGCGGTGCGGGCGGCCTCGGCGGCAGAGTCGCCGGAGTCGGTGCTGCCGGAGTCGGTGCTGGTCACGTCAACCGTGACGGGGGTGCTGTCAACGGCCGCGCCGGTGGCACCGTCGTTGCTGTTCTGGATCTCGGAGATAGCGTCCACGAGTTCTCCTTTACGAAGTTTTGAAGCGCCGCTCACGCCCAACTGTGCGGCCAGAGCCTGAAGCTCGGGCATGCGGAGTTTGGAGAGAGACGCGGTGGAGTCCTGGCCTGAGGCGCGGACAGTGAGGTCAGTCACTAGGAGTGTGTTCCTTTCCCCTCGCAGGTGCCTCGCCTAATGGCAAGAGGGACGTATGCGGGAGAGCTTGTCGTTCGTGGCCATCCTGCGTGAATTGCGCGGGGCCACTCGGTGGGTGCAGAGGCTTCGTGCAATGTGTGGAAAGCGTTGAGCGAGTGCTGGTGATGGGCTGCTCTCGAGAAGCGCAGCCCCTGTAACGTGCGGCCCGGGCTCTCGACTATGTCGAGCTTTCTACCGGGTGCAGTGTCACTGTAGCACCTTTGAAGTCGACGGCCAGCAGCAGCGATTCCCACGGCGTGCCCCGGTGGCCGGCGACGACCTCGGCGGCGAGCAGGCGCTGGGCCGGGTCGCTGCAGAGCACCAGGATCGACGGACCTGCCCCCGAGACGACGGCGGGGAGCCCCTGCGCGCGTAGTTCGCTGATCAACGATTCGGTCTCAGGCATCGCCGCGGCGCGATAGCTCTGGTGCAGCCGGTCTTCGGTGGCGGCCAGCAGCAGCTCCGGGCTCTGGATGAGCGCGGCAATGAGAAGTGCCGACCGCGAGACGTTGAAGATGGCGTCCTCGTGCGGAACGGATGCCGGCCGCAGACTGCGCGCCAGTTCCGTCGACATCGTGAAACCCGGCACCGCGATGAGGGGGGACACCCCGCGGTGGACGATCAGCTTCTTGTGCTGCGGGCCGGCATCCGTCGTCCAGGCGATGGTGAGACCGCCGAACAGTGCGGGGGCGACATTGTCGGGATGCCCCTCGAGCGCGGTGGCCAGGGCGAGCAGGGCGTTCGAGTCGATATCGACGATGCCGGCGAGCAGGCCCTTCGCTGCCATGATGCCGGAGACGATCGCCGCGCCCGACGATCCGAGTCCGCGGCCATGCGGAATCGCGTTGCGCGCGATGAGGTCGAGACCGGGCAGCGGCTGCGCGTAGGCGGCGAAGGTGTAGGCGATCGCGCGCACGACGAGGTTGCTCTCGTCGGTGGGGACCTCCCCCGCGCCGACGCCGATCACCCGCACGGTGGCTCCGGCAGCAGCGCGTGCGGTGACCGTGAGTTCGTCGTAGACCGCGAGGGCGAGACCGAGGGTGTCGAACCCGGGCCCGAGGTTCGCGGTGGTCGCGGGCACACGCACGGTCACGGATCGACCGACGGGCACCTCCGCGCCCGGATCGGCCAGGGTCATCCGGCGACCTTGGTGAGGCCGAGCACGCCGGCCACCTCGGCGGTGTCGTTGGCGACGATCGTGGGGGCGACATCCGTGCCGTCCTTGCCGCGAAGCGCCCACTGCGGGTCTTTGAGACCGTGACCGGTCACCGTGAGCACCACGGTCGAGCCGCGCGGGATCTGGCCCGCCTCCGCGCGCTCGAGCAGCCCTGCGACGCTGATCGCGGAGGCCGGCTCGACGAAGATGCCGACCTCGGCGGAGAGGATGCGGTGCGCCTCGAGGATCTTCTCGTCGCTGATCGCACCGAAATAGCCATCGCTGTCGGCCTGTGCCGCCAGCGCGAGTTCCCACGAGGCCGGGTTGCCGATGCGGATGGCGCTCGCGATGGTCTCGGGGTTCTTGACGACCGAGCCGATCACCATGGGAGCGCTCCCCGCGGCCTGGAAGCCGAACATGCGGGGCAGCTTGGTGGTGATGCCGCGGTCGAGTTCTTCCCGATAGCCGCGGTGATATGCCGTGTAGTTGCCGGCGTTGCCGACCGGGACGATGTGGATGTCCGGGGCGTCGTCGAGCACCTCCACCACCTCGAAGGCTGCCGTCTTCTGCCCCTCGATGCGGTCGGGGTTGACGGAGTTGACCAGGTGCACGGGGTAGTTGACGGCGAGCTCGCGGGCGATGTCGAGGCAGTCATCGAAGTTGCCCTGGATCTGCAGCAGCTCGGCGTTGTGCGCGATCGCCTGACTGAGCTTGCCGAGCGCGATCTTGCCCTCGGGCACCAGCACCGCGGCGGTGATACCGGCGTGCGCGGCATAGGCGGCGGCGCTGGCGGAGGTGTTGCCGGTCGAGGCACAGATGATCGCCTTCGCCCCGTGCTCGACCGCCTTCGAGATCGCCATCGTCATGCCGCGATCCTTGAACGACCCGGTCGGGTTCATCCCCTCGAACTTCACGTAGACCGTCGCCCCGGTGCGCGCGGAGAGCGCGGGAGCGGGGATCAGCGGCGTGCCGCCCTCCCCCAGGGTGATGATCGGCGTCGCGTCGGAGATGTCGAGGCGGTCTGCATACTCGCGGAGGACTCCGCGCCACTGATGAGCCAATTCAGGAACCTTCTACTCGGAGGACGGACGTGACGTGACTGACGACGGCGCTCTCGCCGAGCGCGGCGACCGTCGCTGCGAGCGCGGCTTCCGACGCCTCGTGCGTGCCGATCACCAGGGTAGCGGTGGGCTGCTCGCCCTCCCCGCCAGAACCGACCGATTGCGTAACGGCCTCGACCGACACCCCGTGCTCGCTGAACAGGGTGGCGACCGCGGCGAGCACACCCGGCTCGTCGGTGACCGAGAGCGTGATCTGGTAGCGCGTGGTGACGTGCGAGATCGGCAGGATCGGCAGATTGGCGAGCGTCGATTCGGCGACACCCGGGCCCCCGATGACGTGGCGGCGGGCGGCGGAGACGAGATCGCCGAGCACGGCCGATGCGGTCTCCTTGCCCCCGGCACCGGCGCCGTAGAACATGAGGTCACCCGCGGCCTCTGCCTCGATGAACACCGCATTCTTGGCGCCATGGACGGCGGCGAGCGGATGCGAGCGGGGCACGAGCGCGGGATAGACGCGGGCCGACACGCCCTCGACGCCCTCGTCATCCGTCAACCGCTCGCAGATGGCAAGCAGCTTGACGACGTACCCGGCGCGCTTCGCCGCCTCGACCTCGGCCAGCGTGACGCCGGTGATCCCCTCGCGATAGACCTTGTCGAGCGGGACGGTTGTGTGGAAGGCGAGGCTGGCCAGGATCGCCGTCTTCTGCGCCGCGTCGAAACCCTCGATGTCGGCGGAGGGGTCCGACTTCTCCGCATAGCCGAGCTCCGTGGCCGTGGCGAGTGCCTGCTCGAGGCTCTCCCCCGCGGTGTCCATGCGGTCGAGGATGAAGTTGGTCGTGCCGTTGACGATGCCCAGGATGCGCTCGATCCGATCGCCGGCCAGGCTGTCGCGCAGCGGGCGGATGATGGGAATCGCACCCGCGACCGCAGCCTCGTAGTACAACTGCGCGCCGACCTGCTCGGCCATCTCGAACAGCTCCGTGCCGTGCGTCGCGAGCAGCGCCTTGTTGCCGGTGATGACATCGGCACCGGAGCCGAGCGCCTGCAGGATCAGGGTGCGGGCCGGCTCGATGCCGCCCATCAGTTCGATGACGATGTCGGCGCCGAGGATGAGCGTCTCGGCGTCGGTGGTGAGCAGCTCGCGCGGAAGGTCGGCGGTGCGCTTCGCGTCGACGTCGCGCACGGCGATGCCGACGAGTTCGAGGCCCGCGCCGGCGCGCGAGGCGAGCTCTGGACCGTGCTCGAGCAGCAGTGATGCCACCTGCGCTCCGACCGAACCGGCCCCCAGTAGTGCGACCCGGAGGTTGCGGTACTCGATCATCGTGCTCCGTTCGTTGGTGCTGCCGTGGTGCTGTCGTGCAGGATGCCGGCGTCGCGCGACAGGAGGTCGGCCTCGGTCTCGCCGCGCACGATCACCCGCGCGGCGCCGTCGCGCACGGCGACGACTGCGGGACGACCGAGATAGTTGTAGTTGCTCGACAGCGACCAGCAATACGCGCCGGTGGCGGCCACAGCGAGCAGGTCACCCGCGGCGACGTCGCCAGGAAGATAGTCGGCGCGCACGACGATGTCACCGCTCTCGCAGTGTTTGCCGGCGACCCGCACGAGCGCGGGAGCGGCATCCGACACCCGGTTCGCCAGTCGCGCGGTGTAGTCGGCCTCGTACAGGGCGGGGCGGGCGTTGTCGCTCATGCCGCCGTCGACGGAGACGTACTTGCGGATGACGTCATCACCGATGGGCCCATCATCACCGGCCCCATCAGACGCACCGCTCACCAGCACATCTTTGATCGTGCCGACCTCGTAGAGGGTCACGGTCGATGGCCCCACGATCGATCGGCCGGGCTCGACGGCGACGACGGGCACCGCGATCCCCAGACGCGCGCACTCCGCGGCGACGATGTCGGCCAGGGCGACGGCGATCTGCTCGATCGGCAGCGCCCGCTCGCCTGCCGTGTAGGCGATGCCGAAGCCGCCGCCCAGGTTGAGCTCGGGCACCGGCCCGGTCGTCAACAGCTCCGCCTGCACCGAGAGCAGTCGGCGGGCGGACTCGACGAAGCCGTCGGGCTCGAAGATCTGGGAGCCGATGTGCGCGTGCAGCCCGAGGAACTCGAGTGAATCGTGGGAACGGATGTCGGCCACCGCCGCCACCACGTCGGCGAGCGCGATGCCGAACTTCTGGTCCTCCCGCGCGGTGGCGAGGTACTCGTGGGTGTGGGCGTGCACGCCGCTGTTGGTGCGCAGCCGCACCTTCTGCACGCGCCCGGCCCGGGCGGCGGCGTCGGCGACGCGACCGATCTCGATCAGGCTGTCGATGACGATGACGCCGAGGCCGACGTCGACCGCGCGCTCGATCTCGGCGACCGACTTGTTGTTGCCGTGGAAGCCGAGCCGGGCCGGATCGATCCCGGCGGCCAGGGCGACGGCGAGCTCACCGCCGCTGCAGATGTCGATGTACAGCCCCGCCTCGTCGACCCAGCGGGCTACCTCCGCGGAGAGGAACGCCTTGGCGGCGTAGTAGACCTTCGCGGTGGTTCCGATCCGGGCGAACTCACGGTCGAAGGCGGCGCGGGCGGACGCTGCACGGTCGCGGACATCCCATTCGTCCATCACGAAGAGCGGCGTGCCGAATTCGGCGGCGAGAGCGGATGCGGTTACCCCGCCGACGACGAGCTCGCCCGATGCTGCCCGCTCGGCACGTGCCGGCCACACGCTGGCCGGCAGGTCGTTGGCGTCGACCGGCAGCGCGAGCCAGTCGGGGGCGAGCGGATTGGCTGACACGGTGTACCTCGAAGCTGAATCTGGTGGAGATGGCGGAGGGCCTGCGCCGGACTCTGCCAGCGGCGTCCCTGAAGCTTATTACGTGGGGGTCGGGGCTCCCGCGCGTGGGCTACGGGCAGGTGCCCTTGGAGTGGAACAGCTCGGAGCCGAGCACGACCGACTTCGCGGTCACCCCCAGCACGAGCTCGCTGCCGCGCACGCGCAGCGACTCGAGTCGGAAGCCCTTCGGCAACTGATTGGCCACGCAGATCGTGCGGGTCTGCGCCAGTTCTGTGCCGAGGGAGCCCAGGTTCTTCGCCACATCGGCGGGGGTGAAGGTCGCCCCGCTGATCGAGAACGAGGTCGGGGTGAGCGTGACCTGCCCAGCTGTTGCGCCAGGAGCGACGGCGATCGCCGCGGGGATCTTCGCGCCGAACACAGGCACCTCGGTCGCGAGCTGCACCGAGCCCTTGGCGATCGTGACGCCCGAGATGGTGACGGGCAGGTCCTGGCTCGTGCTCAGCCCCGAGATGAGGCTGCCCAGCCCCTTCTCGTCGGTGGAGAAGCGCAGTGCCGCCGTGTCGAGGGGCTTCGACTGGTCGAGGGGTACGCCGCGCACGGTGAGCACGGCGTCGCCGCTCAGGTCACCGATCGTGAGCGATGGGGCATCGATGCGTACATCGTCGAGCGCGCCCGCGGCCAGCTGCAGCAACACGGGGCCGCCGCCCACCGTCACATCGAGCGGGGTGGACGCCGACACGTTCAGCGCGGATCGCGCCTTCTCGGCGATCAGCCGCTCGGCGAATCCCCGGGCGACGACATCCGCGACCACCACGAGGGCGATCAGCACGACGACGACGATCGCGACCACGATCGGCCACCGTCTCCGCCGCGGAACCGGCGTGACGGGCGTGACCTCGACGAGCTCCACGGCGCCGTTCTCAGACATGGCTTCCCCCTCGTGCGTCATCCGCGAGCCTGACTACATCCGGTCCGGGGCGCTCACACCGAGCAGACCGAGCGCATTGCGCAGCACCTGCCCCGTCGCGTCGTTGAGCCAGAGCCGCGTGCGGTGCAGGTTCGTGACCGGCTCGTCGCCGAGCGGCGTCACCCGGCAGCTGTCGTACCAGCGGTGATAGGTGCCGGCGAGTTCCTCCGCGTAGCGGGCCACGCGATGCGGCTCGCGCAGCTCCGCCGCCTGGCGCACGATGCGCGGATACTCCGCGAGGGCGCCGAGCAGCGTGCTCTCGGTGGGATCGGTGAGCAGGGCCGCGTCGAAGGCGCTGAGGTCCACCCCACTGGCGGCGGCGTTGCGCGCCACAGACCGGGTGCGGGCGTGCGCGTACTGCACGTAGAAGACGGGGTTGTCGTTGCTGCGCTTGGTGAGCAGGTCGAGGTCGATGTCGAGCTGCGAATCGCTGGATGACCGCACCAGGGCGTAGCGCGCGGCGTCGACGCCCACGGCCTCGACCAGGTCCTCGAGCACCACCACTGTGCCGGCCCGCTTGCTCATCCGCTGCGGCACGCCGTCCTTGAGCAGGTTGACCATCTGGCCGATCAGCACCTCGAGGTTCACGTAGGGCACGTCGTCGAAGGCCGCGGTCATCGCCATCAGGCGCTTGACGTAGCCGTGGTGATCGGCGCCCAACATGATGAAGTTGCGCTCGAAACCGCGCTCCCTCTTGTTGAGGTAGTACGCGAGGTCGCCGGAGACGTAGCCCGCCTCGCCGTCGCTCTTGATCACGACACGGTCTTTGTCGTCGCCGAAATCGGTCGACCGGAACCAGACGGCGCCATCCGCCTCGTAGATGTGTCCGAGCTCGCGCAGACGACCGATCGCCTTCTCCACGGCACCCGACTCGTGCAGGTTGTTCTCGTGGAAGTAGACGTCGAAGTCGACGCCGAAGTCGTGCAGGCTCTTCTTGATGTCGCCGAACATGAAATCGACGCCGTAGGCACGGAAGATCTCCTGCTGGTCACCGCGCGCGACCACGGACAGGTCGTCGGGGTAGGCGGCGACGACGCGGGCGGCGATCTCATTGATGTACTGTCCCCCGTAGCCGTCCTCCGGGGTCGGCTCCCCGAGGTAGCTGGCCACCAGGCTGCGGGCGAAGCGGTCGATCTGGCCACCGTGGTCGTTGAAGTAGTACTCGCGGGTGACGTCTCCGCCCTCCGCCTGGAAGATGCGGGCCAGACTGTCGCCGACCGCCGCCCACCGCACGCCACCGAGGTGGATCGGCCCGGTCGGGTTCGCCGAGACGAACTCCAGGTTGATCTTCACTCCGAGATAGAGGTCACCGGTGCCGAAGGAGTCGCCCTGCTCGACGATCGTCTTGGCGAGAGCGCCGGCCGCGGCAGCGTCGAGGGTGACGTTGATGAAACCGGGGCCCGCGACATCCACGCTGGCGACGCCGCTGATGGTGCGGATGCCCTCGGCCAGTTCCTCGGCGAGCGCGCGGGGGTTCGTGCCGAGCGGCTTGGCGAGCTTCATCGCGATGTTGGACGCCCAGTCGCCATGGTCACGGTTCTTCGGGCGCTCGAGCGGCACGTCGTCGATTCCGACGGTGAGCGTGGACTCGCCACGGCGCTCGAGTGCCCCATCGACGATGGTGAGCAACTGGGCGGAGAGTTCGGAGGGAGTCACGCAGAGATTCTATCGGCCGTCATCCGAGAGGATCTGGCGCGTCCGACCGCCCCGCGCGGGCGAGGTCGGGGAGGATGGGGCCATGCGCACTCCGCTCCACACCGTGCTTCCCGTTCTCCTCGTCGGCGCTCTCGCCATCACCGCCCTGAGCGGATGCACGCCGGAGCCGAAGCCGTCGGCATCGGCGTCGAGCAGTCCTCGCGCGTCGAGCTCGTCCTCCGCCTCACCGGATGCCGCGTCCCCATCGCCCAGCGCCGCCGCGGGCACGGGAACACCCGTGGCCATCGCCTGCGACACCCTCGTCTCGCGGCAGACCATGTACGACTTCAACCCGAACTTCGGTCTCGACGACGCGTTCTCGCCGAAGAGCGGCACCCCGGCCGCCACGGCGAAAGCCGACAAGGGTGTCGCCTGCAACTGGCTCAATCAGACCAGCGGCGACACGGTGACCATCGCGGTGGCGCAGCCCTCGGCCGATGAGCTCGCGGCGATCGCGGCGACCGCGGCCAAGGGCACCGCGGTCAGCGGGCTCGGCAGCTCGGCGTACTTCTCGAGTGCCGGTCAGGTCGGCCGGGTCGACGTGTTCGACGGCACGTACTGGCTGGTCGCGACATCCGTCTACTTCTCGACGGCGGATGACGCGCGAGCGCTGGTCACCTCTGCGGTCGGTGCGCTCTAGCTCGACTGCCCTGCAGAAGTAACTGCCCCACAGAAGTTCAGCGCAGCTGAACGGACAGCTCGGCCGAGTCGCGCGGCAGCTCGTCGACGATGGCGAGCACCTGCAGGTCGAGCAGGGTGAGATCCGCCCAGTGGTTGGTGAGGAAGGCGATGTCGGCCGCATCACGACCGGTGGAGATGCGCACCAGACTCTGCCGCGGGGCGAGACCGGTGGCGTCGACGATCTGCCAGCGACCGTCGATGTAGGCCTCCGCCACTGCATGGAAGTCCATCGGGCTGAGACCGGGGGCATAGACGGCGGCCATGCGCGCGGGCACATCGATGCCGCGCAGCAGGGCGATCACCAGGTGGGCGTAGTCGCGGCAGACACCCTGACGGGCGAGGAGCGTGCCGACCGCGCCATCCGTCACCCGGCTGGACCCGGGCACGTAGCTGAGCCGGTCGCGCACCCAGGAGCCGACGGCGCTGAGCAGCACCTGACCGGAGAGTCCCCAGAACTCGGAGCGGGCAGTGGGAGTCAGCACGTCCGACTCGCAGTATCTGCTCGGGCGGAGGTAGACGACGAGGTCGAGGTCGTCGACGGGGGCGGGCGCCGACTGGCCCTGCACTTCGGCGGCGTAGTCCACGGTCATCCGCCCGGCTCCGGAGATGAGTTCGTGCAACCGCGACCCGTGTCGATCGACGAGTTCGCGGGGCTCAAGCAGGCGACCGTCGAGTCTCAGCTCCAGCCGTTCCGACGCGAGCTGCGCCCCCTGAGCGACGGCGAGGCTGAACACCATGCTGGTGCGACCCGAGATGTCGAGTTCCATGTGGGAGGAGACGGTGCGGAGCATTCCCCGATGATCGCACGGGGGTGTTTCGCACTCGTGTCGTGGTGGCGGGGGTTGACTGCCCACCTCGACGGCACTACGGCGCTACGGCGCTACGGCCAGAGGATGTCGCGGCTCCACTCGTCGTCGACCCTGCGGTAGCGCAGCCTCACCTGATCACGCTCGCGAGCGGCCTGCCAGAACTCCCAGGTCTGCGGGCGCAGCAGGTAGGCAACCCAGTCCTCGGGCACGTACTCGGGGTCGGCGGCGATACGCGCCTGCTGCGCGGCCACCGCCGCCGCATATTCGATGTCGCCGCCGATCGGCTGACTCTGCGTGCCGACCGCGGCGATCGCTCGGGCATTCGGATGCCGGCGCAGGAAGTCGCTGCGCGCGAGCTCCCGGGAGCCCGCCTCCACCGTTCCGCTCACCCTGATCTGCCGCCCCTGCTCGCGCCAGTACAGCACCACGGACGCCCGCGGATTCACCGCCAGATCGTGCCCCTTCGGACTCGACGACAGGGTGGCGAACCACAGGCCTTCGGCGCTGATGTCCTTGAGCAGAAGGGTACGCACCGACGGATTACCCGTGCCGTCGGCGGTCGCGAGCGCCATCGCCTGGGGCTGTGAGACACCCGCGTCGATGGCGAAGGCCAACCACTCCTGAAACAGTTCCCGCGGATCTGCCGGGGCGGCATCCGGATCGAAGTCCGGCAGCTCGCCCGTGAACACCGGCAGCTCCCGTAGTCGCTCGCGCCAGCTCGGTGGGGTCATGGGGTCAGCCTAGAACTGCTACCGTAGACAGGCGTCAGATCGATGGCGTCTGGGCCCCCATAGCTCAGGGGATAGAGCACTGCCCTCCGGAGGCAGGGGCGGCAGTTCGAATCTGCCTGGGGGCACACTTCACACTCGCTACTCGGCGTCGGCTGTGCTCGCGGTGATCGTCCGCTCGTCGCTGGCGCGGCCCTTGATGGCACGGATGACGTCGGTCTTGGCGTCCGCGTAGGCGTTCATGTCAGCCCACTGCTTCGTCAACAACTCGCGCTTCGTGTTCTCGTAGAGGCGGCGGTCATCGTCGTTTGAGCGCAGGCGATCGCGAAACAGAAGGTACTCGTCGACCGCAGCATCCCCTCCCTGGTAGATGTGCACATGCACATCGCGTGCGGGGGTGCGCACCAGGCGATGCCCCGGTTCGCGCACCCGCAGCACGTAGCCCGCGGCGAGCAGGTCGTCGAGGTAGTCCTCCTCGGCGGTGATGTCGTCGACCGTCACCACGATGTCGACGATCGGTTTTGCGGCAAGCCCAGGCACGGACGTTGACCCGATGTGCTCGATCTCGATTTCTGGCCTGGCGAGAGCATCCTGGATGCGGGCACGGTGGTCGAGGTAGCTCTCCACCCACCGTGCGTCATAGTCGTGCAGCTGGTGCGTGAGCGCCTCGATGCCGCCGACGAGTTCGATGGCGGTGACGTCTGGTCGGCGCGGAGTGCTGTGTCTCGTCATCACGACATCCTCGCAGCCGTGCCGCCGGTGAGCCTGCCGACAGTGCCCCTTCAGAAATTGGCCAGTGTGTCCGACGGCTGTGCGGACATCCGAGGATGGTTCGCTAACGTCGAGAGATGCCTCGCTACGCGATTCTCCTTCCACTCGAGCCGGCCCGTGTCGGGGATACCTTCGCGGCGGGGACTCTCCCACTACACGTGACCATCGTCGGAAACTTCCGCACAGATTTGTCGATGGAGCAACTGGCGTGCACGCTGCGAATGACGGAAGTTCCCCTCGCCCCTCGTGCGGAGATTGGCGATGAAGCGATGTTCGGTCCGAATGCGGACATCCTGGTGAATCTCGTTGCTGACGGTGCTGAACTGGAACGGATGCATCACACCCTTCTCGATGCGCTGGGTTCCGATATCCGACTCGACGACCCGCACCACTCTCGTTCGGGTTACCGTCCGCACGTAACCGTCACCGCGCGCGGTCGCACGCGGGTCGGCGATGTGGTCACGCTGTCTCACATCGCGATGCTGGACCTCGAGCCGAACGGCGACACAACCTCTCGCCGTGTGGTCTGGACGCACCCGGGTGCGGGCTTCAGCATCCGTCCCACCACCGAAGATGCGACGAACGAGATCGTCATGGTCAAGCGGCTCTGACCGTTGTAGTTCATCGAGTTGGTAATTGCTGTGCCTGCGCCGTGGTTTGACGACACCAACTTCCGACACTGATCGCAGCGAGCCGAACAGCTGCGCTCTAGGCTGAGGCCACTCGTCCGCCTGGAGGTCTCATGCCCGCCCACCGCCTCGCCCTCGTCACCTCCACTGTCGCGCTCGGTGCGCTGCTGCTGACCGGCTGCACGGCCCCGAGTCCCACGCCGAGCGGGTCGCCATCGGCGTCCGCATCCGCGTCTGCGGGCGGCTCGTCTCCCTCCCCCAGCGCGTCCACGTCGACCGCCGCCGATGCTGTCGCCATCCCGAAAGACTGCACGGCGATCGTCAGCCCCGCCGTCTACGCGAAGACGTTCGGTTCAACACCGCTCAACGACCCCGCTCTGGGTGAGACAGACTCGCTCGGCGTGGTCACGCCGTCCACTCCGCCTGCAGGCGCCGCACCGGACGAAATCCTCGCCAGCGCCGCGCAGCTCCACTGCATTTGGAAGGACCCTCGAGCCGACATCACCTACCTCGAGGCCACCATCGGGACCGTGGATCCCGCGGTCGCCACGGCCTATCTGGCCACACTTCCAGCCCAGGGCTTCACCTGCGCCGCGAAGTACGAGGGACAGCAATGCCAGCGCATCACCAAAGACGAGCAGTACCCGGTCGATGACGGACGCACCTATTTTCTGCGCGGCTCGACCTGGATCTTCGTTGGCCAAGCCAACTTCCCCACCAACGGACTGATCGGACAGATGGCGGCGGTCCTCTGGCCATGACCCCTGGGCTGTAGCGGGGGGTGCCAAGCTGAGAGCATGACCATTCCCGAACCTCCCGCCGACGTCGTGGCCCGATTGCGCGCGGCCGGCTGCGTATTCGCCGAAGAGGAGGCGACGCTGCTGGTGGAGGCCGCGACATCCGTCAGCGGGGTCGACGCCGCACGGCTCGAGTCCCTGGTCGACCAGCGGGTTGCGGGCCTACCGCTCGAGCACCTGCTCGGCTGGGCCGAGTTCGCGGGTCTGCGCATCGCCGTCGGCGAGGGCGTCTTCGTTCCGCGGCGGCGCACCGAGTTTCTCGCGACGCAGGCGATCGAGGCGGCGCGTACCGCGCATCCGGTGGTCGTCGACCTCTGCTGCGGAACCGGTGCCGTTGCCGCGGCCGTCGGCGCGGCGCTTCCCGCGGCGGAACTGATTGCGAGCGACATCGACCCCGCGGCTACCGCCTATGCCGCACGTAACCTCGCCGGTCGCGGTTCGGTCTTCACCGGCGACCTGTTCGACCCGCTGCCGTCCTGGCTGCTCGGCCGGGTCGAGATTCTGGTGGCCAACGCCCCCTACGTGCCGACGGATGACATCGCCACCATGCCCTCGGAAGCTCGCGACCACGAGCACCGCGTCGCCCTCGACGGCGGAACCGACGGGCTGGACCTGCAGCGTCGCATCATCGCCGGCGCCGCACGCTGGCTCGCGCCGCACGCGACCGTGCTGATCGAGACCAGCGCTCGTCAGGCGGAAACGACTCTTCTGCTGCTGCGGGAGGCAGGCTTCGACGCCCACGCCGAGTACTCCGACGAGCACGAGGCTACCGTCGCCATCGGTCGCGCTAGCGCATGACCCGAGCTACGGTGTGACCCCAGCTACGGTGTGACCCGATCCGCTATCTGGATGCTCACGCTGTCGTCTGCACACGACCCGGTGTCGTCGCAGCTGAACCGGTACCCGTCGGCGACGCGAACGTACGCGCGACCGGCCAGGACATCCCGAGGAATGTGCACCACGGCGCTGAACGTTCCGTCTGGCGCAACCCGCACCCGATCGCTCCACAGCACACCGCTCTCGCCGACGCGGCCGAAATCGAGGGTGTAGTGGCCGCCGTCCGTGAACTGGATGGTGCAGGCCGCAGGAGCGGCCGTCACGGTGACAGTCCCGCCGGGCTCGACGACGGCGGGAGTGGCGGCGAGTGCGCCGGGGACGCAGCCATTCTCGGTCTCGGGTACCGAGCATCCGCCGAGCAGCAGGAGGAGAGCGGCGGCGAGTACGGGGACACCAACCGAGCGCATTTTCACGCCATCTACCCTACGTCGTGCTCACTGCGGCCACCCCCAGACGGACAGTCGGGTGGACGATCGCGCGCCACTCGTCCGGGCACTCAGGGGGCGACCTCACGAGGTGCACGTCCTCCGAAATGCGGACCTGACCAGCGGTTCTGCTCCCGCTACAAAAACCGCCGAGCGAGGGTGGTCGCGGCAGAACCACCCTTCTGTATGTCCGCACTAACGGCGTCGGAAGCCTCGTGAATCCCGGGCGTGGTGGGCTAGCATGCCATGTGGTCGCCCCTTCTTCCTGATCCGAGGTGAGGCGGCCAGGGCTCGGCGGATTGTGGTTACTTCGCCGAGCCCACCTCTCCTCGGAGGCGCGCTCGCCAGCGCGACCGACCGGGGTCCACTCACCGGAACGGGCCAGGGACGGGGTGCGATGACGCAGCTGACCCGTCGCGGCGCCCTCACCGTCGGCGCGCTGTCACTCGCCAGCGTCGGCACCCTTGCCGCCTGCGCGCCGCTCGCCCCGAAACCGAGCCCGTCGCCCACCCCGGCCGGCCCGCCTCAGTGGTCGGAACTCAGCGCCGCGGTGACCGGCACCGTCGCTCTGCCGGGAAGCGCCGAGTACGACACCGTCAAGCTCGTCGAGAACCCGCGCTGGGACGCCGCGATGCCCCTCGCAGTGCTCAGCGCCGCCACAGCGAAGGATGTCGCGGCAGCGTTGAGCTTCGCCACCCGGTACCAGATTCCGGTCGCCCTGCGCTCCGGCGGCCACAGCTACCCCGGATACTCGGCCGGTGGTGCCGCCGGCACCGGGGTGAAACCCGCCCTCGTGATCGACGTTCGGCCGCTCGACACCATCACCCTCGCCGCGGACAACACCGTGACCATCGGTGCCGGCGCATCCCTCGCCGTGGTCTACGACACCATCGGCGCCCGCGGCCGATCGATCGCGGCCGGCTCCTGCGCGACCGTCGGCATCACCGGGCTCACCCTGGGCGGCGGTGTCGGCGTGCTCACCCGTGCATACGGACTCACCTGTGATTCGCTCACCGCCGTGGAGGTCGTCACTGCGGATGGGGAGGTACACACGGCCACCGAGAAGACGGATGCCGACCTGTTCTGGGCCTGCCGCGGCGGGGGCGGCGGGCACCTGGGTGTCGTGACCTCGCTCACCTTCGCCACCCAGCCCGCGCCAACGGTGACGATGTTCTCGTTGACCTGGCCCGCGGCATCCGCTGCTGCGGTGGTGAAAGCCTGGCAGGGCTGGGCTCCGACGGCCGATCCGAAGCTGTGGTCG
>Ga0247764_1000373_pt1 | contig 15952 bp, 15 predicted proteins | sample UWRJL051202B4_FD_179932 | JGI IMG/M metagenome (GOLD analysis project Ga0247764, IMG submission 179932) | Plant litter microbial communities from Arlington Agricultural Research Station in Wisconsin, United States - UWRJ-L051-202B-4 | ecosystem: Environmental > Terrestrial > Plant litter >...
GAAAGATAGAGCTGGATGGAAATATAAAGACCATTGAGCAGGAAGAGCTTCGTGAGCTTCAGTTGAGTGAGCAAGGGCAATTGGCGCGTGAAGTTCTTTTAAGTGACTGGGAGCTATTGAAAGCTCATGGTGCATCGCCAATCCTTAATGTGATCAGCTACTACGATAGGGATGATGCCTATCCATTTTTTCCAACCGACGTTTATTCATATCATGTAGACCGCTCTCCGATACCGGTCGATACCTTTTTATGTACTTACTATGGCGAGTCGAGTGAAATATTGCCCAATTCGCAAAGCGAAAAGAAAATACTTATACCGGAAATACGTGATGAGCTCAAAAAGCTATATCATGGACCAGAAGAAGGGTTTGAATCGTTTTTAAGTGAACACTTCTTTGATCTGCACTATCAGGCTAAACCTACTGCACGTCCGGTGAGCTTAGGTCTTGGCAATCTTTGGAGGCTGGCCGTTGATCATCCTGAAAGTAAAGTTCTTCCTTGTGTTCATCGTGCGCCGAAGGAAAAGGCCGGACAGAATAGATTATTAATGATCTGTTAAGCACAAATAATATCCCTAATTGCCGTGCTTATGAAATATATACTGTCCGGGTACGTACATGTAAGGTTTAACTCTTTTTTGCTGTACTAATACATACTCAATTCTCTATCATTGTATTCAATTCATAAACACCTACCTCGTATGAGAAAAATCATTTTACCAGTACTCATGTTGCTACTGGCATTTACCAGCTCCTTTGCACAGGAGAAACGTGTAGCACTGGTGACTTTCTATGGTGACAAAAAGATCGGTGGTACCGGCATGAGTACCGTCGGCGAATCACTGATGAAAGACCCTAACTTTAACCTGCAACCCCTCGTCGAAAAAGCATACGACCGCTTCGTAAACGAGTTTGCAAAAGACTTTCCGTTCAAGCTCATCGACGCAAAGGAAATCAGCGGCAATGCCGACTATCAGGCTTACCAATCGTCTATGCTGGTAGACACTACCAAAGGCTTTAACAAAATTGCGGGTTTGCAGTACGCTATTGTACCAGGTATGATCTGGGCCTACGGCGACAAACAAGGTCTGATTAGCACAGCTAAATATGACCCATGCAACCTGGCAAAGATTTTCTCATCTGCCGATGGCGTGTTGTTCGTCAGCATGGACTATGAGTTCGAGTCGCGCGCCATGGGCTTTGCGGCCGGTGCCGTAGCATATCTCAACATGTTCCTCTACGACAAAAGCTGTGGTAAAATATTCCGCATCCGCGAGCGCGCCGTATCAAAAGGCAAAGTGCCCGCCGTTGCCGGTGTACCCATTATGAACGTGGAAAAAATTCAACCGCTGTGCCAGGACGCAACAGATGAGTTATTCGACGATTTGAAAGGCCGCCTCGCCAAAATTGTAAAGAAATCTGGCAGCCTGTAGGCCCTGTTCTACTGTAGCGAACAGACTAACAAAAAAACCGCGTCGGATACAGTTCCGGCGCGGTTTTTCATTTTATCGGGATTGGTTATATAAACGCCGATTTTTTCTACCCTGCTCGGCTTGACAAAGGTAGCTACACAATAAAGCAGGTACAGGTCAACGTTAAGAAACATGAGACATTAAACAATGTCCCGCGCTTTCACCACTATCAACATCACACTATGCACAACTTCATCCTGACAGGCCTGTTTGTCGCATTTACCTTCGCGGTATCTGCTCAAAACGATATTGATCGGTATTTGAAAAACCATCACTATGCCTTCTCTCTCGAATCTGGTTTCGATGAGGATGCGCGGCACATACTGTCTGAAAAGCTGGCAAATTATAACGTGTTGGTCCAGGCGGAAGGGGGTTCGCACAATCTGGAATCTTATATTAAGAATAACTGAAAGACACCCGCCATCGCTCTGTGTCAGAGCAATGGCGGGTGTAGTCCGGGTAAGTAGATTCAGACCCTATACCGTCGGACACCGCCAATCTCAACGTGGCATTTTAGCTTCGTTAAGACATAATGACTCGATGACGTCGAGTATTCCTCCCTCGTTGTTGTCCTTTTCGGTGACGAAGTTGGCGGCCTCAAACAGCACCGGGTTGGCGTTTTTCATAGCATAACTATACGTGGCTGTTTGCATCATTTCGTAGTCGTTCATGAAGTCGCCAAACACCAGGGTTTCGTCGGGGCCGATGTTATTTAGAGATTGTAACATTTGCACAGCTTTGCCTTTGTTTGCGTCGGTGCGGGTTATGTCGAGCCATTTGGCGCCGCCCGTAGCGATCTTCAATCGGCCTTCAAAACCCTTGTATCGGGGGTAGCTGTTTTGTTCAGAACCTGTGAGGTCGAAAATTGTCATCTTCAGGATCGGGGCGTCTACTTTTGTAAGATCGTCCACAATCTTGAAATTACTATGGTAGGTCTGCACCGCTTGCACGAGAGACTCATCTGAATTTTCCAGGTACCATTCATCTCTTCCGCAAAGTAATGGCCAGGCGTTGTCAATAGAGCGTGCAGTCATGACTAATGCTTCTATTTCATGCTTCGGCAACGACGTGGAGAGCAGCTCTGTTTGATCGTGCATGATAAGACTTCCATTATCGGAGATGGCGTATAGCCTATTGATGATCGTCGGGAACTTTTGAGTGATGCTGAAATGCGGTCTGCCGGTGGCAATACCGAACTTGATGCCTTTGTCGAACAGGCGGTCTGCAATTTTCCAGAAGCGATCCGGTACTTCGTGGTTGTCATTGAGGAGTGTGCCGTCAAGGTCGGTTACGATAAGTTTTATCAAGGTGTTGAGGTGTTTAGATAAATATGTTTCCCAAAAATTGGACCACAGCTGTTATTGATGGGGTTGTAAAGCTCATCTTCAACTGCCTGACTCGCAAGAAAATCGAATCAATTTCTTAAAGAAATAGAGCGATTAAACTGGATTCCTAACCAGGTCGGGTCACGCCAGGCGCAGACCCTTTATGCCCCATGGATCAGCACCTCAAAAGCTATGAAATAAAAACGCCCGCGATAGCTGGCTGTCGCGGGCGAAGTCCGGGCGGGTAGATTCGAACTACTGGCCCTCACTTATATCTGACTTATTCCTTATCCAGGAACGGATAACGATAATCTACCGGAGGAACAAAAGTCTCCTTGATAGACCGTGCCGATACCCAACGCATTAGGTTCATCTTTGAACCGGCCTTGTCGTTGGTACCCGAAGCGCGCGCGCCACCGAAGGGCTGCTGACCTACTACTGCACCTGTGGGTTTGTCATTGATGTAGAAGTTGCCCGCACAGTTTACAAGCTTCTTGGTGGCAAGCTCGATGGCGTAGCGGTCATGAGAGATAATCGAGCCGGTGAGAGCGTAAGGAGAGGTCTTGTCGACCAGTTCCAGCGTTTGCTCGAAGTTCTCGGCGTGATATACATAGATCGTGAGCACGGGGCCGAAGATCTCTTCGCACATCGTTACAGACGAAGGATCTTTGGTTTCGATAACCGTAGGCTCTACGAAATAGCCTTTCGACTTGTCGTAGTTACCACCGGCTACGATGGTATTAACGTTGTTCTGGCGGGCTTTGTCGATATAGCTGGAGATCGAGTTGAAGGCACGCTCGTCGATAACCGCGTTGATGAAGTTGCCGAAGTCTTCGGTGCCGCCCATGCGGAACGTCTTCAGATCTTCCTGCATATATTTCTTCACATCCTCCCACAGGTTCGATGGAACATAGGCGCGCGATGCAGCGGAGCATTTCTGACCCTGGTATTCGAAAGCGCCGCGTACGAGGGCCGTTGCTACTTCCTTCGCATTGGCGCTCTTATGCACCATCACGAAGTCTTTGCCGCCGGTCTCGCCCACGATGCGGGGATAGGTCTTATAGCGATGGATGTTTTCGCCAATGGTCTTCCACATGTTCTGGAACACCTTGGTGCTACCGGTAAAGTGGATACCGGCAAAGTCAGGGTGCTTGAACACTACGTCGCCGGCAGTAGGGCCGTCAACATAGATCAGGTTGATCACACCATCAGGCAGACCTGCTTCCTTGAACACTTTCATGATCACGTCAGCAGCATATATCTGGGTATAGGCAGGTTTCCAAACCACGGTGTTGCCCATCAGCGCCATGCACGATGGTAAGTTGCCGGCAATAGCCGTAAAGTTGAAAGGCGTTACGGCAAATGTAAATCCTTCGAGCGGCCGGTACTCGGTACGGTTCCAGATGCCGGGTGACGACTCGGGCTGCTCGTGATAGATCTGCGTCATGAAGTATACATTGAAACGCAGGAAGTCGATCAGCTCGCATGCTGAGTCGATCTCGGCCTGGTACGGGCTCTTGGATTGGCCGAGCATGGTGGCGGCGTTGATCGCATAGCGGTACGGTCCTGCGAGGAGGTCAGCAGCGCGCAGGAAGATGCTGGCACGGTGCTCCCAGTCCAGGTTAGCCCACAGCTCGCGTGCGGCCAGGGCGGATTCTATAGCTTGTTCTACGTGCGAACGGTCGCCTTCGTGGAAGTGAGCGAGCACGTGCTGGTGGTCGTGAGGGGGCGTAATGGCGTGTTTGTTGCCGGTGCGTACTTCTTCAGCACCGATGTACATGGGTATATCCAGCACCTGCGCGCGGGCTGTTTCAATTGCTTTTTTTAATGCTGCACGTTCTTTGCTACCCGGAGCATAGCTTAATACCGGCTCGTTTTTAGGGTAGGGAACATTAAAAAATCCTTTTGACATAATCCTTATTTCCGTTAGTTAATGAGTGTAAAATTCAAAGGCCCAAAGGTAAACGAAATCACAGAATTTGACGCAGCTCGCCGAGATGGGCGATCTCATAATCCAGCGCAACCGAGTGTATATTCTTTTCGGGGTTAAAAAAAACGGTGTCGATGGACGCATTGCGGGCGCCGCCGATATCGGCCACCAGGTTGTCGCCAATCATAATGGCCTCATGGTGTTTGGCGCCGTTCACCCCGAGGGCGAAGTCAAAGATCTCGCGCGCGGGTTTGCGGTGCCCGGCCTTCTGCGATGTGATGATGTGATTGAAATAGCTCTGCAGATTGCCCGAGGCCATCTTGATATGCTGGATCTCCTCGAATCCGTTGGTCACCACGGTAAGGTTATAAGCCGCCGCCGCCAGATACTCCAGTATTTCGATGGCTCCCGGCATAAGATGGCCCTTCTTGGGGCACGCGTGCAGATAGTCTTTAGACAGATCTGCGCAGAGGCCTTCCTCAAAAGCATCGAAGTGATGAAGTATGTTCTTGAAGCGTTCCTGGCGGATGACCTCGCTGCCAATCTGCCCGCGGTCGTAGAGGTCCCACAACTGATCGTTTACGATCCTGAACCGGTGCTGAAATTCGCTTACGGACGGAACGCCTTTGGCCTCGAGGCTATAGGCACCGTAGAGCTCCAGGAGCGTTTCGCGGGAATTGGTTTCGAAATCCCAAAGCGTGTGGTCTAAATCAAAGAAAACGCACCGGTATTTTCTGCTGCGCTCGTTCATGGTTGGTACGTCATTTTATTTCTGCTGCCATTCCTGCATACGCATTTTGTTAGCGGCAAGCTCACGGTTAGAGAACAGGGTCTGGTATACTTGCTGGTCGGCCTGGAGCTGCTGGTCTTTGCGCAGGAACTGGAAGATCTGTTTTATGATTTCGGCTACCTCGTCCTTGATCTGGTAAAACACCCAGTGATTGTAGCGGCGGTAGCTGAGGATTCCGGAGTTTTTGAGGTAGATAAGATGGCGCGACGTCTTAGCCTGCGTGAAATCAAGGATTTTTTCAACGTCAGTGATGCACATTTCTCCATTCGTGTAAATAAGGTGGAGAATCCGGATACGCGATTCGTCGGCACAGGCCTTAAAAATCTGCGATCCAAGCGTCAGGTTAAAACTTTTAAGCCGCATCAGCCATCATATCTCAAGTCAGCCAAAGGTATAGAATTAGGCGGTTAAATAGCTTATCCTTATATTTGAATTTAATGAGCATGCAGGTATCCGTGAACCGAAACGTTAAAACAACCATTCTGATAACGGCCGTTGTGGCCGCACTATTGTGTGTTGCCAATGGCGCTTTTGCGCAGCAGAAACGCGTTATCCAGTTGTCAGGTGTAGTGTTGGGCCAGGATAGTACTTCCGGTCTGCCCGGCGTTCATGTTTACGTGCCCAAAGCTGGCCGCGGTACAACCACAAATAACGTAGGTTTCTTCTCGATGCCCGTTCTGGTCGGCGACAGCATTGTTATCTCCTCTGTAGGCTACGAAAAGCAGTTCTACATAGTCCCGCAAAATGCTCCTGAATACCAAACCGTTATCGTCCCCATGGTAGAAGATGTAGTCTACCTGAACCAGGTAACTGTAATGGATTTTCCCACGGAAGAAATATTCAAAGAAGCGGTTCTGGCCCTGAATATGCCGGTTGACGAAAGCATCGACAAGCGCAACATGAGCCAGGAACTCCTTGCCCTGATGGTGAAAACCACCCCCATGGACGGGTACCAAAACTCCCGCTACTACCTGAACCAATGGGCAGGCTCAGCCAACGGTAAGTTCCAGCCCATATCCAACCCGTTCCTGAACCCTTTCAACTGGGTTAAATTCTTCAATTCATTGAAGAAGGACAAAAAGAAGAAATAAGATTTTAACGAAATATTCTCCATAGCAAGCCTTCTGCTTGGGCGAATAAATCTTTCTTGCTATACTTGCAGCCCAATTTAAGGCCTCTGGCCTTGGAAAGGACTCGATTCGAGGCGTACCCCGACTTTGTCGGGGCCGGTTAGGATAAAATATTCGAGGCGTACCCCGACAATGTCGGGGCCGGTTGAGAAAAGATCAAATATTCGAGGCGTAGCGCAGCCCGGTTAGCGCACCACGTTAGGGACGTGGGGGTCGGTAGTTCGAATCTACTCGCCTCGACTTTAAAAACCTCAACACCCTGTGTTGAGGTTTTTTGTTATAGCAATTTTTAAAGTTATGAGTCACTTTGTTTATATCATCGAATCCATCACCACATCGAAGTGGTATTATGGATACTCCATGGAACTTGAAAGACGTTTAGAGGGGCATAATAACGGTATCAATACATCGACACGAGGCAGGGGACCATGGAAATTTGTTTTTGTTCGCGAATTTTCCACTAAGGAAGAAGCTCTTTCATTCGAGCAATATTTAAAGAAAACCCGTAATAAGACCTTTATCACACAAAAGTATGTGCAGTACTTCTTATAGACACGAGGCGTACCCCGACGATGTCGGGGCCGGTTAGCGCACCACGTTAGGGACGTGGGGGTCGGTAGTTCGAATCTACTCGCCTCGACTTTAAAAACCTCAACACCCTGTGTTGAGGTTTTTTGTTATAGCAATTTTTAAAGTTATGAGTCACTTTGTTTATATCATCGAATCCATCACCACATCGAAGTGGTATTATGGATACTCCATGGAACTTGAAAGACGTTTAGAGGGGCATAATAACGGTATCAATACATCGACACGAGGCAGGGGACCATGGAAATTTGTTTTTGTTCGCGAATTTTCCACTAAGGAAGAAGCTCTTTCATTCGAGCAACATTTAAAGAAAACCCGTAATAAGGCCTTTATCACACAAAAGTATGTGCAGTACTTCTTATAGACACGAGGGCGTACCCCGACGTTGTCGGGGCCGGTTAGCGCACCACGTTAGGGACGTGGGGGTCGGTAGTTCGAATCTCCTCGCCTCGACTCATTAAAAGCTTGCAGATTCATTCAGAATCGCAAGCTTTTTTTGTTGGGATTGACTGGATATCTACCTTTTTATCCTATTGCTAATTAATCAGATATGATGTAGTATCAAATTCGCCTGCCCTAAAATATCCCAATACTTCTTCATTGGAATCATTGACATTAACAACGTTTCCTTTTAACTGTACAGGGGTAGTCGGAAAAGGCCCGCGTTCATCACTTCCAGATTGTTGGATAAATATGTTTATGTAGTCATAATATCGTTGGGAAATACCATACAAATTAATACCTACAGTTACTCCAGCAACATAGTTTTCATTCTCGTTCTCAATAAAAATTTCGTTGCCATCTGTAAATTCATCTCTAATAACTGCAAGAGACGGCAGTGGCAAATTAAGCGGAGTAAATTCGCCTAAATAATAATTTTCAACATCTTCGGGATCGTCAAAAAATACTTGAAACTGAATTTCTGTGTCGTCACCAGAACCTTCAATGGTCTGATTAATTCGATTAATAACAGGTGCTGCCATTAACGTTTCTGTTGCTGTGTAGGAGTTACCGTTGTAAAGGATTTTCAAAGTGTACGATGCGTTTAATTCCGGAACAAAATCGATTGCCGTGTAACTACCATTATTCTGGTCGGCAAACACAAATATCGCCCCGTCGTTTTCTTTGGTTACTGTTACTGAAGCGCCCGTAACCGGGACATCAGGATTTTTATCAAAAAAGGCAGTTGATTTTCTTAGGTTAATGGTCTGTGTTTTTCCCGAGGTACCTTTTTGCCATTTAAGAGACGCATCAACCACCAATCGTGCGCCGCCGTTTGGGACTTTAACATCTATCACGTCGGTGCACGCGTTTAATGATGCTATGATTATAAGGATTATTCCTATTTGGTTATATATTTTTTTCATTGTTTTAAAATTTAAAGTTGTATGTTACTGAAGGAACAATACCAAATATGGCGGTGCGGGTGGCTTCGGTTTCGCCTGTCTTTTGATTTTGACCGAAAGCAATGGAGGCTGCATTTTTCCGGTTATAAACGTTGTATATGCCAAATACCCATTCACCTTGCCATTTTCTATCTTTATTTTTTCGAGGTGTTAAGGTTGCAGAAACGTCTAATCTATGGTAGGCCGGTAATCTGTCTTGATTCCTTTCAGAATAAGTGGCTATGGATAATCCATTGTATACGAACTGTCCGTTAGGGTAGGTGACGGGTCGCCCTGTCTGGAATACCATGTTTGCCCCGAACTGCCATTTTTCGTTGAGTTTATAGCTCCCGGTAAACGAAATGTTGTGGGTTTTGTCCCAGTTCGCGCTATACCATTTCCCGTCGTTAATGCCTAATCCACCGGCTGCTCCGCCGGGTGTACGTTGTTGCGATTTTGACCAGGTGTATGCCAGCCAACCTGTAAAATTCCCTTCGTTTTTCCGTATTAAAAATTCTAATCCATATGTGCGGGCTTCACCCGTTAGAATCTCGGTTTCAATTGTGTTTTGTGCTATAAGTTCTGCGCCATTGATATAATCTACTCTATTGTCTATAGTTTTGTAAAAGGCTTCTGTTTCAATAGAAAGCATATTTTCCTTTAGATTTCTAAAGTAGCCTACAGCATATTGGTCTGCGATTTGTGGCTTGATGAACTTTCCGCTAGGCGCCCAGATATCGAGTGGCGTGGCTGATGTAGTGTTGGAAATCAAATGCAGGTATTGAGCCATTCGGTTATAGCTTGCTTTGAAAGAGGACCTGTCGTTAAGCTGATATGAAAGTGCAAACCGAGGTTCCACATTATTGAATGTAGCTATGCTTTTTCCCTTACCGTAATGGGTAGTAGAAACAGGTTTGGTACGCTCATAGATGCCTAATTCTTCGTTGTAAACTACCGGTAAATTATCGGCGTAATTGTTTAAGGTTTGCTGGCCGAGTCGATTAAAGTAACTAAAATGCAAGCCATATTGAGCGGTGAGCTTATCCGAAATTTTGTGTTCCAGGCTTGCATACGCGCGCGCTTCTAAAGCGAACTGGTCGTCTAATTTTTCTGCATTGACACCCGAAGTTGCATTTAAAGGACTGAGTTTGCCTGGATTAAACTTATAATAAATACAATTTACGCCAAAATCAAATTCCAATTTATCGTTTGCAAAATACCCTAAGTCATAGCGGATATTATAGTTGCCGATATCTGAGGTCCAATCAAGTCCTTCATCAGGAATTTCGAGGTTGTAATTATATCGACCGTATATTAAGGATACATTGGAGAATAACTTGTCATTGAAAATATGGTTCCATCGTAAGTTTCCTGAACGGTTTCCGTATGAATTCGTGAAAATTCCTTCCAGGTTGAAGTTGTCATTGCCTAAATAGCCGGAGATATATAGTTTATTCTTCTCATCAATTTTATAATTTGTTTTCAGATTCAAATCGTAAAATCCAGCTCTGCTGTTTTCGTTCGCTAAGGCTAGAAATATGTTTGCATAAGATGCTCTACCCGCCACGATAAACGAACCTTTGTCGTTAAACATTGGCCCTTCTACCGCCAAACGACTGGAAACAGCACCAATACCGCCAGTGACTTCAAATTCTTTATTGTTTCCGTCTTTTTGACGGATATCGAGTACCGAAGAAGCCCGGCCTCCAAAACGTGCAGGAATGCCTCCTTTATAAAGTTTCACATCCTTAATGGCATCAGCATTGAATACTGAGAAGAAACCAAACAAATGGGAGGCGTTGTAAATAATGGCCTCATCCAAAAGAATCAGGTTTTGGTCTTCCGCACCACCGCGTACATTGAAGCCCGAGGAACCTTCTCCGGCGTTGGTAACGCCTGGGAGTAATTGAATGGACTTGATCAAATCTATTTCACCCAAAACAACAGGCATCTGTTTGATATCCCTGGTTGAAAGTCTGGCAACACTCATTTGTGGCGTCCGAATGTCTACGTTTTTTGATTCTTCAGCTGTGACGACTACTTCATCTAATAATTTATCGGAGTCCACTTTGAGCTCAATGTCGAGTTTTTGATTAGCGCTCAGGTTGATAACCCTTTCAAACGTTGTAAACCCTATATAGGAAATGGTTAAGGTATAATTACCTTCGGGTGCTGTGATAGAATAAAAACCATATTCGTTGGTAGAGCTTCCAATGGATGTACCTTTCAAAAAGACAGTTGCCCCCAGGAATGTTTCGCCGTTGGCCATATCCTTCACTACACCACTGATTGTATATTTTGTTTGTGCAAAAAGGAAGACCGGGCACAACATGATTACCATAAATAGGGCATGGGCTTTTCCCGACCTAAAGCGTTTTAACTGTTTTGTTTTTGTCATAGTTACTGGAAATTTCAGATTAGTTTTTCATTCAACCGGAGCGAAATTTAGGCTTGCATCGATAGGGGTTAAAATGAAGTAGGTTCTGAATCCGTCTTCAGTACCTGTTTGTTATCAGAATGATTCTAATAATCTGTTTATACACCTGTTAAGCACTATTGATTGTATCGTTCAAAGGTTCTACATGCGCTTTTCGCACGTAGAACCAAGCCGATTATGGAGATTTGTGCCTTTTCCGTTTTCAGGGTTGTGAGGATTTGTCAGTTTGTCCTGGCTCCTGATAGGCTGAAAGAATTCACGGCTAAGGAAAGCACTGTATTGTCCAGGACGAGACAGCGCGGGAAGGCCATAGCGAGACCTGCCACAAGGCATGGTGCTCTGAAAGAAATAACGTCAGTAGAAAAGTGGTCGGAGGGTTTTGGTCTGCTGTTAGACAAGCTAATGTGCCGCGACACCAGGAATTATTCAGACAGCCGACTTTGGTAAATGGAATAACTGGTCAGTATCTCAATGCTAACCTTGATAAGCGCATGCGCCGGATCGTCTTAGCCTGGGCTGATCAACTGGAACAGGAAGGTGTAGTAGCTAACGCTTTTAACAAAATGTCCGGCTATCAGGGTTAAGCCAATGTCTTTTTAAACTCACTCGGGGTAACCCCGTATATTTTTTTAAAGGTAGTGTTGAAAGAGGATTTGGATTTGAAACCAACTTCGTTGGCAATGCCCATAACAGAATAATTCCTGAACCTGTTATCCTTGAGTGATTCTACAAATTCTTCAGCTCTGCATTTGTTCATGTAGTCCTGAAAATTAGATTTTAAGTACACGTTCAGGACTTCAGATAAGTTCTGTCTCGGAATACCCATCTTTTGCGCTACCTGATCAACCGTTATATTGCTGTCGGTAAAAAGCTTCTCTTTATCCATGAGCCTTAAAAACTCCTTTTTGTATATCTCTGCTTTGAATTTGGTAAGGCTTGAGGTTTTATAGGCCCTGGTATCAGCCTTGGGTAGTACAGATTTTGGTGATACAACAAGCCTGAATAAAATCATGTATAGAAGTATTGCTGACAATCCAATAACGCCATAACTTTCTAGGAAGAAGAAATTATCATTGCTTTTTGATATAAAAAATGAGATTCCGTCTATTAAGTTCAGCAAAGCATAAGGCACTACAAAAAGCAGCATCCATCTTTCCTTTTTGTTTTTGATGATATCATAGATGGTATAACCTAAATAAACAAATAGCCAAACGCCTGACAGCGTTTCCCCTATCATTAACCATATATCCTTCACTAAGCCGTTAACGTCTTCTACGATTTGAAGCGTAATAAATAACAAATACGGAATAAAATAAAGAAGATCTCTAAGTTGAAATTTATCTTGTTTGGAGTTGTGATACTTTATAAGTAAAAAGAACAGTGTAATAACTAATGGAGATTGAAAAAAATACCAATTAGCATGAGAAACAAACAGGTTAAAATCATCGTCTCCGACAATGTTCAAAAGCAATGCAATAATTGCAGCCAGAAGCAGTGAGAAATTTACCCGCTTATAGCCTGCTTGTTTAACGAGCAGAACACTTAAAAGAAACAAGCCCTGAATAAGGGCGATTATTTGAATTATTTCTAACATAAATATCTGAACACTTTTCTCCGAATTGGCCGAAGCGTGGCCCACAAAAGGCCATTTTCGGTCTAATTTCGCTATTAATTGCTATGACAACTCAGGCCTTGCTTACCCCTATCTGTACCTGATAATTTTTTCGGGGAAGCTCCGAATCAACGGAGAAGTTGATCCAACACCCTGGCACATCCAATCCCTGCAACATCACTCGAGGCTTCAGGAGTCTGCCAGGTACTTGACTATGAGTATGAGTCACGGAGATCTGTGTTACATGACGTTATAATGCGCTACGGCTTTACAACGACCTCCTTACGAAAATGAGCTGCCCATATCAGCAATTCGTCTAGCAATTTCTTCAAAGAATGTCCCAGAGGGGTGAGCGAATACTCCACCGTCACCGGCATGCTGTCATAAAGCGTGCGTGTGAGGATCCTATTTCCTTCAAGTGCATTTGAGGGGAAATGTTAATCGCCGAATTTTCTACTAATCTTTCAAACTAATTATTGCGCAAAAAGGCTGCGCACGCGTACTGTTACCTTTGTTGAATTTTTCGTAAATCCCAGATAAGCGATTTCTTTCCATGATAACATTTGATCAACTATCGATAGGGATCGAATTCGAACCGCAGGATAGTAAATTTAGTGCTTATGGTAAGCTTCTGTTAAGCGCAATCAGTGATTGGCCAATGCTTAATTTATTTGAACCACGTGATTTGATAGCAGAGCTTCAGAAGTCGATAAACAAACCCTTAACATTTGAAAATCTAAACTTATACTTAAGAGGACTTGATATTTACGTCGTTGATAACTCATGGAAAATGGAAGCTTTAGTATCTTTAATGCAGATGTTTACTTATTACACAGGAGATTCATTGAACCATGAAGTGACTCTTGGGAGCTTGATTGAAGACCTGACCCAATATTATCAGGCACGATCAACCAGTTATAGATAGACGTTGGATTGCTAGTACACAATATGCTGCTATAGCCCAATAGTACTTGTGCCAACCGGGTTCAAAACTTATACTTGCTGATAATTACATTCTTTTAGAGAAACAAATGGCCCGGAAACCTACGACCATAGCGCTGCCTGCGGCGCCCCGCTTTGTTCCCTCCTCCGTTAGCATCTGGCTCACGTTTGGCAACTGCAACGCGATTATTGCCTGGGGATTCTTCGCGCTTAGCGGAACAATAGTTATACTTGCCGTGAAGGATAACGCCATGGGCGCGATCATCATGGCCCTGATCATTGCCGGCATTGGCACGTGGATGTTACAAACATCCATACGCGGTGCCCGAAAGATTGTAACGCTCCTACGTTTCGGAGAACTTGCTCCAACCACCGAAGTATCACGTCAGGTAACCCAGGACTCCGACGGTAATACTATAACCACAATAAAATATCACTTTACAACATCCTCTAATATTCCTGTTTACTTTCATGACGGCAGTACTATAACCACAGTTCTCTACCTTCCCACCGATCCCTCCATACTGAAATCCATAGACAACCTCCAACTCCTTCCCCTCGAATTCAACGCCGCAGGCCAATATACTTACCATCAAAAAATACCCGCCATCTTTGCCTGCATTCTCCCTGCTCTTGTTATTATCTGCCTAACACTATACGCTATCTTTGGCTAAACCCTGGCGATTTTTTTAGTACTGGCTTCTAACTTTAAACATCAATGCAAAGAAAATCCGATACGAAGAAAATAGCCACACTGTCAGCAGTACCGGAACATCTGCAGGCGGAGCTGGACCAGGTGGACTGGAAAAATATTAAATCGGCCTGGGGGCGTTGCGAGGAGCTCCCGGCAGAGATTAATGGGCTGCTGTCGGCAGATGAGGAGGTTGGCATCGAATGTGAAAATGGTATCTGGCAAAAGATGACTTACCATGGAGAGTTGTTTGATGCCACCTATGCAACCGCTACTATTATAGCACGAATGCTTCCCATACTCTTAGCCATTCGCCCGATATTATTTGCAGATATTTATATTAATTATAAAAAAGTAAGAACCGAGGGAAGCAGAACTGCATTGCTGACGTTGGCCGAGTTGGGAGAAAAAGATCCTGATTTTCTGAAGCGCCACAACAAACTGTTAATGGAGTTGGAGTTGCCGTCAAACGCACAACAGATCAAAGAAATGGTAGCCCAATAGCTGATTAATTGAATAGTAATTCTGTGTGTTTTTAAGCATACGTTGGAGTGGTAAAACAACGAGTTCAATAGAACATCATTCAACTAGCAACTGTTGTAATTCATGCATCGGAAAAGCCGGGCCTGGTTCAATTCGGTTTCTGACGGCTATTCCAATTTCGTCTCTATCTTTGGGGCTAAGCAACTGTCCTGAATTTATTTGAGCGTTGCACCCTTTTGATTTTTAAAACGAGTTCTTGATTTGGTCAGTGGCATCGTTAAAAGAAGTCCAGCCATTTTGAACGTACTTGTCGCACACCATCATCTCACCATCGCCACAATCAAAGTCAAACACAAACGGCAGGCGATAATCTCCCCAGATGCACTTCTTGACGGCCTTAGTGGTGTAGCTGGTCCAGGTGCCGACATACGTTCGGTTGAAGTAGCCATCGGCTATGTCAGAGCTTTCGTCTAGAAATGCTTTTTTGCTCACCGGGTCTATATAATAAAAGCTTTCGTGAATGCCTTTAAAGGAGCCTACCTGCTTTTGGGTACGGTCTTCATAGAATGTATACTCCGCGATGAGTTGTCCTGCATTATCATGTTCAGACTCCTCGGCGTGCTCCAGCTTTTCGGCTCGGAGTAAACGAATCTCTCCCGTAAAATCACAGACATTACCGTTTACCTTGGACTTTCCAGCAACGTGATACAGAAGTTTGTCTTTTGTGTCTCTGGTGACGCTGGTTATACGGATTTTTATGCGTTTGCAATCCAGGCCAATCACACCATTTTGCTGCTTGTCCCTGGTGAGCCACACGTCGCTCAGATCATTCGCCGCAAGATTCTGAATAATGTTTTGCCCAGCATTTCTTGTTCGGAGTTTCAGATACTCGGCGCTGAAATCGATTTGCTTTGGATCGAAGTTCTCACAGAGGTGCCCATTGTAATACGGATTGAAATGTGCCTCGTCCTCCTTTGGCAAGCTGCATACGAAGTCGCAAAATCTGCTTTGTGTGCTCTGCTTGGATTGAGCATGACTTGATGCCGTGAACAAAATGAGTTGTGCAAAAAACACAATGGTACTGAATGGTCTACCCATACGCTGGAAGATAATAGCTTTAAAGATAATAGAAGAAGAGCGAATTTCGTATGATCCGTGTCATAATTG
>Ga0247764_1000374_pt1 | contig 15936 bp, 13 predicted proteins | sample UWRJL051202B4_FD_179932 | JGI IMG/M metagenome (GOLD analysis project Ga0247764, IMG submission 179932) | Plant litter microbial communities from Arlington Agricultural Research Station in Wisconsin, United States - UWRJ-L051-202B-4 | ecosystem: Environmental > Terrestrial > Plant litter >...
GTGGGATCAGCTCTGGAGGCGCCACCGAGACCGCTTCGAGCGGCGGAGCGAGCTCTGGAGGAACGGCAGGGCTCACGTCGACGACGTCGAGTAGCGGCGGTCGCGATGCGCGCCCACCGTCGCGTTGCGACCTAGAGCCGACGTTCGAAGACCAATACGAAGTCGTGTCGCGCTACTACCTCGATGAGCCGGGCGGCGCCGCGTTGATCAACGAGGTCGATGTGCCGCTCACCAATTCATCGGTGCCCTCACCGGCCACGGCGCACGCCGTGCAACGAGTGACGGGCGCGTGCGGACGTGCCCTGCGCTTCCTCGGCAATGACTCCCGCCTCGAGTTGCCCCCTGTCGGCGACTTCGCGCGCGGCATCGCGCTCGATTTGTGGGTGCGACCGGCTCGCCTGGTCGCAGCGGAGCCGGAGCTGGACTCCGACGGCAAGCCCCTACCGTTCGTCCAGCACTTGATCGGCGACGGCGAGAGCGGACTCCGCAGTTTTTGGCTCTTCCTGGAGGACGGCGTGCCGGTGTTCAGCATCAGCGACAACGGCTGGCGGGAACTGCTGCGGGCCGACCGGGCACTGGCGCTGAATGAGTGGCAACACCTGCGCGTCACCTACGACACCGACTTCGGCTCTGTGCAGCTGGATGGCGCCGAAGTCGCGACGCTCGAGCTGTCGTCGCCCGTTCCCAGTTCGTTCAACACGATCTACGTCGGCTCCACCCTCACCCAGCTCGGCCGGCCCAGCTACGCCTTCGCCGGCGACCTCGACGAGCTCACCATCCTGGCGAAACGCTGAGCTTGGTGGTGCTCATCTCGTCCTCGTCCCGGTTGAGCCTCGAGAGCTGAACATTAGATCAGGTTCAGGGCGGGCGCGGCCGGATGCTAGGCTCCGCGCCCTTTCAGCCGAAACACGCGCGAGCCGCGTGCAGCCAGAGACGAGAAGCAACTCCCGATGACCACGAAGTCCATGGACAAGATCATGGCGCTCGCGAAGCGCCGCGGATTCGTTTACCAAGCCTCCGAGATTTACGGCGGATTGAACGGTTTTTGGGACTACGGCCCACTCGGTGCGCAGCTCAAGAAGAACCTGCGCGAGGCGTGGTGGCAAGACGTGGTGCTCAATCCGTGCGCAGGACAGCTCGGTCCGTTTGGTGAGCCAGTGCGTATGGTGCCGCTCGACACCACGATCATTCAGCATCCCAAGGTTTGGGAAGCCAGCGGTCACGTCGCCGGCTTCAGCGACCCGATGGTCGACTGTCGCGAGACCAAAGCGCGTTATCGCGCGGATCATTTGATGGTGTACGCGCCGGCCTCCGGCGAGCGCAACGGCAAGCCGCTGTTCGCGTATTTGCCGGACAGCACGAGCGAAGCCAAGCAACTAAAGAAGGCGGAGAAGGCATTCGGTGAAGTGACTCGCCTGCAGCTCGTGAAGTTGCCGAAAGAAGAGTACGCGCACGTGCTCGCGCCAGAGGCGGAGAAGGTCGGCAGCTTGACGGAGCCGCGCGCCTTCAACCTGATGTTCAAGACGTACATCGGCGCGACCGCCACGGAAGACGACGTCGCGTTCCTGCGCCCGGAGACGGCGCAAGGCATCTTCGTTCAGTTCAAGAACGTGCTCGACACCACGCGCGTGAAGGTCCCGTTTGGCATCGCGCAGACAGGCAAAGCCTTCCGCAACGAGGTCACGCCGCGCAACTTCACGTTCCGCAGCCGTGAGTTCGAGCAGATGGAGATCGAATTTTTCTGCCACGAATCGCAGGCGCGCGAGTGGTACAAATTCTGGCGCGATTGGCGCATGGCCTGGTGGCAAAGCCTTGGTCTCGCCGGCGAAAATTTGCAACTGCGCGAGCACGACGCGGACGAGCTCGCTCACTACGCGAAGACAGGTGCCGGCACCAGCGACGTCGAGTATCGCTTCCCGTTCACCTCTCCCGGTTTCGGTGAGCTGGAAGGCATCGCCCACCGTTCGAACTTCGATCTTTCACAGCACCAGAAGCACGCCCGTACGAACCTGGAGTACTTCGACGCGGAGCGCGGCGAGCTCTTACCTAATGGTTCACGCAAAGGCGAGAAGTACCTGCCTCACGTGATCGAGCCTTCAGCAGGTCTGGATCGCGGCGTGCTCGCGGTGTTGTGCGAAGCCTTCACGGAAGACGCTTCGCGCCCGAGCCCGGAGCTGATGCGTATTCATCCGCGCCTCGCGCCCATCAAAGCCGCCGTGTTCCCGCTGGTGAACAAGGACGGCATGCCGGAGCAAAGCGAACGTCTGCACGCCGAGCTCAACAAGCGCTTCGGTCGCCTCGGCGCCATCGAGCACGATCCCAAACAAGCCATCGGCAAGCGCTACGCCCGCATGGACGAAGCAGGCTGCCCCTTCTGCTTCACCGTAGACGGCGACACCGCGAAGGATCAGAGCGTCACCGTGCGCGATCGCGATACGGGCGCACAGCAACGTATCGCGATCGATCGCGTCAGTGATTGGCTCGCCGAGAAGCTGATCTTCTGATCGGAGCCCAGCCTCACGCGGCCGCCGAACGCTGCTCGGTGCGCCGCGCGCTGGCTGCGGACGCGGCAATCACCAGCCCGGCCAACGTCAGGCTGCCTCTGCCGGCGTCGAACCAACCCCGCGCTTCCAGCCGCTGGGTAATCTGCCGGAGCTCCGCCAACGGCAACTTCAGGGCTCGCATCAGGTCCCGGCGAGTGGCCCGACGGCCGGTTCGGGCGTGTTCAAAAACCAGGCAAAGCACGTCGATTTCGAGGTTCTTCTGCATGGGTGTTCAGTACCCGGGCACTGAACGAAGATCCAGTTTTTGGCAACCAGCGCCGTCAGTTCGATAAGCGCTCTCGACGGCGCCCGGCCAGGCCTTAAGCTCCCGAGGTGCGCATCGACTGCCCCACCTGCAAGACCGTGATCGAGAACGCGCCCGAGGATTTTGCGCCGCGCCCGTTTTGCAGCGTGCGCTGCAAACTCGCGGATCTGCATGCCTGGTTGAATGAGGACTACAAGTTCTCCGAGTCACTGCCGCTCGAACCGTCCGACGACCGCCACATGAATTGAAGCGCGGCAGCGCTGGAGTGAAGGCGCCTTCGCCACCGCGCGGGTTGTTAAAGCGGAAACGTTGGTTATTCTAGTCCGGTGACTCAAGAAGACAGCGTGCTGCGCACCATCACGGACGACGGCGCGTTCCGCGTGATCACAGCGCGAACGACCGAAACCGTGCGCGGAGCCATCCGCGCGCAGAGTGCGCGGGGGCTGACCGCGCGCACGTTCGGCGATCTCTTGACCGGCGCGATCCTGTTCCGCGAGACCATGGCCCCGGAGCTGCGCGTCCAGGGCGTTCTGCGCGGTGCTCATGGCGTCGGCAGCCTAGTGGCGGACTCTCACCCCTCCGGCAAGACGCGAGGGTTGGTGCAGCTGGGCAAGGGCGAGTCGGAGGTCACGCTGGGCGAAGGCGCCGTGATCCAAATCATGCGCTCGTTGCCCAATGGTCGCATCAACCAAGGCGTGGTCGAGGTTCCGGAGGACGGCGGCGTCTCGCAGGCGTTCATGGCGTACATGCAGACCTCGGAACAGGTCGTCTCCATGATCGCCGTCTCCACGCTGATTGAAGACGGCGAAGTGATCTCCGCCGGCGGCTACATGGTGCAACTCCTACCGGAGGTCGGGCGCGGACCTTTGATGGTGATGACGGAGCGCTTGCGCGAGTTCGAGAGCATCGACGGCCAGGTCCAGGAAGCGCAGTTTTCACCCCAATGGTTGGTGGAGCAATTGCTGTACGGCATGCCGTACACGCGCCTGGATGAAACGCGAGTAGGCTACGAGTGTTGGTGCGACGAGTTGCGCGTGATGTCCGCGCTCTCCACGCTCAACCACGCCGACATCGAGCACCTGCTGTCCACGGACGAGGTGCTCGAGATCTCCTGCGAGTACTGCAAGCGCGAGTACCGCATTCCGCCGGTGCGCCTCCGCGGGCTGCTCACCTCCAGCTGACGATTCGACGCGCAGAGCGTCCCGCGCTGCCCGCGCGTCGAATCAACACCCTAACTAGCCTGCGCTTCGACGCGGACGACGTTCGGCGACAGGCAACGCAGAGCTTCCAAGCTGCGGCGCTGCCAGGCGTGGCGATGATTCGTCAAAAAACGGATCTTGTAGCCGTTCTCGATGCGCGAGACGACGTCGATCCACGTCACGAAGGCTTTGAAGCAGCTGGAGTTCATGAAGGTAAGGTCGTGCAGATCGAACCGGACCTCCTCCACGTTCAGGCTGAGGGCTTCGGTGTGAACCTCTTTTAGATAACGGCCTAGCGCTTCGACCGCGGTCATGTCGCCGTTGCCGGAGAAGCTCACGACCAGGTTCGGACCATCGACGCGCGGGGATAGTTGAAAACCGGATTCAACCAGCGGACTCAGACCTAGACTTGTCATGATTTGCGGTTCATTCGACCGGGGTGGAGCATTGGATGGTGATCTGGTCGCCCTCGATCGTGTAGTTGAGCTCCATCTCGCCCTCCACGCGAATACGCACGAGGCCTAGTCCGGAGCCATCCGGATCGCTGGCGCTCTGTACCATCATCGTAACGTAGTGGCCCATGGGATCGGCCAGGTCCTTCAACGAATCGATGCGTTGCTGAAGCTCTGCCAATTGCTCTGGAGTCGCACGATTGCTGGCGCGGATCTCCACCACGTGCCGTCCGTCTTTCTTATCGACCGAAAGATCGAGCCGTGCTTCACCGTCCATCGAGTACTTCAGCGTGTTCTCCAGCAGCTCGTGAATGGTGAGCGCCACGCGGGAAGAGACGTCCGGGTTGGCGAGCATCGAATCGAATAGCTCGTTGACGAAGCGGCGCGTGCTGCTGATCAAATCGATGCTCGGCTTGAAGTTCAAGAGCATCTTCTTGTGAGTGAGAGGCATATCGCTGGCGTCCTGATCTGCGCTCGCTCAGGCGCGAACTCGAGTGTCACTCTGGCGCCTTTTTTGCGCTAGCCCCAACCGGTCCATCCCGCGCCGATTTGTGGTCTCGAGTAGGAATGTAAGCGCTCGGCGGGCGGCTTCAGCGCGCCGTTTTCAGCCGAGATTTGGCTCGGACGTTGCTTGTCTCAGCTGAGACGACTCTTTCGTGCCACTACTTGCGCGCGCCATGCCCCAGAAAGCCAGCCTGCTCTTCATTTTCGCGACGATCGCGATCGACTCGATCGGCCTCGGCATCGTGATTCCGGTGTTGCCCGACGTCATTCGCAGGTTCCTGCACGACGAGGTCGCGGTCTCCCAACACTACGGCTACTTCGTTGCGACCTACGCGATCCTGCAGTTTCTGAGCTCGCCCTTGCTCGGGAGCCTCTCGGATCGCTTTGGGCGACGTCCGGTGTTGCTGGTGAGTCTGCTCGGCGCCGCAGTCGACTATGCGTTCATGGCATTCGCTCCCAGCCTTCCGTTGCTGTTTTTAGGACGGGTGATTTCTGGGGTGAGCGGAGCAAGCTATACGGTTGCCAGCGCCTACATCGCCGACATTAGCGACGACTCCAATCGCTCGAAGAACTTCGGGGTGATCGGCGCGGGCTTCGGGCTCGGCTTCATCGTGGGGCCTGCCATCGGCGGGCTCATCGCCACGCAGGGCACGCACTACCCGTTCTTGGCGGCAGCCGCCTTCAATCTGCTGAATTTCCTGTTCGGTATGTTCGTCTTGCCGGAATCGCTGCCCAAAGAGCGGCGGCGCAGCATCCCGCTCAGTGGGTTGAATCCGTTCCGCTCCATCGTTCACTCTCTACAGCACCCGGCCATCCGCTCGCTCGTACTGGTGCACGTGCTGCTGCAGCTCGCCGGTCAAACTCACCCCTCGATCTGGACCTTGTACACGCGCCACCGCTACGGCTGGAGCGTGGCAGAGGTTGGGATCTCGCTGGCGGTGGTCGGCATCATGAGCGCCATCTCCCAAGGTGCGATGACCGGTAAGATCGTCGCGCGGTTCGGTGAGGCGCGCACCTTGATCTACGGCACGCTGGGCGAGGCCGTGAGCTTTGCGTTGTTCGGTCTCGCGACGCAGGGCTACATGCTCTACGTGATCTTGATCTTCTCGTCGGTGTTCTGGGCGTCGCAGCCGGCGCTGCAATCCCTCATTAGCCGGGAGGTCCCGCCTGAAGCGCAAGGTGAGTTGCAGGGCAGCTTGATGGGGCTGACCAGCCTGGCGGGTGTCGTCAACCCGCTGGTGATGACCGGGCTGTTCTCCGTGACGTCACAGCCGGGTGGCGCCTTCTACCTTCCGGGCAGCCCGTACCTGTTGGCCGCAGCGTTGCTGTTCGCGGGCTGGGTGTTGGCTTCAGCCTGGTACCGCCAGACTCCACATGCCGTGGCGCCAAAGTAGGCGACGTAGAAAAGGGCCCAAGCGGGACACGAGCGGAACCGGGAACCGGGAACCGGGAACCGGTCCCAGCGGCGTATCCCTGGAATTTTCGGCCGGATGCGCACTGACAGCTGGCAGCGTCCGGCAACCTTCCCAGGCCTCGCTTCCGCTGGCGCGGCGTTGTGCTACGAGCAAGGTGTCTTGCTTTGTTCTCTGCTCCGCACACACTCGACCAACCTTCGTTGTGCGGAAGTGGAGCGATAGGTCTGGAGGTTCCGTCTATGCGTTCAGGTGCTTTGGCCGCCGCAGGCCCCGGGGTGTCGTGGAGAGTGCGTTCGTGCTTGTGGCTGGGGCTCGGCGTCGCCGCGGTCGCTAGCGCGTGCAGCGCGGGCGGTGGTGAGCCGCCTCCGGGCAACGCGCGTGGCGGTTCGGGCAACGTAGGCGTGGGGGGTGCCACCGTCGCCGGCAACGGTCCGGGCAGCGGCGGCAGCAGCGTCACGAGTGGCGGTGCGCAACAGACGGGCGCGGGCGGCGCGCCTTCGAGTGGCGGAGCGGTCACGGTCAACAACGGCGGCAGCGTGACGACCAACGGCGGCGCTGCACCTGGCGCGGGCGGCGCTGCACCCGGCGCGGGCGGCGCTGCACCCGGCGCGGGCGGCATGGCTTGTCAAACGGCCGAGACCAAGTTCGAACCGAAGATCCCCACGGTGTACGTGATGGTGGATCGTTCTGGCAGCATGTTCGACTGCTTGTCGACGACGAACCCGGAGCCGTCCTGTGGCGCATCCAACATGATGCAAGACAAGAACGACACCGCTTGGGTCAAGCTCAGGACGGCGACGCTGCAGGTGATTGAGTCGCTGCAGGCGGAGGTGCGCTTCGGCTTCGCGTCGTTCACTGGCACGAACCCGGCGAGCAGCGGCAAGTGCCCCATGATCGACAAGGTGGCGCCGAACTTCAACAATCACACGGCGATCTCCACGCTGTACAACTCGCTGGCGTTCCAGCCGGAGACCACGGAGTCCGGCAAGAAGTTCGAAACGCCGGCGCGTGAATCGCTCGACTTGATTGGCGCGGAGCTGATGGCTGACGCCACGCCGGGCGACAAGTTCATCCTGTTCGTGACCGATGGCCAGCCGGACTACTGTGACGACTCGAATACGCTGTGCGCGCCTGATTCGGTCGTCGCCGGGCTTCAGGCGCTGAAGGCGAAGGGCATCACGACCATCGTGATGGGCATCAAGTCGAACATTCAGGACTTGGCGCCGAACATTCTGCAATCCTTTGCCAACGCTGGCATGGGCGAGCCAACCATGGCTCCGCTGAAGACTGCCACCCAACAGCCGACCGCATTCTATGACGAGTGCAAGAACATCGCCGGCTGGGCGCGAGATCTGGTCGCGTCGGGCAAGCCCGATGAACGAGGAACCACACTCGGCACGTACTCGGCAGAGTCCGGCCCCACCAAAGCCAGAACGCCGAACGCCGCGGACCAAGCGGAGCTGCTGAAGGAGCTGACGTCTGCGCTCTCCGGAGTGAAGAGCTGCACCTTCGACCTCTCCAACGTCAACGGCAAGTCGATCAAAGTAGACTTGAACCAACTGGCGGCCGCCGAAGTGAAGATCGAAAGCGTGAAGGTCCCCCTCGATATGACGAACGGTTGGGGCATGGCCAACGCTACTCAGCTCGTCCTGACCGGCACCGCTTGCGACACCTGGCGCAAACCGGAGACCGACGACATCGCCTTCAACTTCCCGTGCGACACCATCATCTTCGAGTGAAATGGGTGCTTTCTTGAAGACTCTGCGTATGAAACAGGCGCGCCTGGTTCGCTTGCTGCTCGCGGCCGGCTTGGTGGTGAGCGCGGGAGCGGGTTGCTCCGGTGGCGGCACGGATCCGGTGAGGCCCCCCGGTGGCGCCACCGGGGGTGGCAGCACCAATCCGGGCGCTGGTGGCCAAACCAGCACCACCCCTCAAGGCGGCGGCCAGATCGCCCTGACCTTCGGTGGTGCCGTCAATAGCGGCGGCGGCATGGACGGCATCGGCGGTGGTTGTGTGGGGATGAACACGCCCGCGAAGCTGTTGCCGCTCGATCTGTACGTGATGATGGACAGCTCGAAGTCCATGCTGGAGGCGACTACCTCGGGCGCAAGCAAGTGGAAGGCGGTGACGGACGCGCTGGCGCAGTTCTTCAAAGACGCCAACTCGAACGGACTGAGCGTCGGTTTGAAGTTCTTCCCGGACGTCGTGGCCAGCTCCCCCGCGACCTGCAAAACGAACGAAGAGTGCGGCACCGGAGATACCTGTCAGCAGCGGCGCGCGTGCGTCACCATGGGCACGAGCGCCACGGCGATCGGCTCGGCCGATCTGTGTCCAACTGGCGTGTGCCCCACCGGCAAGGTGTGCGAGACGGTGCAGACCTGCGGCGGAACCAACTACTGCGTCGCGAGCGCGCCGGGTGTTTGCGCGGCGACCTGCACGCCCTTCGAAGGCTATTGTGAAAAGCGTGACGTGTGCGACGCAGCCGCGTACGCCACGCCAGCCGTGCCCTTTGGTGAGCTCCCAGCTTCTTCACAGCCGCTGGTCGATGCCTTGGCGGCGCGTATGCCTGCAGGGTACACGCCCACTGGTCCCGCATTGACCGGCGCCCTGCAACAAGCCAAAGCGCGAGCGACGATGTTCCCCGACCACAAGGTGGCCGTGGTGCTCGTGACGGACGGCTTGCCCGGCGGCTTCATCCCGAACAATCCTCCCGCGGCGTGCGTCCCGGCAGACATCGCGGGAATCAGCACCACGGTGCTCGCTCCTGGTGCCACTGTCGCGCCAGCCATCCCCACCTTCGTGATCGGCGTGTTCGGGCCCAAAGATTTGGTCGACATGAACGTGATGCCGAAAGCCAACTTGGATGCCTTGGCCAAATCCGGCGGCACGAACGAAGCCGTGATCATCAGCACGGACAAGGACGTGGCGGTGGAGCTGCAGAACGCGTTGAAGGTCGTCCGCACCTCCGCCATCGCCTGCGAATACACCATCCCTCCCCCACCTGAGGGGCAGCTCAACTTCAGCAAGGTGAACGTCGCCTTCACCAGAACCGGCATGCCGCCCCAGACGCTCGTGTACCGAGGTGGTACCGACGACTCGCTGTGTCATCCCACCGAAGGCGGCTGGCACTACGACAAGGATCCGATGACCGCGATCCCCACCAAAATCTTGGTGTGTCCGCAGAGCTGCACGGCGTTCCAAGGTGTGAACGACGGCGCCGTCAACATTCAGTATGGCTGCGACACGGTAGTCCCGCGCTGACTCGGCTCAAGGCGCAGCCGACGGCGCAGTGGTCGTCGGCTCTGCGCTCGTCGGCGCTGGACTTGCAGGCTCAATCGGCGTTGGTTCTGCGGGCGCGGTTGCCGGGGGCAAAACCGAGGGCGGTGGTGGTTTTGGCGGTTCAGGCTTTAGCGTGACGTTCGTCAACGCGGCGTAAGAGCTCGGATCCAGCGTGAAAATCTGCGGCTCGGCGGGGCCTTGCGTGAAGCGCACGCCGTAAAGTCCGCCGGGCGTGACTTGGAAACGCACCAGGCCGGGCGGTTCCTGCGGCGCGCGGATGTCCTGCACGAACACGGTGTGGCGCCCCGGCAGGAGCTCCAGATGCAGCGCCGCGTCCTCGCTAACGCGCGCATCCGCCGCTTCACCGTCTACGGAGATCAGCTGCGCAGGCTCGTCCCCCAGCACGCGCAGCACGCCGATCTCCGCGCGTTCACGCGGTGGGCCGGGATAGGCGGAGGCGATGAAGATCGGCCTTCCGCACTGGAGCAAACTCAGCCCGGCCAGCGCGGCCAGGACGATGCGACGGTTCAGCTCTGGCAAAGTCTTCACAACGCTCCCTCTACACCCAAGCTGGGTAAAACGATCGGACCGATCTCGGCGGTTCGACACACGCCGCCACAATCCAGACGCAGCGTCTCCTTCGTCCAGGTGGCGTTGAGCAGCTCCGCGACCACCCCGATGTAGCCGGAGGCGCCGACCTTCCAGCGCTTCTCCGCGCGCGCGTCCAGGCGATAATATGCGGGTCCGCGCCTGCCGCCGTCGAAGTAGGCGCGTCCATCTCCGATGATGCGGGCTGGAATTCCAGTGTAATACACGCCGCGGATCGCAGCGCGAATGCCGGCGCCGAAGTCGTAACCGAGCGCCAGCTGCACCACGTGCGGCCGATCGAAGCCGGACACGGAGGTCCAAGCGCCGCTGGTTTGGCGCGTGCGCGAGTAGGTGTAGGAAAGCAGACCGCCCAAGCGACGCGTCAGCGGCCTGGAAATCTTGAGCTCGACGCCCCACGACGAAATCGTCGAGCGTTGTTCCAGAATGCGGCGATCGATCGAGAAGTCGCGTGAACTGCCGATGGGATCCACCGCGTTGAAGTACGCAGAGCGAAAGACGTTACTCTCCACCCGCAGATCACCGAAGATGCGCCCTCGCACGCCCGAAGACGCCACCAGCCCGCGTTGCAAGCCGCGATCGAGATCGGCGACCTGCGCACCGGGGATGTTGGGGATGAAATTGGGCGGCTGATGCGAGAGCCCGATCGAATGTTGGATGTACCAGTTGGGTCGCACCAAGATCTCGGCGTTTACACGCGGATCGAAGCCGATCACGCTGGTGCCACGCGAACGATAGAGATCCGCGCGTAGGCCCGGCTGCACGGTGATGCCCCGAACCGGCGTCCACTTGGCGCCCACGAAGGCGCCGGCCGTGACCTCCCTGCGCGCGGGAAACAGATACGCGAATTCGTTCACGCCCATCGACAGCGGACTCTCCTTCAGGGAGAAGTCGTCGTAGCGGACGTCGAAACCAGCCTGCACATCGAGCGCGCGCGACGCTTCATGGTTCACGCTGAAGCGACCGCGGATAGAGCGATCACCGACGACCGTGAGTTCGTCGCCAGTGCTGTCGAGGCCGCCCGTCACCGCGGCGCGAAAATGCGTGCGAGCGCTGGCGCGATGATCCCACCTGACGTCCAAGCGATGAAACTTCGTCTCGCCACCGACGCCTTCGATGCCGGTGTTGCCTGCGTCGAAGAAGTCATAAGCGCCGAAGGCGAAGACGCTCAGCCGGTCTCGCTGCGACAAGCGGTAACTGACGAGCGCCTGATAGTCCCAGTATCCGAGCGACGCGTCGCTCAACGCCGAAAGCACCAGACCCGTGTAGGAGTAGCGACCGCTGATCAACGCGTGACCGCGAGCACACCCCGGCTCCTTGGATTTTTCGCAGCCTCCGCCGAAGGGCGTTTCCACCAGCGCTCCGGCGTCGATCAGGCGCAGGCTGGCCTCGCCTTTGAGGGAGCTTCCAGGAGGCCGCGTGGTCGCGGAAATCACCGGTCCGGCAAAGCGACCATATTCGACGGGCGCGGCGCCGGCGAAGAGCTGGATTCGATCAATCAAGCCGGGGTGCAACACCGAGGGCCCGAGGAACGCGTGGTAGAGCAGCGGCACGTCCACGCCGTCGATGAACAAGCCCACGTTGGCGGGTGGAGCGCCCCGTACGAAAAAGTAAGGTAAGCCGGAGATGATCGGGGTTACACCCGGCTCCGCCTCCACGGCCCGCAACGGGTCCCCGAAAGTCCCAGGCAATGCCCGCGCTTCCTCCCGAGTCACGGAAGTCGCACCGATGGCGGCACGTTCGCCGAGCACCAAGATCTGCCCGGGTGACGCGACAGCAGCGGGTTTTGCCGGTTTGGGGGCGGTAACGGACGGCGTCGCAGCAGGGGTAACCGGCGGCGGCTCCGGCTCAGCCGGCTCGAAGCGCACAGTGTAGCGAATCCTAGCGGCCACCGCGCGACCAGCCAGACGAGCTGGAAGGAAGCGCCAACTCAGGGCAGCCTTGAGGGCGGCGTCCGCGAACGGAGTGTCGCCCGTAATCAGATGACGATCCCGCACGTTCCCGTCCGCAGCAATGACCAGCTCGAGCACGACCGTCGCCGCGCCGACCGAGCCGGGTGGATACTCGACCGCTGTCGAGATCACTTGGGGTGGCTCGAGCTTGCGCGCGTCGGGCGCGGCGTCGCTGCCCGACCGGGGGGGAGAAGCAGCGGGAGAAGCAGCGGGAGAAGCAGCGGGTGCGACAGCTTCAGACTGTGCACGAGCGGGCAAGCTGCCGAAGCTCATCAACAGCAGCGCGGCGGCGACGTGGGGACCAGTGAACGGGCGAAGGATCCTCTGCGCAATTTTCAAGCTGAACCACCTGGGTTTGTCGGACCCGGTTTGACCCGTGAGCGATCGCATGCTCCGATCAGGTTGGGTTCTAACATGGGTGCGTACGCGTGTGTGGCAAAGCCATTGTCGGCGGCGGTTGCCGTGGTGTCCTGTGTTCTCGCGCTCAGCGGGTGCAATGCGCTGGACGGTCTGGAAAACGCGCCGGGCGCGATCGTGGACGATGACGCCAGCGGGATTGAAGGGCCGGGAAAGCGGCTTTCATCGGGGCGTTTTGGCGGCTTGTTCCACTCGGGCAATTTGGTCTTCGCTCGCGATCTGGATGCGGAGCCTGATGAACTGACGCTGATCGATCGCACCTCGGAGCGTGAGTGTAGGATCCCCGGCGCCACCTGGATCAGCTACTTTGGTCAAGGTTGGCTCGCATACCAAACGCAGTCTGAGATAGAAGCCGGGCTTGGACCGCTCCATTTCGTCGATCTTGCGTGCAGACCGCTGACCTATTCGGTCGACCAGGCCGACTTACCGTTCTTCTTCGTGAACGATCGCGCGTTGCTCATGTCGGACCGCCGCTGGCTGGCCGTGGATCCGCTGACCGGCGAAGAGAGCGTGTTGGCCGAACAGGTCAGCCGCATCGGGCTGAGCCGCAACTCGGGTCGAAATGGCGTGTGGGGCGTCGTCAGCGGCGGCGAACTGCTGTTGTTCGACGATAAGTTCGCAGCGCTCGGTCGTGTCGGAACGCAGCTTACACGCTTGGTGCTCGCTTCGGATGCGTTCGTATTCGAAGATGCTGCCGGCATTCATGAAGTGAGCGTCACGTCCGAGGGCCGCATCGAGGATGAAGTGATCGCGCCCAATGGCTGCGCGCTGCGCTCTACGGACAGCGGCTGGCTGCTGTTCTACCAACCGTGCGACGGCGCCGTGGCGAACGCCTACGTCGGCGGCCGCAAAGTGCGCTTCGGTCCGAACATCCCGCTGGAGCACGCCGAGCTGACGCACTTGGAAGAAGAGAAGCAGACCCTGCGGCTCTACTTCGTTCGCGACCTGAACGAGGCGGGCTTGGGCGCGCTGTGGTCGCTGGACGCGAAACTTCCGAAGGATGACGGCGGCCAAGCCGAAACGGAGACGCCCGTGCTGATCGGGGAGAACGCCGATCCCAGGTTTCTGCCGATTGAGAATCGAGATTTTGCGACCATCGTGAATCTGAGCAACGGCTTGGGTAAATTGGTGCGCCAAGCGGACGATGGCGACATCGTCGATCTGGCAGTGGACGCCTTCCCGACGTCGTTGGTGCCCTACCCCGAAGCCAACCCCTGGTTTTTGCAGCGCAGCTCGGATGTCAACGGCACGCTGCTGGAATACTGCGCGGATTGCGACGAGCCGGTGCGCGTCGTGGGCGACAAGGTGCCGTACTACGGATATTTTTCCCAGCTACGCGGCCGCAAGAAGCCCGACGTCGCCATCCTCACGGACTTCGACGGTGCGACCGGCACGCTCACGCGTCACGGCGAGGAAGTGCTCGCGACGGGGGTACCGCCGGGCCAGTTCGCAGGCCTGTCCTTCATGCCAACCGGCGTGGTGTATCTGACGGAGTTCAACGCCGAGCAAAAGTACGGCGAGCTTCGCTACATCAATCAAGAGCTACAGATCAACGGCCACATCGCCGCCACCGTCTCCGAGTTCGACATCGTGTACACGCCGCACCCCGGCATAGTCTACGCCACTCAGGGCAAGAGCCCGGGCCTCTGGTTCGCCCCCGCCAAGTGATGGCTTTCCCGCCATGCTTGTTGATGACCACACCCGCAGATCCCGGTGTTGGCCTTCGTTTTGGCCTCGGCTAAAACCGGGCTTTGCGGGTGGTTCTTCTGCAAGGTACTTCCAACTGGATTATGGATCCCAGCTGACGCCGATGCGCAGGCCTCCGCGGATGAAATGCGCGGCGGGGCGACCGTCGATTCCAAAGTAGTGTTCGTAGGCGACAGCCAGGCCGCCCCATGGAATCAAGCCCTGCGTCAGCAACGCTGACGTGCCAATGGCGAGTCCGAAGCGCCCGCCGTAGCTGATACGTGTGTTGTCCGATTGGAACAGCGCGACAGGGGTCAGCTCCACGTCGTAGTGCCAGTCCAGATCGCGGAACCGGATTACGAAGGGCAACGCGGGGAAGTAGTTCACCACGAAGCGCGTCTCCCCTTCACCGGGTTTGAGCATGGCGCCACCACCGAACTCGATGCCCGCCAACACCGTGAGCGAGGTAGCTACGCCGTAACCCAACAATAATCGACCGCCACCGCCACCACCGAAGGTCCAGCGCCCTTCCGAGCGTCGCAGCTGAACGCTGCCGCCGCTCTCCCCGTTCAGGGTGAGGCGATAGCGATCCGTGTGGATGCCGAGATAACCGTCCCGCGGCTTGACCCAAAACGGACAATCGTTCGTGGCAGCCTCGATACCAAGCTTCAATGCGAGCGCCACGCGCTCTGCGCGCAGTGCGGCGCGCACGTCGGAGGTAAGCTGCTGCCCTTCGCGTTCGAAGACCGTACGCGGATCCCCGAGCTGCTGCGCTCGACTCTGCGCCAGCGACAACGCACCGCGCCGCGCCGCAGGGGTCGCCCTGCACAGCGTTTCGAAGACGTTTCCCTGGATTCGTTCCTGGCCCTGTCGCTCGGCGAACCACCCGGCGCGCTCTTGTGCCGCAACGATGCGATCCATATCCAGCAGCAAGCTGCTGGCACCCACGGCGTCGAGCTTGCCCTCTGGCTCGTGCAAAGTTGTCGCAGTGGAGCTGGCAACGGCCGTGGACGGCGCGGTGGGCTGCTCTGCGGGCTGCTCGGCGTCTGCTGCGAAAACGGCGCCGCTCGACGTCAACACGCCGATAGAGAGCAGTGTTCGAATCATCCAACGCTTCGCGAAAGCTCGGCCCTGAGCCAGCGTGATCCTGGCGTGTTCCGGGCGAATGACTGTCCCCATGCGGAAGTTTCTCTACCTGATGCAATAACGCGTGCGAGGAAGTCCAGGCTTTTACGCGGGGCGCTCGATATCCGGACGCAAGAGCATCTTGAATTTCGAGCGACGGCTGACGGGACGGCATGTTCAGGCACGAATCTCGCTGCTGCAGCGCAGATCGCGACCCGTCGCGTTGACGCGGACAGCTCCCGGTCCGTATGCTGTCTTCGTGACTTCTCCGCTGAGTTCGCCGCGCTCTGGCGCCTTGCCCGGCGGTGAACCCGAGCGGCTGCTGCCAGAACGCCCACCGACGACGCCGCCACCTGAGCCCGAACAGGGTCGGGAGAGTTTGGTCGACGTCACGTTGTGGGATCCGGTGGAAGCCGTGCGTGCGGCCGTCAACCAAGAGCTGCACGCGGACCTGCTGCGCGAAGCCGTGCCGCGCCTGCGACGCATCGCGGGT
>Ga0247764_1000376_pt1 | contig 15881 bp, 13 predicted proteins | sample UWRJL051202B4_FD_179932 | JGI IMG/M metagenome (GOLD analysis project Ga0247764, IMG submission 179932) | Plant litter microbial communities from Arlington Agricultural Research Station in Wisconsin, United States - UWRJ-L051-202B-4 | ecosystem: Environmental > Terrestrial > Plant litter >...
TCCACGACCTGTCGCACCCGCGCGTGACATACTTGGTGGGCAGCTCCGTCGCCCCCGAAATGGTGGCAAAAGTGCGCGAGCGCGTGGACGCCGCGAAGGGCCCGGTGATGGTGATTCTAGATAGCAACCATACGGAGGACCACGTCAGCCGCGAGCTCGAACTCTACACGCCCTTCGTAACTCCGGGGAGCTACTGCCTGGTTCAGGACGGCGTGATCGACGTGTTGCCAAACTTCATTAGCGGCCGCCCGGGACCGCTGCCGGCCATCGAGAACTTCTTGCGCACCACCAAGGATTTCGAACTGGATCAAGAGCGGACCGACAGGTTCCTGATCACACACCATCCCAAGGGGTGGTTGCGGCGCAAGGCAAGTCCATGACTCGCCGCACGCTCGCTCTCACGCTCGGCGCCGTCGCGCTGTCTTTCGGTCGCGTTGCACTGGCACAAGACAGCGTCGCCGCCCAAGCGCTGTTCGATCGCGGAGTGAGCGACATGGACGCGGGACGCTACGAGAAGGCGTGCCCCGCGTTGGCAGAGAGCGAGCGGTTGGAGCCACGACCTGGGACGCTGTTCGCGCTGGCCGAGTGCGAGAACAAGTGGGGCAAATTGGCGAGCGCCGCGGCGCATTATCAGGATTACGTGGACGTGGTGTCCCGGCTGAGCGCGGAGCAGCAGGCACGGCATGCGGAGCGAGCGGAGACGGCGCGTGGGCAGCTCGCTGCCTTACGCGACAAGGTTCCGACGCTGACGTTGAAAGCGCCGCAGGCACTGCCGCCGGGCACGGTGATTCAGCGAGACGGGGCCGTGCTGCAGGCGGCCGCGTTGGAGCTGGCGCTGCCCGTGGATCCGGGCGAACACGTGATCAGCTTGCGCACCCCCGGTCACGCCGAGCAACGCACCAGCGTCGCGCTGGCACCCGGCGAGAACAAGATCGTCGAGCTCTCACTCCCCTCCCTCACCAACAACGAAGCGGCTCCGCCCGTGCCGCCGATGGTTGAATCCAAGCCCAATCGAGCAGTGCCGCTGGCCTTGGGTGCCGTGGGAGTTGCTGGCATGATCGCGGGTTCGGTCACGGGTATCTTGGCGCTGAACAAGAAGAGCGTGATCGAAGACCATTGTGACGGTCTGCGTTGTGATTCGAAGGGCAAATCCGCGGCAGACAGCGCGCAGAACCTCGCGCTCGTCAGCTCCGTGGCCTTCGGCGTCGGCATCGCGGGCCTCGCTGCCGGCGTGGTGTTATGGGTGACGGACAAGCCGGCGGAGAGCAGCCGCGCGGGAGTGAAGCCGTTGTTCGTGGCGACTCCTAGCGCCAGCTTCCTAGGCGTCAGCGGCAAGTTCTGAGCGCGACGTGGCTCTCGCACTGAAGCCGCTGCTGAAGAGCGCTCTGGTTTCCACGCCGCTCCGTCACCTGGCGGCTCCTGTTCACGATCGGCTGGTAGACGCCGAGCTCTGGGCGTTCGCAGCGCTCGATCAGCACGCGCCGCACTCGACCGAGGGCGTGCACCTCGAACGCGTCACCGCGATCATCAAGACGTTCGAACGGCCGCGCATGGTGGAGCGCTTGGTGCAGAGCGCGAAGAGGCTGTGGCCGGCGCTGCGCATCGTGGTCGCAGACGACAGCCACGAGCCGCGACCGATCCCGGGGGTGGAGCTCGTGCCGCTGCCGTTCGATAGTGGCGTATCGGCGGGCAGAAAAGCCGCGCTGGAGCGCGTGAACACCGAGTTCACCTGGCTGTTGGACGATGACTTCGTGCTGTATTCCGGGTCGCGCTTGGACTTGGCGGTGCGGGCGTTGGATCAATACGCGCAGGTGGACCTGGTGGCGGGGCCAGTGATTTTTTTACCGCTGCTGCGCAAGGTGCACGGCAACCCGACGGCGATTTTTCACACGGAGCGCCAGAGCGTGATCGCGCCGGGCACGCGCATCGGAAAGTTGACGGTGCGCGACAAGGTGCCGAACTTCTACCTGGCGCGCACGCAGCGCTTACGCTTGGTGAGCTGGACGCCGGAGCTGAAGCGCGTAGATCATGCGGACTTTTTTACGCGCGCCAAAGGCACGTTAGTCTCCGCGTTCTCCGAGGAGTTCCGCGTGCTGCACGCGCAAACGCCGTTCGACGCCCACTACCAGCGCTTTCGGCAAGACTACGACAACGATCGCGAAGTGCTGCGCGCGCGCTACGGCTCGTAATCGACAGTCGCCTCATGACCGGCGCCCATCAACGCATCGCGCTTCAGCCCGTCGGCCTGCGCTGATCGAATGAGCGGAACTACCGAGCGGATGCGCCGAAACCCGGATCGGATGCCATGTGCAACGTGCAGCAGTCCGGGCTAGCATCCCGCGAGAACGCCTCGTGCTTGACCTCCCCGATGCAGAACTCCGATCTTCGAATCCAATCGTTCCTCAAGTTCGCGTATTTCATCGATCGTCACGATGAGCTGCGCCCCATCGACTTTTCGCGCATTGAACGCGCGCGCTACAGAGAGTCGACGGAAGCAGAGCTGATTGAACTTGGTCGCGCCGCTTTGAGGTCCACGTTCGAAGCTCTCTGGACTTCCGGCGATCACGTCGTTCCCCTGAGTGGCGGCTTTGATAGCCGCCTGATTTTGGCACAGCTATTGGAGTTTACGGACGCGAAGAAGCTGAGCACAGTCACGTTCGGGGTTCCCGGTTCGTACGATTTCGAACTCGGGTCAGCAATTGCCAAACGACTTGGGACCCGCCACACGGCACTACCGTTGAACGAGCTGCCGTACCACGAGGACGAGCTCATGGCGCTCGCTGCTCGCACGGGCCGACGTGTTCACCTTTTCTACTCCCCGCCCATCCGCGAAGTCGATCGGCTCTGTGGGGGCGCCGTCGTCTGGTCTGGATACATCGGAGATCTCGTAGCCGGAAGTCACTTGCACGAGCATCCATCTCCTACGCTAGACGCCGCCAAGCGTCTGCACCTCCAGACGCGCACGTTCGTTCACTCTATCAAGTTGAACCGTTGCGAGGACGAGGTGTTCTTACCGCACGTAGACACCCTGGGACTCGACCCAGCCGTCATGAGCTTCGACGAACAGCTCGTCTATGCCGAAGCGGTCAAGAAGTACACCGCACCGGCTATCCTTTATCAGGGGATAGATTTTCGTACGCCGTTCATCAACTCAGCCTGGATGGACTTCATGTTGAGCGTTCCGGACCGCTTTCGGATGGGCCAGCGTCTCATGCTGGAGATCGCGGACAGGGCGTTTCCGGAGCTCTTTGCGCTGCCTTCACGCAACAACGTTGGTTTCCCCCGCGGAACGCGACGCGAATTGCTAACGCTGACACGCTGGACAAACAAGGGTCGGAAGCTGCTGCGCCGCTGGATTCCGCAACTCGGATACCCCCCAGTCCTCTACAACGATTACGACCTCGCCTTCCGCACGAACCCTAGTTTCCGGCGAATCGTGCTTCAAAAGCTGGAACGTCTCAAGCAGCGGGGCATCGTTGACTGGCTCGACATCGATCAACTCGTGCGACGCCACGACCGCAGACTGAAGAACCACGGCGACGCACTGATCATTCTCGCGTCGCTCGAGATCTTGCTGGAAGCCGAAGAAGCCGACGTGGCCGCGTAGCTCGGCTTTCCAAGACCGGCCAGATAACCGGGCATGCTTTCCTGGTGAGTGGCTACGGTTTGTTGTACACGAGCGGAGAGACAAGCCCATCATGTTCGCCGACAGGACATTCTGGCTCGCACGTCGCTGGTCGAATCGCGAGCTCAAACGCGTCGCTCAAGCGTTCAAGGGCGACATCGTCAACGTTTCTGGCTGGCAGGACCGAGACAAGGAAGGTGGTTTCTATCGGAGCTACTTTCCTGACGCCGCCAGTTATGCCGTCACCAATCACGTTGGTGCCGGGGATCGTGGTTTCCAACGCCAAGCCGGTGAGATTCCGCTCGACCTCACGGCGCCGCTACCAGACGAACTGAAACGGCGCTTTGACGTGGTGTTCAACCACACCGTCTTGGAGCACATCTTCGAGGTAGGCAGCGCATTCGCGAACTTATGTGCGCTCAGCCGAGATGTTGTCATCGTAGTCGTGCCCTTCAGCCAGCTTCAGCATGAGAACGCCTCGTACGGTGACTACTGGCGCTTCACTCCGTCCGCGCTGCGGCGGATGTTTCAAGATAACGGCTTCACCATCGTCTACGAGTCGGAAAGCCCCCAGCGGAATGCGGCGATCTACCTCTTCTTCGTCGCATCTAGGAATCCGGAACGTTATCGAGACAAGCTTCCGCCCCACCAACCTATCAAGCGCGCTGGGCGATGGATAGGCTCGAGCGTCGTCGTCAGCGGGATCGGGTTCGTCCGCACTCGAGCCGCTCGGCTATGGGCTTCGATTCGGACCTGAGTCGCGGCGGAACCGTCGCTTAGAAGCGTGCCCGCTATGGCTCAGAGCGGCTTGCGCGCGGAGCCGTAGATCACGTAGCGGCTGTTCTGCGGCAAGTAACGATCGAGCTTGCTGTCCACCTGACGCACGGCCCGCTTCCAGCGCGGCGGCGCGAAGGCGACGAGAAATCCGGTTGTCTCGCAGTGAAACTCCGTGAAGCGTTCGAACAGACGCGTCATCTCCGGTACGGAGGTGTAGCCCCACTTCTGTCCCCAGCTCCGGAACATGCGCCGAGCCAAGCTGTGCAGCTTGGATGCGGCCATGTTTTCGGCGAAGAGCACCAAGCCGCCTGGCTTCAGCACGCGGTACGCTTCGCTCAACAGCGTCACTTTGTTTTGCTCGCGCCCGACCGTGCCGACCTCGCCCAGCAACGATTTGAAGGTGACGAACTCGAAGCTGTTGTCGGCGTACGGCAGCTCCAGTGCGTTGGCTGCCTCGTAGCGGACCAAATGATCGAAGCTGAACACCTCGTGGCGCGGACGGGCCCACTGTTCCGGATTTTTGAGATCCGTACACACCATGTGCACGCCACGGCGAGAAGCCAGGTACAGCGACAGTCCGCCGCCGCGCGCACCAAGCTCCAAACCGGTTTCTTCCGGCGCGATCGGGCGACGCGCCAAGACACGGTCCCAATAGGTCAACGCGGGTGCCCACGCAGGGACATCCCAGCCAAGAAAATCAACGGCGCCTGGTGTATTGGGGGGCCTGAACTGGCTGCGCGCGTCGGCCGGCGTTTGCATCTCGGCCCTTCTAGCACTGGTCCTTATGCGAGCCTAGGCCGGACCGTTTGTGGAGCGGTGGCTCGCAGCTGCTTGCGGCTTGGCAAAGACATGGCGCCTGCGATCAGCAGCGGCAGCATCTTGTTGCGATGACGCCAGGCCGTCCCGTAGTTCGAGACGCCGAGCGCGAAGGTGAACGCCATGGCCGCGAACACGCCGAGCACCATGAGCGCGCGAGGATAGTCCTTCAAAGCCGATTTTGCCCGCCAGACCCGCGCGCACAAGAACACGAAGAATAGCGAATCGAACAAGCCGATCAGATCGGTGGCTTCGCTCAACATCCAGGGGAAGGGCGCAAACAAAAAGAAGCCCAGGCGCACGGGAGCCTGCCACACCAGGTCCACCGGAGAATCGGCGCGCATATCCGACAGATATGCGGTCCTGCCGCGCGCGAAGTGCCCTTGCGTCGTGCCGAGATCCGAGAGCTCCCCGGACTCGACCGCCTTGAACTTCTCCATGCCGAAGCCGGACGACACGACGAAACCAGCAGCACCGATGGCGAGGATGAGCGCAATCGCGCTCCGCGCGAATTGTTTGATCAGACCCTTGCGCAGTGCGCGAATGGTCTGAACGAACAACCAAGCCCCGGCGCCGAGCAAGACAGCAAATCCACCCGAGTGGAACGCCATGCTGACCAGCAGGGCCAGCACACCCGCCACCAGTTGCTGCTGCTTCTTGTACCGGTGCCAGGCCACCAGGTAGTACACGCCCAGGGACAGGGGATACGCCACCGGCACCTCTCTCAGCATCACGCAGGAGAAGAACGCCAGGCTCGGAAAAAGCGCCACCATCCACGCTGCGATCTGCGCACGGCGCGGGTCATCCGACACCACCAACACGAGCCGCCAAGCGTTGAAGGTGATCAGCGCGCCGAACAGCACGTTGATCGATTGCATCATCAGACGGCTGCGCTCGAACAGCGCGTACATGGCGCTGGCGAGCCAGGTATAAGCGGCCGCGCCGGTGCTCAAATACTCGAACGTGCCGAAGAAGCCTTTTTGCGACCAGTAGTAGGCGAAATAGTCGTAACGCAGGCTGTCGTCTTGCCCGGGGAAGCGAAATACCTCGGCGTCGATCAACGCGAGCACGGCCCGCATCAGGAACCCAGCGAGCAGGGGCGCCGCGACCACGCGATGGCGCGCCGAGTACGCCGCGACCACGAAAAAGCCGATCAGCAGTCCAACGATTCCAAGCAGCGTCGCCATGTTTCAGGCTCAGCCTGCCGCGCCGCCTTCCGCGCTTTCTTGCGTGCCGTAGTAGCGGTACTGGTACTGCTGGTAGCGACCGTAGCCTTGCTCCTTGTAATCGAAGGCGTTCAACACCGCGCCGACCACCTTGCCGGAGACGTCTCGCAGCGAACGGATGGCCTTTTGCGCGGAGTCCCGCGGCGTCTTGCCTGCACGCACCACCAGCACGGCGCCGTCGACCTGCGTCGACAAGATCGCGCTGTCGGAGACGATCGCGGCCGGTGAGCTGTCGATCACCAGGCGATCATATCGAGAGCTGAGCAAGTCCAGGAGCTTGCCGAACTTCTCCGTATGCAGGAACTCGGCAGGGTTCGGGACCAAGGGACCTGCAGGCAGCATGTCCAGATTGGGGACCGGGCTACTCAAATCCAGCGTGTCCAGGCTCCCGGGATCCAACGTAACCGTCGCGACGCCCAGATCATTGCTGCGAGCGAAGACGCGGTGCAGGCGCGGACGTCGTAAGTCGCAGTCCACCAGCAGCACCTTCTGTCCGGCTTGAGCCATCGCCACCGCGATGGCGCAGGCGACGGTAGTCTTGCCCTCACCCGGGCTGCCGCTGGTGACCAGCAGCCGCCGATACGGATGATCGGGCGACATGAACATCAGGTTGGTGCGCACGCCGCGCGCGGCCTCCGCCAGCGCGCTGGCGGGGCGCTCATGACCCAGCAACTCTGGACCGTGGACGGGCATCTCTTCTTTGGGTGCGTTGCGTCGGCGCTTGCGCTCGAACTCGACCGACGCGAGCGGCAGGGTGCCCAGGAAGGTCAAACCGAGCTTGCGCTCCACCTCCTCCGAAGACTTCACCGTGCGATCCATCTGCTCGCGCACGAAGGCGACAATCAAGCCGAGCACCAGGCCCGCGATCGCCCCGATGCCCAAGTTCAAGGGCACGCGCGGCTTGATCGCGCCCTTCGGCGCGAAGGGCTCCTCCACCACATGCAGATTGTTGAAGCGCATCATGCCGGCCATATCGCTCTCCTTCGAGCGCTCCAGCACGATGCCGTACAGCTTTTCGTTGTTGTCCTTCGTCCGCTCCAGCCTACGGTACTCGATCTCCAGCAAGTTCAGCTGCAGCGCGCGTTGCTTGGCCGACTCCAGCAGCCCCTCGAGCCCCCGCACTTCGCTGCCGACGGCGGCGGCGTCGCCTTGTAGCGCGCCTTTGACGTTGCGCATTTCGTCGAACAACGCTTGCAGCGAGGCGTCCACGGCCGCCTGCGCCGCCTTCACCTCCGGATGCTCCAGCCCCTTGCCGGCGCCGAGCAGCGCGTTCACCTGCGCGCGTGAGGTCACGTAGCTGGCGCGTAATCCGCTGAGCACGCTGCTCGCCAACAGCTCGGCTGCCGGTAGCTCTTCCGCCTTGTCGCCGGACAGCTTCTCCAGCTCTCGAACGCGGCTCAGGATGTGCTCGCGTTTGGTGCGCGCCGCGGTGAGCGCGCTGCCCAAGAGCGTCATCTCTTCGCGCAGCATGTTCGATTGATCGTCCAGGGAGACGGACAAGATCTGCTTGTCCATTTTGAAACCGTGCAGCGACAGCTCGCTGGTCTCGAGCTCGTTCTTGAGCTTGCCCAGCTGGTCGCGCAGCCACTCCCCCGCGGAGCTGTTGGAGCTTGCGGCTTCGTCGACATTGCGCTGCAAGTAGCAGTCGATCAGCGCGGAGAGCACCTTCCGCGCGCGGTTGGGCTCGGCGTCCTCGAACGAGATTTGCACGAGCCGACTCTCTTTGATCGGCGCGACCGTCAAACGACTGAGAAAAACGTTGATGGCGGCGTCGAGCGAGCTCTCGCTCGGCTGCGGGTTCGCGCTCTGCGGTAGGTTCTGCATGAACCCGGCGTCGCGATTGAGGCTCAGCGCCCGCACGACGTCTCCAGCTAGCTTGCGGCTTGCAATGATCTTGTATTGGGTCGCGTAGTACTCTTGGTTGCTCCAAAACGCGTCGGCGCCCATGGCGAACACTGCCGGCACTTCGCGACCGAGCGGGCTGGGCGAGGTCGGATCGATCTGCAGCATCGCGCTCGCGCGATAAATCTTGGTCTGGCTCAACGTGAAAAATGCCGTACCGGCGGTGACGACGACCGCGAGCGCCAGGATCACCCAGCGGTTCTTGACGAGCGTGCGTCGCACGTCATCCAGGCTCGCGCCCTCTTCGGAAGCTCCGACATTCTGATTTTCGACCATGGATTACTGAAGCCCTGGATTTGGGGTCGCTGCTGGGCGGGCCACCATACTGCAGCCGGTTGATGTGTGTTGCCTGGAGGACCCCTCGAATTCAATTGCCGGCCAAGCGACCAGCGGGACGCTAGCTACATCCCCGCGCAAGCACAAATATTTTTGCAAAGGGACACCGCTAGCGCGACAAGGTTGGCCCCATGCGCCGAAGTCCGAGGCTGCCGTTTGACCCGCCGCGCCTGGCGTTCTCGCCGGAGCTGCGCTGGGTACTGAAGGCCGCTTTTGCCACGGCTCTACCGGGGCCAGCGCTCCGCGTCCCGCTGGTTGTGGAGTTAGCGCGCCAGCTGGACCTAACGGCACGTATTGCTGGCCGCTGCTCCCACGAGCAGGTGAGCGAAGCCCTGAACCCAGCTGCAGCCCGCGCTTTTGCGCAACATCGCCTCGCCGTCCGGGCTGGCAACCGCGCGCTGGTGGGAACGCTGCAACGTGTTGCACAAACTGCTGCGACACTCGGGATTCCGCTGGTGCTGCTCAAGTTCGCGGCGCTCACGGCCCTGAAAGTGATTGAGGAGGGTGATCGCGACGCGCGCGACATCGACATTCTGGTAGGCGCTGAGGACGCCGACCGCTTGTGGCAGCGGCTGGTCGAGCTGGGCTTCGCGCCCGTCGTTGCGCGCCGAAACACCGAACATTTGCCGGGATTGTTGGCTGCCGATCGTTCGATCGTTGAATTGGAGCTTCGCGTCAAAGGGCTGAGTCTTGCGGCCAACTCGGGAGCGGCGCGCAAGCCGATCACGCTCGCGGAGCTCCGACGGGAGAATTTGTTGCTACCAACGCCGTTCCCCGATTGCTGGACGCTGGCGCCGGAACTGCTCGCTGCGCACGCCACCGTTCACGCATTGCTGCAGCACGGCAATACGCCCGGCTATCCCGGCATGCGGCTGCTCACCGATCTCAGCGATCTCCGCAAACGCTACGAGATTTTGCCCGAGGCCACGCAACGCTTCGTGAGCGAGCAAACCTCTCACACGCTCATGCATTCGGCCTTGGCAGTAACCGAAATGTTGGAAGTAGCCGAGCCTTCCGCTCGGCTGGAGCAGGAGGCGGAGCCGGCGCTGATACTGCGTCACGTGATAGCTGCGAGCTGCGACGCGGACTACCAACGGAGCCTGCCGCTTCAAAGAGCGCTGCAGCTGCGCGCCGAGGGGCGCCTCCTGAGCACGGCGCTGAGCCGCCTGCGCCGGTCTGCCCCGTATCGCACTCTGCCGCTCGCGGACGCCCCGAGCGAGCCGCAAGCCCAGCTCACGTTGCGGATCGCGCGTGACGGCTTGAACGCCGTGTCGAGTTGGTTGCGCCTCAAGCGTCGCGGGCGCGCCTGAAATTTCCGACGAATAAGGGCCCGGGGGCGAGCTTGACCTTCGGCAACCGGGCACGTATGAAGCTGCGATCAGCGAAGCAGTGGGCTCCCGAAGTCCCATTCTGTCGCAACTTGGGCCTCAGGCCATTGCCGCATCCTCGAACGAGCTTTCTGCATCGTGATTCGCATCGCACACGTTTGGTCCACTGATCTCGGCCTGGCGCTTTCTGTCCCGCACATGAAGCGCTACATCGACCGCGGCTGGGAGGTCTACGGGATCTCTCCGCCCGGCCCGCGGCGCGCCGAGTTGGAGCGCGCTGGCGTGCACTGGCTGCCCCACCCGCTGGAGCGTCGCCTCAACGTGCAGACGGACGCGCTTGGCTGCTACTCGCTGTATCGAACCTTCCGCCAACACCGCTTCCACATCGTGCACGGTCACAACGTGAAGACCGGGATTTTAGCGCGCTTGGTCGCGGCCGCCGCGCGCGTGCCTGTCGTGGTGCAAACGCATCACGGGCTCATCTATCACACGGACAGCCCGCCCTTGCTCAGACATGGCGGTGCCGCGTTGGAACGGCTGGCGAGTCACGTGTCGCACCGGACCTTCATGCAGTCGCAGGATGATCTGCGCACGTTACTCGTCACCGGCGGCTCGCGCGAAAGTGTGTTGGACTTGATCGGTAACGGAGTCGATCTCAAAGAGTTCGACAGCGAGCGCTTCAGCCCGGAGGAACGGGCGCGAATTCGCGCCGAGCTCGGCATCTTGCCCGACGAAATCGCGTTTTTTTCCGCTGGCCGCTTGGTGCGCGAGAAGGGCTTTTTGGAGCTGTTCGAGGCTGCGGAGTTGGCTCGCGCCCAGAACAAGAAGGTCCGTTTGGTCGTGGCAGGACCAGAGGATAAAGAGCGCAACTTGGGCATCGACGCGCAGACGCTCGCCCGCGCGCAGCAGAACGGCGTGATCCTGCTCGGGGAACGTAAGGACATGGCGCGGCTGTACGCTGCGTGCGACGTGGTGGTGCTCGCCTCCTGGCGTGAGGGCATCGCGCGGGTGTTGATGGAGGGCGCGGTGATGGGCAGGCCACTGATAACCAGCGACGCCCGCGGTTGCGGCTTGGTGGTGCGCCCCGGCTGGGGCTTCATCGTGCCGATGAAGAACGCCCGTGCTCTGGCCGACAAGCTGCTGCTCTTGACAGAGGAGAGCGAGCTCCGCCGCAGCATCAGCGAGCACAACCGCCGTGAAGGCCGAAAAGAATACGACTTGGAGCGGGTGCTCGGTCGCATCGAGGCGGCTTATTACGAGCTGCTCGCTCAGCGAGGAATCGTCGATCCCAACGCGCCGAAGCGCAGCGCCAACGGCGCGTCAGGACACGCTGCTGCGGACGCCTTGCATCAACAAGTAGGGTGACAACACCAGGCCGCGGTCTTTCAGACCGGTGATCGCCAAATCGAGTACGCGGGCCACCGTGTGTTTGGCGGGGTGGACGCGGAAGCCGTAGGGGCCGGGGATACTGCGAGCGCGGAAGCCCGCTTGCTCCATCACGCTGCGCAGCCAGCGCGGGCTCATCAGGTGTTCGGCCCAGCTGCCCGTCTCCGGATCACACGTATTGGTGGGGTGTTCGGGGGACGGAGGCACGGTGCCGGTGTTGCGGTAAGCGTCCACGGTGCGGATCACGTCCGCGCGAACCATGCCGCGCGTCGCGTCCGCCAGGCGCTGAACTTCCGACTCCGACAAGCTGGGCGCGTGGCTGCGCACGACGCTCGCGCGCACGGCGCGGTAGGAGGCCGAAGTTTCGCCGTCCTTGTGACCGTACTGGCGCGTGCGGTCCTGGTACTCGCGTTCTCGCTGCAGCCGTTGCAAACGGCGGCGCACGTACAGATTTTGGTCGTTGGCGCCCGTCGCCAGCGAGACGTTGAGGCCGTTGCGCGACAGCTCCGGCAAGCGCCGCAAGAACGTCTCCACGTCGTAGATGTGTTCGAGCACATCGTTGTTCGTGACGGTGTCGATCGAGATGTTGCGCGGACGGATGTAAGCGAGCACCTCGTCGATCTCTCCGTGGATATACTGGTCAGCGGAGAGATCCAAAGCTTTGGCGATGACGGCAGCGTCGCGACAGGAGCCGTCGAAGATGTCGTTGTAGAGCACCGTGGGCACGCCCGCTGCGCGCGCCAGCAGCGATAGACAGCCCGAGCCACCGCCATAATCCAGCACGACGTTGGGGCCGTCGCCTTTTTGATCGCCGGGTGCCAGCGCCCAGGCCAGAATGAAGCTGTAACGCTGCAGCACCGCGTCCAGATCCTTCAGGTAGGTGCCGAGGTAACGCTTGTTGTAGTCGGAGATGTCCAGCTCTGCCAAACGCAGTCCGCGCATGCGCGAAGCCAACGTTTGCGCCGCGCGCTCCACCCGCTCTTGCGTGCGCGGGCTTTGCGGCAGGACTGCGTGCTTCGGGAGGTACTCCATGGCGCTGGGATACCACCGTAGACCAGCCGGCACAATCGTGGCCAAAGCCGAGAACGCGACCTCAAACGCAGTCGGCGGCGCGCTCGATATCGGCTGGATTCTGGCCTCGACACAACTCGTGCAGCGCGACGTGACGCAGCGCTCGCGAGGCATCCGTCAATAGCCGCGCCGAGCTCCGTTGACCGAGTAACTCAGCCAGGAAGTGGTGCTTCACCAACGTAAGCGCAGCGACGGCGCCCTCGCAGGCTCGGCTGCCAACGACTGCACCCGCGCGCAGTTCGTAAATGTGAGTCAACGGTACGCGAGTGAGCGTCGACCAATTGCGAGCAGGGACCACGCGCTTGTCGTGCTCCGCAGTCACGCGCGGAAAGTCCTGCGCGAGCAGTTCAGCGCGTTCCAAGGCGTCCGGCCACAGCCGCAGGAACGGCGCGCCGCGCAGCGCGAAGGCACAGCCAGCTCGATCGAACTCGACCACGGTCATGGCGTCCGACAACAACGACCAGCCACGAGCCAGCAGCGCAGATACCAGACTGCTTTTGCCAGCGCCGCTCGTGCCGATCAGACACCTGGCATCACCGTGCGGCGTCAGCACGCACGCGCCATGAAGCACCAACCGGTCGCGCTGACAGAGCAACATGGCGAGCCCCATGCCTGCGCTCAGCAGCGACAACGCCTGCTCACTGGCGCCCGCTTCGGGCCACCAGCAGAGCTCGCTGCCGTACTGCACCCGCAACACGCCAACGCGCGGCCAACGAATCACGGCGCTGGCTTGGCCGATCTCGAAGCTCTCGGACAGGGGTTGCGGGAGCGCCTGGGCGGCGACCCGAATCACCGCGTCTGGCACGGCAGATTGGGGCGAGGCGGCGAAGGACTCGTGCGCCGGCCAGAGCGCAAACTCGGAGCCAACACGGAGACCGAACACTTCGTAGACGAAGCCGGGCTCCACGGACCTCGGCAAGCCGCCGTTACGACAGAGCTCGGGTAAAGATCGCGTCGCGCTGACGATTGCCGCCGCTCTGCGTCAGCTCCCCGATGGTGCCGTGCTGGATCAGCTGCGGCTTCTCGTAAGGGCGGCGCTCTCGGCGGTCACTGGCTTCCCGCTCAAGTCGGGCGTCGTCTTCCATGTCGTTGCCTCGAATCTTCAGGTGCAGAAGCGGGGATGGGCGTTCAAGTAGCAAACGCCTCGCCTTTCCCTCGCGCCAAACCTTCGAACCAGCGGGACAGTATCACGGCGCGCCAGAGAAAATCCAGCTCGGGTCCACCGTTGCGCTGCGCCAAAATTGTTGTGATTTCGCGCCTCAACTGGCCCACTGGCAGGAAGTCCTCCAGAGGCGTGTGCGCAGGCAAGAGCGAGCTCGGGTCGCGTGCGGTCAGCCAGCCGTGAGCCCATTCTCGAAAGGCCGCGTCGAAATAGGCCTTGTCTTGCCGCAAGCGGACCTGGTCAGGGACCAGCCCCCGCATGGCCTCACGCAGCACGAAACGGCCGCGTTTGCCACGTTTTCGCTGTTCAGACGGCAGACCGAGGCAAAATTCAATCACTCGTCGGTCGTAGAATGGGTGCGCCAAACGAACGCCGAAGCGCGGCTCCAAGGCGGCTAGCAGCTCAAGGTCAGCCGACCGGTCCGCGGCCTCGATTCGTCGCTGATGTGCTTCCAGCGGTGTGGCCGGGCGCCGACTTTGGACCAAGAGCCGCTGGCGTGCGTCCGTAGCAGTCAGCTGATGCGGGTGAATGAAACGTCGAAGCACCGCGGCCTCCGGCGAGCTCCAACTGCGCCGGTCGTCCATTCGGTGCAGCCAGGTCATGGGCAACGCGCCGAGCGCCGCTTGCTGCGCGAACAACTGCGTGCGACCGAGGGCGCTGCGATGATCATAGCCCCAACACTCCTGCAGCAGCCGCGCGTAGCGACGTGAACGCGAGAGCTCCGTGAGGTGCGCTTCGCCGTGCGACACGACGCGGTCACCGTCGATCCCAGTGAGCACCACGTCGACTTCGTGTTGCGCGGCGAGCGTGAGCGCGGACCAGGCAAGCCAGTGCGCGCCGATCGGGCGCGGCTGACCGAAGGTTGCGAACAGCGCGGTCAGCTCGCCGCTGCTATCTCGCGGTGAGGGGCGAAACTCTACGTGCTCGCTGCCGATCTGGCGGACCATCGCCGTTTGAAAGCTCTGCTCGTCGCACTGCGGCAGCTGCTCGAAGCGAGCGGACAGCGTGAGCAGCGGCCCGCGGTGATCACGCGCCAGCGTACGGCTGGCCAGCGCCGCGATGAAGGACGAGTCCAAGCCGCCGCTCAATAGCGTCGCGGTGCGGCCCGTCGGACTCAAGCGCGCGCGCACTGCCGCATCCAGCTTGTCGCGCAGCGCCTCCGCGTAGGCTGCATCCGAGCTCAGGCGCGGCGTCTGGGGGGTGAAGCTGAAGTAGCTCGCTACTTCCTGCACGCGCGCGAGCTGCGCGATCAAGCGCGAAGCTGGCGGCAAGCGCCGCACGGCGCGCAGCAGCGTGCGGCTTGGATCTTCGGGCAGCTCGCCCAAATAGTCGACGACCATGCGCGCATCGAGTTCGCGAGGAAGCTCGCGCAACTGTGTGAGTCGCGCGAAGCTGGAGGACCAAACCAGCCCGCTATCGAGCGCCACATAATAGAGCGGCTTGACACCAATCGGGTCCCGCACGAGCCATAGCGTGCCCGATGCGCGATCGAAGCTGCTGAGCGCAAAATCACCACGCAACTGCGGCGCGGCACGCGCCTCGTCGCGTTGCCACAGGCGGGCGCACAGCTCGGCCGAGCTGCTGTCTTGGCTGCAATGCAGTTCTTCACACAACTCGGCTGGATCGTCGAGGCGCAGCTCGCCCGCCACGAACGTGGTCTCGACGTCGGCGGAGCTCTGCTGTTCGCGGTGCACGTCCGCGCACAGGGCGATCACGAGTCGATCGTCGTCGCGCCACAGGAGCCGCGGCGCGAGAGGCTCGGGCGTTTCCGTACACAGCTGGTCGAGTAACTCACGCGTCCGCGCCGCCGAACGCGACCACACCCCGAACCAGCTCATGACTGCCGCAAGGTCACGAGCGGCGCCGCTTCCTCGGCTCCCAGCACGATGCGGCCGGCGTGCTCCAGCCAAGCGTGCGCGCCGAGGCCGACGACTTTCACGGAGGCAACGCCCAGGTGCAGGCTCGCGTCGGCGCGCCTGCGACGCAACATCACCCAACCCGTCAACGCGCGGGCAAGGCACGTGTTGCCTGGCACGAAGCGGGCAGCACGCTCCACGCTCTGCACCACGGGCTCGACCCGGGCGTTGACGGTTCGCTCTCTCTGCTCAGCGGGACGTTGCGCGCGCCGCACGAGCCGCCCCGTGACAGAGGCGGGTGCGAAGCGAACGGTGGCGGAGAAACCTGCCAGCAGCAGCCAGGCCTCCAGCGGCAAGGCCGCCCGCCGAAGCGCCGCCGAGGAGCTCATCCCTCGG
>Ga0247764_1000377_pt1 | contig 15844 bp, 21 predicted proteins | sample UWRJL051202B4_FD_179932 | JGI IMG/M metagenome (GOLD analysis project Ga0247764, IMG submission 179932) | Plant litter microbial communities from Arlington Agricultural Research Station in Wisconsin, United States - UWRJ-L051-202B-4 | ecosystem: Environmental > Terrestrial > Plant litter >...
CACGCAACCTTCTCAGCGTCGTTTTTCGCTGCCCATATGGTGTTTAGAAGCTGGACGGCCTCGTCGTTGGTCCTTGTGGGATTTACGAGAGCGGTCCGTAGGGTAGTGAACTCGTCAGAAGTGTGGTCTGGACAAACCAGTGATCCGGGGTCAATTGTTAAAACCATGTTTGAGGGAATGTCGTCGTGGTTATTGATAGCTGAGACTGGAAGCACAAAAAATCGATGCTCTTCCGTGAAATAAGGTCGAGCACGATATTCACGAGGCGAAGTGAGAAGGAGGTGTTCATCTGCCATTTTTGACAGTTCGGATTGCGTTACAGAGTCGTGACATGTAACATCTGCGGGTGGCACCAAAATCCCAGTGGCGGAGAGTTTGGATGCTAAATCCGTTATGAAGCGACAAATCCCGGGTTTGGGTATGTTCTATCGAGTATGAGGTATGTATAACAATTTACCTTCCAATTACGCTAGCGACAAAGCACGCAGGAGGAAGGTTCCATGGAGCATTCATCGATGCCGTGAAATGCGAAATTCCACCGGAAAGTTCCATCGAGATTTCCGATGCTGGGAAAGGACAAAATTCCGCCGGAAAGTTCCATGCGAGTACTTCGTGGAGTTAGCATTTAGCATTGACCGTTGGTAAGTGGTCAGCTGTTATCCGCTTTCGGAAGTGGTGCTCGCGCTGCCACCAAGCTCATTGTTGGCTATCCCCCGTTCGAATTCACGTATCTTCACAAAATATGTTCCATACAGTTCGAATGTATTTAGTTGTAAGATATGGACCCTAATTCCCCAGACTTTGGGTGGCAGACCTCGTACTCCAACCATGACCCCACTGCGCACCACCCAGCTCAGGGATAGAACAAGGGATGATGGTAAAGTCAATATTCAAGAGCAAAAGCAACATATAGTTACTGGGCTGAAGGTGTTTTGAGACGAGACGAGATGCCAATCTAAATACTAAATGGAGTGCCTACCTTGGTACCTAGTAGCTAGGCATTGTAATAAGTCCTGTAATATTTCTTTTCTTATCATTTTCTCTTGCATGTATCATATCACCATTAAGTACCGTCTAACCTAAGGCAATGTCGATTCTGAGAGGGCATGGTAAACGATTATTGCATAAGGTAGAGGCCGTCCTTGCGAATGTGGTGATCACCCCTTGCGAGTGGCGATCATCTTTGCAATTGGTGATCGTCCATGCAGGCGGTGATTATTCAGAAACGCCGGTATATGTGATTCTTGAAACATACAACCCATCCGAAACGCTAAAACTTGAAGGCACCCGCCGGCGAACATAATTCCCCAGTTTGGTTCAGTCTATCTAAAGATACCCCGAAAGGAAAAACGAGCTAGATTCAAGGTATAAACTCGACATGACATAGAATCTTGAAGTGACGCAGCATAAATTTTATGAGGACCGAACCATAGGTTCGCGATGAGCAGCAGCGACTCGATGCTAACTTATTCAGATTGATAGGTAACACACGTGGGTATTGCCGCGCACGAAGAGACGGTTCTACTGAATATGGCAAAACCGAGAAGGTGGATGAATTAATTCTTTTTAGCGCCTGATTTATGTGGGCAGGTGAAAGCCCGTTCATTGGACACGGTTGCAGCTTGTAAGGAACATGGTTTATCTTCCGGGTGCAGGTAGCAATCGGTGTACAGTAGACGAGCGTATTCTAGAAAGATGTGATCACTATGATACTGGTACTTGTACGAGCCCAACGAATCATGTGATAGTGCTAAAGTGTCCGGACGCGAGCAAGACTGGCGCCAGGCTTACGACAGGTGATGGCACACTCTGGTATTGTTCGTTTGGGTTTGGTACAGTGTGATTGCGCGCCGACATTTAAACTATTTCCAAGCAATCTGCAAGCGTTCAGGTTACCGCCTTCAACATGTTGTTCTTAGAATTGAAACAGATGCTCCAGATCTATATAAATTAGTCGTCTCAATTTCGATTTAATTTTGTATGTCCTCCCTCGATCTTTTTGTTACCTCTCATGATCATAGGTCCCTTAAGGCTGGAGGACATTAAGATATGGGCCTAGAATTTGCAGCGCTGATCTGGAGGAGGAATTGCCGTAAGTACTGCCATCTTTCTACTGGCCTGCCACGAAGCGTAAGCGCCCATCCAGGTCCGCCGAATCTATGCTCGGAGTTCAAGTGCTCACCAGTGAAAATCCTGCCGATTGGTATCCAAAGCCACCAGCGGTGTTTACTTTCATCATCTTTACAAGTTCCTAATATGGTTGATGAGTACTAATCTAAAACAAGGAGTGACTTGTTACAAATACTATATCCAGATGACGAACTTTCGTATGGACACATTTTCTCGGAAATGTTTTGGCGCCTTTATCAGGCCTTCAATTCATCTTTTGGAACCGACACAGACGTTGCAGAATCTGTATAAATTAGCTCAACCAGTTTCAATTTTCCTGTTCTCCCCATGTTGCTTCTCACAACCATTTGTTGCGTAGGGCTGCAGAACATTCAAAGACTAGGGTCTGGAATTTAGAGCATGGACTTGGCGGATGAACTTCTGTGACTGTAAGTACCAGCTTTTTACCCATCATGTACTAATTCTTATGGCCAGCACTGCAAAAGAAACTCCTCCTTTGTTTTCGTCACCGGACAAATCCACACTACCCCTTCTGCGGCCCGTACGAAGGTTGTAGACATGATTCACAAACACAACTTTGTCCCATGTAAGAGTCTCTGCCAAGCCTTCGATTTAAAGTAGGCATGATTAAATCTTGCTCTATCAATCCTGACTCCAATTTCTCGTCCCAACCCAAGCCTGTTCCACAACATTCCGAATTCGATGATGGCCGAACTGTCGTACAGTACTCCATCGAAGTCAGCATCTGCACTGTAAGGTACCCTTCCTGGATGAGCACGGAAAATACGCTAACTATACCTTTTTGTTACTATAAAAGCCACATCTACACACATTTTCTGTACTGGAACCGATCCCCCCGCTCACCAGTTGTCGTCGTCACCCAATTTCATTCAGTTCACCCCAGTCGTCGCCGTTTTGATCAGTTCGCCAGTCATCCATTCTGGTCATGTCCCACTCACGAAAAGCACCCCCAGTTTACGCACACACCCACGTTCACGTCCATATTCAGTTCATGCACGTTCAGCTCATGGCTCACGAAGAGCATCCCGGTTCACGACCCACACCTCAACCATCCACCCCCTACCGTTCCACGAATTCTTTCAGTACCTATCTCAGACAACCGCTGAGATACTTGCACCGCCCTTCGAACCACACACACCCCGAGAATCCCTCAATCGATTCTCAGACCATCAGGTCTTTCTACAGCACTCGCATACTTGGCATCGATTATTCCTTCGTCTGATAAACCGTCCTAAGATCTCACCTCCCACCCCACGACATCTCCAACAGTCGCTGCTGTGTGCAGCCGCCTGATCACGTCTGACTCTGTCACCGCACCTTTTTGGGAATGAAAAAACAAGCGCTCGTCCGGTCCGCTGAATCCGGGCTCTTGAGGTCAAGTGTTCACTCGTGAGAAACCCCGTGCATTGGTACCTAAAACCCAAACCCTCATTGTTTTCCGCAGACCACAAATTCACCATCTTCACATTATGTAAGCTCCTACATTGACGAAATGTATAAAATTCTGAAAAGTGTGTCGCCGGAGCGAATTTCGAGGCTAGTGACTTGTACTACTATATCTTGTTGTCCAGATTTTGTTAGTACGGATTTTTATTATGATCTGGAATTTGAAGAGCTTTGACCTGCGATGGTGACCTAACCCGTGGTATGATTGTCTGACGAAACTACAGCCTCCGTCTACTCTCTATTTATACATTATCTGTCGTCGATAGAGAGTGCGGGTCATTGTACCATGATTGAGGAGGGAATTTAAGATTGGAGAAACTTGGGGATGTTGAGAGTGGGTAAGAAAAAAGGCACCAGCCGCTCAACTCGGATCGCCAAGGCGAATGAATCACAATGACAGCGTGAAAAAGGAAATTGAACAGACATATGTATAATGTAAGCGAAATACTCGATTGGCCGTGGTCTAAGGTCCCCCAGATGATATTTATGTAGCCCGACAGAGGGTTGGGTCGTAACCTTTTTCAACATCGCCATGCTCTCTCGGTGGCGTGATAGCGTGGATGATGCCGTCATATATTCCTTCTTCCTACCACAGTTTATCGTTTCTGAAAGAGCGTCCGGAAAAGGAAACGGCAGTAAATGAGATCCGAGCACGGCTCTGCGAAGCACAAGCTTAAGGCTAAACAAGTACCCTCTTTTCCTATTACGAGAGCGCTTGGGATGATATCAAGGCGAAAAACTGTGTGGCACTACCCAGCGACCTCTCTTCTGGCGGCCTTCTTTCTTCTGGTGCTACCTTATCCTACCTCCAACATCCGACGCGTTTCATGTCGACACCTAACCTCAACCTGAGTGAAACGTGAGTGACAGATCGTCGTAATGCCCCTCCTGCTGACCCTGAGGTAAGTATTGGTGCCTTGTTCATAGGCATTATTGTATCTGCTATGTGCGTTTCTATCCCGTCTTGCGCTACTCGTAATTGATCATAGACCTTCCCCAGGCTTTACGGTGGTACAGGGTTACCGTGTTGCATACTTTCATTTTAGCTGCTGACATGCTCTACACAGCTTCAATGGCGCAAGCCATCTTCTACTCGACCAACAACCAGGAGCGGGATGCTTGGCCTTTCAAGCTCATGGTGAAATTTTGTCCTGTCGTTCCGTTTCTCGACTCACCAGTTAACACTCCTTAGGTGGCGACACTCGTTCTTCTCGACACGGTCCACCAAGCCTTAATTACTCATGCAGGTACGGAGAAAATCCTTCCATGTGACCATAGCGTGGGTTATCTAGACTCAGAGTAATCATCAGTGTATGTTTCTTCGATCTCAAAGTGGGGACGAATAGAGGAACTTCCGCATATCACTAGGTAAGTTGAACGTGTTTGGGTAGTACCAATCTAACAGTTCTTTTGCAGGTCCATTCTGGTATGTGGACAATTGTTTAAAACACCCTCAGTGAGTGACCGTCGGATTAGGTGGAAATACCGGTGAATGTGAGTATTATTGGTCTACAAATTCTTATTCTGGATGGTGTGATTATTATAGGGTTTAATCGCGTTCATCGCCCAAAGGTGAGATTTATTGCTTACTCACTAATCAAACATATTGAAAGCAACACGATAGCTTTCTGGCGATGCGGATTTGGAAATGTACGTTAACTCCAATGACCGAGGCCACATACCCTTTAATCCAAGCTCTCCGTCTAGTCAGTGAAAAGAATGTATGGATCACCGCATTCAATGTAAGAGCTCCCTGGAACTTTTGGATCCGGACAGTGGATCCGGACATTGGTTAGATATAGACTAACCCACCCCTCACGTTTCAGGTCTCTCTTGCCATTGCTGGGTTTGGTGAGGCTGCAACTTCCTTGGTACTTGTGCTCTCGAGGTCCTGACGCAGAGCTTTTATAGGCTGCATCATAGGTATGTGCGTTTGGGAACCCGGATATTCACGTTTATTGCTGATACTGTCTCCTAGTGTACACCGTTTACTCGTGAGTTTTTCCGCCATCTTACTCGTACATCCACCATGACATTATCGAAGCTTTCAGATGGAGACATATGCTGAGCTTGCTGAGCTAAAGGTAAGCAGTAGTCCGGCACTTTATTAAATTTGACTCCTCATCGTTCTAGTGGCCTTTGTAGGTCCTCTCCATTGCTGTCAACGTGATCACAGCAGCTTGCGACATATCAATAACCGTCACCTTGTGTTTCTTATTGTCTCGGTCTCGTACCGAGTTTCAGAAGTAAGAGGACATTGCTCCTCGTGCGACTACCTGCTCATGAACTCGAAAGCACAAATTCAGTCATAAATAAGCTGGTAAGTCATCCCACACACTTGTTGACAATGACTCAAACATAGGCAGATTATTTTCACTCTCAACACTGGCATTCTCACGAGTGTCTGTGCATTTGCCTCCATGATCTCCGTATGTCCTAGGCTGTCTTATTTTATTTTTATCTTCGATTTGACTGGATATTCACCAGATTGTTGTTGCTGGAGAAACATTTGTGTATATCGCCTTTTTCTTTTGCATCGGACGCCGTGAGTTTGATCCCCTGGGGCTTAGCAACTAATCAGAACATATAAATATAGTCTATACAAACACATTATTGGCAACACTAAACTCCTGGGATATGATGCGCACAAAACTAGGACATGGGCAGAGCGATTCTGAGGCTTCAGGCATTCGTCAACCTTTTCGCTCCTTACAAGTGAGGAATTCATTTATAACTTCGAGCTTCTGTGCTAAAATTCATCTGCAGCCTAGACGTTCAACTATGATTTTCCGAGAAGATCTCGGTCCTGACCCTTTCATAGGGGGGAGTTTTTTGGAGATGAAGGTAGGTGGCAGGTTATATCATATGAGATAGGTCATATTGACGTGACACAATTGGCGCTAACAGGAATTTGGTCCAAAATTCATCCACACTGGTGGTGTGGAAAATTGCCATGCTCTTTAGGACCCGTTTCGAACTGTACAGTGGAGGCTGGGACGCTGTAGAATGTTATTACATTCATATTTTCTTGACATTTCTTGGGCTTTATTGTTAAATGACTTGATCTTGAATTTTCCGTAGCCGCATGGACGTACTAATCACGCCTTCATGAAAGTACCCAAGTAGTTATGCCAAGTTACCTTGCTTCCAGTACGAAAATGTTGGATGAACATTCGAGTTCGCATTGTGATAATTCGAGCTTTTCCTCGTTTTCAATTTCACGAAGGGCTCCCAAACCAGTCCACATTCTGTGCCACTGGAAGACTCCCTCAAGAATTCAACTGAATGACAATCGAAAGTCTCCTTCGGGGGGATCCAGTAGAGCAAGAGCATGCCAGTACTTTTACCAAAACGTAAATACCAATATCATTTACTTTTCAACTACATCGGATGTGGGGTCCTTATTAAGGTGCATCGTATCCTACGTCGCCGTCACTCAGATCGCCGTCTTCGTCGTCGCTGGTACCGTCATCCTCCTTTACGGAGACAAGTAGTTCAAAAGCTATTCGTCAAACAATTGTCCTGTTCTTTTGATCGAATCAGTAAATACGCATGCCTTTTGGACAATGTACACACCGACGTGTCTTCAAGGAGATAGCACATGGTCGTTATCATAACCAGAAAAAACGCTGGGATTGGCGACCGAATGCTCGACCATTTCCGCCTGGCTGGCAAGTCCTGAGAACAACGGGAAATGCTGCCCCACGACCCAAACCAAACGGCCACAGAGGATGCAAACGTCCTGGAGCATTTGCCGCGCCCCAAAAAGAAAGACCTAGAGTACAAGCTTATCAGCAGATCTAACAATTTACGGAGCCCAGTTTGAGAAGTGCCTACATTGACCGACTCCTACGACTCCATGTCCGGAAGGGAGGACAAACAAGAGCGGTAACCAAGTAAAGACGGTCCAAATTCCTCGAGTAAGAGACCGTATACGAGGTATCGTCGTTGAGAATCGTCAGCCCTGCCATTCGCGTCTGAAGATGAGTTAGCACGAGTACGACTTGACTGCTGTCCTGGGTCGGAGCAAACGGGGTCAGATGTCCTGAACACATACCATCTGGACAGCGCCTATCTGGGAAACGGTCTTGAATCCATTCAGCAGGGACTCAAAAGGTGGATAGTTTGCGAGTGGTGAGATCTTGAGAAGTGAGAAGTGAGAAAAGCGAAAAGTTTCGTTCGTTCCATAGATTCGACATACCACGTGATCATTGTTTACATCTCTCCGTACCGACTAACTTGTTACTTGTACCTCATCTACGTGAAACGACTGGCTTCATCCTCCGCGATTCGAAACTATTCTTTTGGGGACTCTTGACCATGGGCGGGTTCGCCGTAGTTGGAGGATTCAGGTAAGATCAGCTTCGTTACTCATACTGGATCTGTAGTCTGTAGCTGATTTGCGTTCCGGTCCCCTTTTTTTTTCTTCTCTTTTTTTTGAGTCGTTTTGGGGACAAAGTCATTGACATCCTATTATTTTCAGCGCTTACCATATCGCGCCTACGGCAGAAATGGTCGGGTCTTAGCTCGCCAATCCCCACCACTTCCGTCACTGCTTGGATGACCTGCTGGACGAGACCTCTGACGCAAAAAATTTGTCGCCGCTCACACGCTGACCCCGATATGCGGTCACACAGTCGTAGGTCCGCGTGTGCCTTTCTCTGCTGCTGCATTTCTCATAGATTGGATTTAGGCCTCCTAGTCTATGTTCTAGCTATATCACGAATGACGGTCGCTCTGCGATATCGTGGCGAGTGCAGAGTATGGCGTTCGTTTCTGACAGGCTTGTTTTGAGGTATGTCCCACTGGACGCTCGTCCGATCTTTGTCCTCTAAAATTGGCCCATGTCTAATTATTGACCAATAGAGTGACCTCTTTCGTGTTATCGCTATCACACACGATGCTCTCATCTCCCCTCATCTCCTTGGTCTTGTTTGGTTCGTCCTCTTCGGCTATTCTGATCATGTGTCACGGACTAGGTACCTTGGGACAGTACCAAAGTGTATGAAACGCATACCACTCAGCCGCCGGGTTCGGATTATTTCCTGGAACTTCCATGGAAACTTTTGGGTTTATCTTCCGTGGAAATTTTCAACAAACGCCTCAGTGGTCTGCTCTGAGGGGACGGCTCCAGACACGACACCTATGTCATGTCTCGGCCGTTGTTTTTGCACTACCCATACAGCCTGCAGGCTGAGGGACTCCACAGGACATCAGCCGCCGTTGGCTCTCCTCACACATCTTACTATTTTTATCTAACCAAGTTCCAAAATACAAGACGTGACCTCACGCTCGACTCCTGTGGAAGCTGGAAAGTACGTTGTTGTGAAAACTTCGAAGGCGAGTATTTGTCCGACGTGATCATGTTGGCCTCTAATCCCTTGCTCGTTCAGATCCAGACATCCTTCGGAATCTCTCATCGATGAAGGTGGATTCTGTCGACACCACGATAAGTAGCGTGAATACCCCTATCCCATTATTTCGTTGAAATCTTTGCTGATGACTGTATTCTTAGAGAGGACCAGGCCTCACGTCAACGCCCTCGCAGACGATGTAATCTGGCGAGACCTCCGAAATATATGTTGCCATCAGAAGTGTTGAGATGACATGTTCACGCTCATTGTTATAAGCATCTTTATTCCTTCCAACTTCTATACCTTTTAATTTTTATTCTCTCTAGCTCGTACATCTTTGTCGTACTATGCCTATACTCTCCTTCCTTCGGTCCATTTATACCTGTAGTATCGCATTGATTCTGCGTTATCACACGTGGCCTCAATACCTTTTATTGAGGAGTTTTGACAATCGTTCTGCACAGAAGTACTTGACCATAGAAGCCCCGTTTAATAGACAGTCAGGCGAATTTCTGTTCGTGATCACTGGTCATCTGGGAATTTATTCTGATATACGACCTATCAATCCCTAAACAGAGATCGTATCAGTCATTTATGCTTCATGGTACCAGAGTATTATGGAGGCATTGATACTCGTGGTGCTTTTAAATCTTGCCAACTAAATGGTGCGAACACCGACTTCGCTTAGAGCTGGCCGTGATTACGAAGGTGGGGTGAAATTAACGACCTTTCCCTTAGCTGTGCATCTTATTCCATGCGTCAGAACCTATCGCTCAAGTGTCAGAACGCCAGCCACGCGCTTAGTGCCCGTGATCACAGATTGTGCGCCAAATTGGTTCTATCTAAATAAAAGAATAGATATTCGCCGCCTCTTCACTCTTGTTCCCGGGCCTGTTTACAGATTTATTCTCATAAAAAACTTGCGGGCTACTTCCTAGGCTACTTATGCTATGGTCTTATCACTGAAACTCTCGCAGGCCCTGTGGATCTAAAGTCACCATCCTCCAGCATGGCCCCTTTGAACCACCAATCACCTGAGAAAACGGAGTGAAATCGAGCAGAGACTACTGAGACCCTTCATTGAAAGTTTCCACGGAAGATAAAGATAGAATTTTCCATGGAAGTTTCAGGAGAGCCACTAAAGGCCAGGTCTCTGAATAGGAAATGCTGCTCCAGTATGAGAGTCTTAGCTGAATCCTCCAACTACAGCGGACCCGCCCTTGGTCAAGAGGTCACCAAGACGGTGGTTTCGAATCGCACGGACGACGAGTAACAGAGGTAGATGCAGTAAACGATCATGAGGTCATGCTAAACGAGAAGGAATGTGTCCATGTCAAATGGAAAAAAAAGCAATGCAACTGTATAACAAATTCTAAGCACTCTCGAGCGGTGATGACCTGTCGCAATGGGGATTGTATATACGAATCCCATATTAATGCATGAGGCAAAATGATAAGTAGGGAAAGGAATAAAGTAACGAGCATCCAGGGTGCACATGCCGTCTCCCGACCACCAAAGGCTTGGGTGCTTCACGCTGCCCAGTGTATTAGCGTTGTGGTTTTAACAGTATTCGCCTTCGTTGATCAATCTAGATGTCGAATTCCGAACCATGTCAAAACGAGCAAGGTCCGAACTGATCACTCTTCATCCTAGCATTACCACGGCGGACAGGCACTCACCCCCCGAAAGTCTTGTAACAAAGTGCATTCCAACCTGAGATCTGGAAAGATTGAAATCGGATTTTTTACATTCCACAAAAGAGGAATGAGGCTGCGAGGCAAATGGGGAGTGGCATTATCGCAGAGCAGAAACTTGAGCGTTCGGCAGAAATTGCCAAAGGAGGGAACAAATATTTCAGCATGGGGGCGACTGCAGCGGGTGTCCTGAAGATCCTCGATGTTCAAGGGATACTGCGAAAATAAAGGGGGCAGAGAGATAATATAGAGTGGAACCGCCGTGTCCCTCACAACAGACTACCAAGGAGTTCGTTGAGAGCTTCCACGAAAGACCAAGTTGAAAGCTTCCATGGAAGATTCAAGAGAGCCGCCAACGGCCCGGTCTCTGAAGAGATTCCTCAGCCAGCAGTAAATGCTAGAAAAACAGCAGCCGAGACTTGGCGAATGGTCTGGTGTCTGGAGAGAGATCTTCGCCACTGTTTCAAGGTGTCCAATCTGGATGCACGGCCGGAATAGCCAGGAAGGACACGAGCCTACTGGCGCCAAAAAAAAAAAAGAAAAAAAAAAGACCCAAGAGACGAGACGAGAACGTTGCTTGTGATAGTGACAACTCTACCAATGTATTGAAAGCTAGATGTGGGCCAATTTTTGATGAGGGCTGGACACGAAGATCGATCAAATATCCAGTTGGACGTACTTCAAAACCAGCATGGCAGAAATAAACCCCTTACGGTGCATTCGCCAGAAATGCCTGTAGAGCAGCCTGCTACTCGAAATAGCCGGAACAAGCGAGTCTATAAGAACGGAATCCAGTTGTTTTGTTCGCGAATGTCTGGCGAGATTAAATGTTAGGGGGAAAAGCGTTGGAGTTTATTCACGGGAGAAAGATACCTCCGGACGCATCGATGGATGAACGCAGTGTCGGCGCTTCATTTGAACCACCGATCACCTGAGGGTGGTTCAGTGAATTACGATGACGAGTGTGTAAGGATACGGTTACCAGAGTACAGCGTATGAACGCTCAGCCTGCAGGCATCGGGAAGTACTAGCAAAAAGGCAGGTTGAGAAATAACAAAGAGTGTGGTCAAATATAGACGAGGTTTAGGACGCCGCCCATGCCAGCGCGGCTGCCCAGTCGAATGAAGCTAGGTACTTGGAGGCTAGAGATATTTGAGGGTTTATCTAAGAGTCGGAGAATCAAGGAAAATCGCTGTAAATGAACGGGCGTGAGTTTACCCGTTTATAAGCGAGTTGATGTGGGTGCATCCAAATGAGGTCTGTGCATCTCAGTCTCTCGATAGTCAACGCATAGCTAGGGAGAAGCATCCTCGTGATAGCTATTCAATGTTTCATATTCAACATCAAGGTAGTGGCGATAACGGAGGATCTTGTGAACTAGCTAGTCTTTTCCACTGGTAGGTACGCTTTCGGAGACTATAATCTGCTGAATATATGTAGCCCTTTTATGCGGCCCGGGACGCGATGCACGAGCTAAGGAGGGCTGCGGATGTCAAAGAGCTTACTATTCCCAACAGGAAAAAAAGGTAGACAAACCAAACGTTGAATGGTCTTCGACTAATGTCCCGAGATGTGCCCCAGGTGTTTTAGACATCTAAAGCGGAGAGCGTTATGAGAACGCATTACATAGGAACCTTATAACGAGGACCCGCCGGAGACAAAGTTGCCAAACACCCACAAAAATGAGCAGGATAGTAGAAAGCGGAGAATACACTGGAAGATCATGAGGGACAGACAAGGTGCGAAAAAGAACAAAGGGAATCCGCCAGAGGTCCAACACGAGAGACAAGATTTTTTTCACTTGAATCCTTCGACTAAACGAATCCGCTCTTGGCCAAAAGACATGGTTATGACTAATGGTCGGTAAGAGAGTGGTTTCGAACCACACGGACGCTAGCAGAGACTCTTTAAGCCTTGATTCATACCATGTACGAAAACGACATACCATATCAAGAAAACCATTGCTACTGGAAGGTTTTGCAACAGTTCAACCGAATGTCAGGTGAAGGTTCCTTCGGGGAGATCGTCTACCGCGTCATTGAGGGATTCAAGAGTCATTCGCAAAACTAACATCCTGTTCTATTGATCGGTTCAGTAAATACATAGAAGGCCAGAGATCTAGGATGCATACCTTTTGGACAACACATCTATACATACCAACGGTATGTATAACCTCAAGTCCCGAATCCGCGATAAACTGTATTATCTTTAAACATGGCGTACACGCTAGAGTGCAGGGCTTCCGCGAATCCATCCCGCTGACGCAGTGATGTCCAGAAAGAGTTCTCACTAGATGATTTGACGGAGGGTCCCTTGAAGCCTTCAGCCTAACGTGGTGAGGATAAACGGAGCTCCTCGGGATGTGAGTCCATTCAAACGCCTCGAGCTGTCCTTCTCGAAGGGATGACATTGGTCGAATATTTTCCCTGATACCTTCACGACGTCCAACAATGGTTGTACGCTTAGAGATGACTCCGAGAAGCAAGCTATGGTTATTTTCAGAAGGAATGCGCCAGCACGTACAAACTATTCTCTGATTTCGCCAATTGGAAATGAAACCCAGCCCGAGCCTTCGTGACCCCATGCGACTAACGGTGCCAAGGTTCAAGGAAGTTCCATGGCGGTTTCGGTCTATATGTTGAAGTAGCGGGGGTTCAAATCGGTAAATTCTCTACAAAGAGATGTAGAACGGAACTCTTATCTCACCTATCGTAAAATAACTGTATAATTACAAGTCTACGATGCGTTGAGAAAGTTGAGAATTGTCGTTGAAATTGAATGACTAACCGCGAACTTGGTAAATTCCGCTATAGGCAATGAGACCAAAGAAGTGGTACACTGAACGATGCTGGAATTGTGTCCGCCGTGGTGGCATCTGCTGGCCGGCGAGTCCTGAAAGAGCGGGATATTAGAGAAACTGTTGCCATAAGGCCTAAAGCGGAAAATAGGCAGAAGAACCAGACACGTCATAGATGTCGGAAAATTCCTTTAAGATTGGCCGAATCCTTGCTTTTTCCGAGAAACGGGTGGTTATGCGCCTGTCTGTGCTGGTTGAGCTGGATGCTACAGAAGGAAGATGCAGTCGATCATATTTCAAGTCGAGGGTCAGTATGCCGCACTCGCCAGAGACGCAGGCAGAACAACCTGGGCTTGACATTGCTAGAGGAATGCGATGCGGCCTAGATAAGTCTATCAGAATATAGACCACACGAAAGGGAAAAGGAGAGGCATATCCGGTCCAGGAGGAAACGGGTACAAGCAGGAGAGAACAGTTATGGTTGAAGATTCCGCTTTGGATGCATTGAAATTCTCCGCCAGTAACAGGACAACCTAGAAAATAATTGAACAGTGGCGGCATAGAGGAGAGGCGAAGGCCTCGTCACGGAAGTGGTCATCAATGTCATGATATGGACATACCACGTGATCATTGTTTATTGTTTATATCTATCCTTGAACCCTCCGACTATGAGTGGACTCCTTTGGCTGATTTGCGTTCCCTCCTTTCGCAGCCCCCCTCTCTGCCAGTCGATTTTGTCCGCCTTATGCTATCCTGCTTTTTTTTCTCGTGTGGGGCTCGGGAACTCGTGTTCGGTGTTCATATAATGTTTCCTACGTTTTTACGTTCTCATAACACTTTGCGACTCGCAGTAATGGGAATAGCTCGCCGTCTATGACGCTTCCATTAACCTCGCCTTGCTCGAGCTATCCGAAAGGCTTGCAGCACATCTCTTGAGAAATTGGCCAAAGAGCGTTCAATGTTCGGTCAGTCTAGTATTCCTTCTTGTTGGGAGAATAAGCTCTCTGATGCCCATTACTTTCAGGACTCGACGAGCGATACTATGGCGGAGAATCCGGTCGGCAATCCCAACATACAGCTGGAGCTCCGTATGCGTGCCTCTCTTTCATGCCATCTACATTCTTTTAGATTGGATTTAGGCCACCTTCAAGTTGTTCCTGTTATGTCGAGTGACAGGCCACTCTGTAGGCATTGCAGCGTATTGGGTTTATTTGTTACCTTGCTCGTTTTGAGGTACGTTCAACTTGGTCTTCGTTCGGTCTTCGTGTCCAGCCATCATCTAAAAATTGGCCATATCTAGCTCTCGACCGATACGGTGACATTGATAAAAGCCGCACCTTTTGCATTACTGCTATCACGCGCAACTCTCTCGTCTCCCCCCTCTCTCTCCTTGGTCCTTTGTGTACGTAAGCTCATGTCCTCAGCCCATTCTCCTGAACTATTCTGACCGTGCATCACAGGCTAGAGATCCCGAGGTGCATGGCCCCTCACCAGACACCAGATTATATGCATCGGCCGCTGCCTTTGCAGCATTTCTTGTAGGCCGAGGCATCTCCCCAGAGACCCGACTATTGGTGGCTCCCCTGAGTCTTCCATGGGCACCCCAGTCCGGTCTGCCCTTAGGACCACACCCTCCGTCATTTCTCACATTATCGCGATCGTAGTTCACTAAATCCACTTCAACGATTCCTTCAGGTGATTGGCGATACAAAGGAAAGCGCCGACACCCCGTTCACCCAGTGATGCGCTCAGTAGTACGTTCCTCTTGTTACCAGTCTCTGAAGCCTTGTTCAATATCATTTTTTACTCTCGCCAGGCATTCGCAAGCAGAATAACCGGATTCCGTTCTTATAGACTGGATTTAGGCTGCCATTTTGAATATATAAAAACTTCTCTGCAGGTATTGCTGGCGAGTACTGCCTATGTCGTTTTGAGGTACGTCCAACTCCCCTCGTTCGACGCTCGCGTCCAGCCCTCATCTAAAAATTGGCCCATATCCAGCTATTGCCAATACGCTGATGTCGATAGACACTTTTCGTATTATCGCCATCACATACGACGCTCCCCGCACCTCGTCTCGTCCCAATTAATTCTTTTTTTGTGCATGTAAGCTTGTGTCCTCAGTCCATCCTCCTTAGATATTCTGACCTTGTATTCAGGCTGGAGACCTTGAAGCAGTGTCGGAGTGCATGACGTCTCGCCAGAGCAGACTATACGCTATGTCTCGGCCGCTGCGTTTGCCGCAGTTCCTGCAGCTCGAGGAATCTCCCCAGAGAGCTGACCGTTGGTGGCTCTCCTTAATCTTCCATGGAAACTTCCCGCTTTATATTCCGTGGAAACTCCTTGAAATCTCTTTTGAACAACAAAGCACCCCACTTCATAGATGACGACGAGATTGATAT
>Ga0247764_1000378_pt1 | contig 15828 bp, 17 predicted proteins | sample UWRJL051202B4_FD_179932 | JGI IMG/M metagenome (GOLD analysis project Ga0247764, IMG submission 179932) | Plant litter microbial communities from Arlington Agricultural Research Station in Wisconsin, United States - UWRJ-L051-202B-4 | ecosystem: Environmental > Terrestrial > Plant litter >...
CGTCGGTTCCGGCGAAGCCGTCCGAGGCGAGCAGCGCATACCGCTCGTCACGCCCGGCCCGGCGGCGGAAACTGTCGATCGCCCGCCGCCGGGCCGTGGCGAGCAGCCAGCCCACCGGATTCGCGGGCTCGCCGTCACGCGGCCAGGAGACCAGCGCCTCGGCGACCGCCTCCTGCGCGACGTCCTCGGCCAGATCGAGGTCCCCGGTGTAGCGGGCGAGCGCCCCGACGATGCGGGCCGACTCGATACGCCAGATCGCCTCGATCGAACTCACAACTGGCCGGTCTGCTCGCGCCAGGCCCGCTCCTTGACGACCCACTCGTTGTCCTGCGGGAACTCGTCGATGCTGGGCACCCGCCGGACCTCGCACTTGGCGCCCGGGAAGGAGGGGAGTCGCTTGGCCCACTCGACCGCGTCCTCCTTGGTGGGCACGTCGATCAGGTAGAAGCCGCCGAACAGCTCCTTCGTCTCCCCGTACGGCCCGTCGGTGACCACCGGCGTCTCGCCGGAGAAGTCGACGACCACGCCCTGGGCGGCGTCGTCGAGCCCCTCGGCGGCGAGGAGCGCGCCGGCCTTGATCAGTTCATCCGTGTAGCTCCCGACCGTCTCGAGCATCTGCTCCATCGGGGTGTCCATCATCTTGGCCAGGCTCTCGTCGGTGCTGCGCATGATGAGCATGTACTTCGCCATGACGGCTCTCCTCGGGTTGCTTCGCCGGTCGTGTCTCGACCTTCGCACCCCCAAGGTCGAACGGCGCGGCCGCAGATCGACACGGAAGGCCAGAAACTTCGGGGCGGCCGCTGCGTTAGATTGCGTGGCGACCTGGGAGAGGGGAAAGACCTGTGCGGCTGGGGTGGGCTTTGGGCGGGATAGCCTTGCTGGCGACGGTGGGCGGATGCACGTCCGACACCGTGGAGAAGACACCGACTTCACCGCCGCCGGTCTCCGCGCCGGCGTGGACCGAGCCGGCCTCGTACTCGTATGTGCTGACCCGCGGCTGCGACGTGGCCAAGCCAGTCGGCCGCTACCAGGTGAAGGTCGCCTCCGGGGCGGTGACCGCGACCGACCGTCTCGACCTCACCGCCGCCGATCCGTCGCGCGTCGCCGACGAGGATCTGGGGCCGGCCACCGGGGAGACCGGTGAGGAGATCGAGGCCTTCACCCTGAAGGAACTGGTCGAGATGGCGCAGACCGCGTCCGACGACGGCGGCGAGGTGACGACCGTCCTCGACGGTGCCGACGGCCACCCGGCCAAGGTCACCATCGACGTCGGCTCCGGGCCCGAGTGCTGGTCCGTCAGCGATTACGCCGCCGGCTGACGCGCGTCCCTTCACTCCGGAAGTCGCGGGCCGGCCGCACGCTGCGAGGCCATCCACGCCTCGACGTCCGACGAGGACCGGGGCAGACCCGCCGACAGGTTCTTGCAGCCGTCGGCCGTGACGAGCACGTCGTCCTCGATGCGGATGCCCATGCCCTGCAACTCGGCCGGGACCAGCTCATCCTCGGGCTGGAAATACAGGCCCGGCTCGACGGTCAGGACGTAGCCCTCCTCGAGCGGCCCGTCGCGGTAGGTCTCGTTGCGCGCGTTCGAGCAGTCGTGCACGTCGATGCCGAGCATGTGGCCGAAGCCGTGCAAGGTCCAGCGGCGATAGATCGTGCTGTCGTCGCTCATCGCCTCGTCGACGCTGATCGGGAGCAGGCCCAGGTCGTGCAGCCCCTCGGCCAGCACTCGCATGCAGACCTTGTGCACGTCCTTGAACAGCACGCCCGGCTTGATCGCGTCCATTCCGGCCTGCTGCGACGCGTGCACGATGTCGTACACCTGGCGCTGCAACGGGGTGAACTGCCCCGAGACCGGGACCGTACGCGTCACGTCGGCGGTGTAGAAGTTGTTGCCCTCGACGCCCATGTCCATGAGCAGCAGCTCGCCCGGCTTGGTGGTGCCGGTGTTGCGCACCCAGTGCAGGGTCGTCGCGTGCGCGCCCGCGCCCACGATCGAGCCGTAGCCCACGTCGTTGCCGTCGTGCCGTGCTCGCAGCCCGAAGACGCCCTCGAGGAGCCGTTCCTTCACCGCGCGGTCGGCCGGCAGCACCCGGACCACGTCCTCGAAGCCGCGCACCGTCGCGTCGATCGCCGCTTGCAGCTGGGCGATCTCCCACTCGTCCTTGACCAGCTTGAGTTCGCTGAGCACCCAGGCCAGCTCGCGGTCGCGCGGCCGGTCGCGGTCGGGTTCGTAGGCCAGGATCGTCCGGTCGACGGCCGCGTCGAAGCCGCGTAACACCCGCGTGCGCCCCGAGGCCGAATCGGCCAGCGCCGCGCCCAGCGCGCCCAGCGACGCCGTCTCGATGCCCAGCTCGGTCGATTTCTCGGCCAGCGTGTGCGTGCGGCCCACCCACAGCTCACCGTTGCGGCTGCGGAAGAACGCGTCGGTGTCCTTGGAGTTGCGCTGGTGCGTGTAGAGCACCGCGTCGTGGCCGGAGCCGCTGGGCCGCAGCACGAGCACACTGTCGGGGTCGCGGTCGCCGGTCAGGTAGAAGAAGTCGCTGCCGGGCCGGAACGAGTATTCGGTGTCGTTGGCCCGGACCTTCTCGTTGCCGGACGGGATGATCAGCGTCTCGCCGGGGAACGCCTCGGAGAGCGCGTTGCGCCGCTTCGCGAAGGTGGGCACCTCGGACAGCGGGCTGACGGCCAGCGGATCCTCGCGCCATCCACCCCGCATGAACTGCAGGAACGCCTCGGGAAAGGCGGGGTCGTGCGACTCCGTCTTGGCCGCGGGTGGCGCGACCTTCTGCTCGGCCATTGGTGGTGCCTCCGATCGTCGATCCATCCCCGACGTTACCGCCTGCCCCGGACGACCAGCAGTCCAGGGACGGCGCGCGGGGACCCGTTCAGGGCTGCGGCAACGTCATGCAGGCGACTCGCTTACCCGCGCTGCCGGCGACGCCCGGGGCGGTCTTGGTGGTCTCGGCGTGCAGGATCAGCGAACGAGCCGGGGTGCCGGGCGGGAACGTCCAGGTCAGGACCGACGACGCGGACGCCTCGCCGGAGCCGTCGACCGTGAAGTCGAGCCAGACCTCGTTGGCCGGGTTCGCGTAGGCGGGATTCACCGAGGGCGGGGACGTGGCGGCGGCCGGGTCCTTCTGGTGCTGGTAGTGCGGGCCGGCCTCGGCGGGCAGGGCGGTGCAGGGCTTGGTGTGCAGATGTGCGCCGTAAGCCCTTCGGGGAACCAGCCCGGCGGCCACGAGGCGTACCTCCATGGTCTGGGTCCTCTGTTGGATCTCGACCGTCGCTGTCGCGCCGGGCGGGACCACCGCCGGGTCGTAGGTGATCGCCGTCGAGCCGGGTCGGAACGGCAGGAACGTACCGGTGGCCACCGCGTCGGGAGTCCAGGACGCGGTGGGGGACGGGCTGGTCGAGCCCTGGTAGAGGGTCCAGGCGGAGGCGGAGGCGAGCACCTGCCCGCCGGTTGTGGGAGCGACCTCCGCGGAGTTGGCGCAGCCGGCGGTCAGGGCCAGCGGGACGACGAGGGCGAGCGAGCGGAGCAACATCCGCTGATCATCCCAAAAAGTGACATATTGGGCGAGTACTGGCGCTGCGCGTTCCCGGACGGAAGGCTGTTCCGCATTAAGGCTGCGTTACGGGAGGAATGGCACATGGGCTACGCGGTGGTGCTCGGCGAGGCGCTGATCGACCTCCAGGAGGCCGAGCACGACGGCGAGGTGATCTACCGCGAGGCGATCGGCGGTGCGCCGCTCAACGTCGCGGTCGGCGCGACCCGGCTCGGCGGCCAGGTGCGCTTCGTCGGCTCGGTCAGCGACGACGTGCTGGGCACCCGCATCGCCGATTTCCTCACCGAACGCGGCGTCGGCGTCGGCGGGGTGAAGCGTGTTCCCGTGCCCACCACGCTGGCCGTCACGACCTTCGTCGGCGCCGAGCCGACCTTCACCTTCTATGGCGAGCCGCCGTCCTACGCGCTGCTCGGGCCGGCCGACCTCGACACCGCCGTGCTGGCCGGGGCCGACGTGCTCTATGCCGGGTCGATCTGCCTGCTGCGCGAGCCGTTCCGCGCCGCCGCCCGCAGCGCCTGGGCGACGCCGGGGCCGCTGCGCGTCTTCGACCCGAACGCCCGGCCCACCCTGCTGCCCGACGGCGCGGCCGTGACCCATCTGCGCGAGCTCGCCGAGGAGTTCTTCGCCACCGCCGACCTGGTCAAACTCAGCGCGGCCGACGCCGAGGTGCTCTACGACGGCGCCACGCCCGAGCAGGCCGCCGAACGGATCCGCGAGCTGGGTGCGAAGGCCGTCGTTGTCACCTGGGGCTCGAAGGGTGCCTATGTGGCCGCGGCCGACGGCACCGCGATGCTGCCCGCGCCCGCGGTCGAGGCGGTCGACGCGACCGGTGCCGGCGACTCGGTGATGGGTGCCCTGGTGCGCCGCCTGCTCGCCGACGGCCTGCCCAAGGACCTCGACGGCTGGCAGCGCACCGTGCGCTTCGCCCTGGCCGTGGCCGGACTGGTTTGCGAGCGCCGCGGTGGCGCGGTGGCGATGCCGACGACCGACGAGGTCATCGCTCGCTGGGGGACGCTCAGCTGAGCGCCTTCTCGATGAACCGGCGCCGGTCGAGCAGCACCCGCTCGACCAGCACCTCGGCGACGAGCAGGTCGTCCTTGCGCACGACGACCTCGAAGAAGAGCCGGCGGCCCGCTATTTTGGCGAGCGTGGCCAACGCGTAGACCCGGTGGCCCACCGGCGTGGGAGCCAGGTGGGAGAGTTCGGCGCGCACCCCCACGGTGGTAATCCCGCCGGGGATGTGACGGGCGGTGGCGGCGACGGTGGCGGCCTCGGCGAGCGCCAGCACCCTCGGCGAGGCCAGTACGGGAACGTCACCCGAGCCGTGCGACTGGGCGGTGTCGGCATCGGTGACGGTCAACTCGACACGGGCGGTGAGACCGGGCGGGAATTCCGGGAGCTCCATGCGATGATCTTAGGGTTTCTGCCAGTAAGTCTCGTCCGCACTCGGGGCCGGCGGGGTCGGCCGTGGTGGTGTTGTCGGGATCAGCTCCGCCGGGGCGCGGGCATGCCGCGCTCGCACGGCCAGTTCGGCCGCGAGCGCGTACGCCTCGGCCAGATCGCGGTCCTTGGCCTGCCCGGCCCGTCCACGGGCGGTGTCGGCATAGACGGTCGCCAGGCCCAGCCGTCGCTGCCAAGGCCCCTGCAAGACGCGGACGCTCTGCAGCCGGGCGTACGGCACTACGTGCATCTCGCGGGTGAGCAGCCCCCAGCGCGTCACGAAAACCTCCGGCGTCAGCCCGACCCCGATCGACCGTAGCGAGATCGGGTTGAGCCAGCGCGCCCGCCGCGGTGGCGGTGAGGTGGCCAGCGCGGCCAGGTCGACGCCCGGCAGCACCTCCCACACCAGTGCCCGCGCGGTCGCGAAGTCGCCCACCGGCAGCAGCCGGTCGGAGCGCTTGGAGTCCCCGCCGCCCGTCTCGCCCGCGTAACCGGCCACGTCGAGCCGCAGATGCAGCCAGCCCTGCCCGCGCCAGAGCAGCGGCCAGGTGGCGCCGATCGCCTGCACCCGGTTGAGTGGAACGACCTGGTTGCGGGTCTCGAGCAGCCCGTAGCGCACCGAGAGCCGCCCCTCGGGGTCGCGCGCCAGGCGGAAGTCCCAGTCTTGCAGCACGCGCCGGACCGGCTGCAGCAGCACACCGGCCATCGCCGTCACGGTGCTGGCGATGCCGATGAAGGTCCACGACCCCTCGAGGACGAACTGCAGCACCACGAAGGCCACCCCGACCGGCAGGAAGAACGCCTGCGGCGTGAGCAGCTGGCTGACGACCAGATCACGGTTGGTGACCCGAAGGAGCGGGCGCTCCAGCGCGGGCGCGTCGGCGGTCGGCTCGGTCGTCACCGAGCGTGAACGACCGGCGAGCGCGAGCAGCCGCTCCCGGAGCGCGCTGGCCTCGCGCACGGTCAGGTAGGCCAGCGGCGCCTCGGTCTTGCCGCCGCCGATCACCTCGAGGCGCAGCTCGGCCAGGCCGGTGAGCTGGGCCAGCAGCGGCCGCCGCAGCTCCACCGCCTGCAGCCGTTCGAGCGGGATGGCCCGGTTGCGCCGCCAGATCACCCCGTCGGAGATGCGGAGCTCGCGGCCGACGACCTGGTAGCCCGTGGTGAGCCAGCCGATGATCGAGAACACCACCACCCCGACCGCGACCACGAGCACGACCAGCGCGAACCGCTCGACCCCGACCTGGGACAGCGTCTGCCAGGAGAGCGCCGCCACGATCACCGCGATGCTCTTGGCGCCGTGCAGCAGTGGGCTGAGCGGGTGCAGCCGGCGGCGTGGCTCGTCGATGGCCGTCCCCGGGGGGCCTGCGGTCGTCACAGGCCCTCGGCCCGGTCCTCGCCCAGCGCCGTCAGCCGGTCACGCAGCCGAGCGGCCTCGGTCGGCGGGAGGCCGGGGATGCGGGCGTCGCTGGCCGCGGCGGCGGTGTGCAACTGCACGGTGGCCAGCCCGAACGCGCGTTCGAGCGGGCCGGCCGTCACGTCGACGAACTGCATGCGTGCATAGGGAACGATGGAGAGCCGCCGCACGAGCAGGCCGTGCCGCACGAGCAGATCCTGGTCGCGCTCGGCGTAGCCCCAGGCCCGCACGGCCCGGACCGTGACGAAGGAGCGCCAGATCGCGTTGAGGAAGATGAGCGCGATGCCCAGCCGCCAGAGCCAGTGGCCCTGCAGCACCAGGCCGACGCAGAGACCGGCGATGAGGATCACCGACCAGGTCCAGCGGACGATCAGCTCCACTGTGATCAGCTTGGGCGAGACCGGGCGCCACTCGACGGTGTCGGGCCAGGGGGTCAGGGCGTCGACGGTCACCCCTTGAGCCTAGGGGAGCGGTGCATCCGACGCTGCACCGAAGGGCGTGACTTCGCGCAGGAAGCCCCGGACTTGCAAGAAGTCGCCGAGGGTGACGCGATGGTGGTCGCACGCCAGCCACGTCTTGCGGTAATCCGGGGTGTGGAGTTTCGGGTTGTTCCACCTGAGCGCCCACGTTGCTCGCTCACGGCAACCCTTCGACGAGCACTGAGGCTCGGAGGGGCCGGCCGGCAACATATCCACGCCGGCAAGAATAGGCCAGCAAGCGAAGTGAGCGCCGGGCGACCACGGGGGAAGTCGCCCGGCGACGGGACAGATGTTACACGCTTCACGAGTGGGCGCATCCGCCCGCTGTGGGTGCCCGATCCGGCGGATCGCGCAGAAAGATCGACGCTCGCGGCCCCTGGCGAGGTGCGGCCGCGACGCGTAATACGACACCACGAGCGCGCTCTCAGGTCGGTCGTGTAAGTCTTGAGCGTCGGCAGACGACTTTTCGACCCGCTGTGGAGGACCGGTGGCTCAGCCGCTCACGCCCGAGACCGAGACCAATCCGGGCGCCGCGCCGGTTCCGCCGGCCCAGGACGCGTCTCAGCTCGAACGCGCCATGTTCGAGGTCAAGCGGGTGATCGTCGGGCAGGACCGGATGGTCGAGCGGATGTTCGTGGCGTTGCTCGCCCGCGGGCACTGCCTGATCGAGGGCGTCCCCGGGGTGGCCAAGACCCTGGCGGTCGAGACGCTGGCCCGGGTCGTCGGCGGCACCTTCTCGCGCATCCAGTTCACCCCCGACCTGGTCCCGGCCGACATCGTCGGCACCCGCATCTACCGCCAGAGCAGCGAGAAGTTCGACGTCGAGCTCGGCCCCGTCTTCGTCAACTTCCTGCTCGCCGACGAGATCAACCGAGCACCGGCCAAGGTGCAGTCGGCGCTGCTCGAGGTCATGGCCGAGCATCAGGTCTCGATCGGCGGGCAGACCCACGAGGTGCCAAGTCCGTTCCTGGTGATGGCGACGCAGAACCCGATCGAGCAGGAGGGCGTCTACCCGCTGCCCGAGGCGCAACGCGACCGCTTCCTGATGAAGATCCTGGTGGGCTACCCGACCGACGCCGAGGAACGCGAGATCGTCTACCGGATGGGTGTGAGCCCGCCCGAGCCCAAGACGGTCTTCACCACCGACGACCTGCTCGGCCTGCAGCGCCGCGCCGACCAGGTCTTCGTGCACAACGCCCTGGTCGACTACACGGTCCGGTTGGTGCTGGCCACCCGCGCCCCGGCCCAGCACGGCATGCCCGACGTCGCCCAACTGATCCAGTACGGCGCGAGCCCGCGCGCCTCGCTCGGCATCGTCCGCGCGACCCGGGCGCTGGCGCTGCTGCGGGGCCGCGACTACGCGCTGCCGCAGGACGTGCAGGACATCGCCCCCGACATCCTGCGCCACCGCCTGGTGCTCAGCTACGACGCGCTGGCCGACGACATCCCGGCCGACCACATCGTCGCCCGCATCATGCAGAGCGTCCCGCTGCCCTCGGTCGCCTCTCGCCAGGGCACGTCGCCCAACGGCCACCCCGCCGCCCCGGTGAGCGGCGGCCCCCAGCTCCCAGGCTCCCAGCTCCCAGGCTCCCAGCTCCCGGGCTCCCAGCTCCCGCCCGCTCAGCTCCCGCCCGCTCAGCCAGGTGCCGCATGGCCCGCACAGCGCTGACCGGTCTGGGTGCGGCGGGCACGGCGCGGGCCGAGGCCGTCCTGTCCAGGCTGCAGTTGCTGGTCACCCGCAAGCTCGACGGCCTGCTCCAGGGCGACTACGTCGGCCTGCTGCCCGGCCCCGGCAGCGAGGCGGGCGAGTCCCGCGAATACCGTCCCGGCGACGACGTGCGCCGCATGGACTGGCCGGTCACCGCGCGCACCACGCTGCCGCACGTACGCCGGACGGTTGCCGACCGTGAACTCGAGACCTGGCTGGCGATCGACCTGAGCGCCAGCCTCGACTTCGGCACCGCCCAGTGGCTGAAGCGCGACCTGGTGCTCGCGGGCGCCACGGCGATCGCCCACCTGACCGTGCGCGGCGGCAACCGCATTGGCGCCGTCGTCGGCACGGGCTCCGGCACCGTCCAGCCGACACGCCGCTTCCGATCCGCGCCGCCGCCGACCCCGACCGGCCCGTCGGTCGTCCGGCTGCCCGCCCGGCCCGGCCGCAAGGAGGCCCAGGGCCTGCTGCGGGCCATCGCCGGCACCCAGGTCCGTCCCGGCCGGGCCGACCTCGGCGAGCTGATCGACCTGCTCAACCGGCCACCCCGTCGCCGCGGTGTCGCCGTCGTGATCTCCGACTTCCTGGCCCCCGTCGACGGCTGGGCACGCCCGATCCGCAAGCTCGGCGTGCGGCACGACGTGCTCGCCATCGAGGTCGTCGACCCGCGCGAGCTCGACCTGCCCGACGTCGGCGTGCTCACCCTCGCCGACCCGGAGACCGGCGCCCTGCACGAGGTGCAGACCTCCGACGAGAAGTTGCGCCGTCGCTACGCCGAGGCGGCGGCCGAGCAACGCGCCGCGATCGCCGGCGCCCTGCGCGGGGCGGGCGTCGCCCACCTGCGCCTGCGCACCGACACCGACTGGCTGCTCGACATGGTCCGATTCGTGGCCGCCCAACGACACGCACGCACCCGGGGGACCACCCGATGATCCGTTTCCTGGAGCCGTGGTGGCTCCTGGCGCTCCTGCCGGTGATCGCCCTCGCCGGCCTCTACGCGTGGCGGCAGTTCCGCAAACGCACGTACGCGATGCGCTTCACCAACGTCGACCTGCTGCGCACCCTCGCCCCCAAGGGCCTGGGCTGGCGCAAGCACATCTCGGCGGCGGCGCTCCTGCTCTCCCTGCTGACCCTGGGCGCGGCGCTGGCCCGTCCCTCGGTCGACAAGGAGGAGCCGCTCGAACGGGCGACCGTGATGCTCGCGATCGACGTCTCGCTCTCGATGGAGGCTGACGACGTCGCCCCGAACCGCATCGAAGCGGCCCAGGAGGCGGCGAAGGCGTTCGTCAACGAGCTCCCACCGACGTACAACCTGGGTCTGGTCTCGTTCGCGAAATCGGCCAACGTGTTGGTCTCGCCGACCAAGGATCGCTCCGAGGTGGTCGCGGCGATCGACGGGCTGACCCTGGCCGAGGCGACCGCGACCGGCGAGGCGGTCTTCACCTCGCTGGACGCGATCCGGTCGGTGCCGGCCGCCGGGGCCGACGGCGCACCGCCGGCCCGGATCGTGCTGCTCTCCGACGGCTACCGCACCTCGGGCCGCTCGATCGAGGACGCGGCCACGGCGGCGGCGCAGGCCAACGTACCGGTCTCGACCATCGCCTTCGGCACCGACACCGGCGTGGTCGACATCCGGGGCGCTCTGCAGCGGGTCCCCGTCGACCGGTTGTCGCTGCAGCAGCTTGCCGAGAACACGAAAGGCTACTTCTACGAGGCCGCCTCGGTCAGCGAGCTCAAGCAGGTGTACGAGGACATGGGCAGCTCGATCGGCCACCGCGTGGAGCCTCGCGAGGTCACCCAGTGGTACGCCGGGCTCGCTCTGTTGCTGGGTCTGATGGCGGCCGGTTTCAGCCTGCTCTGGACGTCCCGCCTGCCATAGGGAGTTCAGGGGGTGTTGTGCGCGAGGACGAAGAGCACGACCACCCAGGTGGCGGCGATGGTGAAGGTCAGGGGCGCGATGAGGTTCTTCATGTCGGACGCTGCTTTCCGCTGAAGTGACTGGCGTTTCTCAAGCGCACGTCACGTCGCGGCCGGTACCCACGCATCCGGCGTCGCGGCGCACACGACTGGCCCGGTCCGCCCAGGATCAGCGGTGCCGGTGGATGCGGGGCTGGTCGTCAGCGGTCAGGGCTGACGGATGGCCCGGCCGCGACTAGGAGGATCGCTATCTCGCACAGCGATCACCTCCAACTAGTCGGTTCGGCGTCAGGACCGCGTGCGACTGTACCCCTTAAGACCCCGCTAAGAAACGCGCCCCGGCGACTCGTGGCGAGAACCACCCGAGAGGGCGACGTCACCCGCCGCGCGCAGAGTCGGGCTGCCCGCCACGAGGTAGTAGTCGTGTCCGGCGACCCCGCCCGTGGGCAGTTCGTGGGCGCTGAAGCTTGCCGGTGTCGGTCGGGTTGGTCCCGGCGAGCGGCCCCGTGGCGTTGCGCCGGGTCACCGGGCCGATAGTCTCCACTCCGGCAGGTTACGGCGCTGCCCACGGCGCCGGCGTGCCCCTGAGGTGCTGTCCGGCACCCCTTACCTGGGTATGAGGAGCGAAGGTCGTGGCTCGCACGGTATTGGTGACAGGCGGCAACCGGGGCATCGGCCTCGCGATCGCGCAGGCGTTCGCCAAGCAGGGCGACCGGGTCGCGGTCACGCACCGGGGCAGCGGCGCACCCGCGGGGCTGTTCGGCGTGAAGTGCGACATCACCGACTCGGCACAGGTCGACGCCGCCTTCACCGAGATCGAGAAGGAGCTCGGCCCGGTCGAGGTGCTGGTGGCCAACGCCGGCATCACCGACGACACGCTGCTGCTGCGGATGAGCGAGGAGCAGTTCGAGCGCGTGATCGACACGAACCTCAAGGGCTCGTTCCGGGTCGCCAAGCGGGCCAGCTCCAAGATGCTGCGCGCCAAATGGGGCCGGCTCATCTTCATCTCGTCGGTGGTCGGCCTCTACGGCGGACCCGGACAGGTGAACTACGCCGCGAGCAAGGCCGGCCTGGTCGGCCTGGCCCGCAGCATCACCCGTGAGCTGGGCAGTCGCAACATCACCGCGAACGTGGTGGCGCCCGGCTTCATCGACACCGAAATGACCCAGGTGCTGTCGGACGACCGCCGGGCCGAGATCATCAAGGCCGTTCCGGCGGGGCGGCTCGCCACGGTCGAGGAGGTGGCCGCCACAGTGGCCTTCCTGGCCGGCGACTCGGCGGCGTACATCAACGGTGCCGTCATCCCGGTCGACGGTGGCCTCGGCATGGGCCACTGAATAACTCACAAGGAGAAAACGACCCGTGTCTGGATTGCTGGCCGGCAAGCGGCTGCTCATCACCGGCGTCATCACCGACGCCTCGATCGCGTTCTCGGCGGCGAAGATCGCCCAGGAGAACGGGGCGACCGTCGTGCTGACCGGTTTCGGCCGGATGTCCCTGGTCGAGCGGATCGCCAAGCGGCTCCCGGAGCCGCCGCCGGTGATCGAGCTCGACGTCACCGACCCCGAGCAGCTCGCCGCGCTCCCCGGCAAGGTGCGTGAGCACGTCGACGGGATCGACGGGGTGCTGCACTCGATCGCGTTCGGCCCGCAGAGCGTGCTCGGCGGCGAGTTCCTCAACGCGCAGTGGGCGGACGTGTCGAAGGCTCTGCACGTCTCCACGTACTCGTACCAGGCGCTGGCCGTTGCCTCGCTGCCGCTGATGCAGGCGGGCGGCAGCATCGTGGGACTGACCTTCGACGCGACCAAGGCGTGGCCGGTCTACGACTGGATGGGCGTGGCCAAGGCCGGCCTCGAGTCGACCAACCGCTACCTGGCGCTGCACCTCGGCAAGCAGGGCATCCGCAGCAACCTGGTGAGCGCCGGACCGCTGCGGACGATGGCGGCCAAGTCGATCCCCGGCTTCGAGCAGTTCGAGGAGGCGTGGGCCACCCGGGCGCCGCTGGGCTGGGACCTGCACGACACCTCGGCCGCCGGCAAGGCCATCTGTGCCCTGCTGTCCGACTGGTTCCCGGCTACTACGGGTGAGGTTGTGCACGTGGACGGGGGCTACCACGCGCTGGGGGCCTGACACGGTGGATAGTGGGACAGGTGGTTTACGACGCCTTCGTCCTGCTGTCCTTCGGTGGTCCCGAGAAGCCCGATGACGTGATGCCGTTCCTGCGCAACGTGGTGCGCGGGCGCGGCGTCCCGGACGAGCGCCTGGCCGAGGTGGCCGAGCATTACCTGCACTTCGGCGGCGTCTCCCCGATCAACCAGCAGTGCCGCGACCTCCTCGCCGCCGTGCGTACGGAGTTCACCGCGAACGGCATCGACCTGCCGTCGTACTGGGGCAATCGGAACTGGCACCCGATGCTGGCCGACACCGTGGCGCAGCTGCGCGACGACGGCGTCAAGCATGCGCTCGGCTTCGCCACCAGCGCGTACGGCGGATATTCGTCGTGCAAGCAGTATGCGGAAGACATCGCCGCCGCCCGGGCCAAGGTCGGTCCGGGCGCTCCGGTGATCTCCAAGCTGCGCCAGTTCTGGGACCATCCGGGCTTCGTCGAGCCGCACGCGGACGCCGTACGGTCGGCTCTGGGCACCCTCGACGAGAGCCGCCGCGCCACGACCCGCCTGATCTTCACCGCCCACTCGATCCCGGTCAGCATGGCCAGGACGGCCGGCCCGACGGGTGGCCGCTACGAGGCGCAGCTGCACGAGACCGCGCGCCTGGTCGCCGGCCACCAGGATTGGGACCTGGTCTGGCAGAGCCGCTCCGGGCCGCCGCAGGTGCCGTGGCTGGAGCCGGACATCAACGAGCACCTGGAGCGACTGCAGGAGCAGGGGATCACCGACGTCGTGGTGAGCCCGATCGGCTTCGTCTCCGACCACCTCGAGGTGATCTGGGACCTCGACAACGAGGCCGCCGACACCGCCAAGCGGCTCGGTCTGGGCTATGCGCGCGCTGCGACGCCGGGCACAGATCCGCGTTTTGTCACGATGGTTCGAGAACTCGTACAGGAGCGGACCGACCGCGCACCTCTCCGCCGACTCGGTACGCTGCCGGTCTGGGACGACTGCCCGGTCAACTGCTGTCCGCCTCCACAGCGACGAGGAGCATGATGTCTGAGCGCCGCAAGGCCGTCGAGAGCTGGCTCACCGACATGGACGGGGTTCTCGTCCACGAGGGTGTGCCGGTGCCGGGCGCCCCCGAGTTCGTGCACCGGATGAAGACCTCCGGCAAGCCCTTCCTCATCCTGACCAACAACTCGATCTACACGCCGCGTGACCTGCAGGCGCGGCTGTTCCGGATGGGCATCGAGGTGCCCGAGCAGTCGATCTGGACGGCGGCGCTGGCCACCGCGCAGTTCCTGGCCGATCAACGACCCGGTGGTACGGCGTACGTCATCGGCGAAGCCGGTCTGACCACAGCCATGCACGCCTCGGGTTACGTGCTGACCGAGTTCGACCCCGACTACGTGGTGCTCGGCGAGACCCGTACGTACAGCTTCGAGGCCATCACCAAGGCGATCCGCCTCATCGACGCCGGCGCCAAGTTCATCTGCACCAACCCCGACGCCACCGGCCCGTCCAACGAGGGCGCGCTTCCCGCGGCGGGCTCGGTCGCCGCCATGATCTCCAAGGCCACCGGCGTCGACCCCTACTTCGTCGGCAAGCCCAACCCGATGATGATGCGGTCGGCCCTGAACACCATCGAGGCCCACAGCGAGAGCACGGCGATGATCGGCGACCGGATGGACACCGATGTGCTGTGCGGGCTCGAGGCGGGCCTGGAGACGATCCTCGTCCTGACCGGCATCAGCACGCGCGAGGAGGCCGACCGCTACCCGTTCCGCCCCTCCCGCATCGTCAACTCGGTGGCCGATCTGATCGACGAGATCTGATCCGGCGGCTACCGTGGCGCATCCGCTGAGATTCGACGAGGAAAGTCCACTTCTGCACCGCGTACGGGAACTGGCCCTGGCTTTTCCCGACGCGGCGGAGAAGATCTCGCACGGGCATCCGGCGTTCTTCACCACGAAGGTCTTCGCCTACTACGGCGCCGCCCGCAAAGTGGACGGCGAGTGGCAGCGGCACGACGATTCGCTGCTGGTGCTGCTCGATCCCGACGAACGCGACGCTCTGCTCGAGGAGCCGCGCTGCTACCGGCCCGCCTATCTGGGGACGGCCGGGTGGCTCGGCGTCGACCTTGAGGACGGCACCGACTGGGACGAGATCGCCGAGCTGGTGGACGCGAGCTACCGCCGCACCGCCGGCGTGCGCCGGGTAGCCCGGTTGGACCAGGCGTCAACTATCTGACGCTAGGATAAGGTGACGTTTCGGGTTTTCGCGTCATAGTGTGGGGATATGTCGTGGTTGCCCAATGCTGGTCGGGTCTCGGTGGCCGGGCTTCTCCTACTCGCGCTGGTCGTCCCCTCGGCGGTGGCGCGGCGAGACCGCGACGGCGTGCTGGCCGAGCGGCGCGTGCTGCCGCCTCCGTCGCCTGTCGTGGCGGTCGTCGAGCCGGCGCCGACGGCCGGGCCCGCGCCGGCCGAGCTGCCGAAGATCGACTACTGGGGTACGCCCCCAGGGTTTCCGCCCGACCCGGATCCGCACTCGGTCGCGGTGGTGGCCGAGGGGCTGCGGCCGCACGGCAAGATCGCCGTCTACGACGCGCCCGGCGGACAGGCCCGGGCCTTCCTGGCGCGATCCATCAGCGGGCTGCCGGTGACCGTGCCGATCGTCGAGCGGCGGCCCGGCTGGCTCGCGGTGCTGCTGCCCTCGATCAACCGGCACGTCGGCTGGGTCCCCGACACCGCGGGAGACGTCCGCCCGCTGCCTGATCGCCTGATCCTCGACCGCAGCGAGCGGCGCCTCACCTGGTTCCGCGACGGGCAAGAACGCGGCGACTGGGCGGTCGCCGTCGGAGCCCCGGCGACTCCCACGCCGCTCGGGCGCACCTACGTCATGGGCCGCACGATCACCAGTGGCCCCGTCTACGCCGGGTTGGACGCGCTCGTGCTCGGCGCCATCCCCGACGACCGGGACGCGCTGTCGGCGGCCCTGCGCGACGGGCACACCGCGATCCACGCCTGGCGCGACGAGTCCGCGTTCGGGCGCGACATCTCCAACGGCTGCATCCGCATGCCGGTCAAGGTGCAGCGCACCCTCCTCGACAGCCTCCAGCCCGGGACGGTCGTCCACGTCGTCGCATGAGATCGAGGCGGCAAGCCGCGGAGTCGTCTTCTCGCGGGGT
>Ga0247764_1000379_pt1 | contig 15823 bp, 12 predicted proteins | sample UWRJL051202B4_FD_179932 | JGI IMG/M metagenome (GOLD analysis project Ga0247764, IMG submission 179932) | Plant litter microbial communities from Arlington Agricultural Research Station in Wisconsin, United States - UWRJ-L051-202B-4 | ecosystem: Environmental > Terrestrial > Plant litter >...
CGACCTGGTGGTGTATACGCCGGCCGTACCCAAGGATCACCAGGAGCTGTTGTATTATCAGCAGCATCCGTACCCGGTGATGAAACGCAGTGAGGTGCTGGGCGTGATCACGTATAGCTCTTTTAATGTTTGTGTGGCGGGAACGCATGGCAAGACCACCATTACTACCATGATCGCGCATCTGCTGCGGCACAGCGGGTATGGATGTAACGCTTTTTTAGGCGGCATATCCGTCAACTACAACAGTAATTTCTGGAGCGATAAAAGGAATGTCTGTGTGGTGGAGGCAGATGAGTACGACCGGAGCTTTTTGAGATTGAGCCCGGATATCGCGGTGATCACGGCCATGGATGCGGACCACCTGGATATATATGGTACGGCGGAGGCAGTAGAACAGGCCTTCATCGATTTTTCGGGAAGGATCAAGCCGGGCGGGCTGCTGCTTAGCAAGGCGGGATTGGAAAGGGAAAAGGATCTGAAGGGGCACCGGCATCTGACATATGGAAGGGAAGGGGGAGAGGTGAAACCAGATTTTTTTGCTTCGGATATCGAGATATTAAATGGAAGCTACCGGTTCAAGGTCGTCAATAAAGATTGGACGTTGAACGAGGTAGTGCTGAATATGGGCGGTCTTCACAACGTGGAGAATGTTACGGCGGCGGTTGCGGTGGCGCACCAGCTGGGGATCGAAGACGAAAAGATCAGGGCAGCGGTGGATGCCTTCAGGGGTGTAAAGAGAAGGTTCGAGTATGTGTACAGGAAAAAGGGACTGGTGTTCATCGACGACTATGCGCATCATCCGGAAGAGTTAAGGGCATTGATCAGCGGGGCGAAGGGACTTTTTCCGGGTATGAAATGTACGGTGATCTTTCAGCCGCACCTGTTCACGAGGACACGGGATTTTGCGGATGGGTTTGCAGAAAGCCTGGCCCTGGCGGATGAAGTGGTGCTGTTACCCATCTATCCGGCAAGGGAGCTGCCGATCGAAGGGGTCACCAGTCGGATGATCGCGGATAAAATGAGCAAGGGTAAAGCGATAGTAGTAGAGAAGGCGGATTTAACGGAGGTGCTCGAAGGACGGGAGCTGGAGCTGGTGATGACGGCGGGTGCGGGGGACATCGACGCGATGGTAGAACCGATCCGTGCAATGTTGGAGAAAAAGGAAAAGTAGCATAGGGAGGCCGGCCCGGGCCGGCAGATGAAGATGTTGTGCACGGGATTATCTACCCGGACACTTTTGTACCCGTCTGACGAGCCGCCAGGTCGTCGGGCGGGACTCAAAGAATTGAAAAATGGCTATTAAACTAAATATCAGGAAAATTTTGTCGCTCACGCTGTGGTGCACCATCGGCGCGGGAGCACTGGTATTGCTGGTAGCCGCCATCGGGTATAGAAATAATAAAAGCTGCAAAGGATATAAGGTAGATATCACCGGCGGCGCTTCCGGTGTGCTCTTTATCGACAAGAAGCAGATCGTGGACCTGCTGAGCGCTGCCTGTGGGGGCAGGCTGCAGGATAGGCCTACGGCCAGTTTCAACCTGCGACGGATGGAGGGGATGCTGGAAAAGAATGTTTGGATAAAGGATGCGGAGCTGTTCTTTGATAATATGGGGATACTGCGGGTCAACGTGGTCGAGAGGGAACCGGTGGCACGCATATTTACGGTGGAAGGGAGCAGCTTCTATATCGACAGCAGCGGAGCGCAGCTGCCCTTGTCGGACAAGCTGACGACCAGGCTCCCTGTGTTCACGGGGTATCCCACCGCCAGGATCAGGATGCATGGGCCGGACAGTGCGCTGACATCGCAGATCCGGCAGCTCGGCGCCTTTGTGCGGAGCGACTCTTTCTGGATGGCGCAGATAGCGCAGCTGGACATCACGGCTGATAAACGATTCGAGCTGGTGCCCACGGTAGGCAATCATCTTATCGGGTTCGGCGACGGGAGTGACTACGAAGCTAAGTTTCACCGGCTCTTTGTGTTCTATAAAGAAGTGCTGAGCCATGTCGGCTTCGATAAATACGCACGTGTGGATGTAGCATATGCGGGTGAGGTCATCGGGACGAGGAAAGGCAGCGAGGGCAGCCGGCAGGATTCCATCCAGGGTATGAGAAATATACAGGAGATGATCCGTTCGGCGCAGCGGTTGTCGACGGATACGGTGCATCAACGCGATATGCGCCCGCTGGAGAGAGCGACGGAGACGGAACAGACGCTGACGAATTACGATCTGATCCCGGGAGGAGATAGTGCGGCGCATCCTAAGCCAAGAGCGATCATGCCATCAAATAAACCCCATCGATAAACCCATTTTAATTCTAAAAACAACTGAAAAAATAAACTAAACTATGAATCAGGAGCAACCCATAATAGTCGGTCTGGATATTGGGACGACCAAGATCGCTGCCATTGCCGGCCGTAAGAACGAGTACGGCAAACTGGAGATACTGGGGTTCGGACGCGCCAATTCCAATGGTGTAAAGCACGGACAGGTATTGAATATAGATGAGACGATCAAAGCCATCCAGATGGCGCTGGACAACTGCTATGCTTCCAATCCCAACCTGGAGATCTCGGAAGTATATGTCGGTATTGCCGGGCACCACATCAAATCCCTGCAAACACGCGGCGACATCGTCCGTCAGAATACGGATGATGAGATCACGCGCCGGGAGATCGATCAGCTGATAGCCGATCAATACAAGACGTATATCCCCGCCGGCGACCAGATCATCGATGTGATCCCGCAGGAATTTACCGTCGACAACTTCCAGAACATCCCTAACCCCATCGGATACGGGGGGGTAAAGGTGGGAGCCAACTTCCATATCATCACGGGTGATAAGAATGCCATCCGCAATATCAACCGTGCCGTAGAAAAGAGCAACCTGCTCACCAAGGACCTCGTGCTTCAGCCGCTGGCTTCCGCAGCCGCAGTCATGGGACAGGAAGACCTGGAAGCAGGTGTAGCCATCGTGGACATCGGCGGCGGCACCACGGACCTGGCCGTCTTCTATGAAGGCATCCTGAAACATACGGCTGTCATACCGTTCGGCGGTGAGAACATCACCAACGATATCAAGACGGGCCTGGGCGTACTGAAGACGCAGGCAGAACAAATGAAGGTGCAATTCGGCTCCGCCCTCTCCAATGAGGCAAAGGCCAATGCATATATCACCATCCCCGGACTGCGGGGTATGCCCGCCAAGGAGATCAGCGTGAAGAACCTCGCCAATATCATCCAGGCGCGTACGAGCGAGATCATGGATTTCGTGACCTACCACCTGAAACAGGTAGGCCTCGACAACAGGGCGCTGAATGGAGGCATCGTCATGACGGGTGGAGGATCGCAGCTACGGCACCTCATCCAGCTGACGGAATATGTCACCGGTCTGAATGCCCGCATCGGCTACCCGACTGAGCACCTGGCAGCGGGACATATCGAAGAGCTGGCAAAGCCTACCTATAGCACGTGTATCGGGCTCATCCTGAAAGGATATAGCGATTATGAACATAACCGCAAGCAATTCGATAAAGGGTTCCGCCGTATGGAAGTGCCGGACAACCTGAGGAAGACGGCGCAACAGGAGGAAGAGACAGCGACGGTGGACCGTGAGCTGCTGCAACAGGAAAAGGTACGGAACAGGAAGGGTATGAAGGATTTCTGGGGCAAATTCAAGGACGGGATCATCGACCTCTTCAAAGAAGAGGAAGACCATGCGCTTTGACCTATCGGTCGGGCGGGCTTCGGCCGTTCAGGACCTGGTCCGATGAACCTTATCAATTATAATGTAAAACGTTTTTTGTTAGTAAACACTTAAGTCATGATCCATTTTGATCTACCGAAAGAGAAGTCATCCATCATCAAGGTCATTGGTGTGGGTGGAGGTGGCAGCAATGCTGTAAATCATATGTTCAGCCAGAACATTGAAGGCGTAAATTTCATCATTTGTAATACCGATGCCCAGGCGATCGCCACGAGCCGGGTACCTAATAAAGTACAGTTAGGACCTCATCTGACACAAGGGTTGGGTGCCGGCGCTAACCCGGACATCGGCAGACAGGCGACGGAAGAGAGCCTGGAGGAGATAAAAAGTATCCTCGAGGTCAATACCAAGATGGCCTTTATCACGGCCGGTATGGGCGGTGGTACGGGTACGGGCGGCGCCCCCATCATCTCCAAGATCTGTAAAGACCTCGGCATTCTTACTGTCGGGATCATCACTACCCCTTTCTCCTATGAGGGAAAGAAGCGGCAGATACAGGCCGAAGAGGGTATACGGGTCATGAAGCAGTATGTGGATACGTTGCTGGTGATCAGCAATGACAAACTGCGTCACCAGTTCGGCAACCTGAAAATGAAAGAAGCATTCGCCAAGGCCGACAATGTGCTGGCTACGGCGGCGAAATGTATAACAGACGTGATCAACAGCACGGGTCAGATCAATGTCGACTTTGCCGACGTCTGCACCGTCATGCGGAATGGTGGTGTGGCGATCTTGGGCAGTGCGGCTGCACACGGCGAAAGCAGGGCGCAAAAAGCCATCGAAGAAGCGCTGAACTCGCCGCTTCTGAATGACAATGACATTCGTGGCGCCAAATGGATACTTATCAATATCAATTCTGCAGAAGGTGAGCATGAGTTCACCATGGATGAGGTGGAGATTATCCAGAACTACCTGCTAAGCCAGGCGGGCGAGCATTCGGATGTGATCATGGGGCTTGGCTATGACAATACGCTGGGTGCAAGTTTGGGTATCACACTGATAGCTACCGGATTTGAACACAAGGACCCGTTCACGAAGGCAGCTGCCGCGGAAACTGCTCCCAAGAAGGAAGAGAAGATCCTCATGACCCTGGGTCATCCTGAGGAACCAATGGTTGAGAAAAGGCCTGTCCTTACCCCTGCCAAGGATCCGTCAGTAGAGGAGCAACCTGTGCACGCTCCTCTACCTGATGCCCTTCTGCCAAAGCTGGTGGAGCCGGAGATGGAGGTGCCATCGTTGAGGCAGCCGGTACAGGCGGAGTCGATGTTCGTTCAGCCGGAGCCGGTGATGAGTAAGCCCGTGGAAAAAAATGAAGAACCGGCCAGGATAGAATGGGTACTTTCACCAGAGCCGCCCACGACCCCTGTCGTCGAAAATAATAAGGCGCCGGAAGTAAATGCCAGCGCTTTTCAAAATTCTCCGGCATCTGCAGCATCCGGAGGATACCTTGCAAGGCCGTCCAATATCTATGCTGACGAACCGACTGTACAAAGACAATCCAATCCCTCGGCTGCCGAAGGTTTTCCGAAGGCTATGCCGGAACACAACTCTCCAGTAAAGGGGCCTATCCTGAATACCAATGCACCCAATCCGTCAAGGGAAGATGAAAACGCGTCCGACATGCAACTTGTATTCAGGGATGGGAGTCCAGCGGCGGATGAGCCTGGGGCCTACCAAACTCACTCGCTTTCGGTGCCGAACTCACCCGCAGAGGAGCCTGCATCGCAGGACGATACGGATGATCCCAAACGCAGGGCGGCTGAACGGATCAACAAGTTGCGCAACTTGTCGTTCAACATCAACGCCGCCGATCCGAATAATGAGTTTGAAACTGTGCCGGCGTACATCCGCCGTAATTTAGAGCTGTACAACACCATCAATAATGTGGAGAATTTTTACAGCAGCTACGAGGTGAAGACGGACGAAAATAATAATACGGAGATCAGCACCATCAACACCTTCCTGGATGGGAAGAGGCCGGATTAAGTTTCCGGAGACCCAATTGGGCTCCAAATAATCATAGTTTGTTTTTAGTTGTTTTATTCCCCCTGGTTCTCCGGGGGGATTTTTTTGTGCCCTCCGATTTGGTTGTCTATTTGGTGGCGACAGCCCCGCGGATCCGCAGCTGTGATTTATCCTGCTGGAAATTGATCAGCCCCCGTGGCCCCATATCGATGAGGACGATCTTTGTATTGGCAGGGTCCTCGCATTGGAAAGGCAGCTCATCCACGCCGACGGCATGTATGCTGACCGCAAAGGAGGGATCGATCCGCGTGCCTGTGGTATCCTTTATCACCTGGCCATTGATAATGAAGAGTAATTTCTTGTCTGCAAGATTGGCCAGGTTATACTCTATTACTTTGGATAAAGTGATGAAGTCTTTCAGGGGCTTCTTTAAAGTGATGTAGACACTGCCATTGGACGCGGGGCCGATGGAGTCTTTGCGGACATCGATAGCGGAAATATTATCCGGGTTGAAATATATTTTTTTCACGTTTATCATTTGCGAGTCCGCATAATAAGTGGGCGCGAGTGCATTTTGGGCCTGCGAAAAAAGCACGGCGACGATGACCAGACCGGTGAGGGCTATTTTTTTCATGGATTTATAGTTGTAGTATAAGTAAATTACGTATTTATATGCAGATCGGCCAATAAGATCGCATTAAACCGTAACCATATATGTCTACCATCCTCATCACCGGCGGAACGGGTATGATCGGTACCGCGCTCAGCCGGATGCTTACCGCGAAGGGGCATCGGGCCATCCTGCTCTCCCGCGATACGTCGAAGACTACGAACGGCGCTGTCTCCATTGCGCATTGGGACCCGTATAAGGGGACCATCGATGAGGCGGCTGTCGGTTCAGCCGACTTTATCGTGCACCTGGCTGGAGCGGGCGTAGCCGATAAGCGATGGTCGGAGAAGCGAAAGAAGGTCATTGTGGAAAGCCGGACCAGGAGCAGCGAGCTGATAGTAAAAGCATTAAAAGAGATACCCAATAAAGTGCGGGCGGTCATCAGCGCCAGCGGTATCGGTTGGTATGGTCCCGATCCCTCCATTCCCAATCCCAGGCCTTTTGTAGAGACGGATCCGGTGGATGAGGATTTCCTGGGCGAGACCTGCCGTCTCTGGGAAGCATCCATCTCCCCGGTGAGCGCGATGGATAAACGCCTGGTGATCTTTCGTATCGGGCTTGTGCTCAGCAATGAAGGAGGAGCGCTGGGGGAATTCAGGAAGCCGGTAAAGCTGGGCGTGGCTGCCATCCTGGGCAGCGGTAAGCAGGTAATAAGCTGGATCCATGAAGATGATCTGTGCCGGCTGTTCCTGCAGGCCGTGGAAAATGACGGCATGAGCGGTATTTATAATGCAACGGCTCCGCAACCGGTGGACAACCGGACCCTCACCGTCGAACTGGCCAAACGTATGAAAGGGAAATATTACGTACCTGTCTATGTGCCGTCCTTCCTGCTGAAGATCATCGTGGGCGAGATGAGCATCGAGGTGCTCAAGAGCACGACTGTGAATATAGGAAAGACAAAAGCCACAGGATTTCAGTTCCTGTACCCGTCGATACAAAGCGCGCTGGATAGCTTGACGGGCAAAAGTTAAATATCGCTTTTCAGGAAGCGCCACATGGTGATAAAGCAGTATACACAAATATAGATTGCCGCCACGATCAGCAGGGATGGGATCAGGTGTTGCCAGGTCGGGTCCTTAGCGAGGAGCGCTTTAGCGTAAGGTACGGGTATCAATCTGTCCGTCACCTCTTCGGGCAAATAATTTACTCCCTGGTATTTATACTTCCCACGCGAAATGCCAACGATGATCTGCTCCACCAGCATATAAATAAGAAAGACCCCGATGGACAGGCCGGCCCGTTTGATCAGCATGGCGATAAGGAACGCTATCAGCGAATACGAAAGCATCTCAATAAAATAGTAGAAGACAAAGCTGCTGCCCTGGCCCAGGGTTACGCCGGGGGCCAGCTTGTTGCCGATAAGGCCGAACCCCAGGGCCGTGAGGGTGACGACCAACGTGCAGAAAAGGGAAAGCAGAAAAACTTCCGCCAGCTTCACGGTGATGAACTGGCGTCTGCTCCATCCATCGATGACATTCTGGCGATGGGTCTTGAAAGTAAATTCGTTCGTGGTCAGCGTAATGATGAGCAGGGCCGGGATAATGAAGACCATGCCGGCGTTCCATGCCACCGTCTGCCAGACATCCGGAAAGGCGAATGGACTGCCCAGGAGGAAGGTCTGCCCATTTTTGTCCTTGGGGAAACTATTATTCAGGATGTTATAGAACATATAGCTGATGCCGGGAATACTGATGACAATGATGACCAGCAGGATCCAGAACGTACGATAGTTCTTTACCTTCAGCCATTCTATCTTAAGCAGGGAAAGCATATTGAACGATTTATTTGGTCAGTTCCATGAATTTTGATTCCAGGCTCCTTTTGCGCAACTGCAGGTGATCAAGCGTCACACCTTTTTCAAAGCAATGACGATTGAGCCCGGCCAGGCTCATCGTCTCCTTATCAAAGAATATCTGCAGATGCCCGTCGAGCTCTTTTATGTGTTTTATGCCGGTGAGCCCGGCGAGAATGCTGCGCAATTGCGCGGCAGCGTCCTCTGTCGTACCCAGCTCGATAAACTCTTCATTGGTGAGCACTTCATTTACGTCGCCGGCGGCCAGCAGCCGTCCCTTTTGCAGGATGGCTACATGGGTACAGACCTTTTCCACTTCATCCAGCAGATGGCTGGCAAGAAGGATGGTCTTGCCTTCCCTGGACAATTGTTTTATCAATTCCCTGATCTGGGTGATGCCGACAGGATCGAGCCCGTTGGTGGGCTCATCGAATACCAGCACCGAGGGATTACCCAGGAGGCAGGAGGCGATGGCCAGGCGCTGTTTCATCCCCAGGGAATACGTGCTGAACTTCGAATCTTTTCTATCAGTCAGCTTTACCATTTCCAGCACCCGGGCAATGTCGTCCTTGCCCCTGCCCTTGATCTCCGCTGCGATGCGCAGGTTCCTCTCGCCGGAAAGATAGTGATAGAAGTTAGGCGTCTCCAGTAGCGTGCCGATCTGTTGCCGATGCTTTTCCGAAGGAGGCTGGCCAAACCAGGTGAAGCCGCCTTCGCTGGCTTTCAGGACGTCCATGACAACGCCCAGTAAGGTGGTCTTGCCACTGCCATTGGGGCCCAGCACGCCGAATACGGAGCCGGGAGGCACGTCGAAGGACACCTGTTGCAATGCCCTGATGGAGCCATAATATTTTGTAACGGACTGGATGGAGAGGATACTGCTCACGGTATAGGTTATACCGGTAAGATACTCATTCCCTTCAATTCGCCAAATGCTTCTGATGATAGAGGGATGAAAATTCACCAAGAACGGCAATATGGCGAAGGTCGAAGCTCAATTTAGAGAGCTTCAGGGCCTGGATGTCTGAGTCCAGCACCTTCCGGGTGAAAGGGTTCAGGGTGCCGCCCTTTGCGCCGGGCGTTGCGGCGGGGTCATATTGAAAGACGGGGTCACAGAGGGTACCGCGGGGATACATGATACCCGGCTGCCCTTTGCCGCGGATGTCCAGCGTCTTTGGGTGATCCAGCCCCAGCGTATGACCGTACTCGTGGGCCCCGGTGGTCGAAAGGCTCTGCAGGTTGCCCCGTTTGAAGTAGCCGGTGTTCGAACCAAGACCGTCCACGAAGGAAATATCGTGAAGGGAAAATTCTTCTACCCTGAAATAATTGTGACGGGGATTGGTGTTGTGCCAGACGGTGGCGGGAGCCAGGTCGGGTTCGTAGACACCTTCTATATCGAAGTGTACTTCATACCATTCCTTCCGGATCTTTATATGTGCCCGGGATTCGTTCCAATGCAATGCTATCTCGTCAGCTATTTGAATGGAGAGCTGCCGGTCAGCAGCTTCTCCATATAAAAATAATGTACTTCGAATGACGAGTTTGTGGTTTGAGGTATTCAGTTCAGCTTCGCCCATGATCTTTGCAGGTTTGCACGCGATCCGGGGAGTGGTGGCTATTTCACCAGCTCCGCCAGTTTTTTCTCCAGGTCTTCTCCTCTCAGGTTCTTTCCGATGATGACACCGTCTTTGTCCAGCAGGAAGTTCATGGGAATGCCTTTGACGCCATAGAGATCACCTACGCTGTTCTGCCAGCCTTTGAGGTCGGAGACCTGCGCCCATTCCAGCTGATCCTTTTTGATGGCGGCTATCCATTTGTCCTTGCTGTCATCCATGGAGACGCCGAGGATGGCGAAGCCTTTGGGATGCCAGGTCTTGTAAGCTTTTACTACGTTGGGGTTCTCTGCCCGGCAGGGACCACACCAGCTGGCCCAGAAATCTACCAGCACATATTGTCCTTTGAAGGAGTCCAGGGAGATGGGCTTACCATCCACGTCATTCTGTGTGAATACGGGCGCGGGCTTGCCAATGTCCGTGCGTTCGGCGGCGTCGAGGGCCACTTTCAGCTTTTTACCGAAAGCCGAGGATTGTACGGCAGGATCGAGGGTTCTGTAAAGGCCACCCAATACGGGTGCATCCGGATTGAACCCGTAGCTCATATAGATCATTACAGGTGCGATATAGCTGGCCGGGTGAGCGGCAACGTAGGACTTGATGTATTCACGGCGGCGGCCTTCCAGGGCTTCGGAGGCTTTCTCTACGCTGTCCATCCGCTGCTTATTGTCTTTCATCCGCGCCTCCTGGTAGATCTTGTTCAGCTTTTCATCTTCGGCGTCGATGTCTTTCTGTCCATCGAGATACTGCTGGTATTCATCCTGTACGGCAGAACCTTTAATGGTGACCTTGCGCAGGTTGTCTTTTTTAGCTGTGAAGGTCAGCTGGCCGCCCTCTATGAAAAAGCTGCCGGTATATTGTTTTTTACCACCGGCGACGGGGACGGCAAGGACGCAGAAATCGGGCTCCTGGGAAAACCCTTTCAAAAGAAAGCTGCCGTTCTTTATGCGGGCGGAGTCGGGGGCTTTTTCCACCCCTTCATGGAAGAGATAGACCCATCCGTCGGGGAGACCTTCAATTTTTCCATTGATCGTGAAAGCGGAATCAGCAGGCGCTGCCGCTTTAGTTTGTACGCCGGAGGCCGTCAATATCAGGCTGCCGGCAAGCATTAACCTTGTTATCATGCCGGCAATTTACATTAATTTCTCACCGGTCGTCCTCCTTTCAACACGCTTTGAATCCGTTCCAACGTTTTTTTCTCACCGCAGAGGCTGAGGAAGGCTTCCCGTTCCAGGTCGAGGATGTACTGCTCGCTTACCTGGGCCGGCTCGCTCAGGTCACCGCCGCACATGACATAGGCCAGCTTTTTCGCTACCAGCACGTCATGGTCCGTGGCATAATTACCGCGCCACATAGCATGGATGCCGGCATAAAGAGCGCCCAGGGCCGAGCGGCCCAGGACCTTGACGTCCGTCCGCTGGACGGGCTGTACATAGCCGTCGTCATAGATCTCCATCACGGACCTTTTGGCTTCCGAGATCCTACGGGCCTGGTTGATGCTGACGATGTCCCGGCCTTTGCGCAGGATACCCAGCTCGTAGGCTTCGAAGGCAGAAGTGGAAACCTTGGCCGTGGCGATATTAAAGAACCTGTTCTTTAAAGTGATGGTTTCGGGCTCGTCCTCATGCATTTCGTCGGCTGCCCTCATAGTAAATTCCTTGGTGCCGCCGCCGCCGGGGATCAGGCCGACACCCAGCTCTACCAGGCCGATATAGGATTCGGCAGCGGGAACGACGCGGTCGGCATGCAGGCTCAGCTCACAGGCGCCGCCTAAGGTCAGCCCATGTGGAGCTACTACCACCGGAACGGCTGAATAACGGGCCCTCATCATCGTGGACTGGAACTGGCGGATGGCCATGTCCAGCTCGTCATAATCCTGCTCGATGGCCAGCATAAAGATCAGGCCGACGTTGGCGCCGGCGCTGAAGTTGGCGCCCTCCCCTGCGATGACCACGCCCTTATATTTCTCTTCCGCCAACGCGATGCTCCGCTGGATACCTTCCAATACCTCGCCGCCGATGCTGCCCATTTTCGTATACCATTCCAGGCCCAGTACGTCGTCGCCCAGGTGATAGAGCCGGCAGGCGCTGTTCTTCCATACGGTGCTGCCCTGGAAGTTGCGCATGACCAGGAATGCGTCGCCGCCGGGAAGGGGTTTATATGTTTTTGAAGGAATATCGTAGTACAGACGCCGGCCTTGTTCCACTTTGTAAAAGCTGGCGGCGCCTGACGCCAGCATCTCCTCTACCCAGGGAGCTACGGCATAGCCAGCTTCCTTCATTTTATTTACCGTTGATGCTACGCCCAGCGTATCCCAGCTTTCGAAAGCGCCTATCTCCCAGCCGAAGCCGGCCATCATGGCGTCATCTACCCGGTAAAGCTCATCGGAGATCTCGGGGATCCGATGGGATATATAGGAAAAAAGACCATAGTGGAATTGACGATAGAACTCGCCGGCCTTGTCGGCGCCGTTGACGAGGGCTTTGAGGCGCGTTTTCAGGTCGTCGATGGGTTTGGCGGCCTCGACGCTGGCAAACTTTGGCTTCTGACGGGGGCCATATTCCAGGGTCTTGAGGTCGAGGGATAATATCTCTTTTTCGCCGCCGGCGCCCTTTGTCTTTTTGAAGAAGCCCTGGCCAGTCTTGTCACCCAGCCATTTATTCGCAACCAGCTTGTCCAGCCAGGCAGGTATGGCGAAGGCGGCTTTCTGCTCATCCTGCGGACAATTCTCTGCTACCCCTTTTGCTACCTTCACCAGGGTATCGATACCTACCACGTCTGCCGTCCGGAAGGTGGCTGACTTGGGGCGACCGATAACCGGACCCGTGAGCGCATCGATGTCATCGATGGAGAGGCCCAGCTTTTCTACCAGGCCGAAGATCGCCATGATACCATACACCCCGATACGATTGGCTATAAAAGCCGGGGTATCTTTGGCGAGGACGGTGGTCTTACCCAGGTAGAGGTCGCCATAGTGCAGGAGGAAGTCGACCACGGCCGGATCGGTATCCGGGGTGGGGATGATCTCGAGGAGGCGTAAATACCGGGGCGGATTGAAGAAGTGGGTACCACAGAAATGTCGTTTGAAATCATCGCTGCGGCCTTCCGTCATCATATGAATGGGGATCCCGGAAGTATTGGAGGTTATCAGCGTGCCGGACCTGCGATGTTTTTCCACTTCGGTAAACACCTGCTGTTTGACATCCAGTCTTTCCACCACTACCTCGATGATCCAATCGCAGGCAGCGATGTCCTTCATGTTATCCGTGAAATTGCCTGTCTTTATCTTTTTTACGACGTCCTTTGTATATACCGGGGAGGGATTTGATTTGATGGCGGCGGTAAGGGCATCATTCACGATGCGATTTTTTACGGCCGGATGGTCAAGGGTAAGCTTTTTGGCCGTTTCGGCGTCGGTAAGCGCAGTAGGGGCGATGTCCAGGAGCAGGGTCTGCACGCCTATGCCTGCAAAATGACAGGCGATCCTCGAACCCATTACGCCGCTGCCCAATACTGCTACCTTCCTGATGATCCGGTTCATATGGTGTCTGGTTTGTTCAGAAATTAGTTAGTTAAACAACTATTGAGTTTAAAGGTAATAAAAAAATGGAAATAAAAAACGGACCATATGGTCCGTTGGATTTATATAATAATAAGGTATGTAATTGTTATTACAGGATCTTACTGAGCCTATCGATCTCATAATCTTCGGCCTTATTCGACTGTTCTGCCTTCACCTTCATCTGCTCCTGCATCAGCTTCCGGGGATGGTTGTCGCCGGTGATATAGGAGACGGTGAGATAGACGCCTTTTTCGATGATCATTTTATTGCCGCAGATATCTGTCAGGAATATCTTATCCTGGTTATCGAAATTGCTGGTGCATTGGTACTTGCCCTTGATAGAGTTCAGGAGGATCTCGCTGGTCTTTTCTGTAAAGGACAGGAAGCTCAGCTGGGAATAGTAGAAAATGCCCTGGATGAAATGGAACTGGATCAGCACTTTCTGCTTGAGAAGCTTGGTCCGGTAAAAAAGGATCTTGTGATCCTTCAGATCATTGATGTCCTTCAGCTGGAAAGAGGGCATACCTGTCTTCCATATGACCTTCCGGGCAGTGGCACCGAAAGAGATGTCCTGGGGTGCAATGATCGTGTTGGTCAGATAGGGTGAAATATGGTCCTGTGACAGCAGCTGGTGGGCGAAATCCAGGTGATACTGGTTTATAAAACTCCTGTAAAAGCTTTCCCGCTCCTGGTAGAAGTTGTTGTAACGATTATACGAGTACGGGAGAATCTTGTATTGCAGGGTCTGTTTCATACCACAGATTGTGTTGATATTAGATTTAAAAAAAGGCTCGCAAATTATACAACGCGAAACATTTATCCTAAGTATGCTATTTAAAAGAACTAAGGGATAAACCTTATTTTTTTGTCCTATCGGGTAGGATAGTTGGTGATTTTAAATAATAAGATGGGGGCAGCTGGTCAATTCCGTTCAACGATACAATGGATCAGGATGACGTCTTTCAGACAGCCGGCGCAATTGCCCTGTATGGTGCAGCTGTCGCCGGCCTGCAGCCCGGGTTGGCTACGGTTATAAAGGGTGTCCAGGGTGCAGCTGACCGCCACCGTTGTAGCGGGGCGGCCTTCCAGCAGGACGGCGATGCCGGTCTTGCTTTTTCGTATCCTGCGTACAACGCCCCGGACGGACAAAACCTGGTCCAGGTATTGGTGATTAAACAGGGCTTCGTCCTTGATGGAGAGGTTGATGAGGTCTGCGGCGGAGACAGGGATAGCGCGCCTGGCGGCAGCTACGAGGGTAATCCTGCCGGATCGGGGATAGAAATAGCCATACAGCAGCAATCCCGCGATGAGGAAAGCAAGAAGGATACCACCATATTTGAATCGTTTCTCCATGGATGTTGCCCAATATACGTAGGATCGGGGAACCCGGATCGACAGAGCGGCCTGCCCGACTGATATCGCCGATGCAGCTTGCCGGAACGCTATCGCCGGGGCAGCATGCCGGACTGCCATGGCCGGGGCAGCATGCCAGACTGCTATGGCCGGGACTTTGGATCAGCTGACGCCCGACCCGGCCTCGATGGTGCCCTCCGGGTTTACGAAATGAAGTTTCCCCTTGCTGTCTTCCGCCATCAGGATCATGCCGTTGCTTTCGATGCCGCGCATTTTCCGTGGAGCGAGATTGGCTACCACCACCACCTGCCGGCCGGCGATGTCTGCCGGGTTGAAGTGAAGGGCGATGCCCGAGACGATGGTGCGTTGTTCAGTGCCGAGGTCGACGGTGAGCTTCAGGAGCTTGTCGGCTTTTTCCACTTTTTCCGCTGCCACGATGGTGCCTACGCGCAGGTCCAGCTTTGCGAAGTCGTCGTATACGATCGGCGCCTTGGCCGGCTTTTCGGCTGGGGCGGGCGGGTTTGATTGGACAGGTTCAGCAGGGGGCATCAGTGCCTGTTCGCTGGAAGCCTTCTTTGCCAACTGCAGCTTAAGTATCTGGGCCTCGATCTCTTCAGGTTCGATCTTGCGGAACAGCAGCTCCGGTGGACGAAGGCTGTAGCCTACGCTGAGGAGGTTGAGCTTTCCTGCATTTTCCCACTCCAGCATCTTTTCTACCACCTTCATCATGTGCAGCATCTTCTTTGCCGTGAACGGCAGGAAGGGATTGATCAGGATGGCCAGGTTGGCGGTGACCTGGAGACAGATATGAAGGCAGTTGTCTATGAGCTGCTGGTTGTCCGGCGTCTCTGCGAGCGTCCTTGCCACGATCCAGGGCTCTTTCTTCTGCATGTATTTATTGGCGAGATCGGAGAGCATCATTACCTCGAACTGGGCTTCCCGGAACCTGTATGCCTCCAGGAGCTGCTCCACCTTTGTCTTTGTAGCGCCGATGGCTGCCATCATCTCTTCGTCTGTGGTGTCGAGGCGTTGTTTATGCAGCGGCGGCACCTTGCCATTGGTGAGCTTGTGCATCAGCACGAAGGCCCTGTTCACGAAGT